>Ga0078972_1001414_pt1 | contig 85853 bp, 88 predicted proteins | sample YelNatPaOPGAMG01_FD_67568 | JGI IMG/M metagenome (GOLD analysis project Ga0078972, IMG submission 67568) | Hot spring thermophilic microbial communities from Obsidian Pool, Yellowstone National Park, USA - OP-RAMG-01 (SPADES assembly) (version 2) | ecosystem: Environmental > Aquatic > Thermal...
AGGTATAATTGGGGGCCATTCTTTTCCTTTAAATGTTAAATAACAATAAAAAATTCCTCCACCAACTACCACGGTTAAAATCACTAAAATCAAAATATATTTCCAATTTGTTTTTCCTTTTGTCAGAAAAGGCATGTTATTTACTCCAAAAACTTAAAAGTAGAAAGCATTTGAGGAAAAATTAGTTCTAACCCTTTTATCTCTTGTGGCGAAGCGCTGTAAGGTATCGAGCGACTAATTGAATAAATATATTCTCCCTTTATTGTCGTAACGCCACCTAGATTTGTTTCGTAGGAAGGATAAATAAATGCCCTTTCGCCGCTTATAATCGTTTCTTGAAAAGTAGCTGGCCGTGAATACAAAAGTGTATACTTCTTTTCTACTTCTTTTTTAATTTCTTCAAAAGTTTTATTATTTCTTTGCTTTATAGAAATTTCAATTAAACCACATTCACTTAAACAATCTTTATCCCAAAAACCTATTCGAAAACCTCCTTCTTCTGCTGATAAATTATGATATGCGAAAGTGGGTGGATACTTTATCTCAAACCCATATTCTTCGTTCCTATAAGTTTTCCAATCGCTAATTTTGATCTCTGGTTTAAACTTATACACTAATACAAATTGATTGTTTTCCCATTTATAATATTCAGAATAAAGCCAGTCAGGAAGCTTGCCTTCTTCATCGTAAGGATAATAAGGATAAAATGATTTAATTTTCTCAGGAGGATTAATAATTAATAAGTTACTACTGACTTGAAATTTCCTTCCGAATGCCGAAAGGGGAAGGTTAGAATAAATTCTACCAGTTTGAGCATCAACTATTACTCCAGCTTGGCACTCTGTACCACATCCCCATTCAACAATTGTGTAATGGCCGGCGAAATTTGGCCCTTTTTTTGCTCCTTCGGTAATTTCGGTAATAAATCTCATTGCATCGGGGTTACTTGAAAAATCAGGAGGAGCAGGAGGGCCTTCAAATTTTTCGTAAACTGGGAAATCTTCAAAGCGAGGTAGTTTTTCTTCGCTGTAAATTTCTTCAATTTTCTTGGGTTTTTTTATTTCAGGAAATTTTGCAAGGGATGAAATTTCTTTATTGAAATATCTCAAATAAACCAGGATTCCTCCGCCAACTATCAAGGCTAAAATCGCCACAATCAAAATGTATTTCCAATTTGTTTTTTCTTTTGTTAAAAATGACATTTTTTACGCCAAAAACCTAAAAGTAAAAGATACTCGGGTGGTCTTTGCCAAAAATTTGTTCTTTTAAATCTGTGTGAATTTTAATTGAAATCATTTATTTTTTACAAACTTACAATTGTTATTGTCCCAGAAAAGTTCTCCATAAAAAATTAATCTCATCATTTTTCCATCTCTTGGATATGTCCCGAATTCGCCTTCACCAATGCAATCAGGGGCTACACACTTAAAATTAACATCAACTAATTTCCAATCGTAAATTAAAATTTTATCTTTTTCTGCTTTTATTCGAAATTCTGACCAAGAACCGCTCTTATGCATGTCAAGAATTGTCTTAAACACATCTTGCGCAGTTTTGAATTTTCCATCTTCTACTTTAATTAAAGAAACCTCACTATCACTACATACTCCTCCATTAGGGCACCCACCTGAAGATTCCAATATATAAGTAGTTCCTTTACAAGAATAAAAATTGAAATTTACATAATCTCCTCCAAAATGAGCTCCTGATGAGAAACCAGTTATCGTATTAATATCGATAGAAGGAGAAGAAAGAGTCTTATTTTCGTCAAAGACTCCTAAAAATGAGTGGGTAATTCCACCGGCATGAGGAAGTCCTGAAAGCTGTGCAATAAAAAGATATTCTTTTGCGTAAGGGGTGATGAACGAACCTTCGATAACCTTATCAAGATAAAGATGAAGATATGGCTCGAGAGCAGAAGAAACAATCTCATTACCTTCGATAGTAAACTCCCCTTTAAACATTTCTCGCAACATTTTTTCTTTCTCTTGGATAGAAAGTGAATTGGAAATTGTGAAAAAATCATCACTAAAATCTTTTACCCATTTTCCTCCATCGTCGCTCGAAATCAATAAAACATATTTTGAAGGAGGTAGATCTTTGGGAATAATCCACTTGTATTTATTCTCATCGGTAAGCGCGAAATCATCTGCGATGATTCGTTCTGTAGCATACTCCCTGGGTTCGTCTTTTCGTTCTACCAATAGAATATCGATTTTAGTGACGTTTTTTGCCTCCCAAGTAATCCAATAAGTATTTGTGGGTACTAAGTGTTCTCCTCCATTAGGAAAGAGAACTTTTACAAATCTTTCATTTACTTCCGAAAACTTATTTTCAACAGGCTTTTCTCTCTCTACGACTTTTTCTGGTTTTTTTATTTCAGGAAATTTAGAAAGAGATGAAATTTCTTTATTGAGATATCTCAAATAACTCAAAATTCCTCCGCCAACTATGGCAGCCAAAATCAAGACAATCAAAATATATTTCCAATTAGTTTTTCCTTTTATTAAAAATGGCATATTATTTTATTCTATGAAATTACTTTGCAATCTTCCAGAAATTCTTCCGATCGAGGAGAAGGAGAATAAAGGGAATTAATAGGAATATTAGCCTAATAAGATCTTGAATGTTAGGAAATAAAATTCTTTGCCCGAGAATATCCCTTCTTAGCCGAAGTATAAACAACCAATAAAGTATTCCCGTTGAAAGTAAAATTATACTTATCCACCAAAATTTTCTTTTTCCTTTTAGAAGACTACTGCCACAAAAGTAAAATAAATAACCTATTAAAATGCATTCGCCAACCTCAAGTATACTTTTTGGAGCCCATAAAAAGAACTTCCACTCCAGCCAGATTGGGATAGAAATATATTTAACAAAAAATTTATATATAAACCACAATAGTGATTTAAATAAAGTTAGACCGATTCCTATAATTATCATCCACCAGGCGGCAATTTTTGTTTTGATTGGAAGTGAAACTTTTTCCTCCACAAAATTAAATTATTTACTTTAAAAAGCGAAAGGTAGAAAGCATTTGGTTAAAAATCTTATTACACTTTTCTGGATCGCTTTTTCCACTAGAAAAAGAAATAGGAAAGCAATATTTTTCTTTTTCTGGATTACCATAGAAAGACATCTGAAAGCTACATCCGTCATGAGTTTCCGGTTTTTCCTCGATAAATAAACCTTCAGGAATAATAACTCCATGGAGTGGCCAGGTATAAACAGTCCAATCTGGTGGATATTTTATCTCAAAACTACAACCTTCTAGTTTTCGTTCTTTTATTTTTTTCTCTACCTCTTCTCGTTTTTCTTGGGTCAAGCCTTCTGTTTCTTTCAATTCTTGAACACTAAAGCGGTAAGTCTTCCAATTGGCGGTTTCTTCTGTTATTTTAAATTGAGTTTCCAGATATTTTGGTGTGCCGGTACAAGAACTAGAGTCATAATAGGTAACTCTAATTTTATACGTTCCAGGCTCAACCTGCTTTAACTCTTCATCAGTATATGGAATATTAACACAAGTCTTTTCAACATATTCCCACATTTTTTGGTCCCAAACCCAAGTTATTCGATTGGTAATTTTATTACACTCTGGTTGTGGTGGAGCAGGGCACGCTGGGAGTAAGGGTCCAGATTCTCCACAAACCATGACATTACCACAATACGTATTAATTCTTAATTTAACCCAATCAGTGCCTTGCAATTTATATACTTCATACTCTTTGCTGATTAATATTTTCCCAGTAAAAACATTCTTTTTGAGATAAATTTCTTTTCCATCAGTATCTAAAATAATGGTTATATTTTCTCCCTGTTTATACTCTGTTTTATCAGTAGTAAGATTCAATCCTTTTTTTTCTGGCTTTTTTATTTCAAGAAATTTAGAAAGATATGAAATTTCCCTTTTGAAATATCTTAGATAGCCCAAAATCCCTCCGCCAACGATAACAGCCAAAATCAACACAATTAAAATATACTTCCAATTTGTTTTTCCTTTTGTTAAAAATGGCATATTATTTTATTCTATAAAATTACTTTGCAATTTTCCAGAAATTCTTCCGATCGAGGAGAAGGAGAATTAAAGAAATAAAAAGCCAAACGATGAAAATCTGATAAAAGAGACAAAAAATTTCCACAGTTTGTGATGCAGGAGAAATCCTAAAAACGCACAGAAAGAAAAAGGCGATTAATCCGGAAATGAAATTTATTAAAAGAAAAGCAAATACATAAATCCAAGCGTGTTTCTTCTTTTTCAAAAGTTGATAAGAAAAGAAAAATGATAAACCGCTAACAATTAAAAAAAATATGCCAAGAAGATCTCCGTAAGTGGTTCGCATTAAAAAATACCCCATTCCTAATAGAATCATTCCTGAACCTATTAGTGAATATCCGGCAATTTTTGTTTTTGTTGGTAGTCTCTCCATAATTTTTTACTCACAGAGAAAATGATTATTCGAACATTTAGGATTAACAGTATAATATTTTTCAGTATTATTACTATCTACACAATACCATTTTTTTGAAGGTGCGATAACTTCAGAGCAATATTCTTTTCCGTCAGAACTTATATTTATTGCAAAATTAATTCCTCCAATTTTTAAAATGTCTTCTTTCAATGTTATTAAGTTAGAATCTTTTTCCAGTCCCCTATAAGAATAATTTTTATTATAATAATTTCCTGCAATAAATCTTATCTGGTGCATATCAGCAACAATTCTTGCCTCTCTTGCATTCTTTCTACGGGAAGGTGGAGGAGTAGAAAGAAGTAACAAAATTAAAAGTAAAGTCCCCAAGGTTAAGCCAATTATTGAAAGAGATTTATTCTCGCTTCTTTTAAATCCAATTATTCCACATATAATAGCAATTATCGAAAAAATAAAAGCTCCGATAATGAACTCAAGAAAAAACACTAAAAAAATAGTTAAAATCCCAGATATAAAAGAGAATAAAGACCATATATCACCCTTAGAAATCGCGGTCTCTCTTCTTCTTTTTTTATTTATTTTCTCTATTATCCATTTAATAAAAAAAGTAAAAATTATTGCTAATGGAAGACTATAGAAAAAGGCTATAATGAGAAAACTACTAAAGTCAAATTTCCACATTTTAAAATCTGGGGGAAATCCGTAAATCCAAAACAGAGTTGAGAAAAAAAATATAAAATATAACAATAAAAAGATTTTCCAAAATTGAGAATTTTCCATTGATTATTCCAAAAATCTAAAAGTATAAGGTATCTCTTGGAATGTTTTTGGTACAGTTACACTGTTAAAATATTGGCATTCCTCATAAGCTTTCTCGCCCGGAAAACCAAACATTCCACAATTAGATATTCGCATAACAAACTTTAAACTGAAACATTTTTTATCTTTAAAGGCATTAAAAATGTAGTCAAAATACCTGCTACCTGCAGCACCTTCTGGCTCACTCGTTCCCCAACAAGCAGGTATATTATTCACAATTTTAGGAGCACCACACATTTTTGATAAAAAATCCTGGTAATTACAATCGCTACCTGTAACTTCCGGTAAACTCGAGTAGAAAAAATCTTTAGGATATTTTATTTCAAATCCATACTCTTTATTCCTGTAAATTACCAAATTATCAGTGGTTTCTACCTTTATTAATTTTTTCCTTAGATCTTCAATTTGTTTTTTCAAATTATCTATCTCTTCCCTTAAGTCAGCCTCAACCTTTAATTTCTCCTCTTTCAAATCCTCAATTTGTTTTTTCAAATCTTCTGTTTCTTTGGTTAGTTCTCTAATTTTGGTAGTTTTAATTAAAAATTCATGCTTAATCTGAAAATATTGCCAAACTAAAATTCCACCGCCAACAGCTATTAATAAAATCAAGGCAATCAAAATATATTTCCAATTGGTTTTTCCTTTTGTTAAAAGTGGCATGGAAATTATTTTTTCAATTTGTTCTATTTCATTGACTATCCGCCAATCTGTTCATAATAGGCATTCCATATTTCTGGATCTACATTATCGAATCCCTTTTCATGATCATATTCCATAATTCTTATTAATCCATATTCTTCTCCCTTCCATGAAAATTCAGAAAAGTATCCACAGCATGTTCCCATGGGAGAATGAGTCACTAAATTAAAATATCCACCTGAACGACGCGTTTTTAGCGCTATCACTCTACTTCCCTCCAATCTTCCAATCAATTTCCATTTCCCTTGGACAAATCCGAAGACAAAAATAGGACTGCCACTCGTACCTCCGATACAATGGGGTTTGTCTTCAATATAAAAACAATCAAGAGAGATGATAAATTCTGGAATTCCGTCCTCATTCAAATCAACTTTCCCTCCTAATCCTAAAGGAGTATTGAAAATAAAGCGTTGTATTTTGCAAATTTCTTCCTTTTCGTAACCTAAATTCTGAAGTTCTTGCGTTACAACTTCGAGAATTAATGAACGGAGAGAGTCATCCTTAATTTCTTTCATTATCGATCCTTCGAACGTTCCTTTAAAGCATGGTTCTTCCTCTTTGGTGATTTTTTCTGATTTCTCTATGAATCTGAAAGAGGAAAGGATTTGATCGCATATCCTAGATTTGGATAAATCACTGCACCAGAAATCAAAAAAGAGGTTATTTTTCTGACCAATAAAAACTGAATACTCAGAAATTCTTGTTGCTCCAAATTCCGGATGAAGACATTTTGAACGCTTTTGACCGCTGATTTCTATTTGGCCGCTAAAAGCACCACCTCTGCTCTGGCACCATGTATCAGTAACTCTATTAAAATTGCGTACTGCCAGTTCTCCCCATATTTCACGAGTATCTTTTTTAATAAATCTTACATTTATTAACCAAGGAAGAACTCCTAAATCTGTAATTTTGTTTTCAGGCAACTCTGTTATTCCTAACCATTCCGGATACTTTATCTCAAACCCATACTTCTCATTCCTATAAGTCACCCAATTGGCGGTTCCTTCTTCTATTTTTGGTTTTTCTGGCTTCTTTATTTCAGGAAATTTTGCGAGAGAAGAAATTTCTCTTTTGAAATATCTTGAATAACCCAAAATTCCTCCACCAACTATCACTGCTAAAATCACTACAATCAAAATATATTTCCAATTTGTTTTTCCTTTTGTTAAAATTCGCATATTATTTTTTGATTTCGAAACTTTCTGAATAAATTACTTTGGCTTGGGTAAAAAATTTATCCATCCCGTAAATAACAAAGATCCTGTAAATGCCTGGCTCGATTAGTTGAGGTTGGATTTCTAACGTTTTTTCCAACTCTGACGGCCATTGACAAATTTCTTTGGATGTATCCCATTCTATAGAAATTTCATTTCCGGAAGCTAATTCAAAAGGTTCTAACTTTTCCCAAGGTGCCAATTCGCAATGTTTAGAAATGATGCCGAGGCCTGCTTCTAAGGTAGGAAAGGTAAAATTAATTTTTCTCCAGGTCCCATCTTCAAATTTTTGAAGATACCATCCAGGATGAACTAATGTGGAAGTTGGGAGCATCCAAATTGATTTTTCAGAGTCATTTCTAACTTTTATTTTTATTTTTTCTCCTAAACTATACTCTTTTTTATCAGTCATTATTTTTACCTTCCCAAATTCTTCCCATTCTGCATTTTTACACTCGAAAGTTTTTTTATCACAAAAAGAAACTCTTTTTGAACAAAACTCACCCGAAATACAATTGTACCTTTGAGCGTAAGTTTGGTTTACAGAAACATTTCTCTCGTAAGGATAACCAATTTGGGTAAAGTCACAGCAGACACAATCTTGATCTCTTTCGCAATAATTTGGCAAAAAGCTTTTAACAGTAAGATAAATCGGTCCAAGGAATTTTTCTTTACAAGAACCATAATCTACCTTTGCATAAGCTAGAGCAGTGCAATCTCCTTTTTGACAATAGTTGGTTAGTGGCCCACTAACTTGGGCTTGGAATTTTTCTTCTTTTCCTGGGTCAATTAGTTTTGGGGTCGAATATAATTTTCCTACATTAATATAATGCGGATCGAGAATTTCAAAATGAACATCAACCTTTGCAGTTTCTTTTCCTTTATTTCTTACGATCGCAGAAAGAAAATCGTTTATAGTAAGAACTGAGGGAGGAGTTGGAACTTCAAATTCAATTGGAAGGTGAAAACGAATGTATTCACTTTCTCCTACTCCCTTAAGAGAAGAATCTTTTATTGCTAATACTTCAAGTAAATAATTTCCTTCACAAGGCGCTTTCATTGAAAGAGGAATTTTCTTTGATTCTTCACCATTCAAATTAAAAACCTCACTGTTAATACTGGTTAAAATGTTTCCGTGGGGATCTTTTAAGTTCGCTTTCAATTTCAAATTTTCTATTCTTTCCAGGGATGGATTTATTACCTTATATTCAAGAGTAAAATCTTCTAAAGAATTTATTTCTGTTGGAACATTTTCTTTTTCAATAATTACTGAATTAGTTTTTGATAAATTATATTCAACTTTAATTTCGGCACTTTTTATTTTATAAGTTTCTCTCGTCGAAGGATTATGCCTAATTAAAGGAAGAGTGATTCTTAACGTTTCCTTTTCTTCCAAATGAGATTTGTCTGAGTAAATTTCAAATTTGGAAGGGAAAAATTCATTTTCTTTAAGATAATTAGGACATGGTTCACATCGAGAATGTTCATTGGAAGATTTTAAACAAACAATCATTGGAACTATACTTAATTTCTCCTCAATTTTTTCTTCTTTAAAATCGACCATTTTTACTTCAATTTGAGAATTAAGTGGTAAATCTATTTCAAGGCTCAAAGAAGGAATTTCGGGCTTGCATTTCTCACCTAAAGTTCCGGTTTCAACTCTTATAAAAGAAAGGGTTGAGGGAAATTCAAACACGGAAGGCAAAATTGACTGAGAACCATATTCTGAAAATTCTGGTCCAAACTCTGAGAGATCAATTGACTTTATTGAATAATCTTCAAAGTTTATTTTGAAATTAAGATAATTTTTGCCTCCTTCTTGAGTATGAATTAAATCGACTTTATTTCCTAACGCTATTTTCTCTTTTAACTCCCTGAGACAATAGTTTTTTAAAGATTTTTCCTTAATTTTTTCACAAATTGAAATATCTCTAATTTTTCTCGCAATGGTTATTAAGCAATCATCTTTTATTTTTAAATTTTTTATTTTTTCACAATAAGTAAAATCGGCTTTTTCTACTGCCATTTGTTTGTAGTGATTATCATCAATTTTAGATTTCAGCTTTAAAGAAAAAATCCCTCCGCCGACTAAGGCGGATAAAATCACCACAACCAAAATATATTTCCAATTTGTTTTTCCTTTTGTCAGAAAAGGCATGTTATTTACTCCAAAAACTTAAAAGTTGAAAGCATTTGATCAAAGACTTTTGTATCAAGATCCTCAGCTGGTGGATCAGGAGGTATTGGTACCGAAGGCTCCACAAATCCAGTAGGATTTCTTACACTAAGTCGGCAAAATATCATAATGCATTGATCGTTTTTCATTGTAAAATACTCGCTATCATAAAAACTAAGACCACCCATCGCATGTTCTAATTCAGGAGAACCCGGAATATAATGAAACTCTACTCCATTTATCTCTATTATTCCATACCATTGGATTGAACCAAAGCAATCTGCGGGAGAAGTATTCTTCATTACTCTTATCGACATATCTTTCTCTTCTAATTTAGTTCCAGGAGTAAATGGGAGATTTATAGTAGTGAGATTTTCTTCCTCTATTATTTCAGCAGATGGTGGATATTTTATTTCATATCCATAATTTTCATTCCTATAAGTTTTCCAATCTTCGGGAATAAGAAACTTTCCCAATTTTATTTTTTCTTTACTAATCATAAAAGCAGAGTCGGATTCATCGAAATCTTTCTTTTCTTTTTCTCCAACATAAATGACTATTTCAAATACCCAAAAACCTACGCCGAGATTATATTCTTTTTTTAACTCGGGTAAGCTATCAGGAACAGTCCATGAAAAAATCCCTGTATTAGTAGTCTCAGCAATAACAGTCATTTTTTCCTTCTCATAACCTATGATTTTCAGGAAAATGGTAACGGGTTCAGAGGTATCATGTCCTTTAGTAACCCATTTTATATCGTATTTTTTCCCAATAATCCATTTTTCTCCTCCATTAGGAGAAATTATTTTGACATATCTTTCCTTTTCAGGTTTTTCTATCTTGGATGATTCAAAAGGAGGAATTTCTTGTTTTTTCGTCCACCACAAAATCCCGCCGCCAACTATCACAGCCAAAATCACTACAATCAAAATATATTTCCAATTGGTTTTGCCTTGAATTAGAAATGGCATATTATACTTTTATTAATTTTTTATTTTAAAAACCTGAAAAATAGAAAACATTTCAAAGAATTCGTTGATATCTAAAAAGTTAAATCTGCTTTTAATTCAGAAAATTTTAAATGATTTTATAAATCTTTCAAATGTTTCAAACTCGTTCTTTTTTTCTTCTTTACAAGATTCGTACTCTTTCTGCAGACAAGAATAAAGTTCTTTTCCTATATCGTTCATGTCTTTTCCCTTAAACTCTCCGCACTTTTGTAAAAAACAATCTTGTCCCCATTTTTCTCCGATCACGATGATAGGATATTCTTTATTATTAAGATAGGTATAAAGAATTCTCCTATATTCACAATAATTAAGATTAATTGCTCCTCCCGGTGGAGACGAAGTCCAATAACATTGAATAGTGTCTGTGATCACCCCTTTTTGGTTTGTACTAATTTTAATTTCATCACAACTCAATAAGTTAATGCCAAATGGATATCGGAATATAGGATCCTCATTACAAAAATAATCTTTAAGAGGTATATTACTTATAAATTTATAAAAAGCGGTTTCGCTTGCAAAATCTATCCACCAATTACACTCAGGATTATTATAAGGACTTTTTTCAGCACTTAAATCAAAATATTTAACAGAGTCTATACATTTTTCTAATTCCCATTCTTTAGGATATTTAAACTCAATTCCTATCACTTCATTTTTATAAATCTTCCAATCTTTCATTCCAAAATGTTCCCAGCAGGAGGAAGCTAAAGAAGCAGTTTCTACTTCCCAGCAAATAGAAGGATCTTCTTTAATAATCGCTAGTTCATGATAACAGTTAGCCTTCGCCTCAGGAAATTCAGGTATTTCTATTTTTCCACAATAATTCTCATCTTTTGTGTTTTTTGCAAGATCTGTATAACATTTGATTTTCTTACCTAAATCCTGGATATCTTTGCAATTTCTTTCCGTAATTTTTTCTGGCTTTTTTATTTCGGGGAATTGACTGATAGAAAATATTTCTCTTTTAAAATATCTCAAATAACCCAAAATCCCTCCGCCAACTATCGCAGCTAAAATTACTACAATCAAAATATATTTCCAATTTGTTTTTTCTTTTGTTAAAAATGACATTTTTTACGCCAAAAACCTAAAAGTAAAAGATACTCGGGTGGTCTTTGCCAAAAATTTGTTCTTTTAAATCTGTGTGAATTTTAATTGAAATCATTTATTTTTTACAAACTTACAATTGTTATTGTCCCAGAAAAGTTCTCCATAAAAAATTAATCTCATCATTTTTCCATCTCTTGGATATGTCCCGAATTCGCCTTCACCAATGCAATCAGGGGCTACACACTTAAAATTAACATCAACTAATTTCCAATCGTAAATTAAAATTTTATCTTTTTCTGCTTTTATTCGAAATTCTGACCAAGAACCGCTCTTATGCATGTCAAGAATTGTCTTAAACACATCTTGCGCAGTTTTGAATTTTCCATCTTCTACTTTAATTAAAGAAACCTCACTATCACTACATACTCCTCCATTAGGGCACCCACCTGAAGATTCCAATATATAAGTAGTTCCTTTACAAGAATAAAAATTGAAATTTACATAATCTCCTCCAAAATGAGCTCCTGATGAGAAACCAGTTATCGTATTAATATCGATAGAAGGAGAAGAAAGAGTCTTATTTTCGTCAAAGACTCCTAAAAATGAGTGGGTAATTCCACCGGCATGAGGAAGTCCTGAAAGCTGTGCAATAAAAAGATATTCTTTTGCGTAAGGGGTGATGAACGAACCTTCGATAACCTTATCAAGATAAAGATGAAGATATGGCTCGAGAGCAGAAGAAACAATCTCATTACCTTCGATAGTAAACTCCCCTTTAAACATTTCTCGCAACATTTTTTCTTTCTCTTGGATAGAAAGTGAATTGGAAATTGTGAAAAAATCATCACTAAAATCTTTTACCCATTTTCCTCCATCGTCGCTCGAAATCAATAAAACATATTTTGAAGGAGGTAGATCTTTGGGAATAATCCACTTGTATTTATTCTCATCGGTAAGCGCGAAATCATCTGCGATGATTCGTTCTGTAGCATACTCCCTGGGTTCGTCTTTTCGTTCTACCAATAGAATATCGATTTTAGTGACGTTTTTTGCCTCCCAAGTAATCCAATAAGTATTTGTGGGTACTAAGTGTTCTCCTCCATTAGGAAAGAGAACTTTTACAAATCTTTCATTTACTTCCGAAAACTTATTTTCAACAGGCTTTTCTCTCTCTACGACTTTTTCTGGTTTTTTTATTTCAGGAAATTTAGAAAGAGATGAAATTTCTTTATTGAGATATCTCAAATAACTCAAAATTCCTCCGCCAACTATGGCAGCCAAAATCAAGACAATCAAAATATATTTCCAATTTGTTTTTCCTTTTGTTAAAAATGGCATAAATTATTTCTTTAAAAATTTTAGCATTTTTTCCAATGGCCAGCAATTTATAATATCTTCTTTTTCTGCCCAGCCTCTCCTTGCTTGAGCAATTCCTAGTTCGATGAATCTCATTTGGTCTACATGATGGGCATCGGTGTTGATTACCATTTTCACTCCCATTTCTTTTGCTTTTTTAATGTTTATATCATTTAGATCCAATCTTTCAGGATAAGAATTAATTTCCAAAATCGTTCCTGTTTCCTTTGCGACTTTCAAAATTTTATCGAAATCGATTTCGTATTCATCCCTTTTTTGGATTAACCTCCCAGTTGGGTGAGAAATTATATCGACGTTCGGATTTCTCATTGTCCTGATTATTCTTTCTGTCATCTCTTCTTTTGTCATTTTGAACCTTGAATGAACTCCAGCAATTACAAAATCTTGTTCTTTCAAACATTCGTCATCGATGTCGATTTTTCCATCTGGTAAAATGTTTGCCTCACATCCTTTTAAGATTCTCAATTTGCATTTTGCATTTTGCAATTTGCAATTTAATTTATCGATCTCCTTGTTCCTTTCTCTCAATCTTTTCTCATCCAATCCATGTTCAATTTTCAAAAACTTTGTATGGTCTGCAATTCCGACGTATTCATATCCCATTTTTATTGCGTACTCTGCAATTTCCTCAATCGAATTTTTCCCTCCATCCCATTTTGAATGAACATGCAAATCTCCCTTAATGTCTTTATAATCAATGATTTTTGGAAGTTTCCCTCTCAAAGCAGCTTCAATCTCTCCCCTGTCTTCCCTTAACTCTGGAGGAATCCAATCCATTCCCAATTTTTGATAAATTTCTTCTTCTTTTTCTCCTGCAATCATTTCAGAGCCTTTAAAAAGACCGTATTCAGAAAGCTTTAATCCTTTTTGAATTGCAATTTTTCTTAAAGCAATGTTATGTTCTTTTGATCCGGTGAAATATTGCAAAGCAGCGCCATAAGATCTCTTTGGTAAAACCCTAATATCCATATCAAAACCCTCTTTCATTCTCACCGATGCTTTTGTATTTCCCTTACCCCAAACCTTAATCACTCCTGGCAAAGAAACAAAAAAATCCATTATCGGTGCTGGATTTTTTGAAATTACCAAAAAATCGACATCGCCGATTGTCTCTTTCATCCTCCTTATAGATCCTACTGCATCTATTCTTTCAACTTCCTTTAAACTCTTTAATTTTTTATAAACCTCTTTTACTATTGGCAAAATATCACCCAACAGAAATCTTCCCTTCGATCTCTTTGCAAATTCGATTGCTTCTAAAATGTTTTTTTCAGTTTTCTCTCCAAAGCCATAAAGAGGGGCAATTTTGTGAGATCTTGCAGCTTCTTCCAAATCCTTCAAATTTTTAATTCCCAATTTCTCATACAAAACCTTCATTCTCTTTGGTCCCAATCCCTCAATTCCCATTAATTCGTCTAGGTTTATCGGATACTTTTTCTTGTAATCTTCGTAATACTGAATCTTTCCAGTTTTCAAGTATTCTTCGATTTTTTTAGCGATACTTTCTCCAACTCCAGGAATTTTTCTTAATCCTTCAAATCCCTCTTTTTTGTAAATTTCTTCAACATCCTTTTCTAATCCTTCCAAGGTCAAGGCTGCCTTTTCATAAGCATAAGGCTTAAATTTTACTCCTTCCATTTCCAAAAAATAGGCAATTTCATAAAAAATTTTTGCGATTTCTTGGTTTTTCATCTCTTTAAAAATTCATTTTTTAAAGCAAAAATCAAAAAAGAAGAAACCAAACTGAAAATGCCAACCAAAATAAAAGTAACATCAAAACCAAATTTTGTTACTAAAAATCCACCGATTGCTGCAGTAATTCCGGTTGCCAAAGAGATTAAACTTGCTCTAATTCCCCATTCGGTTGCTTCTTTTCCTTTATCAATTTTCTTTGTGAAAATTGACATATATCCTGCAAAGGCAGCCGAAGTTGAAATTCCATAAATTCCTTGCAAAAGATAAATTTGCCAGGGGAATTTTGAAAAAATAAAAAAGAATGGCAAAAAAGAGGAAATTAAAAATCCGAAAAACATTGACCAAAAATCGTCGCTTTCTCCCTTTCTTTTGTCCAGGTAAATGGAAAAGGGAATTCTAACAAAGGAAAACAAAATTAAATAAATTGCCGATGCCAAACCGACTACTGCAGGGGTTCCACCAACAATTTTTTCGACAACAAAAATCGCAAAAACTGGAGAAATCAATCCCCAAGATGCCTCAAAAACCAAATCACCAAAAATCAAATATTTTATGATTTTGTTGATTTTGAGATCGCTCGAATCTATTTTCACTTTTTTCTCTTTCTCCAAAACCTAAAGCCAAAATAAATGATGACAACTGCCGGAACCCAAACCTGTGCCCAGACAATCAATCTAATTAAAAAGTAAGAAAATCCTTTCCAGAAATTCAAAACACCTTTCCATGTTTGCAACAAAACGTACTTTGGCCTCCATTTTTCAGCAGGTGGAATCGGCAACAATTCTTCAGAGAGGGCTAAATTAATTGTAATCGATGACATCTTCACTGACTGCTCTAAATATTGCATCCTCCCTTTTATTTGTTCAATCTGTTGCCTAATGTTCGTTAATTCTCTATAAACATCTAAAATTTCACTAATTTTTCCACTCCTTTTCATTAATTCAAGAAGTTGGCTTTCTGCAGCTTCCAAATTCCTTAGTCTAGATTGTAAATCGACGTATTCCTCAGTAATATCTTGAGATTGAGTCCTTTCGCTTGTTACTCTAACGGCTAAACTCCTAAAATAATCTCTGGCTTCGTCAAATTTTTCTGCTGGCACTCTAACGGTTATAGAACCTGAAGGAACCTTCTCATGTTCTGAAATACTGCTCGAAACTACCCATCCTCCATTTTCCTCAGCAAATTTTGCAATTTTTCTTGCAGTATCTAAAACATCTTTAACAACCAAATTCAACCAGCCAGTTTTAATGATCATTCTAGAGGGTGTTTCAGCCTGAGTTTGAAAAGGAGTTTCTATTCCTCCCTTTTCAGGGAAGGTCCCTGGTGAAGTTGGAGCGAGTGGGAATAATTTTTCTCCAACTGTGTAAGTTGGAACTGGGGAAGTTCTGACTTTTCCAGAAAGACGTGTAAAAAGGAAAAGGAAAACTAAAAATGCCAAGCAAAACATCCCAAAAATTCCAAAAATTTTCCAAATTTTTTCTGACATATTTTTATTTTACCAAGTTTAAAAAAATCAGTGAAACTGTTTCAAAAACTTTGAATATTTTTTATACTTCCAAATGCTTTTGGTGGCGTCTATTATAGTCGGAGGTAAATGGTTGATCTTGAGAGAGATCGTGTAACCGCAGGTGCAATAAGGACAATTCAAATCAAACATTTTTTTAACTCTTTCTCTATATCCTTTTGATTTTAGAATTTCTTTGAGCCTTTTCTCCTTTAGGTTTCCAACAGGAGGAAGCGCCCAACAACCTGAGTAAACATCTAAACTTGGGTTTATAAAAATCCTCAAATACCCCATCACACAATTGAAATATGGTTTTTTATTTTTAAGATAATTTCTAGCAAATTCCAAAGAAAGGTGATCAAAGTTAACAACCGTATCTTTTTTATTTATTTGAGACAAATAATCAATTATTCTATCTACCGAATCTTCGTCTTCTATTATCAAATTGGAAGTATCAATATTTTTAAAAAAATAAAGGCTTGTATCCAATAAATTAAACGACCAAGTCACTCCCAATTCTTTACAAAGTTCTATCAATTGAGGAACTTCGAAGAGATTAGATTTTACTAAAGTGGTACCTACATTGATTTCAATTTTTCTTCCTTTTTCTTTAGCTAATTTTTTTAAAAGCTTGATTCCTTTTATTACCATCTCATAATGGCCTGGAACCCCTCTTATTCTTTCATCAGTTTTACCAATTCCATCCAAAGAAATATTAATGAAATCTACACCTTTTTCGAGAAGAATTTCTGCTTTTTTCTCTAACAAAATACCGTTTGTATCTATATAAACTATCGCTCCTAAAATTTTCTTAGCTTTCTCGATCAATTCGCCAATATCATCTCTCAGTAGACATTCTCCCCCAGTGAAACCTATTATTTTAATTCCTATTTCCTTCAGTTGAGAAAGGATGCCTTCTATTTCCTGAGTTGTCAATTCATTTTTTGGTTTCGTTTTCCAAACGTTGCAGGTGACGCACCTGCTATTGCACCTATCAGTTACTTTTATACTTGCCTCGATGGGATTTGGTGGAACGAAATTTAAAAAGAAACGAGAGTATTTACTCAAATATAGTAAAATTATTTCTGAAAATTTTCGAAATAAAAGCATTTAAAAATCACTTTCCAAAGACCTTCACTAAAATTTCCCTTTCTCTTGGCCTATTGTCAAAGTCAACAAAAACAATCTGTTGCCAAGTACCTAAAACCAATTTTCCATTCTCAACTGGAACTGTCAAAAATGGTTTTATCAAAGAAGATCTCAAATGAGAAAATCCGTTTGCTTCTCCCCAGACATCATCGTGATGGTATTTTTTATCAGAAGGAACCAATTTTTCCATCAATTCTTTGAAATCTTTCAAAAGTTGAGGTTCGTTTTCGATCGTTGTAATCCCAATTGTCGAGCCAGGACAAGATATAATGCAAATTCCCTCTCTCACTCCAGATTTTCTTACTGCTTCTTCTACTCTCGAAGTAATATCAATAATATCGCAAAAACCTTTTGTTGAAACTGTAAATCGCATTTATCAATTATATTAAAGAATTCATTTAGGTATCAACCCTCCATGTAACTTGAGAATCTAGGTAAATGATAAAAAATGCCGAAAATATTCCGATTATTATTCCGCCTAGGACATCGGTTAGGTAATGCATTCCAACATAAATTCTGGCAAAACCTAAAAGCAAAATAAAAATAGCAGAAGGGAAAATGAACCATTTTTTATTTAAATTATAAAGGTACCAAATGATTAAAAGAGCAGCGCTTGAGGTTGCTAAGTGTCCAGAGGGAAAAGAACAATTTTCCCAAACTTTTCCGATTACTCTTATTCCTTTTAAAACTTGATAAGGTCTTGGTCGACAAAAAAGAACTAATTTGAAAGGAATATTCACTATCCAATCAGATAAAAGGAGGGCTAATAATAAAAGGAGAATTTTCCTTTTCTTTTGTTTTTTATCAAAAATAAATATAAAAAAACATAAAATTATCCAAATAAACCCTCCTTCGGTTATCCAAGAAATTCCTAAAGAAAATAAATCCAAAAATTTATTATGGAAACTGTTTAAAAATAATGAAACTTGGAGGTCGAAAGAAAATAAAAGATTCATTTTAAAGCACCATTTTCAAAAGTTCTTTAGCATCTTCGACCGCATAGCCATAGGCATCGTTGTTAAAATAAACATAAACATCAAAATTTTGCTTTTTCCATTTTTTTATTTTTTTTGCCAAATCTTCCAATTCTCTTTTTGTGTATTTTGAGCCAAACAAAATTTTAGATCCGTGCATCCTAACATAGACAAAATCTGCAGTGACTTGATAAACTTTTGGCCAAGATGGAGAATCGACAACAACCCAGGCAAAATTAAATTTTTTTAAAATTTGATAAATTTTTTCATTGCACCAAGATTCGTTTCTAAATTCAAAAGCAAACCTCAGTCCCTTTGGCGATTCTTTTAAAATCATTTTCCCAAATTCTTCCAATTTTTTAGGATCTGCTTTCAAAAAAGGAGGCAATTGAAACAAAAGAGGGCCCAATTTTTCTTTTAAAATAAGTGCCCTTTTCAAAAAAATTCTCCATGGCTCTTTACAGTCTACTAATTTTTTAACATGAGTAATGAACCTTGAAACTTTCACTGCAAAAATAAAATTTTTTGGAGTTCTTTTGTACCAGCTCTCAAACGTCTTTTCCCCTGGCAACCTATAAAAAGTATTGTTTAATTCAACAGTGTCAAAATGTTGGCAATAATATTCCAATTTTTTTGATTTTGGCCAATTCTCAGGATAAAAAATTCCTTCCCAATGAGGATAAATGTAGCCTGAAGTTCCTATGAAAACTTTTGGCATAATTTTTGAAATCTAAAAGCGTCTTTTGCCATTGAAAGATTGTTAAACAAAACATAGTTCTCTTTTTTATCACAAAATTTTAAAAGTTCCTTTAAATCTTTTTCAGTATATTCGTAGCGGAGATTATAGCCAGGTTTTCCATGAAGCCTGAAATAATTTATTTTTCCAAAAAGTGGTTTTTGTTTGAAAGGATCTACGCAATGAACTAAATTTAGCTCTTTACAAAGTCCTCTTATTAAGTCTTCTGGCCAATTTCCTCTTGGTTCCCAAACAGAAATGAAATTCTTTTCTTTAATTTTTTTGAAAAATCTTCTGAAATTATCTATGTTTTCTTTCTCTGGCCTAAAAGAAGCAGGAGATTGAAAAACTATAATTTTTGAATTTAATGCCTTTGCAACTTCTCTTGTCATTTCCCATGCATCAAAAACTTCTTTAGTGTTTTTGAAAAAACCATAATTTTTTGGATTTCCGAATTTTCTCTTCAATCTTTTATAGGTAGGGCTTTTTGAATCGTGAGTGATAACTTGAAAAGCTTTTATTGTAAATTCAAAATCCCTTGGTGCCTCTTCTCTCCATTTTTTAACAGTTTCAATTCTTGCAGGAATTTCGTAAAACGTCGACTGAATTTCAACCAAAGAAAATTTTTTAAAATATTCTTTTTTATTCGTTGGAAATCCGCAACAACCCACTTTAACCATAGAATTTCCTTTTCATTTCTTCCATCAAAGAAACACAAATTTCATCATCACAATTCTCATAAGCCCATTCCCAAAGTGGAGTGGCGGTGAATTCTTTATATTCTTTTTCATAAAATAGTCCTTGAAGTAAAACTGCCAAAATATTCAATTGACCTAAAAATTTGGCCTCGAGAGAACTTCTTGTTCTGTATTCATGCCAAAGATCCAAAATTTCCTTTTTAAAAGAAGAATCCAATTTTTTAATAAGTTTTTCTATAGCCTTTTTTTCTACTTTATAATCTGTTAAAAATATCCACTTTTTTTCTTTTTTCGACAGCCTAATCATTTTCTTTAAAACTTTTTCCCTTTCTTTTTCTTCTTTAGGCAAAATTCGATCGTAGGGTGTAGTATCCCCTGTATAAACTGCTGATAATTCATGACAAAGAGCCATCTTTAAAAGTTTTTCCTGATTTAACTTCTTCCTTTCTTTTCCGAAAATCCAGGCCATGATTGCTAAAGTGAAAATATGTCCGGCTACAGTTTCAGGGCTTTTTATTCCTCTTAAAATCCAATACAACCTTGGCATCTTTTTTAGCTTTCCGATTTCAAGAATGAATTCAAGTATATTTTCTAACTCCTTTTTGAGTTTGCTTTTTAAAATTTTCTTATCTAATTTGGCCTTGGTTTTGTAAAATCTATTTTGGATAATTTTGTAAAGGAGAATTATTTTTGGTTCTACTGCCAACTCTTCAGCCTCTTCCCACCAAGGAGTCACATAGATATAATCTTTGGGATCTAAATTCTCAAGAGCTTCTAGCATGCCCTCCATCTTATCAATTTGCAAAAAGATTTTTCCCTCTTTGGTGAGTCCTTTTTTATAATCTAGCCAAAAAGAAAAAATTTCTTTTTTCAATTCAGGATTAAGAAAATTTATTAATTTTAAAAGCAAAATCTTTTCTTCTTCAAATTCCTTTTCACTCCTTTTTTTCTTTTCTTCCACTGGAAGCCTAATCCATCTTTTTAAAACTTCCCTCCTTTCACTTTCGCTTTCGGGTATCAAACCCCAAAATGGCGTTCTATCACCACCGTAAACTTCGCAGAGATCATGAGAAAGGGCAGTTTTTATCATTGTTTCAACATTCAAATCCATTTTTTCCCCAAATATCCAACTCGAAATAGCAACCCTGAAAGTATGGTCTGCAACCGAAGGAGGATTTTTAACGCCTAACCAAACCAACCCGGTCCTTGGCATTTCTTTTAATTTTTGAACTTCTACTAAAAATTCTACATTTTCTTCCATAAATAAAAACTGCTCTTTTTAGAGCATACCAAAAAATCGAGAAATTTTTAATTTAGGATATCTCGTACCTTATTTTCTTAATTTTGTATTTCACATTGATTGGAGAAGTAATTACTACTTCATCGCCAATTTTCTTTCCCAGGAGAGCTTTTCCAACCGGAGATTGAACTGAAATTTTACCCTCGCTCGGGTTCGCCTCCAAAGTATCGACAAGCATGAATTCATTGATCGAACCTTCCTCGTCCTCTAAGGTGACTGTTGCTCCAATATTAATAACATTCTGTTTTTCCTTCGGCGGTTTTTTAATTAAGATAAAATTCTTTAGGATGTATTCCAGTTCTGCGAGTCTATTTTCTAGCAAATTCATATCTTCCTTAAATGCCAAATACTCAGCGTTTAAATCCTCTGAGTGTAAAATCTTTGGAGTTTCTCCTTTTAATTTTGCCAACCTTAAAGCCTTCAAAGTTTCGTACTCTTTTTTTAATTTTTCTAACCCTTCTTTTGTTAGATAAAATTTTTTGTCCATTTTAGCGAAGAACCTCCCATTTTTGGGAGGTCCAGTAGAGAGTTCGTTTTATTTTAAGATTTTCTTTCATTCCCTTCTACTGAACCTCCCGATCCTTTTTGTATAAAGAAAAGGAAAAATCAAAAACTCCAGAAGAATCAATTTTAAATTTTTTTTACACTCAATCATCCTTTCAATGATATTTCATTATAGGTCAACAAAATTTCTTGTCAAGCAAGAAGTTTGTTCTTCTTAAAAATTTTCCTAAAATTAAATTGTATGATCGAAATCGATGGCTCTTTTGGAGAAGGAGGTGGACAAATTTTAAGAACGGCGACTGCCTTGGCGGCAGTGCTAAAAATTCCCTGTCGAGTTTTTAACATTAGAAAAGGAAGGGAAAAACCAGGTCTTCAAACTCAGCATTTGTTGGGATTGAGGGCTTTGGCAGAGCTTTGCAACGGAAAATTAGAAGGAGATTATTTGAATTCAACTGAAATTAAATTTTATCCTGGGGAAATAAAAAAAGAAAAAATTACAGTGAAAATTCCAACCGCAGGTTCTATTACCTTAATTTTGCAAACTTTAATTCCTGTTTGTATTTTTGCAAAAAAACCAATTGAAATTTATTTTGAGGGAGGTGCGACCGATACTTTCTTTTCTCCAACGATCGATCATTTTAGATATGTTTTTCTAAAATTTTTAGAAAAAATGGGGGCAAAAGTTGAAATTGAAATTTTAAGAAGAGGTTATTATCCAGAAGGAGGTGCAAGATTAAAAGCAAAAATTTTTCCGGCAAAATTAAAGCCGATAAATTTGACAGAAAGAGGCGAAATTAAAAAAATTTTAACAATTTCTGGGGCATCTCAATCTTTAAAAAACAAAAAGGTAGCAGAAAGACAGGTTGCTGGAGTTAAAGAGATTTTGGGAAAATTGAATTTACCGATTGAAGAAAAAATTGAATATTACGATACTCAATCTCCAGGCAGTCAAATTTGTCTAATCGCAGAATTCGAAAACACAATTTTGGGTACGGATAATCTTGGAAAAATAGGAAAAAGGGCAGAAGATGTTGGAAAGGAAGCGGCACTTGATTTATTAAAGGAACAAAAGACCAATGCCTGCTTAGACAGACATTTGGCAGATCAGATTTTGCCTTACATGGCCTTGGCTGATGGGAAATCTCAAGTTACCGTTTCTGAAATCACTGAGCATTGTAAAACAAACATTTGGGTGATTGAGAAATTTATAAGTGGAAAATTTGAGATAAAAGAAAATTTAATCGTTTGGTCTCTTAGATAAATAATGTCTAAAATAAAGATGCTTTACAATTTCGTTTGATAAAAGATAGGCAAGGCCAAGAGAAAGAATGATTAAAATTGTTTGAAGTGTTGGGGAAATGAAATAGAAGTAATTTTGGCCAAATTTTGTGAAGGGTAGAGCGAATGAAACAATCCAAACGAGAATTGAAAGGGAAACTAAAATCGAGCTGGGAGATTTTGCTAAGAGGAAGAATTTTCTTGTTCTAACTGAAAAGATAATTGCCAATTCGGTCAAAACTGAAAGCAAAAACCAGTGGGTCTGAATTGATTTTTCTCCTTGTTTGAAAAATATTCCAAAGAAAATAAAATCGAACAAAGAAGAAACTAAAGCTAAAAAGAAAATGTAGGGGAAAATTTGGGAAAATTTTTGGGCTTTTGGTCTTCTCAATTCTTCTGGGTCTAAGGTATCGGTGGCAATTGAAACCATTGGCAAATCCGAAAGTAAATTTAAAAGCAAAACCTGGGTTGGGAGCATTGGCAAAAATGGAAAAATTAAAGAAATTCCTGCCATTGAATACATATTTCCAAAATTTGAGGCCAAAGTTGCTTTAATGTATTTTTGAATGTTTGAGAAAATGTTCCTTCCCCTTCTTATTCCCTCAACGATTGTATGCAAGTCGTCTTTTAGCAAAATAATATCTGCAACTTCCTTTGAAATTTCTGCTGCTCCTTTAACAGCAATAGCAACATTTGCTTCTTTTAATGCCGGCGCATCGTTTATTCCTTCCCCAACAAACCCAACTTCATATTTTTTCTGCAAAGATTTTATAATCTTTAGTTTTGTCTCTGGCAAAACCCTAGCAAAAACAAAATATTTTTCGCAAGCTTCATCAAATTCTTTTTCTGGAAGTTTTTCTAAATCTTTTCCTAAAATCACCTCTTCTTCGCTTTTTATCAACCCAATCTCTTTTGCTATTTGTGTTGCAACTTCTTTTGAATCTCCAGTCAAAATTTTAATTTGAACTCCCAACCTCTTTGCCAAATTCAGTGTCTTTTTTGCGTCCTTTTTTAAAGGATCCAAAAAGCACAAAATTCCCAAAAACTCCAAATCTTTTTCATCAGATTCAAAAAATGAATTTTTGCTAAATTCTTTAAAGGCAATTGCCAAAACCCTCTTTCCTTCTTTTCCTTTTTCTCTTGCAATTCTTAAAATTTCCTCTTTTTCATTCCCTTTTGAAATTTCCAAAATTTTCTCTGGAGCTCCCCTCGAAATCAAAAATCTTTTTCCTTCAAATTCAACTAAGGCAGAATTCCTCAATCTTTGGGGAGAAAATGGAATTTCATAAATTAATTTTGCTTTTTTTAATTCTTTAATTTTAGCTTTCACCTTTTGGTAAATTGCCAAATCAAAAGGATTTTGAACGACATCAATTTCTTTTTCCAAAAGTGAGGAAGCAAAAAATGCAAAGTTTAAACATTTTTCCTCGTCTTTTGAGAAAACCTCGGTCAAGGTTAATTTATTTTCAGTAATCGTTCCCGTTTTATCAGTGCACAAAACTTCTATATTTCCCAAATCCTCGATTGCCTCTAACCTTTTCACCAAAACATTCCTCTTTGCTAACCTCAAAGCACCGTTTGAAAGCGAAACTCCAACAACAACTGGAAGGGCTTCTGGGACAAGACCTACGAGCAAAGCTAAACAAAAAATTAGAAAATCGATTGGATTTTGCTGCTTTTTTAAAAAGAGATTAGCGATAAAAATGAAAAAGATTGTCAAAACGACAAACCTAATGATTACTTTTGAAAAATCCAAAATTTCCTTTTGATACAAACTCGGCTTTTCAATTTTTGCAATCAATTTTCCAATTTTCCCAATTTCTGTTTCTTTTCCAGTTGAAATAACGATCCCTTTTGCCTTACCAGAAACGATTGAGGTTCCTGAAAACAAAATGTTTTTTGCCTCAAAAATTTGATTCGTCTCTTTTTCCAATTTTTCTGAAATTTTTGCAACGGGTTCTGATTCTCCAGTCAAAATCGATTCATCGACTAAAAGATTTGTTGCTTCAATAATTCTTAAATCTGCCGGGACTATGTCTCCAGTTTGTAAAAGAACAATATCTCCCGGAACCAAAAATTTTTTATCGATTATTTTTTCTTTCCCATTCCTCAAAACATTAACATCAGGTGGAAAATAAGATTTCAAAAGAGAAAGGGCTCGATGAGCCCTGTATTCTTGAGAAAACCCCAAAATTACATTCAAGGAAGCGAAAATTACAATTAAAAGAGAGTCGATTTTTTCTCCGATAAAAAATGCCAAAATTGCTGCAATTAGTAAAATGTAAAAAAATGGGGATTTTAATTGCTTTAAAAAAATTTCAATTGCCGAAACTTCCCTTTCTTTTATTTCATTCAAACCATAAATTCTTTGCCTTCCTTTAACTTCCTCTTCACTCAATCCACTTTCTCTGCTCTTTAAAATCTCAAAAACTTCTTTTATTTCTTTTTTTGTAAACTCTGAAAATGCCATAAAATTTCCTTTTTAACCTCTTCTCGATTTTCCCTCGTCAAATAAAAAACCTTTGTATCCTTCCTTTGTTTTATTTTATCGCAAAATTGATTTTCTTTAAGCATTATCGTTCCCAAAATTTTGTTTTTTGAATCTAAAGCCTTTAAAATTACTTCTCTAAATTTGTTTGAGAAAAGTTCCATTTTCCCTATTTCATCAACCACTATCAAGAAATCTCCTTTTAAACCTTCCTCAATTTCCTTTATTCCAATTTCTTCTAAATCCTTCAAAATCACTCCGTACTTTGATACTCTGTAGGGACTTTTAAATCCCTTTTCTGCCAAAATTCCCTCTTTTTTGCTTAATGTTACGATTTTAAACCCAACCCTTTCTCCTTCTTTCCTAATTTCTTCAGTAAAAAACCCTTTGGCCGGAATCTTCAATTCCTTTAAAATCTCCTTTATCAAAGTTGTCTTTCCGCAACCTGGAAGGCCTGTGATGAAAATATTTTTGATCATTTAAAAAAGCGAGAAATCAAGTAAAAGATAATTGAAAGAATAATACTAACTAAAATGCAAGTTGTGATTGGAAAATAAAAAGTAAAATTTTCCCTTTTAATGTAAATGTCGCCTGGCAATTTTCCAAAATAAGGAATTTTTCCAGCAAAAGAAAAAATCAAACCAATTAAAATTAGAAGAAAACCAAAAAAGATTAAAATTTTCCCAAAATAAAAAAGCATATTTAAAATTTGATTTCGAAAACAATATCACCCTCTCTTCCGAGATTATCTTTTAGATCTTTACCTACAGAATAAATAATTCTTTTATCTGAGAGATATCTAACATACTCGCCGTCAAATGGATCAATCGGAGCTTCGGGAAGATATTCAGGAATAAGATCATTTAAAGTTTTTGGTAAATTGCCCTTTTCCATTTTAAAAGCTTTAATTGCTAACAAAACTTGAGTACCGATTACTGAAAAATCTTCCTCACATTTATGAGTAAAAGTATTTGCATGACTTACTATAATTATATCGTAAAACATTTTACCGATCAGATTTTCAGTAAATAACATTTTTATTTTTGAGGATGAAACCAAAGACTTAATTTCTGGAAGTTTTATTTCTTTGCAATTTTTATCAACATTATTAATTAAATCTCTAGTCATGTCAGAAAACATTCGCAAAGTTTTATTTGGTTTATAATAAAAATTAAATCCTCTCATTTTCCTTTCTAAAAAGGGGGTCTCTTCTAATCCTAATTCTTTCAATTCTTCTTTAGAGGCTTTTCCAGCAATAGCAGCATCGATTTTAGCTTTAGTGTTTGCATTAAAAATGTATTCCATTTTAAAAACGTTCTTCAATCCTCTCTCATTTAATTTAAATTCATTTAATTCGATTATATACTCTTTTAATTTTTCAGATGGGAGAGAACTGCTTGAAATCATTCCCCTTAAACTTTCAAGGGCAATTTCTTTTATCCTCATTCCAACTAAATACTCAATGAGAGTAGGTCTTGGAGCATCCTCTATCATCTGTCCAAATTTTATCGTTTTAATAACTTCATTAAATGCCATTTCTTCTTTGCCTTGTTTAAAAAGATAAATCCCCTCGATTAAGTTTAAATTGGCAATTTTCATAAGACCTCTTGTTGGAATGATAAGAATTCCTGCATGAACAGTTTTTGGATCTTGAGTCATTGGATCTTGAAAATAGGAAGATTTTACAGCTTTTTCAAAACTATCTAAAACCTCTTTGTTCTCTTCTAAAAGTTCCTTAACGAATTTCTCATCCCACTCCTTTTGAGAAATAATATTTTTTATAAGATCTTCTTTTTCGGCAGGCCAATATATTTTTTTCGATTCCTTTAAATCTGGCCAATATTTATAAACTTCTTCTTTTTCGTATTGGGAAAGATAAAAATGAGGAATGAGATAATAAAGTGCATTTTCTTCTTTTGGAATCTCTATTCTCGAAAGCCATAAATCTCTATCATCTGGCGGAGGTTCGTCCCTACCAAAAAAGATATTCATAAAATTGAGACTGAAGACAAGTAAAAAAATCAAAGTTCCCAGAGCTATTGGCAAAATATATTTTAATTTCCTTTTTTTAGAGGGCTCCTGATATGGAATTTCCTTTTTGATTCTTTCTAAGTTCTCATAAATCAAGAATCCATAAATCAAAATTAGAGGAGTAAGAAAAATTTGCAAAAGATAACCAATGGCTTTACTTATTTTTTCGATCTTTGCTTCGCTTACTTTAAAAATGAAAAGGGGAGAAAGAACTAAAATTAATATCAATAAAAGAAATAAGCCAAATCCAATGTATCTTCTCAAAACTCCCAAAAATTTTCCAGAGATTAAATGTTGGCTTTTGAAAAGAGCATCCATTCCTTTTTTCTCTTCAAAAACCAAAACAAAAATTGCTAGGCTAAACCAAACAAAAAATAATATAGCTGGAATAAGAAAAAGAAGAAAACCGCCAACAAAGATTGCATTAAATAAAAAATAAATCCAGAAAAAAGAAGGAAATATTTTTAACCCTTTTCTATAAGCTTCTTTTACACCTATATTTTCTTTGATGGCAAAAATTAAGGAAGGAATAGCTAAAAGCCAGATAAACAAAGAACTCAATAGAATAATAATCCAGATAAAGGAAAAGAAAAGAGAGTATTTTATGTTGGTATTGAATAAATAATTAAGTAAAACTCCTCCAAGAAAATTAACTCCAACTGCTATTATCGTTATCCCAAACAGAACTTTAGTCCTCACTCGATATAAAGAAAAACTTTCCTTAAACAGTTGAATTACCCCTTTAAATTTTTCAGAAGAAATTTGCTTATTCATGGTTTTTCTATTTCTGGTTGATAAAATTGATTAATCTTAATTTTGATTGGAATTACCTCTTTTATTTTACTATTTTCAATCGAAATTTTTAACATTAAGCCTGTCATCGTTTCCTTTGAGAATTTTTGATCGAAAACAAAATTTCCAAGAGAATAAGCAATCCAACCACTTTTGTATTTTTCAATTGGTTGGACAAAATGAGGATGATGGCCGATTACTAAATTTGCTCCAGAGTCGATAGCCGAATGAGAAATTGAAATTTGAAATTGAGTTGGCTTTGAAAAGTATTCTTCACCGTAATGGAAAGAAACTACAACAATGTCAGCTTTCTTTTTTATCTCATTTATTATTCTTTCCATCTTTTCTTTTTCTAACCAACAGATTCCCGATTTCTTTTCGCTCGCTGCCCAAAGAGGAGTGCCCAAATTTGAGAAAGCTAAAAAAGCAATTTTTGTTTTTCCAATTTCTTTTATAATCGGTGAACAGGCCTCTTTTTCATTAAACCCTCCGCCGAGATAATCAATTTTAGCCTCTTTCAATCTTTTAAAACTATCTTCCATCGCCTCCCTTCCATAATCGAAAATGTGATTATTAGCAACTGACAAAATATCAAAGCCAGCAAATTTTAAGCCTTCGATTGCCTCAGGATCGGCCCGAAAAGAATAGATTGAGCCAACTTTCTTTCCCTTATCAGAAATTACGCTTTCTAAATTTCCAAATAAAATATCAGCTTTTTTTAATTCATCGACTATTTTTAAAAATGGAAATTTATAATCCCCTTTTCCATATTTTTCAATTGAATACTTCACTCCTCGATCGAGCATTATATCTCCAACAAAAAAGAGAGTAATTTTTTCTTTTTTCCTTTCGAAATTAACATAAGATATTTCGGCTAGGCCTTTTATTTCCTTTTCTGTCTCTTGAACTTGAAAAAATTCAAAAAATAAAAAAAGTAAAGAGGAAGTTAGAAAAATTACCCAACGGGAGAAAGATTTTTTCATAAACTTAAAAATACAATCTTTTTAAACCAAATTTTTTGACTAAATTTATCGCTTCTTGAAATTCTTCTTTTGTGATTCTCCTTGAAAGTTCTGGATATTGGTGAGCTTTGTAGGCTGGCCAATACTGATCCATTATGTTGATGAAAGTATTTTTTGAAATTTCTTTTGCAATGAATTCGAAAATTTTTTCAGAGCCTGCCAGACCATTTGGCAAAATTAAATGACGAACGATCAAACCTCTAATCGCCACACCCTCTAGAATTTCCAAATCATCAATTTGCATTTTGCAATCTGCAATTTTTAAATCTCCAACTTGCCTGTGCATTTCTTTTATCGCTTTTTTCATTATTTCAAAATAATTCGGTGCGTTTGAATATTTTTTCGCAATTTTATCATCTGAATACCTGGCATCTGGTAAATAAATGTCGAATATTCCATCTAGCAATTTTAAAACTTCCAAAGAGTCATAAGAGCTTGTGTTATAAACTAAAGGAACTTTCAATCCTTTATCTATTGCAATTTCTAAACTTTTCAAAATCGCCGGAACTTGAGGAGTTGGAGTAACAAAATTGATATTGTGGCAACCTAAATTTTGAAGTTCAATCATCATTTCTGCTAGCCTTTCAAAAGAAACTTCCTCACCAATTCTCAATTGGGAAATTTCATAATTTTGGCAATAAACACAAGACAAATTGCAAGAGGTCATAAAAATCGTTCCAGATCCATATTTTCCAACCAAAGGAGTTTCTTCACCAAAATGGGGATGGTAAGCAGAAACCATTGGCAAATATCCGAGTTGGCAATATCCTTTCTCCCCCTTTAATCTATTCACATGGCATTTTCTAGGACAAATTTCACAGTTTTCTAAAATTTCAAAAAGCTTTTCAATCCTTTTTTCCAATTCTTTTTTCCCCAAATTCAAATAGGAGGGATACATTTCAATTCAATTATAAAAAAATTCTCCCCCCAGATGTACATCTGGGGGGAGGTGGAGGAAAAGTTTTATTTCCCTCTTTCAGCTCTTCTCTTTGCCCAGCACTCTTTGCAGTAAACTGGTCTTCCTGGAGTAGGCTCGAAAGGCAATTCTGTTATTTCTGCTCCGCAGTCTGAACAAGTCCAGTGGCCGTGGTGCATTTCTCGATGGGGTCTTTTTCCTCCAAATTTCTTGAACGCCATGATTTTATCTAAATTAAAAGCGACCTTTCCCTAGGTCGCTAACTTAAATTTCGAAAACGAAATTTAGTAGCTCACCCAGGTTCGATTGAATTTTAGCAAAAACCAATACAATTGTCAAATAAAACTTAATCGTATTTTAAATTTGACCATCTTCCGCATCTATCTCCCCACCTGGCAATGATTTTTCCATTCATTTTTGCCTCTATCACTTCGCATTGGTTTGGACATCCTTTGCAAATGAAAGAATCACATTTAATATCCATATCAGAAATTTCAAATCCTCTAAATTTTGTCTTTTGGGGAGGATTTTCTTTTACCAAAAGCGAAACTCCAAAAGCTCCCATTACTTTGTTGTATTTTGGGACGATGATTTTTTGCCCCAATGCTTTTTCAAGAGCCCATCTCATTCCAACGTTTTCTGAAACACCGCCGACAAATAAAATTGGGGGTAAAATCTTTTTTCCCTTTGCAACGTTTGCTAAATAATTTCTAACTAGACCATCGCATAACCCAGCAACTATATCTTCTATTTTGTGACCAATTTGTTGCTTGTGGATCATATCGGATTCTGCAAAGACTGAACATCGACTTGCTATTGTTGTTGGATTTTTTGATCTTAAAGCTAATTCTCCAAATTTCTCTACCGGAATTCCTAGTCTAAAAGCTTGTGCATCCAAAAAGGCGCCAGTTCCAGCGCTGCAGATTAAATTTAATGCAAAATCAACTGCTACTCCATTTTCCAAAATGATTATTTTTGAATCTTGGCCTCCAATATCGATAACCGTTCTTACATCAGGAACAAAATAAGCTGCCCCTTTTGCATGAGCAGTAATCTCATTCTTTATCAAATCTGCCCCAACTATTACTCCTGCCAAATACCTCCCAGATCCTGTAGTTCCAACTCCAGAAATTTCAATTTTTGGGTTGTGATTTTCAATCCATTCTTTTAATTTTTTCAGTCCCTTTTGAATTGCCTCTATCGGTTTTCCACCAGTCCTTTCGTAAGTCCAATACAAAACGTTCGCATTTTCATCGATTAAAACAAATTTTATGGTAAGAGAACCAATATCAATGCCCAAATATGTTTTCATGTTAGATGTTTGATGTTCGATGTTTATTTTTGTGATAATTTTTAACTACGTCAACAAAGGCTTCAATTCTTGTATCAATCCCTGCTTCGGCAACTTGTTCATCTAAAGAAAGGGATAAAAATGGAATTCCTGTTTCTTGGTGAATTTTTTCTAAAATTGGTCTGACGGAGGTCTCGGGCATGCAAAAACTCGGGAGTAATTGAATCACTCCATCGAATCCTTCCTTCACATATTTTAGCATCTCATAAATTGCATCTCTCCCGTGACCTCCAACTGTAGATCCCAAATAGGGTTTTATTTTTCTTTGAATGAAAAAATCTGTAAAGAAAATTTTCTTTTTTAAATGGTAGAGTAGAGTCATTTGACGGTGAACTTCCACTCCTAAATTTCCTAACTTCTTTTCAATTTCAAAATTTATTGCATGGTCTGAAACAGTATAAATTTCTCCAACAATCCCTACTCTCGGAACTTCTTTTCTTTCGATTCTAATTTGACTGAGTTCTTTTAAAACTTCTTTTTCAAACTTTAAAAGCTCCGAAAATTTTTCAATTCCCCTCATTCTTTTAAGGGCTGAAATTAAAACCCTATCAGTATCTCCCCTTTCGATTTCCCTTGGCCTTAGATATTGTGCTTTCCTTTCAAGTTTTTCAATGATGCTCAATGCTTTTAAAGTAAAAATTGTAGCCTCTATCATTTTAAAAAAGTTAGCTCCTGATAATTTTTTTAATTTTGAAAAAATGTCTAATGATTGATCGAAAATTACAAAATTCACGTTCTTTCCGTTTTCTTTTAATACTTTATCTTCAACGAAGGGGTAATATCTCAATCTACAAGAACCACCTAAAGCAGTTGGCATCACAATCGTATCTGCCCCTTTTTCAATTGCCTCTAGAAAATTTCCAAGATTAACTTTTAATGGGAGGCAATACATCTCGGGAGCAATTTTTACTCCTCTTTCGATTGTCTTTGGAGTCGTCTTTTCAGGAGGAATAACTTTTAAATTTAACTTTTTTGCCAAAAGTTCAAAGGCAACTGTGTAATTTCCCCAATAGGGAAAAGTAACGATTGGTTGTGGAGAGCTTTCTAAATTTTTCATGATCTATTGAAATACTTTTTGAATTTCTAACCCATGATATTTGCATTCGGCTCCTTCAAAAGAAGGTAAAATTCCCTCTTTTACAATTTTGAGCCAATTCACCAAATCTTCATTTTTAAAAAGGCAAATTTCCTTTGCCCCTTCAACATAAGGTCGCCATTTTTCTGTTTCTTTTTCTATTTCCTCCTCCGTCATTCCTTCTTTCTTTATACTAAACAATTTCTCAGCTTCAACGTAAAAAACGCACTTTTCATTTTCTTTTCCTTTAATTTCTGCAGAGAATAAAACGTCGGCTTCCCAACTTCCAAACTTGAGTGAGATTCTATCTTTCATTCTTGCCAAATTACAATTTTTTGCTGTTTCTATTAAACAATCTAAACTATCTTTGCAATCTAAAATTTGAGGTTGAGTTTCTTGAGTAACCTCTTCCATTTTTTCAGTTTCTTCTTTGACTTGTTTTTGTTGAGCTTCTTTTATTAAAATCCTATTTTCTTCAATTACTTTATCGATTTTATCCTTTTCAAACCCAAAATATTTCACTAAGAAATTGTTTTCTATTTGCTCCAATTTTTGAATTGCCTCTTCGTATTTTTTCTCTTTTTGTAAATTCTGAACTTCTGAAATCGTTTGAGAAATTTTTTGTTTAGTTTGAACAATTTCCAAACCAACTCCTCCCAAAAGCAAAACAAAAATTATTCCTAAAATTAAAGGTAAAATGGCAAATGCTCTTGTTTCTTTTTCGATTTTTTCCAGTCTCATTTTATTAAATTGTATCTACAAAAGCCTCTAACCTTGTTTGAAATCCTGCTTCTCCAGTATGTTCATCGATTATTAAGTATAAAAATGGAATCTTTTTTTCTTTAAATTTTTTTTCAACAAATTCTTTCAAAACTGCATCGCAACCGCAGGCAAAAGAAGAAATTTCAATTGCTCCATCAATTTTTCTACTCAAAATAAAATCTATTTTTTCCATTATTTCTTTTGCAAACTCCCAATGAAACTGGAGGGGTTCGAAATTAGATGTTAGATGTTCGAAGTTTGAGGTGGGGATTTCTTCAATGAATATTGGAACCACTCCTAATTTTTCTAATCTTTCCTTAATCCTTAAATTAACATATTCATCGTACAAATTGTAAGGATGGGAAATCAAAATAATTTTTTTAAAATTCGATTCCAATTTTTCAAGTGCTTCTTTTTCTTGTTTTTCTCTAATTTCCCTTTCTTTTTTTAAAGCTTCCTGGAATGCTTTTTCTATTTCTTCTTTTTGCTTTCCCAATTTCTTTCCTAATTTTACCAAACTTTCCTTAAATTTCTCTTTCTTCTCATTGAAAGTTTCAGTTAAAATTTTAGTCTTTACTAAAATTTTTGCCAAATCTGGAAGTCCAAAAAATTTTGGGCAATATTCTAATTTTTCCTTATTTGTTTTTAACCTCGGCACAAAAATCAAATCGCATTTTCCTTCTAACCATTTCAAATGTCCAAAATAAACTTTGTTTGAAAAACAAGTTTCAGGATCAGAAATTTTAACACCAATTTCAACAATCTCTTTATTTGTTTTTGGAGAAAGTAAAACTTCAAAACCCAAATTCTCAAAAAAATTCTCCCAAAAATAAGGCCTTTTCCAATAAATTAGTGCTCTTGGAATTCCAATTTTCATAATTAAAAAAGAGTTCCCTGTCTTGAAACACTTTTTTGTTCTCCTTTTTGGAAAATTCTGATTTTTCCGTAAACTCCATCGTATCCTGGCTCAATGAAAACTTTTCCTTCCCTTGCCCTAATAATTCCTTCTGCAATTTCTGGCAAGGTTACTGTTTCCAAATCTGATCGAGAAACATTCATTAAAACATTGAACTCATTTTGGAATTTTTCTATCAAGTTATTATACTCTTTTTCAACCTCTAAGGTTCCTGAACTTTGTCCTAAGGCATCAGCAATTATCTCTTCCAAAGGAATCAAACTTTTAAAAGGAATTGCATTATTTGGAACAAAGCCTTCTGGCCTATCTGCCAATTGCTCAACCCTATTTAAAACTCCAATTGTCAATGGTTTTCCGCAAACAGGGCAAATTCCATTGTATTTTTTTGTTTCTTTTGGAGAAAGAGAGATTCCGCAATTTCTGTGGCCATCGTAATGGTACTTTCCTTCTTCAGGATAAAACTCGATTGTATATAAAAATTTGTTTTTATCTTTCTCCTTTATTGCTTTTACGATTTCAAAATAAGAAAGTTCGCAATTGAAAACGTTTGCTTCTCTGCCAATATGAGAAGGAGAATGGGCATCGGAACAAGAAATTAAAGTAATTCTATCCAAAGAAGATAGCCTCCAATTCATCGGTGGATTGCTGGAAAGACCAGTTTCGATTGAGAAAATGTATTTTGAATAATCTTCAAAACATTCTTCTAAAGAATCGAATCCAGATTTTGATCCAAAAATTCCAAACCAAGGGGTCCAAGCATGGCTGCAAACAACAAGGCAATCCTCAGAAACATTCAAAACAATCTTTAACAAATCCTTTGCATCCAAACTTAAAGTTGGTCTTCCGTCTGCTTCTAAATTTCCATAAAGTTTTAAATAGTTGTTAATCTTTTCGCAAACTTCAATCGATGGAGAAAAAATTATCAAATGGATTTTTCTTTGTTTTCCTCTTTTAAAATAAACGCAAGAAACCTCTGTAGTTAAAATGAAGCGGATTTTGTTGCTTGAATTTTTTAATTTAAAAAGTCCTGGTTCTGCTTCTTCTAATTTTTCTTTTATTTCTTTTAGCCAAAGGGGGTGAGTAAAATCTCCTGTTCCTAAAACTGAAATTCCCTTAATCTTTGCCCATTTATCCAAATTTTCCAAATCCATCTTTTGGGAAGTCGCTCTTGAATACTTTGAATGCAAATGAAAGTCTGCGATAAATTCCATGCTTTCATTTTTTGAAGAATTTTTCTTCCAAGAGACCAAAGAAATAAAAAATTATTAAAACTAAAATCGTAGAGAAAATTGCCAAAGAATAAAATTTTGCTCCAACTGCTAACCCAATAGCAGCTACTGTCCAAAGGCCGGCAGCAGTTGTTAAACCAAAAACTTGAGTTTCTCCTCTAAAGATTGCTCCTGCTCCAATAAATCCCATGCCCACTGCGATCGAAACTAAAATAGGGGATGGATCGAGGGCTTTTAAATTCCCTAAAGAAAAAGCTATCAAAGAAAAAAGGCAAGAACCAAGAGAAACCAAAGAATAGGTCTGAATCCCTGCGCCCTTCTTTTTTAATTCTCTTTCCAAACCAATCAAACCACCTAAAATAACAGCTAAGATCAATTGGAAAAAAAGTTCATTTTCCATCAATTTGCAATTTGAAATTTACAATCTACAATTTGTAAACCTTGTATCCCTCTCTTACTTTTTGAATTACTTTCACCCCTACCGATTCTCCTGCTTTTGCCTCGGTCACTTTTTTGTGTTCAATCTCCATCGATTCAACAGTTTGGGTAAAATCGGTTTGACCTCCAACTATTCTGATTGTGTCTCCAACTTTTAAATTATCTTCCAACTGAATCACTGCCACTCCGATTTTTCCAAAATAATGGGTAACTTTTCCGATTAATTTTCCCTCTTCCATTTTTGATTTTTATTTTTTCGACCTTTTTAATTTTTGATTCTTTCGCTTTTCTTTTTTAATTACCTCGATCAATTTTCTAACCAGTTTTTTTGGGTCTTTTTCATAAATTATTCTTTTCACCCCACGATAGGGACCGGTTGCAATTTTTTTGATTTTATCTGCGGTTCCTCCAGTTCCTTCCAAAACCCCAATTGGCTTTTGAATTTCGAAAGCGGTCGCAAATTCGTGCAATGTTCCCATCCTTCCGCAAATTATGATCACCCCATCTGCAGATTTTGTCATGATTACATTCCTTCCAACATAATCTGCCCCAGTGTAAACCATTACATCAAAAGCATCGGTTGGAAGTTTATAAATTCTCAAATGGGCGGCTTCAGAAGCTGCAGGAGAAAAACCAACTGAAAATCCTCCTGCCTCTTTGCAACCCAAAGCCGCAAAATATGGAACTCCGGTCGTCGCTCCAGTAATTAAAACACAACCTTGCCTTGCAATTTCTCTTCCAACTTCTTTTGAAATTTCAATAATATCTTTGCAACAATGAGAAACTTCTGCTGCTCCAGAAACTGCAATTTTAAAACTCAATTTTTTCATGATTTCATTTTACCAAACTAAAAAAGGGAAGTTAACTTCCCTTCTTTAGTGAGGGGAAGCAACCTTGACGAATTCGAAAAGGCAGAAATTTCCCTCCTGGGGCGTCAGGAGGTGCTAGCAAGCCCTTTCTCCTTCATCAAGGTTGCGTACCCTAGGGCACTTTGGCCCGCATCCCCTCAAATTTGAGTTTAATTTTTCAGGGAATTTTGTCAAGCGCCCCTACCCCGATTCGAACGGGGATCTGAAGCTCCGGAGGCTTCCGCTTTTTCCAATTAAGCTATAGGGGCTTTTTACAAATTATATAATAATTTTGCCTATTCCCTCTTTTATTTTTTACCACTCCAGATTCTAAAATTTCAAACCCCACTTTTTTCACTAAATTTTCAAGTTCTCTTTTTGAAAAGCAATGATAATACCTTAGAGTTTTTTTACCCCAAGGCAAAAAAATATCTTTAAAGTCCAATTTTGATTTTCCGATCAATTTCAAAAATGTGTACTTCAAAAGAGCAAGAATTTCTCTTAATTGGTGGATCTTCCAGCAAGTTAAAATTAAAATTCCACCAGGTTTTAAAACCCTTTTTGCCTCTTCCAAAACTTTAATCCTAAAATCTTCGGAAGGAATGTGATGTAAAAGTGCAATTGAGTAAACTTTATCAAAAAAATCATCCTGAAAAGGTAAATTCAAGGCATCGCCGACAAAAAATTTTGCATTAGGAAAATTCTCTTTTGCAATTTCTATCAGCTTTTCTGAATTATCAATCCCAAAATAATCAACTTTTTTCTCCTTAAAAACTTTGTACCATCTTCCATTTCCACAACCCAAATCTAAAATTTTTTCCCCCTCTCTTAAGTCTTCAAAAAGAAAATTCAACTCTTCCCAAATTTCTCTTCTGGTTGCTGAAAATTCTCTTGCAATCAAATTGTAATTCTCTTTCGTTTTCTCTAAAATAAATTTTGCAAACTCCAAATCCATGTTAGAAGAAAAAATTATTAAAGAGTTAATAAGGGCTAAGGTAAAAAATCAAGAAGAATTGACTGCTTTTAAAAGGAAGATGTCGGAAAAATACAAAATTAAAACTTTAAGCAACTTTGAACTCTTTGAATTTTACCAAAAGTTACTCCAAAAAAGAAGAATAAAAAAATCGAGAAAGTTAGAAAAAATTTTAAAAACAAGACCTATCAGATCACTTTCTGGAATTGTCAACATTTCAGTTTTAACAAAACCTTATCCTTGTCCTGGAAAATGCATTTTTTGTCCGACTGAAAGGGGAATGCCAAAGAGTTATTTGTCTGGGGAGCCTGCAGCAGAAAGGGCAAAAAAATTAAATTTTGATCCTTATTTACAAATGAAAAGAAGGATTGAAATGCTAAAATTTGAAGGACATCCCACAGATAAAATTGAGCTGAGAATTGTTGGGGGAAGTTTCACTTTTTATCCGAAAAGATATCAGGAATGGTTTGTAAGAAGATGTTTTGATGGAGCGAATGGAAAGAAAAGTAAAAATTTAAAGGAGACTCAAAAGAAAAATGAAAAAGCAAAAAATAGAATTGTTGGAATTTCGATTGAGACGAGGCCAGATTTGATAAATGAGGAAGAAGGAAAGTGGTTAAGGAAATTGGGAGTGACGATGGTTGAAATTGGAGTTCAAAGTGTTTTTGATGAAATTTTAGAGAAAAATGAAACTGGATTAAATGCAGAAAAAATCGCCAAGGCGACAAAAATTTTAAAGGATGCGGGCTTTAAAGTTCTTTACCATTTGATGCCAAATTTAATGGGGTCTGACCCCAATTTGGATAAAAAGTGTTTTGAAATTGTCTTTTCAGATGAAAGGTTCAAACCAGATTGGATAAAAATTTATCCAACCATGGTAACAAAAGAGAGCAGGCTCTATAAATTTTGGAAGGAAGGAAAATACAAACCATATACCGATGAAGAATTAATTGAGCTTTTAATTCAAGTTAAAAAAGAGCTTCCCTACTGGGTGAGAGTAACAAGGATTTTAAGAGATATTCCTGCGCCAAAAGTTGTCGCAGGTTGCAAAATTTCAAATTTAAGAGAGGTTGTCAAAAAGGAAATGGAAAAAAGAGGGATTTTTTGCCATTGCATAAGATGCAGAGAAGTGAGAGAAAGGTATGATCCAAAAGAAAAGGTTTATCTTTTTAGGGAAGATTATGATGCATCTGGTGGAAAAGAAATCTTTTTGAGTTTTGAAAATAAAGAAAGAACAAAACTATTTAGTTATTTGAGGTTGAGAGTCCCTTCTCAAATTTTTGAAAGAAAGAAGCATTTTATTCCTACATTGGAAAATTCAGCAATCGTTAGAGAAATTCAAACTCTTGGTGAAATAGTGCCAATCGGAATAAAAAAGATTGCTCCCCAACATAGAGGGCTAGGAAAGAAATTGGTAAAAGAGGCAGAAAAAATTGCCAAAAAAGAATTCAGTTTAAATAAAATTGCAGTAATTTCGGGGATCGGAGCTAGAGATTATTGGAGAAAATTGAGCTATAAATTAAAAGGAACTTATATGATCAAAAGGCTCTAATTACCTCTTGACAAGGATTTTTGGATCATTAAAATTTGAAAAAATGCCTAAAAGCCAAGGATTCTTTTTAAAGGTCGAAAAATGCCCGAAAGGGCAATTTTTTTATCTACTAAATGAAAGAAAAAATTGCCACAGCAATATTAGAAGGGCAGGTTATAAAGTCAATGAGGGAATATTTTGAGAAAGAAGGGTTTGTCGAAATTTTTCCGCCAAAGATTGTCAGGGCATCAGGAGCCTGCGAAAACATCGATACTCTTTTTGAGGTTTGGGTTAATGGAAAAAGAAATTGGTTTCATTCCGAAAGACCTCGTCCTGCTTATCTATCTCAAACTGCCCAACTTTATCTTGAAGCTTTCACTCCATATTTAAAGAAAGTTTTTACAGTTGGACCTTCCTTCAGGGCTGAACCAGGAAATGACGATCGACATTTGATTGAGTTTATAATGTTTGAAATTGAATTTGCTGGAGGATTTAGAAAATTGCTGGAATATATTGAGGGAGCGGTTTATAAAGTAGTGAAAGATATTTTGGCATTGCCACAGAAAATAAAAAGTAAATTGGGATTGAGGAAAAAAGACATTGAAAGATTAAAAAGAGTAAAACCTGTTTTCCCAAAAATTACTTATGAAGAGGCGATTGAAATTTTAAACCTTCCTTTCGGTAGCGATATTCATTCAAAGGATGAACAAAAGCTGGTAGAAAAATTTGGTGGACAACCTCTCTTTATCACTCATTATCCAAATCCTCTTTATGATCATGGTAAAGAAATTGAGGTTGAAAAGTTCTTCAACATGATTCCAGATCCCAAAAATCCAAAGTATGTTTTATCAGCAGATTTAATTTTGCCAATCGGTGGAGAAGCAGTTGGAGCTGCTCAAAGAGTGTGGAAATATGAAGAATTAAGATGGAGGTTAGAAAATTCAAGAATGTTCAAGAGATTGATCAAAAAAGGTGGAAGTTTGGATGACTTTGCTTGGTATTTAGAAAGAGTGAAAGAAAGAAGCGTTCCTCACTCAGGCTGCGGATTTGGAATCGCTAGGATTTTAAAATTCATCAAGGGAGAGGAGGACATTAAAAAAGTTGTTACCTTTCCCTCAAATCAGGCGAATATAATTTAATTTGGAAAAGAGATAATAGGATTCAAAATAAAAAAGCCCAAGAAGGGCTCATTTTTTAAAAAATTAATAAATCGGTATTCCCTCCCTTGACCTGATTTCTTCGAATTTTTTCATTAAAATTTTAGTAACTTCACCTGGAATCTCTTTGCCAATTTTTCTCTTGTTTATCTCCCTGATCGGCAAAATCTCTGCCGCAGTTCCCGTAAAAAAGGCTTCATCTGCAGTGAATAATTCATAAGGTGTAATGTTCTTTTCTAAAACCTCAAAGCCCAATTTCTTTGCCAGTTCAATTATCACTTCCCTTGTTATTCCTGGTAGAATCCCTGCTGCACTGGGTGGAGTGAAAATTTTTCCGTTTTTTACAATAAAAATGTTTTCGCCAACCCCTTCACTAACATAACCTTCTTTTGTCAACATTATTGCTTCGTCCACTCCAGCATTATTTGCCTCGATTTTTGCTAAGATGCTGTTTAAGTAATTGAGTGATTTAACTTCGTGGCTTGTGCCATCCACTGGATCTCTTCTCACCCAAGAAATTAAAGTGGTAATCCCTTTTTCTTTTGCCTCTTCTTTTACCAACTTTATTGTCGGTTCTGCAATGATGATGATTGTCGGCTTTGAACACTTCCTTGGATCTAAACCAAGATCTCCCTTTCCTCTAGTGACAACTAAGCGAATGTAGGCATCTTTGAGATTGTTTTTCCTAAGAGTTTCCAAAACAGCCTTTATCATCTCTTCCTTCTCGAGGGGGATTTCGAGCATGATTGCTTTTGCAGATTGGTATAATCTGTCGATGTGTTCTCTCAATTTAAAAACAATGCCATTGTAAGCCCTGATTCCTTCAAAGACTCCATCCCCGTAAAGGAAACCGTGGTCATAAATAGAAATCTTAGCTTCAGACTTTGGATAAAATTCCCCATCGATATAGATAACTGGTTCCTCTTCCATTTTTACCTCCTCCATTTTAAGGTGCGAGACATTAAATAATAAAATTTTTTAAAAATTTTGTCAATTGCTAAAAATAAAAAATCGAGGCGGTTTTAAAATGAGAGAAAATTGCGATCTAACGAATGATAAATTAATAAACGAATTTCAATTCAAAAAATGTCAGCCCAAAATTGTTTGAGAGTAAAATTGAAATTCAGTTTTTTACCAACAATTAAGATTGGTAGGAGGTTTATCAAGAGTTTTTGTTCCCTTCGGAGAAGCAGCAAAGAATTTTCCATTTTCTAAACAGGCCCAAATGCAATACTTTTTTCTATCCATGCTGTTGCTAATAGCATGATAAGGAGTATCCTTCTTATCGTTGCAATTTAAAACTTTCCCTCCGCCAGGATCTTTTGGAAGAGAGTAAACACCAATTTGACTGATCGTCAATCTTCCATAAGCATCGACAGAAATCAAAGGATATTCTTCTTTTTCCAAATTGTATTCCATTTCTAATGCATTTTGGATTGATCTAATATCAGCCATCCTCTTTGCGTCCCTCGCTGTACCTCTTGCTTTACCAAGGGCGAGCGTCATAGTAAGAAATAACAACAGTATATAAATTATTATCCAGAAAATAGCCCAAACGATTCCAAAAATTAAAAGCTTTTTTGCAGCTTTCGGATTTCTTTCTTTATTGACGAGCCAAGCAATTATACCTCCTAAGATTCCCAAAAATAAAGGGACTAACCACCATAATTTAGAAATTTTTTGAGGAGTAATCGGCTGTTCAACGCCGCATTTTGGACAAATTTTGGCTCTAGCATCTATTTCAGCTCCACAATTCACGCAAAATTTTGTTTTTTTCTCTTCTGCCATAGATAACAATTAATTGGAGGTTTTCGACCTTTTAAGGTGGTAAAAGAATCTTTAAAAAGAAATAAACTATCCCCCATATAATAGACCAAACTATCCCAAAAATTAAAAGACGATTAGCAAGTTTTTCATTTCTTTCTTTATTAATTGACCAGGCAGCAAATCCACCGAGAACGCCGAGGAAGAAAGGAACGAACCACCATAATTTAGATACTTTTTCCTCTTTTTCAGCCCATTCAGGCTGTTCAAATTTACAAACAGGACATATTTTAACTTCAAAATCCAATTTACTACCACAATTTGGACAAAATTTCATTTTTCTTTCACTCATTGATTTAATTTATCAATTCTTTTTAAAATAGCAATCGATCTTGAAAATTTCTTTAATTTTTGAAAATCTCATTTTTAGCCACGGCTGAGAGAAAGAAAATCCATTTCTTTCAATCTTAAGGGAAAGGAAATAATCAAGAAGGGAAATTGTTTAATGATAGTGTTATATTTTCTAACCGTTCGATTATAAAATTCTCGAGAGTAGGTAATTCTTTCTTCTGTATCAACTAAAGCTCGCATTAAATTCTGAAAATTTTGAGAAGCCTTTAGATCGGGGTAATTCTCAATCGCGGCAACCAAAGATGGAATTTCTGATTTCTCTTCTTTTTTTAGTTCCTTTGAGAAAACTATTTTTGTCCTAGCTTCAGTAATAATCTTTTGAGCTTCTATTTCATGTTTCACGTATCCTTTTACCACCTCAACTAGGTTAGGAATTAAATCTGCCCTTCTCTTTAGTTCTACTTCGATGTTACTCAAAGCATTTAAGGCGCGATTTTTAAGAGTAACGATTCGATTGTAGAGGGAAAAAACAACGCTTCCAGTAATAAAAAGATTTCCAATTAAAAGAGGGGGGAAAATTTGTAGAGGGTTTAACCTAAGGAAATAATTTAAAGATAGCAGGGAAATTGTGAAACCTAAAGCAATTAAAAGGTGCACAAAATAAACAAGATTTTCTCCCTGATAAAATTCATTAACGTATTGGTCTCGGTTTTTCTTGCTTATTATTAAAGGGCATCTTTCGTCTTCATGTAAAACCAACTCTCCATTCCTTCGAGAAACCATTCCGTAAACAAAAACTTTCGTTTCTGGACGCAAAACAAACTCGCTCCACCTGTATCTAGTCCCTTTCAAAGAAAAGTGTTTATGGAGTTCTTTTGGATTAACATAACTTCTTTTCAATAATGCATCGCAATCCACTTCACTGTTTTTTGGATTGGGAACGCCTTCGACATGGAACGGAATTTTATACCCTGAAAAATCATCATCCAAATTACTAAGATCAACTTTTAGCCTCCCTCTTTCATCTTCAATATAAAAGGGAACGAAAAGAGAAATGTTTTCAACAATTACCCATTTTCCCCTTCCTCTTCCGCTTTCAATGTACATTTCCTTAATGCTGTGAAAATAAACGCAAGGAGTATCAGTGTAGGGCGATTTAAGAACTCTTTCACTTTTGACAACACCTTCGCCAGCAAATGGTACTCCCTCAGTAGCCTCATCCGTTTTCATCATCGGATAGCTCTCGATATTAAAAATGATTTTTTCGATTCTAAAAAATTCTTTAGCAAAATATGCACTACCAACGATAATGACTAATCCGCAAATAAAAAATTTGATCGCCATCACCGGAGCTGAGAAACATTCGCCACAATTTTCTCCAGTGAAAATAATAATCAAAAAACAGATTGCTCCAATTGTTGCTATGGTTGAAAAAACAGTTATTCTCTTCATAAATCTCTCAATTTATTATATCTTAATTTTGAAAAATCTCTCTCTAAAATTTTTTTAATTTTGGGGAACCTTAAACCAGCGGCAGGATGATAAGTTGGAAAGTAGAATTTTTCATCTTTTTCAGTCCATTTTCCACGAAAATCTTTTAATTTTTCTTTTGGAAAAAATACTGAGAAGGCAACTTCGCCAAGTAAAATAAAATATTTTGGATTGATAATTTCAATTTGTTTTTTCAACCAAGGCAAACAGGCTTTAATTTCTTCTTTTTTTGGCTTTCTATTTATTGGCGGTTGGGGAAGACATTTTAAAGGCGAAGTAATAAAAACTTCTTCTCTTTCTATTCTTGCAATCTTTAATAATTCGTTTAGGAATTTTCCAGCCCTCCCCACAAAAGGCCTTCCTGTTCTATCTTCTTCAACTCCAGGAGCCTGACCGCAGATAAAAATTTTTGCGTTTGCCGGTCCTTCTCCGGGAACTGCGTTTTTCCTCAGTTTCCATAAAGGACATTTTTTGCAATTTTTAATCTCTTGATGTAATTTTTCGAGTTCTTTTTCTTTTTCCATAAATTTAATGTTATAATATCTAAAAAGGTCGAGCAATTAATAATTTTTAATTTATGTGGTATTGGATATTAGTTCTTCTATTTTTCTTTGGAATCGGTGGTTTGAGAATAATAAACGAATATGAAAGAGGAGTTGTTTTGACTTTAGGAAGGTATTCTGGTACTCTTTCACCTGGTTTGAGATGGATTTTCCCTGGAATTCAAAGAATGATTAAGGTTGACATGCGAATTACTACTGTTGATATTCCAAGACAAGAAGCAATAACTAAGGATAACGTTCCTGTTGGGGTGAATGCAGTCGTTTTTTTCAAAGTTGAAAGGGCAGAGGATGCAGTTTTAAAAGTTGAAAACTATCCCTATGCAGTCTCTCAATATTCGATAGCAGCTTTAAGAGATATCATCGGAGGGGTAGAATTGGACACTCTTTTAGCAGAAAGAGAAAGAATCGCTGCTGAAATCAAAAAGGTTGTCGATACTGAAACTGCTCCCTGGGGAATCGATATTACGGCAATAAAAATTCAAGATATTGAAATTCCGGCAGCAATGAAAAGGGCAATGGCCGCCCAGGCAGAAACCGAAAGGGAAAGAAGAGCAATAATTATTAAATCAGAGGGTGAAATAAAAGCAGCTGAGAATTTGAAAAAGGCAGCTGAAATCTTGCAGGGAGTTCCAGGAGGATTTTCTCTGAGAACTTTAGAAACGATAGATAAGCTTCAACCAGATCCATCGAAGATGGTAATTTTTGCCTTGCCAGTAGAAATTTTGGAGGGGATAAAATCTTTGTTGGAAGAAAGAAAGAGGAGTTCAAAAGAATAAGCTTATTTTATACTTTCTAAAAACTTATAAAGAGGTCTGAGAAAGCAGTAAAAAACGAAAGAAAGACAACAATTTCTAAAACAATTTTAAAAAACTTTCAATTAAGAAAGAGTAAATTATTTTTCTCTTTCTAATTTCTTTTGAGCAAACTGACCCGCAAAAGGCATTCCTTCGAGAAAATCTTAGCAAATTTGAAGAGAGTAAGAAAAGCAAAAAACCAAATAATGAATAAAGCGAATAAACTCGAAATTACTAAATGTTTTTTAGTGAAGACTTGAAAACATTCTAAAAATAAATTTTCATTTTTTTATTTCTTTTTAAATTCTTTTAATTTCGATATTTCTTCTTCCATTTTCTTAATTTCTTGAACTCTTTTTCTTATCCTTTCTCTTAACCATATTCCCTTTCCACTACTAATTATTCTTGAAAGATGCGGATTTTTCATTAACAATTCGCTCTCAATTTTTTTTATTAATTCTTCTTCATTTAAATGAGGGTTTTCTTTAATTATTTTAGTAATCAATTTTTGTTCTTCATTAACATTTTTTGATACTTTTAAATTTAATAATTTAAAATAAACCCATAAAAGAACAATAGAAAAAATTGATGTCAAAACCAAATCTATTTTTTTTGAGATATCCATTAAATTACCTAATTTCCTTTAAAAATTCCTCTGCCAATTTTGCGGTTTGGACAGTGCTTTGGTAAAAAGATTTCCAAACGACGACAATGTCGGCATCGTTAAAGATTGCTCTTTGAACTTCCTGGATTGTGTCGCCGCCAGCAACGGCAACTAAAACATCGAAATTTTCCTTTATTCTATGAATCTCATGATAAGGAATTTCTGACTCAGGGTCAAAAACTTCTTCATCTACTCCTCGATGCAAAATGACAACGTTTGGCAATTTTTTTAATTTTCTTAAAATCTCTAAACAATATTCAACATTCATCATATCAACCATTGAATCTAAACCATATTTTTCACATTCTTCTATGAAGGCATCAATTGTTTCGACTGGTGCCAGACCTAAAACGACAGCACCGTCAGCTCCTCCTTCTCTTGCAATTTCAACTTCTCTCGCCCCCCTATCCATACATTTCAAATCAGCGACGATGTAAGGGGTAAGAGCGATTCCTTTTATTTCAATTTTTTTCTCTAAGCTTTTAATTAAAATTTTTGACCACTTTGCCATTTCAGATTCTGTTGAAGGACCGAAAATCCTTTCTTCCCACCAAGTTCTGATCATTCTGATTGCTTTTAAACCGTAAGTTTTGATTAAGGGGGTACCGGCTTCTAGGATTATCCTTTTATCAAGGGGGATTTGAGAAATTATTGCTCTTGCTTCTTCTAAGGTGCTGTTTAAGGCAATTTGCAAATATTTTTGCTTTTTATCTAGCATTTTAATCTTCTTATTGTACTGACCTTTGGGGCTTTCCTTTTATTTTAAGTTCTCTTATTTTAGTTTTTAATAACTCAGGGTATTTTTTCTTTTCGATTTCATATTCAACGAGAACCCTTTTTGAAAGTTCTTCATCGCTAATATTTGGATTTTCTTTTTTGATTTTTTGGATTATTTCAAAAAGTATTTTTTCCTGTAATTTTAAAACTTTGTCGAGTTCTTTCTTCCTTTGAGGAGGAGGACTTCCCATTATAACTTTTTTGGATATTGGTATTTTCAATTCTATTTTGCGCTTCAAAAGTAAATATAAAAATAAAAAAGAAAAAAGAATGATAATGGCAAAAATTGCCAATGCTGAGAGGGAAAAAATTTCCTCCATTAGGATATTTTAATTAAAAATTCAAAACAATTAAATAACCAATTATTAAGAAGAGAGAAATTAAAGGAAGGGCAGGAATTGCTCTTCTTTCTTTTTGAAAAAGGAAAATTAAAAAGTTGGCAAAAAAGCCAAGTAGAGAAAAAAGGGCAACTAAAAATGGCTTTAGAATCCCAAATCTAATCAAAGAGACTGAAAAAATTAAAGGAAGAGCCACATCTCCACCTCCCAAAACTAAAAATTTCCCCTCTCCAGGTTTTATTTCTTTTGTGCTTTTTAAAAAACCTAAGGGTTCAAAAGGAAAAACCAATCCCAAAATCGTTCCAGTTTCCATCATATCCTTTGCAATTTTTACCATATGCTTTGTTTTGTAAACTGCGATGAAATCGTAGATTGAAAGAATTATTAAAATTAAAATCACAGCTTCGGGCTTTAAAGTCAAACCTATGCTCGCCCCGATTCCTGCTAAAGAAAAAATCATTAAAAGGTTTTGGTTTAGAACAATCGGATTTTTAAACCACCAAAAGATTAACAAAAAAACTAAAATTAGAGGAATTGGCTCTGGAAAAAAAGATTCAAAGAAAATTAAAGAGCTAAAGAAAGAGGCAAAAAGAAAGAGAATTTTGTAAATTTTTCCCTTAATTATCTTTTCTCTTAAGAATCGAAATATCAAAATGACTAAAAAAGATACAAAGAAAAAATAAAAGATAAATTCGAAAGAGGAAAGAGGAGGAGGTTCAATTTTTTGAGATTCTAAGGCACTTTTCATTAAAAAAGCTGAGAAAATTCCTAAAGTTAAGGTTAGATAAAATAAAATAGATTCGCTCAAAAAAAGAAAAATTATCTCTTTACTTTTTAGATTCATTTAATTTCAAAATCTCCTCAATCGGATAGTGAGGTGCGATTCTTAAAATTTTCTCAATAATTTTCTCTTTTTCCTCCTTCGTCTTTGCCTTCAAGTATTTTTCTTTTAACTTTTTAATTTTCTTTCTCCTTTTTTGCTTTTTCCTTATCAAAAATTTTCTCCTAGCAGGAGTTTCCTTTGCGACCATAGTCTTTGTTTTGCCATTTCTTTTTCTTTCAAAGAAATTTTAGCCATCTCAATACCTTTTTCAAGAACAGAAATTGTTTTATCATAGGTTGCCCTATCTACTCTATAAGGAGTTCCGTCCTTTCCACCATGGGCAAAGGAATATCTTGCCGGATCCTCATAAGATGGTTTTGCTCCATAAATTATCTCTGAAACCAAACTTAAAGCTCTAATAGTTTTTGGACCCACTCCTTCTGTCATTAAAAGTTGTTCAAAATTTTCTGGTTTTAAAAAGTGAGCTTTCTCGATTGTTTTTTTCAATCTCTTTAAATCAAATTTTTCTTTTTCTACCGGATGATGATAAAATTCTATATCTTTTAATTCCATCTCGCAAAATCCCGGCAACCTTTTTTGTTTCATTAGAGAGTTTGATTTTTCAGAAATCAATTTTATATCTCTCAAAAATGTTTTTGGCTCTTCTCTTACCATTTCAACAGAAATTTCTTTATTTTTTCTGCTTTCTTTTGCAACTAAATTCAATGGTTTTAACCTTACATCAGAAACTATTCCAGAATGTGGTTCTTCAGTAAAATCTTGAATTTTTAAAGATAACCAATGGTATCTTCTTGCCTTTTGAAGTTTAGTATTCATTCCTTGCTGAACGACTGCAAATTTCCCATCTTTTGTGAAAATAAAATTGTGATGGTAAATTTGAAATCCTGCCTGAATCAAACAAGAATCAACTTTTGCAGTAATTTTCGATGCATAAATTAATTTTTCATAAAAATCAAATCCCCTTGTTAACCCAAACGTTCTAATTTCATCTGGAGTTTTCCTCGAAGTTTTTCCTTTCCCTCCGCAAACATAGATTCCCAGTTCATCTTCCAAACCAAAAATTCCCTCTTTTAAAGCTCCCAAAGTTGTGGTGGTTAATCCCGAAGAATTCCAATCAAAACCAATTACACATCCTAAAGATTGGAACCAAATTGGATCTGAAATTCTTTTTAAAAATTCTTCAGGTCCAAATTCTTGAACGATTGCAAAAGTAATTGCCCTTGTCAATCTCTTCATTCTTTCAAAAAGCCATCTCGGGCATCTTCCAATGTCTAAAGGAACTGTGGCAATTCCTGTTCTCATATTATTTTTTTACTCTTGAAATCCTGATTAAGCCTGAGCAGGGGACAATTTCAATTCCTCTTTTTTCTAATTCATCTAAAAACAAATTCATTCCTAAAGAATCTGAGGGAGTGTGGCCAGCAACGATTACATTGATATGGGATTCTTTTGCCATTTTCCAATGCTCTTCTGTTTGATGCATCGAAACTATAGTTCCGATTCCTGCAATTGCCATTTTTTCATAAAGCTTTGGAGAGCCTTCTGTTCCTCCAGTAACTTCAGTTAAGGCAATCTTTCCGCATCTGTTTTCTGGAGAGCCTACAGTAATTTTTGGACCTGCTCCAATTTTTGCTGCTTCTTTGTACTCTGGAATTTCCAAAAGTAAATCTAATAAATCTCCCAACCTTTCTGGTTTTTCTTTTTCGATTAAATCTTTCAAAAATTTTGCAACTAAATTATCTGCTGGAGTGTGAACATTCATTAAATTTATTTTCAAAAGCTTTGCCGCATCGACAGTTTTTTGATGAATTAAGGCATGAACCCCCCTGGCAACCTCTTCGATCCTTTCTTTCATCAATCCCTCTGCGATATTTATTGGAACTCCATAATAATTCAAAATGTCGCATTGCAATTCCATAACATCTGCCAAATTTGCAAGTCCTTTTCCTATTGGATGATGAGAAATCACTAAATCAATATTTCCGAGTTCCTTTGCAACTAAAAGTTCTTCTACCTCAATATGAATTCCTGCCAAAACTTTTTTTATCTCTTTATCCTCTGCAATGTTGTAGATTCTTGAATCCAAATAAGGATTTTCCAATGCTTCTAAATCAAAAATCTCCTTTTCTTTTTTAGAAAGTTTTTCATACTTTTTCCTTTTCCTTTCCAAAACCTTCATCACCCCTTCTCTTCTCCTAAAATCTGCTTCAATTCCCATTTCAATTGCTTTTTTGAATATTTCTTTTATTCTCATTTTGTCTCAAAAATTTTTGATATAGCTCTTGAATCAACCTTTCTTGCTCTTTCAAATCCAAAACCTCCCTGCGAATCCTCGCCTTCTCTCTGCGAATGTATTTGCGAATGCTTTTTGGCAATTTCACATCCATAATAAGAATTCTTAAATTTTAGAATCTCAATTTGCATTTTGCAATTTGAAATTTGCATTTTTATTCTCCCTTGATAACTGCCAAGGGTAAAAGTTTTGCCACTTTTTTTGACAAACCTGCGTTATGAACAACTTCTACGACTTCATCAACGTTTTTATAAGCTTGGGGTGCTTCCTCGGCAATTCCTTTTAAAGAATAACATTTAACAACGATTCCTTTTTTTTCAAGTTGATTTATAATTTCTCTTCCTGACAAACTTCTGATTGCCGCATGCCTTGACATAGTTCTTCCTGCACCGTGGCAGGTCGAATAGAAAGCTTCCTCTCCTTCTTTTGTTCCAACCAAAATATAAGAAGCAGTTCCCATTGATCCTGGAATGATTACTGGTTGGCCAACGCCTCTGTATTTTTCTGGAATCTCAGGATGACCTGGAGGAAATGCCCTCGTTGCTCCTTTTCTATGAACCGCAACTTCTTTTTCTTTCCCGTTTATGTTGTATTTCTCGATCTTAATAATGTTGTGAGCAACATCATAAAGTAAAGTTAATTTTCCTCCTCGATCTCCCAAAACATTTTTCCAAGCTTTTCTTACAAAATGGGTAATCATTTGCCTGTTTGCCCAGGCGTAGTTTGCTGCAGCGCCAGAAGCAGCCAAAGCCCTTTTTCCCTCTGGAGAATTAAAAGGAACGCAGGCAAATTCTCTATCTGGAACTTTGATTTTGTATTTGTTGAGCATCAAAGGAATGAATTCTCTTAAATAATCAGAGCAAACTTGATGCCCAAGGCCACGCGATCCACAGTGCACCATAATTACTATTTGATCTTTAAACAGACCAAAAACTTTTGCCACTTCTTCGTTAAAAATTTCAGCAACTTTTTGAATTTCCAAAAAATGATTTCCAGAACCCAAAGTTCCAACTTGATCTCTTCCCCTGTTTTTTGCATGGATTGAAACTGCTTTTGCATCAGCCCATGGCAATTTTCCTCCAGCTTCGCAATTTTCGATATCTTCTTTTTCTCCATATCCCTTTTCAACCAAATAAGGAACCCCTCCTTCTAAAATTTTGTCTAACTCTGAAATTGAAAATTTAAGTTGCCTTCCTTTCCCAAGACCGGAAGGGACTTCTTTGTAAATTTCTTCTGCCAATTTTTCCAAATAAGGTTTTAAATCTTTTTCTTTCCATTCTGAAGTCAAAACCCTGACCCCGCAATTTGAAACAACGAAATTGTTCGCAATAAAGTTGTGGTTTTCATCATTGATAGTGAAATCGAAAACAAAATCTTGATAAGGAATTTTCTCAATTTTTTCAATTTCATCCCAAACCAACCCATTTTCGCCAAAAGCATATTCTTTTTTGTATTCCTCAAAAGATGGGAAGTTAAAAGCTATTCTTGGCTTTCCTCTTTCTCTAATTACGCCATGGCTCTTTTCTTTAAAAAGTGAATGATAAAGGAATTGATAAGTTACGTATTTTCCACCGTACTTTTCTAAAATCCTTGGAGCTAACTTTTTAAAATCTCCTTTTTTCTTGTAAAGGGCTCTTATTTCCTCTCTTGCTTTTTCTCTCATTTTCGTCACTCTAAATTTTAACCTTAAATAATTTGCTGCCAAACAAGCTTCTTTTTGCTTTTGCCTATTGTATTCGTAACCAACAGTTTCAAAAAACTTTATTAAATTTTCAATTTTTTCTGAAATTTGCAACCTCAAACCTATTGTTTCTCCTCTTTTTCCTTTGAAAGTGTATCCAGGTACTTTCTTTATTGGATAAGTTTCAATTCCGAATTCTTTTAAAAGATTGGCAATGTCTTCTAAAAATTCCATCGCATTCTTTTCCAATTCTTTTGCCTTTGACATATTCAACTGAGGAGCATAAAAATTGTATTTATTCAATGTTTTAGGAGATGAAAGTTCTGCACCAAAGAATGAAGCTAAAAACAATCTTTTTTGCCAAAGCGGAGCTTTAAAGATCCATTTTGGAATTCTATATTCTTTTTCAGTTTTTATACCATATGGAGTGCCCAAGGCTATTAAGAGTGTAGCGAAGGCAAAAGAACTTACTCTAAAAGATTCCTCTTTTGTCTTGAATTGGTATTCTTTCTGATATTGAGTTCTTATTTTATGATCTCTCTCGCGCGCAATAATAGGCGAAGGATTAAAACCAATTTTTTTAATATCTTCTCTGATTTTCTCTAAATCTTCTCTTTTTCCCACAAACCCAACAATTCCTTTTCCACCTTTGGTAATCGAAATGTAACCATCGCCAAAAACAAATCCCATTATTTTCAAAAGATAAGGTAATTGCCAGGAGTTGTATCTTAAAGGAAGGAGATTAAGCTTTTCGACTTGTTTTAAAATTTGTTGAATTGAAGATCCCTTACTTGTTTTTCCTAATTCTTTTAAGGTTTTTTCAAAATCTTTTTTAGAAAGAATAACTTCATTTGAAGGCTCTTCAAAAACAACTCCTTTGAAAGGGAAAATAGCAATTTTTTCTCCCTCATTTAAAAATCTAACTTCTTTCATTCCTTTTTGAGTATAAATTGGGTGATCACCTGTTGCTTCAATTTCTCTTCCAGAAGCAGTAACGATTCGATAAATATTGGGGTTGTTATATCTTTTCAAAAAATAAATCATTTTAGATTCTTCAAGTTCTTTATTTTCAAAATTCACAAATTTTACTTTCTTTTCTTTCCAAACTTTCTCTAATTCAGAAATTGGAAGGTAAGTCCCGTGCTCTAACAAAACGCACGTTTTGGGAGAAAGGCAATTGATATCATAACCTTGCATTCCCGGAGAAATTATTCCTTCTTTTGTATCAATTGCTGCCACTCCTCCAATCGGAGAAGAATATCCTTCGTGCATATCTGGCATTGCCAGGGCATATTTTTGGATTCCTGGTAAAGTTGCGACATTAATCAGTTGCTCAATCGATCTATCTCTGAATGCCTCTTCTAGCATTTTTTCAGAAAGATAAACCCTTGCTGGAACTCTCATATTAGACCTAAATCCCTTTGGAATTTCCCAAAGCCAATCAGAAATTTTTTTGAAATCCTTTTTCGAGATCATATAAATTATTTTAACTTAAAATAAAAACTTTGCAATTTAAATTAATTTTTTCTTGACAGAAATTTTTGAAAAAATAAAATGAAAGTATGGGAAATAAAAATTTCAACACCTTCTCCTCAATCTTTTTGGGTGTGATTTTGATTATCAACCCCGGGGGCTGAGGGGTAGGTGTTGAATTTTAAATAATTCTATCTCTCAGCCCTCCAGAAAACTGGAGGGCAATTTAATTTATGTGGGAAGAGAAAGTAAAAATAATTAAAAACGAAAATTTAAACGAGGTTTTAAGATACCGCCGAATGATTGCTTCTTCTTTGCCAATTTTAAAAAAGAAGGCGACCAAAACTTATTTAAAAAATAAAATCAGAGGGAAGGAGGGAGAAATTATTAAAGCAGTTTTAGGAAAAAAGGTCTTAGGTTTTTTAGCTTGGTTAAAAGAAAGTGAAACTACAGCTTACATTTGGTGGTTGATTGTAAACAAAAAATATAGAAGAAATCAAATTGGCTCAAAATTAATGCAAGAGGCTTTGAAAGAATTGAAAAAGAGAGGATTTAAAAAGGTTTGGGCAAAAATTAAAAATGACAATTTTTCAGCTTTGGTTTTAACTCTCAAATTTCACTTCTTTATTGAGGGAATTTCAAACGAGGATGGAGTTTTTACAGTTATTGTGGCAAAAAACTTAACAAAAAGGGGGGATTTGTGAGATACTTAAATTTAAAATGGGATTACTCGAAGAGCCTCTTCAAGGGTTGTAACTCCCTCTAGAACTTTTTTAACTGCAGCCTCTTGAAGCGTTTGCATTCCATTTTTTTGAGCTTGTTTTTCAATTTCAGTAAAATGAGCTCCTTCTAAAATTAAGCGTTGAATTTCCTTATCTACAAACATGACTTCAAACACGCCGGTTCTTCCCAAATAACCAGTGTTATCACAAAATTGGCATCCCTTTCCTTTAAAAAGCTTCGATTCGTCTTCTTTAGAGATTCCTACTAATTTCATCAGTTCTCTGTCAGGTTCTGCTTTTACTTTACAATGAGGACAAATAACCCTCACTAGTCTCTGAGCTATAATAGCCAAAAGAGATGAGGCAATGAGGGAGCGCGGCAATCCGAATTCTAAAAAACGAATGATTGCTCCAACAGAGTTTATGGTATGCATCGTAGAAAAGAAAAGGCAGCCCATTAAGGAAGCGCGGACGGAAATTTCGGCAGTCTCTTTATCTCGAATTTCTCCAATCATAATGACGTTTGCATCTTGCCTAAGGATGGAGCGGAGTCCTTCAGTAAAAGTAAAACCAATTTCTGGAAAAATTTGGGATTGGCGAATTCCAGGAAGTAAAAGCTCGATAGGATCTTCTAAGGTCATAATATTAAGCTTTGGTTTTTGATTTGCTAAATAATTTAAAATCGTATAAAGAGTGGTTGTTTTTCCACTCCCTCCTGGACCGGTGACTAAAATCATACCCGAAGGTTTTTGCAATATCTTTCTCAATCTTTCTGCAGTCTCAGATTCCATGCCTAGCTTTTCTAGACTTTCAAAAAGAAGATCTTTACGCTGTAAAACTCTTAAAACCGCAGCTTCGCCAAAGGCAGTTGGAAATATTGAAAGCCTCAGATCGATAGGTTGGGTGTACAATAAACTTTTTGGCTGGAAAAGGATGTGACCATCTTGAGGTCTTCGATGCTCAGTAATATCTAAGTGAGCTAAAATTTTCAAATGTGCGATTGCCGTCTCCAAATAAGCCAAAGGCATCGAATCGACAAAATGCAAAACCCCATCGATTCGATAGTAAACTACAAATTTATCCCGCTGAGGTTCAAAATGAATATCTGAGGCTTTTGCGTTTATTCCTTGAGTGATTATTGCGTCAACCCAATCAGCCGGTTTAATTTCTCTATTTAGCATCTCTTCACCCATGTTTTTTTATTATACCAAGAATTTAAATATCGAATAAAATTGTCACTTTACAAGGGTTTTTATTCAAATGTTTTGGCTAAAAACAATCCAAAAGATTTTTTCAGAGAGGTAAGTTTGATTTAAAAACAACAAGAGATTTTGCAAAAAGAAAACCAGAGCTACCCTTTTAAGCAGATTTTCTGCTCTTTTTATTTTAATCAGATTGTTTTATTAGACTACATTTGCAAGTTTAAATATCGAATAAAACCGTTGCTTGCCAAGTTCCGTCTTTTTCTTGATGGATATCTAAATCATGATAAGTTACTCCTTTAATATGAACTCCCATTCTTTTTAATGGCTTTCCGATTAAATTTGCCTCGATTTCATTTTCGGTGAATTTTTTGAATTCAACCTTTTCAAAAACTAATTTTTTAGTTTCAACTAAATATAAAACCTCGCTCAAAAAATCTACCAAAAGAGAGGGTAAATCGAGCGAAGAAATTTCAATCTTTTGTCGTTTAGTCGTTAGTTGTTTAGTCGTTTCGTATTTTGCAGCTTCAAACATTCCAACCATCGCATTTTCAAAAAGTTCCTCTTTTGTTTTTCCAAAAACCCTGATTTTTAAATCGGCTTTATGTTCTAAAATTTCAAATTTTTTCATAAATTTTTTGAAATTCTTCTCTAACAACCTTTCTGTCATCCCAGGGAATTTTTTTTCCTCTAATCACGATCGATGGCTCGCACCCTTTTCCAGTAATTACTACAATGTCTCCTTCTTTTGCTAATTTTAATGCCTCTCTAATTGCCTCCCTTCTGTCTAAAATTTTCCTTGCTTTCCCTTTTGTTCCAGATGCTACCTGTTCAATAATTTGCCAAGGGTCTTCATCGTAAGGATCCTCATTTGTAACGATTACTTCATCGCAATACTTTGCAGCCAATTCTCCCAAAACTGGCCTTTTCCATTTGTCCCTTCCTCCACCACAGGCACCCAAGACGCAAATTAGTTTAGGTTTAAGGTTATAGCTTCTAGGTTCTAGGTTAATTAGGGTTTGGTAAACCTTTTCTAAAGCGTTGGGGGTAAAGGCATAATCAACGATAACTTTAAAGGGCTTTGAAATTACTTCTTCCATCCTTCCTGGAACTCCTTTGAATTCTTCCAAAACTTTTATCGCAAAATTTTTATCGATTCCTTGAGAGATGGCAACAGAAATAGCGGCCAGGGCATTATAAATGTTGAATTCTCCAGGAATTTTCAATTTTATTTTTGTGTTTTCCAAATTTATTTCTCCCTTTTCCAACCCATAAGTGATTTTTCTTTTTGCAGGAAATTTTAAAAAGTAATCTGAATTTTTATCTTCGATATTGATTACATGAATTTCCTTTACTACTTGAAAAAGTTTTCCTTTTGCCTCTCTGTATTTTTCAAAAGAACCATGGGCCTCAATGTGTTCTGGAGCTAAATTTGTAAAGACTGCAACTTTAAAATCTAAAAACCTGTGACGATGCTGTTTTATTCCTTCTGAAGTAACTTCCAAAATTGCTAGTTGGCATCCTTCTTTCACTGCTTTCTTTAAAAACCTTTGAATAAAAAATCTTCCTGGCATTGTCATTCTGAGTTTGTTAATTTCTTCTTTCTCTCCAATTTTGAACCTGATTGAATTCAAAAGGGCAATTTTCTTTCCCGCTTTTTCAAAAATTTCTGTAATCATTTCAGTAGTCGTTGTTTTTCCATTTGTCCCTGTAACTCCAATTAAAATTAGCTTTTTTGAGGGAAAACCATAAATTAAAGCTCCCAAAAATGCTAAAATAAAGTGGTAAAAACTTAAAACAAAATTTGGCAAAAACTTTTTCAAAAATTCCTTCATCAATAAAATTCTAACATGTTCAAGTTAAAAGCTCCATTTAAAGAAACTCCAGCTCAAAAAGAAGCTATTGAGAAATTGGTGAAAAATTTAAAAACAAAGCAAAAGCACCATGTTCTTTTGGGTGTTACTGGATGTGGAAAAACTTTTTTGATGGCAAAAGTAATTGAGAAATTGCAAAAACCAGCTCTGGTCATTTCACCAAACAAAACTCTCTGCGCTCAACTCTATCAGGAATTCAAAGAATTTTTTCCTGATAATGCAGTCCATTTTTTCGTTTCTTATTACGATTACTATCAGCCTGAAGCTTACATTCCAGAAACAGATACTTACATTGAAAAGGATGCAAAGATTAATGAGGAAATCGATAGGTTAAGGCATGCTGCGGTCCAAGATGTTTTGACAAGGAACGATGTCATAGTTTGCGCCTCTGTTTCTTGTATTTACAACATCGGTTCTCCAGAAGATTATCAAAAAGTGGCTCTAGAAATTAAGCCTGGAAAGAAAATTAAGAGAAAGGATTTTTTGGCACATCTAACATCTCTTGGCTATCAAAGGAACGATTATGAATTTTCTCCCTCAACTTTCAGAGTAAGAGGTAATGCAATCGACATTTTCTTAGTTACTGGAAAAGAAATATTAAGGGTTGAATTTTTCGGAGATGAAATTGAAAGAATTTTAGTAGCCAAAGATCCTCTAAATCCTCAATTTGAAATTTGCAATTTGAAATTTGCAATTTATCCAGCTCATTTTTGGGTAACTCCTCAAGATAGGTTAAAGATTGCTTTAGAGAATATTAGACTGGAACTTCAAGAAAGAGTCAGAGAATTAAGAAAACAAAATAAATTGGTAGAAGCTCAAAGGTTAGAACAAAGGACAAATTATGATTTGGAAATGATAGAAGAAACTGGTTATTGTCATGGAATCGAAAATTATTCAAGGCATTTGGAATTCAGAAAACCTGGTGAACCTCCTTGGACACTTTTGGATTATTTCCAAGAAGATCCTTTGGTTTTTATCGATGAATCTCATTTAACAATTCCCCAATTGAGAGCGATGGCAAATCAGGATAGATCGAGAAAGGAAACTTTGATTGAATATGGGTTCAGATTGCCTTCTTGTATTGATAACAGGCCCTTAACTTTTGAAGAATTTAACAGAAAAGTAAAGAAAATAATCTATGTTTCTGCGACTCCTGATGAATACGAAAGGAAAAAGGCAGGAAAAAAATTCATAGTTGAGCAATTGATAAGGCCAACAGGACTTTTGGAACCATCGATTGAAGTCAGGCCAACGAAAAATCAGGTTAAAGATTTAATTCAAGAAATTAAAAAAAGAGTTGAGAAGGGGCAGAGGACTTTAGTTTTAACATTAACAAAAAGATTGGCAGAGGCACTTGCTGATTATTTAAAAGAAGAGGGAATTTCTTGCCAATGGTTGCACTCTGAAGTCAAAACTCTAGAGAGGCCACAGATTTTGAAAGAATTGAGAGAAGGAAAATACGATGTTTTAGTTGGAATCAATTTATTGAGAGAAGGGTTGGATTTGCCAGAAGTAGCTTTGATTGGAATTTTGGATGCGGACAAAGAAGGATTTTTGAGAAGCGCAACAACTTTAATTCAGATTATGGGAAGAGCAGCAAGGCATCCTGAAGGACATTGCATTTTGTACGCTGATAAAATAACAAAGTCAATGAGAGAGGCAATAAAAGAGGTTGAAAGAAGGAGGAAAATTCAAATGGAGTACAACAAAAAATACGGAATAGTTCCAAAACCAATCGTAAAACCAATCAGAGAATGGCCGTTCGCAAAGAAAGAAAAAGAAATTGAGGCAGAGTTTTGGATGATAAAGGATGAAAAGCTTTTGGAAAGAGAAATGAGAGAGGCTGCAAAAAATTTGGATTTTGAGAGGGCAGCTAAAATTAGAGATTTATTGAGAAAAATAAGGGGGTTGAAAGTTTAAGATTTATTTTTTATAGTTAATTTATGCCAAGGACAAAGTCTGCAAAAAAGGCACTAAGGAAAAGTGAAAAGAGAAGAATTGAGAATTTAAGGATAAAAGAAAAAATTAAAAAACTAAAGAAAGATATAAAAAAGTTGATTCAAGAAAACAAAATCGAGGAGGCAAAAAAGCTTTTGCCTTTGTTTTATAAAGCTTTGGATAAAGCTGCAAAAAGAGGAACGATAAAAGAAGGGAAGGCAAATAGGGAAAAATCTAAAATTGCAAAGATTTTATCAAAGATCAGCCAAAAGGAGATCAAGAGCTAAATCAGGCTCTATTTTTCCAGTTTTTATTGCCAAATCCAAATTGAAAATTTTCTGATAAATCTTCTTTAACTCTTCAAATTTGAATTTTTGAGAAATCCTCAAAATTTTTTCTAAAACAAAAGGGTGCAAATCCAATTTGCTTTTAATTTGAGTAATTTTTTCTCCTTTTTCTATTAAATCCTTAACTTGAATCAAATTCCTAAATTGATACTTTATGATTGAAAACAAAACTGAAGGTTTTTCCCCTCTTTTTAAATGAGAATGCAGGAATTTAAATGCCAATTTTTTATTTCTTGAAGAGATTGCATCAATGGTTTTAAAAATATCGAGTTCCAATTTTGGCGAAATTAAAATTTCAACATCCTTTTCTTTAATATCTTTTCCCTTTTTAAAAGCAATCAATTTTTTAATTTCCTCTGACATCCTCCAAAGATCGTTTCCAACAAGAAAAATCAATCTTTCTATTGCCCTATCTTCGATTTTTACTCCATATCTTGCAAATTCTTGTTTTACCCAAATTTTCAGTCTCATTCTGTCCAATAATTTAAATTCCTGAGATTTCCCGTATTTTTTTATTTCTTCAAAAAAAGAATTTTCTTTTACCTCACCCTCCTCAAAAAAGAAAATTATTTCTTTTGATTTTTCAAATTTTCCAATTTCTTTTAGAAATTTTTCTTTAAATTCCTTATTTTGGCTTGCATTTTTCAAAATCAAAAGCTTCTTTTCAGAAAACATCGAAGAGCTTTCAAACTCTCTCTTGAAATCTTCAAAATTCTTTTCTTTCAGGTCCAAAACCTTTAAATTCAATCCTGATTTATGTATTTTTCGATACTTTTCGATAATCTCTTTTAATTTCCTATTTGCTCTGAATGTGTCTTCACCAAAAATTAAATAAATCATAACTTTTGACAAACCGGACAAAAATGAGCAGATCTTTGGCCCAATTTTACCCTTTTAATTTTAGCTCCACACCTAAAACATTTTTCACCTTCTCTTCGATAAACTTTCCTTAAGGGATCAAAACCTCCTCTCTCACCAGAAGGCCTTCTATAATCTGAAATACTCTCCCCTCCAACTTCGATTGCCTTTGGTAAAATCTCTTTCATTGCTTTGTAAATTCTCTTTAATTCTTCCTCGCTCAATTTGCCAACTCTTTTGAAAGGATGAATCCTTGCCTTCCATAAAATCTCATCAGAATAGATATTTCCAATTCCCGCAATTACCTCTTGATCCATTAAAACTTGCTTTATTTTTCCTTTTTTCTTTTTTAAAATTCTTTCTTTGAAATTTTCAAAAGTGAAATCTTTTTCTAAAGGTTCTGGTCCCAATTTTGATAATTCTTTTTCTAGTTCTTCTTTCGTTAAAATTTCAACTTTTGCAAATTTCCTCAAATCAGAAAGAGCTAGTTGCCAGCCATCTTTGAAAAAGAAAATTAAATGCAAAAATTTGTTCATCGGATCTTCCTTTAAGGGTCCTTCAATTTCTGAAACCCATTCTTTTTTTATTTTTTTCCATTTTCCAAAAAGCAAATGACCAGTTAATTTTTGATGAATTAAAAGGACTTTCCCGCTAGAAAGAAAAAAGAGGATGTTTTTTCCTCTTCTCTTTATGTCTAAAATTTCTTTTCCAATTAATTCTTTTTTAAAATCTTCAAACTTCTTTGGTTTCTTTATCATTTTCTTTGCATCCGTCCAAACATCTAAAAAAATTCTTCCAACGATCTTCTTTTTTAGATCTCTTACCGTTGTTTCAACTTCAGGTAACTCTGGCATGAATTAGCTTTTTAGCTTATTAGAAATAGAAAACACCAAAAAGCTAACAAGCTACAAGCTAATAAGCTAGTTAGCTCAGAATGTTTTTTATCTTCTCAACAATTTCGCCCGGAGTAAAGTGGGCTTTGATTAAATAATCTCTTGCTCCAAGTTTTAACCCTCTCTCAACTTCTTCCCTTTGTCCTAAATTTGAAAGAATGATCACTGGAATTTGGGCTAGGTTAGGATCTTCTTTGACTCTTGCTAAAACTTCAAAACCGTCGATGCCTGGTAAAATTAAATCCAACAAAACCAAGTCTGGCCTTTCTTCCTTTATTTTCTTTAATCCCTCTTCACCATCGACTGCCTCCACTACATCAAAACCTTCGTTTTTTAATTTCTTTGCGATCAATTCCCTTAAAAACTTATCATCTTCAACTATTAAAATTTTTGCCATTTTAGCCAATTTGTCTTTTAACCTTTTCTAAAACTTCATTTGGATCGAATTCTGTCTTTATTAGCCAATCTTTTGCTCCCAATTTTTTTGCTCTATCTAATTCTACAGGTTGTCCTGAATTTGAAATCACGATTACAGGAATGTCTTTTAATTTTTTATCTTTTTTCATTTCCTCCATCACTTCAAAACCTCCCATTTTTGGCATAATAATGTCTAACAAAATTAGATCAGGCTTTGGCTCCATTTCTCTCATTTTCTTCAACCCCTCCTCACCATCCCTTGCTACAAAAATTTCATAGCCTTCTTTAGAAAGTTTTCTTTGTAAAATGTCGATCATTATCTCTTCATCTTCAACCAGCAAGATTTTTTTTGCCATATCTTATTTTAACTAAAATTTTACCAAAAATCTACAACCTTTATTTTTAAATTATATCACCTTAATACCTTTTCTCAATTACCTCAGTTATTGGCAGAGTAAAGTAAAAAATTGTTCCCTTTCCTTCTTCTGATTCAAACCAGATTTTTCCTCCATGGGCCTCAATAATGTTTTTAGTGATAAAAAGACCTAGTCCAGAACCTTGAGTATCTATTTTCATTGCGTTCGGGGCTCTAAAAAATTTTGTAAAAACTCTGCCTTGCTGATCTTTTGGAATTCCAATTCCGGTATCTTTAATTAAAAACTGAATTTCGTTTTCCTTTTTTTCTAAAACAATTTCAACTTTTCCTCCTGGTAAAGTATATCTAATTGCATTTTCTAAAAGATTTTGAATTGCCAAAGAAATTTTTTCGACATCTGCCATTACTTTTGGTAACTCTTGAGGTTTTTTGAATATTAATTCTAAATTCTTCCTTTCAATCTCCTCTTTGTACAACTCGATCGTTGATTGACAAATTTGAGCGACATCTACTGGAGTTGGTTTGTAAACGTATCTTCCTTCTTCAATTCTCGTTACGTTTAAAAGATCGTTTATCAAACTAATCATTCTTTCATTAGATTTATAAATTCTTTCTAAAAATTCTCTTTGTTCTTTCGTTATCTCTCCCAAATCTCCATCTAAAAACATTCTTAATGTCCATTTTATTGCAGAAAGCGGAGTCCTTAATTGATGGGCTGAAATAGAAACAAATTCTGATTTCATTCTTTCGATTTCTTTTTCTCTTGTCACATCGTGCAAAATCATTAAAGTACCGAATTTTTCCCCTTCCCTTACCATCGGAAGGGTTGTAACTTCTAAAACCAAGTTTTCTTTTATAAAAACTTCTTTCCTGAACATTTCTTTTATTTCACTTCCAACCATTTCTACAATCGGTCGAAAATTATCGAATTGATTCAATTCTAAAATCGATTTCCCTACTACTTCTTTTTCCTTAACTCCGAAAAATTTCTCTGCCTGGGGATTGATTAAAGAAACTTTCCCTTCTTTATCAAAGACTAAAAGCCCATCAGCTAAATTATTAATAATCGCTAAAGTTTTATTTTTCTCCTCTTCTGCTTTTTTCCTTTCTTCTTCAACATCTTCCAAAATATTCATTAGAGCCTTCCTCATTTCTTCTAACTCTTTTACTTTCCTTTCAATGTCTTTCGTTTTTGCTCTTTCCCTTATCCTCAAAATAATTTCTTTTTCTCTAAGCTTTTCAAGCTCCTCGATTCTTCTCTTTATCTCAGCCTCTGCCTTTTTAATATCGGTAAGATCGAAAAGGGCTAGAAAATAGCCAATGATTTCTCCTTCTTCGCTTTTTCTCAAAAGAGTGGAAACACTTACTGGAATTTTTCTTTTATCTTTTGTTAAAAGATTAATTTCCTTTCCTTTGATAAATCCTTTCTCAAGAGTAGCTTTTGATACTTCTTCAATCTCTTCTTTAACAAAAATATCTTCTATTGGTTTTCCGATAGCCTCTTCTATTTTATAACCGGAAATCTTTTCGAAGGCAGGATTTGCTTCTAAAATTATCCCGATCGAACTAACAAGACAAACTGGTAAAGGCAAAAAATTAAGTAAATCTCTAGCATAGCTTTCCAAAGAGGCTAAGTCTTCAAGAAGAATAGAAATTTTTTCTTGTTCTCTTTCTGCTACCATTTTAATAAAAATTCATGATATTTATCACCCCTAAATGTACATTTTGTTTCTTCACAGGTTATTTTAGGGCTCTTTACCATCCTTTGGAAAAGGCCAGAAAAATAACCTTTTAAATAGGAACAATAGATAGGATGAAGAGTGAAACTTTTCAGGTTCAAAATAGCATACTTTTTCTCTTCGTTTAATTCAACTGGAATCAATTCACCAACTGTCCAATGTTCTCTCCAGATTCTAGGTCCCTGTTCAAAAAAGATTTTGGAAAAAGAAAAAACATATTTTATAAAAAGCCTGGGAATTAAAGAAATTTTAGTGGCAAAAAATCCCATCTCCTCTATTTTCTTCTCATCGAAATCGAAAACTTTCTTAATTGTCAAAAGTGAAATGATTCTTAATCCGACTGGGTAATAATTTAAGGTTTTAATTTCCTTATATTTAATCGGATAACCCAATTTTTCTAACTCTTCTTCTACTTTTTTTAAACCTTCTTCTCCTTTTTCTTTTAAAACGTATTCAGCGTCGGTTTTAAAAACTACTCCTCTTACTTCGCCCTTGATTTCCATTAATTTTTGAGCAACTTCTTTTGTTAGTTCAGGAGGCATTTTTTATTTCCATTTGATTAGATACTCATGGTATTCATCTCCTCGAAAAGTGCATTTGGTTTCTTGACAAGTTATTTGAGGGCTTTTTATTACCATTTGGGCAACTCCAGCAAAATATCCTTCGAGGAAGCAACAAAAAATGGGATGGAGACTAAAATTTTTCAATCTTAAAATTCCGTATTTTTTCGCCTCATCTAATTCGACTGGAATTAATTCACCAACATTCCAATGTTTCTTCCACAATCTCGGTGCTTCTTTGAAAAAAACTCTTTCAACAGAGAGGAAGGACCTGATAAAGAGTTTGACAATTAAAGAAACTTTAGTGGCAAAAAATCCTATCTCTCTAATTTTCTCTTCATCAAAATCGAAAACTTTTTTAATTGCCAAAAGCGAAAGAGCCCTCAATCCGACCGGATAGAAACCCATTACTTTAATTTCCTTATATTTAATCGGATAACCCAATTTTTCTAACTCTTCTTCTACTTTTTTTAAACCTTCTTCTCCTTTTTCTTTTAAAACGTATTCAGCGTCGGTTTTAAAAACTACTCCTCTTACTTCGCCCTTGATTTCCATTAATTTTTGAGCAACTTCTTTTGTTAGTCCCTGGAGCATAATTTCGTTTACCAAGTTATTAAATATTCATGATAGGGATCCCCTTTAAAGACGCATTTTATTTCTTTAATTTCGATTTTTTGACTTTTAATTATAAACTGAGCAACTCCTAGATAGTAACCGGCATGGTAAATGCAAATTAGAGGATGTGTTTTATACCCTTTTTCTCTTAAAATAAGGTATCTTTTTCCCTCGTTTAATTCCGAAACTTCAAGTTCACCAAAATCAAAATGATGTCTCCAATATTTAGGAACCTCTTTTGCAAACCTTTTTAAAGAAAGAAAATATTTCAAAACATATTTAGCAAGGAAGGAAAATTTTGGAGCGGAATTTCCCATCTTAAAAATGTCTTTTTCACTCCAGTTGAATAAGTCTTTGGTTATTACTATCATCAAAGCGCTAAGAGAAACTGGATACCATTTTTCAGGATCGATTTTGTCAAAGTTTAAATGGTAGCCCAGTTCTGCCATTTTCTTTTCTAACGCCTTTAAACCTTCCTTTCCTTCTTTCCTTTGAATAAAACTGGCGTTAGATTTAATTACATCTCCTCTGACATTTCCTTCAACCTTTTTTAATTCCTCAATTTCTTCTTTGCTGATCATTTTTTTCTTTTTTATAAGATCCCAAAATGTTTTTTAACCTTTGGATTTCTTTCTTTAATTCTATCATCTTCAACTCTCTACCTACAGCAATTTTTTGGAATTTTTCCAATTCCTGAATTTTCTCTTGAAGTTCTTTTGTTCTTTCCTTAACTTGTTCCTCTAAACTTTGAGCTAGTTCACTTAGCTTTCTTGTCCTAGCAGCAACCTTTATTTCAAGCACTGCTTTAGCCTCTTTTAATTCTTCCTCCCTTTTTGTCAATTCCTGAGTCTTAAGCCTTAAATCGTCGATCAATTTACGCATTTTCTTCGTAAAGAAATCTCCGTAGAGGGTGGAATAAAGAAATGCTCCCATCATATAGGTAATAGTAGCGATAAAAAGGGGACGGTTTTGGTTTAAATTAACGCCAGAATTATAAAAATCGAGGTAGGGAGTGATACCAAAATGTTCAAGTAAGGCAGTGATGAGAAAACTGATGCCACAGAATGAGGCAATTATTCGAGGGTATATAATTCGAGTAAAACCTAAATAGGCAAACAATTGGTAGATCATTAAAAAAACTATTCCTCCAAAAAGGACAGCGTCGAAATGGGAAATTGCAACCAAAAGGGAGATTATTTCGATTATCTGAAAGATTAAATAACTTAAACTAACTTGAGGTACTGTTTTCTTAACCCAGACTTTTTTCCTTAAAAATTCGCAAAAAAGATTAGAAAAGAAAAGAAAAAATTCTACTCCGACCACTAAAATTGGAATTTTAATTCCAAACCAAATCAATAACAAAGAGAGCAAAATAAAGGTGCTAAAGATAAAAAACCTAATCTGATTATTCTTTTGAATATTGGCAATTAATTCCTCTAATTCTGAATCAGTTTTTTGATTCACGTTTTCCTTATTTGAATTTTACCATTTTTTAAAAAATTAAAAGACTAGAAAAGTTTTTTTACTCCCTGAAATTTATTCAATATTTCCGGTATCCTTTTTAAGAGACTGTAAAACCCAAATTTCTCTAAAGATTTTTTTAATGCCTCAAAATCGAAATTGCTAAAATTGCATTTTTTTAAATCGAAATCTATTTCGACATCTCCCTTTAATTTGGTCAATTTTTTAAACAGAAGGATTTTTTCTTTATTTGAGATCAAGTCTTCTTTCAACATCTTTTCATTTTCAATTTTTGAAAAGAGGTTTTCTATGTTTTTGTAACGCTTTAAAATTTCAATAGCTGTTTTTGGACCAATTCCCGGAATTCCTGGAATGTTATCTGAGGGATCCCCAACCAATGCCTTGAAATCTGGAATTTGTTCTGGTTTTAATCCCTGGTACTTTCTTTCAACCTCTTTTTCGTCGTACAAAATTGATTTTTTTACTCCGCTCAAGACAAAAACCTTAGTGTCCTTTGAAACCAATTGTAAATTATCCAAATCCCCAGAAACAATGATTTTTTCTAAGCCTTGAGATTTTGAAACAATCGTTCCGATTAGATCATCTGCCTCGTATCCTTCTTTTTCAAAAATTGGCACTTTAAATGCTTCTAAAATTTCCTTCAGTTTTGGAATTTGACTCGCTAAATCCTTTGGACATGGAGGTCTTTGGGCTTTGTACTCTTTGAATTTTTCATGCCTGAAAGTTTTTGCTGGAAAATCAAAGCAGGCACAAACATAATCTGGTCTAAATTCCTTAATTACCCTGAACAAAACTAATAAAAAACCATAAACAGCGTTAACTAACTCTCCTTCTTTTGTGGTCAAGGGAGGAAGGGCATGATAGACTCTGTGGAGTATTGAATTTGCATCTAAAATCAACAATCTCTCTGCCATTTTATTAAAATTTCTCTTTCTTTTTTTCCTAAAATTTTAAATTTTATTTTTATAACTTCTTTTGGCAAAATTTTTTTTATTTTATCCGCCCATTCAATCGCTACAATATTTTTTGGATCTTTGATAATTTCTCTAAAACTTAGATTTAAAATTTCCCTTGGTTTTTCAATTCGATAGCAATCGATGTGGTAAAAATACTGAAACCTAGAAACTGAAACCTCAAACCTTTTCGCAATTACAAAGGTTGGACTCAAAATTTTTTCTTTAATCCCCAATCCTTTTGCAAACCCTTTTAAAAAAGTTGTCTTTCCTCCCCCTAAATCTCCTTCTAAAGCAACAATCTTTGCAATTTTCCCTAGTTTTTCTTTAAGAATTTTCCTCCCGATTTCTTCCCCTAATTTTTCTGTTCTTTTTTCATTTTTTGTTTGAAATTTTTCCATTGAGTTTTTCAGAAATTTGATTTAAACTGAAATTGCTAATTAATTTTAAAATTTTATGGAAGAAATTTCAAAAAAAATTGTTGGGGAAGTAAGAATTTCAAAGGAGGCTTTGGAAAAGGAAATAAAGAATATTACAGTTTTAAAAAGAGAAATTGAATCTGTTTTGGATAAAGAAACTTCAAAAATTTTAGACGTTATTTTAGGAGGGTCGATAAAACTCGAGGCTTCCGATATTCATATTGAACCCAAAGAAAATGAGGCAAAATTGAGAATAAGATTGGATGGGATTTTACAGGATGTGATAGTTTTTGATAGAAAAATTTACGAGGCTTTACTCTCTAGAATAAAACTCTTATCTGGAATGAAACTCAATGTTTACGATAGGCCTCAGGATGGACGTTTTTCTGTTTTAATGGAAAAATTGCCAATCGAAATTAGAACTTCCACGCTTCCTGCTGAATGGGGAGAGTCAATTGTAATGAGAATTTTAAACCCAAAATCTTTAATTTCTCTTGGAGAGCTTGGATTGAGAGAGGATCTTTTAAAAATCTTTAAAAAAGAAATTAAAAAGCCAAACGGAATGATAATCGTTACCGGACCGACAGGATCTGGAAAAACAACTACTCTTTATGCGATTTTAAAGGAAATTCAAAGCCCCGAAATTAAAATAATAACGATTGAGGATCCGATTGAGTATCGTTTAGAAGGAATTACTCAAACTCAAGTTGATCCGAAAGCAGGTTATGACTTTGCAAATGGCTTGAGAGCGATAGTTAGGCAAGACCCTGATGTAATCTTAGTCGGTGAAATCAGAGATTTTGAAACTGCTCAGATTGCAATCCAGGCTGCCCTAACCGGACATTTAGTTTTGACAACTTTACACACAAACGATGCAGCCGGAACTGTTGCAAGGTTGATTGCTTTGGGAGAAAGGCCTGTAAACATTGCACCGGCAATAAATATGGCGGTGGCTCAAAGGTTGGTGAGAAAAGTTTGTAAAAAATGCTCAGTTTTGGAAAAGCCGAGTGAAGAGGAACTTGAAAAAATAAAAAGTGGGTTAAAAAATTTGAAAATTGAAATTCCAAAGGATTTGAAAATAAGAAAGGCAAAGGGTTGCGAAGATTGCAACTTTACTGGTTACAGAGGAAGGACTGGGATTTTTGAGGCATTTCTAGTAGATGATGAAATGGAAAGATTTATTTTGACTTCACCTTCAATCTCTGATCTAAGGGAAATGGCACAAAAAAAGGGAATGGTTACAATGTATCAGGATGGTTTATTAAAAGTAATGGATGGAATAACAACAATAGAAGAAGTTGAGAGAGTCGTTGCTGAATAAAAAAACCGAGGCCAAAACAAGGTAATTTTACTTGCCGGAATTTCCCCGAGGAGCGGCCCAGAAAAATCCAGACCGTCCGGATCTAAGAGAAATTCCTTGGCCTCGGCATTAATATTTTAACAAATTATAAAAAATTGTCAAGAGGTTGAAAAGGCAAAATTTTTATTTAAATTTAAACCATGAGCGGACATTCACACGCAAAAACTGTAAGGAAGAAAAAAGAGGCAGATGCTAAAAAAAGAGGGCAGATTTTTTCGAAAATGGCAAGATTAATTGAGATTGCGGTTAGGCAGGGAGGTCCAAACCCAGAAACCAACACTAAATTAAGAATGGCGATTGAGTTAGCAAAATCTTATAACGTTCCCTCTGAAAACATTGAGAGAGCGATAAAAAGGGCAGCTGGCGAGATCGGAGGAGAAAAGTTGGAAGAGGTTTCCTTTGAAGCTTTAGGACCTGGTGGGATTGCAATGATTATTGAAGGAATTACTGATAATAAAAACAGAACCCTAAATGAAATAAAGCAGGTTCTTGCAAGGTTCAACGGAAAACTAGCGAGCGAGGGTTCTTTGAGATGGATGTTTGAAAGGAAAGGTTGTATTACAGTAAATCTTAAAGATCAAAGTCCAAACTTAAAAAAAGAAGATTTAGAATTGATTGCGATCGAAGCCGGGGCTGAGGACCTTTACTGGTATGATGAAAGTCTAGATATTTATTGCGAAGTAAAAGATTTAGAGAAAGTGAAGGAAAAATTGAAAGAAAAAGGGGTAAAAATTGACTCTGCAACCTTAGATTGGAAACCAAAAGAGATGGTGGATTTGGATGAAAAGAGAAAGAAAGAGTGCCTGGAGCTTTTTGAAGCTTTGGATGAGCTCGATTCTGTTCAAGAAATTTTCTCAAACTTGAAAATTTAAACTTGACAAAGATTCTTGCAAAATTATAATTTTTTTAGATTTTCTAAAGGTCGTGTTTTTAAAAAGTAAAAAACATGGTATTTGAAGAAGAGGAGTTAGAAGAAGAGGAATTAATGGAAGAGGAATTGGAGGAGGAAGAGGAAGAAACTGAAGAAATTGAATAATTAAAAACCCCTCCGCTAGGAGGGGTCTTAATTTCTATGAAAAAGATTTTGCTTTTCTTTAAAATTTTTCTTTCCCTTTTTTCAATTTTTCTTTTCTCTCTCTTCTTTTTATTCATCTATTATGCAAAGGATTTGCCAAGGCCTGAGGTTTTTGCAGAAAGGGAAATACCTCAATCTACAAAAATTTATGACAGAACTGGGAAGGTTTTACTTTATGAAATTTATGGGGAAGAAAAAAGAACCTACGTTCCTCTTTCTCAAATTCCAAAGCATTTAAGAGATGCAGTAATTTGCGCTGAGGATTCGGATTTTTACAAACATTTTGGGGTGGATCCTAAGGCTTTAGTTAGAGCGATTCTTTCTGATTTAAAAATTTTAAAACCTGTTTACGGAGCTTCAACAATTCCCCAGCAATTAATTCGCTCAACTTTTCTATCTTTGGAAAAAACTCCAGAAAGGAAAACAAGGGAAATAATTTTGGCGATTGAGCTAGACAGAAGATATTCAAAAGATCAAATTTTGGAATGGTACTTAAATCAAATTCCATTTGGACAGAATGCTTATGGAGTTGAGGCTGCTGCTCAAACTTATTTTGGAAAGCACGTTTGGGAAATTGATTTGCCAGAAGCCGCAACCTTGGCTGCTTTGATCAAAGCTCCTTATTCTCTTTCGCCTTATGAGGAAGAATCGAAAGAAAAACTTTTAGCTAGGAAAGATTACATTTTAGATAAAATGGTAAAGGAAGGTTTTATTTCAAAAGAGGAAGCAGAAGAGGCAAAGAAAAAAGAAATTTCTTTTAAAGAGAAAAAAATTGAAATTTTGGCACCTTATTTCACTCTTTGGGTAAAGAGTATTTTAGAGAAAGAATATGGAAAGGAATTTTTGGCAACTGCTGGGTGGAAAGTTTATACTTCATTAGATTATGAAATCCAAAAAATTGCAGAAGAAACAGTGAGAGAAGGAATAGAAAGAAATAAGCAATACAATGCTCATAATGCTGCCTTAGTTGCAGTTTCTCCAAAAACTGGTGAGGTTTTAGCAATGACTGTTGGAACCGGAAATTATTATGATGAACCTTACCCAAAAGGATGTACTCCTGGAATAGATTGTCTTTTTGACCCAAAATTTAACGTTGCGATAGGAACTGAAAGGGCTCCCGGAAGACAACCTGGTTCTGCCTTTAAACCATTCATTTATGCAACTGCTTTTAAAAAGGGGTATGATGATAAATTTTTAGTTTTGGACTCTCCGACAAACTTTGGAGTTTGGGGAGGAAAAGAATACACTCCCCAAAACTATGATGGGCTTTTTAGGGGTTGGGTAAGTTTGAGGTCTGCTTTAGCACAATCTCTTAACGTCCCATCGATAAAGGTTTTGTATTTGATAGGTTCAAAAGAAAAAATTGAAAAATTAGAAATCTCTGATTTTAGAGGAAAGGAAGAAGTTCTTTTGGAAGGTTTAAAGGAAAGTTTAAAAACTGCAAAAGACCTTGGAATTACGACTTTGAATAAAGATGTCTCAAATTACGGTCCCTCGATCGTTCTTGGAGGAGGAGAAGTAAACCCTTTGGAAATGGCCTATGCTTATTCTGTTTTTGCAAACGAAGGAATAAAAGTCCCGCTTTCTCCGATTTTAAAAATTGAAGATTCAAAAGGAAATATAGTTTTTGAAAAGAAAAATACCCAAATTAGAGTTTTAGATAGCGAAATTGCAAAATTAATCACTGATATTTTATCCGATAACGATGCAAGAGCTCCAATGTTTGGTCCAAGATCTCATTTGTATTTTGAAAATTACAAAGTAGCAGCAAAAACTGGAACCACTGATGACTTTAGAGATTGCTGGACAGTAGGTTTCACTCCAGAAATTTCAGTCTCTGTTTGGGTTGGAAATAATAACAACGCTCCGATGATAAGAAGGCAACCTGCTGCTACTGTTGCAGGTCCAATTTTTCATTCTTTTTTAGAGAAAGTTTTACCAAAAATTAGCTCGCCTTAATAGGCATTAGAATGTAAAAGTAATCTTCTGATGGTTTTAAAATTGCAGGCCCCTCAGGATCTGTTAAAAGAAAATCGAACTCTCTTTCTTCAAAGGAGGATATTCCTTCAATCAAGAATTTATAATTGAATGAAATTGAAATATCTTCACCTTCAATTTTTGAAAGAATTTCGCTTTTGAATTCTCCATAATCTGGATTTTGGCTTAAAATTTCAATTTTCCCCTCTTTCTTATTTAGATTCAATTTTATTTCGTTTATTTTTCCGCTAAATAAACTAGCTGCCTTAACTTGTGATAAAAATTCTTCCCTATTTAGGCGAGCCTTTGTCTTGAATTTTTTAGGAATTATCTCTTGGTAGTTTGGGTACTCCCCCTCGATTAATTTTGAAGTGAATAAAACTTTTGGATGAGGAAGTTCGCGAGCTGAACTTTCGACAAAAATTTGGTTTGGTGTTAAATAAAGGTTTATTTCGCTCTCTTCTTTTCCAAAAATTCCTACAATTTCTTTTGCGGCTGATTGGGGTAAGATTAAAGAATAAGCTTTGGATAAGGGTGCTGAAAGACGAATTTTCTTTTCTGCTAATCTAAAACTATCAGTTGCAACCAATTTTAAGCTATCTCCTTCGAAAGAAAAGAGGATTCCTGAGATTTCGGGCCTACCTAAAGAAGGTGAGGGTATATTAATTATTCTTCTTAAAGATTCGCAGAGTTTTTCACTATTAACTGAGATTTTTTCTAAAGAATTTTTTTGAGGAATTATTGGAAATTCTTCAGGGTTTACACCCTTTATTTTTAATAAAACGTTTTTATCTTCAATTTTTAAGATGTGATTTTCAGTTTGCAGTGTTAGAGTTTCTTCTTTCAAATTTGAAATAACGTTTGAGAAAAATTTTGCATCGATGCAGGTTTTCCCTTCCTCTTCAACCTTAGCTAAACCCCACCAAATGATTCCAGATTCTAGATTGGTTGCGCTAATCTTTAAAAAATTTTTTTCAGTTTCAATCAGGCAAGTTGAAAGAATAGGCAAAGAAACCTTTTTTAAAGAAACCCTAGTAACAAGATCAAGCCCCTTTAATAAACTTTCTTTTAAAATTTTAACTTTCATTGTAGTTGCTTTATTATAACTCCTTTTTTGAATTTAAAAAAATGGAAAAGTTTGTGGAAAAACTGTATCTTTTTTATGAAAAAATTCTCTCTCTGATTTCTTTAATTTCTTCCACCAATTCTTCATTCTTTTTTAAATCGTTAACAATTTTATTGTAGGCATGGAGTGCAGTCGTATGATCTTTTCCTCCAAACTTCCTTCCGATAAAAGGAAAGGAACATTTTAATTCCTCCCTTAAAAGATACATTGCAACTTGTCTTGGTTTTACGTATTCTTTTCTCCTAGAATTTGATAGTAACTCTTTTTCTGAAATTTCATAAAAATCAGCCACTGTTTTGATTATTTTTTTAACTGTTGAAACTTTGCTAGGGGGCGAAATTAGATTTTTAAGAAGTTGCTTTGCAGTCTGAAGGTCAGGAGATTTTTTATTTAATTTTTGATAAGTAACTAAAATATTCAGGGCACCTTCTAACTCTCTAATATTCTTTTTTATATTCGAGGCAATATAATTTAAAATTTCCTCTGAGAAACTCACCCCCCTTTCTTCTGCTTTCGCTTTCAATATAACTAACCTGGTTTCAAAATCTGGCAGAGAGATATCAGCAATTATTCCTCCCTCAAACCTAGATCTTAATCTTTCAGTTAATGCAGGAATTGCCTTCGGCGGTCTATCTGAAGAAATTACTATTTGTTTATTTTTTTCATAAAGAGTGTTAAAAATGTAGAAAAATTCTTCCTGAGTTTTTTCTTTTCCCGACAAAAATTGAATATCATCGACCAAAAGGACATCGAAATTCTGGTAAAAGGATTTTAAACTTTCAATTTGATGATTTTTGATTGCTAAAATTACATCAGAAACGAACTTTTCGCAAGGTACATACCTCACTTTCTTTTTTGGAAAGTTTTTTACAATCTCATTTCCGATTGCTTGTAAAAGATGAGTTTTTCCAAGTCCGACTCCACCATAGACGAAAAATGGATTGTAAACCTGTCCCGGATTTCTTACAACAGCCATTGCAGCAGCATAAGCTAATTCATTAAATGAACCGACGATGAAGTTGGAAAAAGTATATTTTGGATTTAGGTTAGTTTTCTTGTCTACTTCTAATTCCTGGAGAGTTAATTGGCCTGGAATAGAAATTTCTTCCATTCTTTTGTTAACGACTTTTAATCCGCTTTTTTCTATTTCATAGACTAATTCTTTCACCTCCGGAACTAGATTTTTTAAAATTTTCAAAATAGTTTTACTGTATTTTTGTTGAAGCCATTCCTTTACGAAAGAATTCGGAACTGAAATTACAACCCTCCCGTTTTCAAGAGAGGAAATTTTTGTATTTTGGAACCAAGTGGCAAAGTTTGCCGGAGAGGTTATTAGCTGAATTTGGGCTAAAACAGATTGCCAAATTTCTTCCTTTTCCATATTTTTATTATACTCAAAGTCAAGTTTTTAAAAAGCTGGAAAATTTTTTCAATTTTGTTAATAACTTGTGGATATTTTGTGGATTTGACTGGAATAATAAAAAATTTAAAATTAAAAGATGTCAATAACTTATAGACCAAAAAAGAGAAAGAGGAAAAGAACTCATGGTTTTTTGGCTAGGAAAAGAAAAGGAGGAAAGGTTTTGAGAAGAAGGAGGAAAAAAGGAAGATGGCAGCTTACCCCTTAAAAAAGTTTAGGCTTAAAGGGAAGGAGTTTGAAGAGGTTTTAAAAAAAGGAAGAAGTTTTAGATTCAAAAGTTTGGTTCTAAAGGTTTTAGAAAATAAGGGAGGGAAAAAGTTTGGTTTTTTAATAAGCAAGAGGATATTAAAAAAGGCAGTTGAAAGGAATAGGTTAAAAAGAAGGTTGAGAGAAATTTTAAGAGAGAAGGTTGAAAAGATAAAAGATGGGGTAAGAGTTGTTTTTATAACACTTTCAGGATTGGAAAAGAAGGATTTTAAAGAATTAAAAGAAATTTTTGAAAAATTGCTAAGGAAATCGAAATTGTTAAAAAATGAGCACAATCTTTGAAATATACAATTTAATATTTTATCAACCAATCTCAAAACTTCTTATTTTTTTCTATCAAAATTTTAAGGATCTTGGTTTGGCAGTGATCTTTTTAACAATTCTAGTCAGAGTCATTCTTTTTCCTTTTCATTATAAAAGTTCAAAAGAGCAAGAGAAACTTTTAAAAATTAAAAAGGGAATTGAAGAAATAGAGAAAAAATTTAATGGGGAAAGGAAGGAAAAGGAAATTTTAGAACTTTATAAAAAAGAGAAAATAAACCCATTTTTTAACCTTCTTTCTTTATTCATCCAACTTCCAATTCTGATTGCCCTTTACCAAGTTTTTTTAAAAGCAACAATCCAATTTAACCCCCTTTTCCTCGGAATTTTCAACCTCTCAAAGCCGAGCCTTATTTTAGTGTTAATTGCAATCTTTCTTCAAATTCTTTATTTTAAAATTGCTTCTCCGAGGATCGAAAAGAAAAAAACAAATTTTCCATTTTCTCAAACCTCAACTTATCTTTTCCTTTTACCTGTTACCTTTTTAATTTTGATAAAATTGCCTTCAGCCATTTCTCTTTATTTTATGACGACTTATTTATTTTTAATCTTCCAAAAAATTTTATTCCATGTCTGAAGAATTAATCAAAAAAGTCGAAGTTGAAGTAAGAGAATTTTTTTCAAAGCTGGGTTTTGAGATTGAGATGAAGATTTCAAGAAAAGATAACACGTTTAAAATAGACATTCAAAGTAGAGAAAGCCAAGAACTGGTTGGTGAGAAAGGCAAAACATTACTCGAAATCCAACATCTTTTGAATGCCATCTTAAAAAAGAAAATGGGAAGTGAAATTTTTGTAGATTTGGACATTGCAGGGTATAAAGAAAGAAAGATTAGGTATCTGAGGGAATTGGCAAGGTCGGTTGCCGATGAAGTTGCTTTAACAAAAAAAGAGAGAATTTTAGAACCGATGCCAGCTTATGAAAGAAGAATAATTCATTTGGAATTGGCTTCGAGGTCTGACGTCACAACAGAGAGCATTGGTAAAGAACCAAAGAGAAGGGTTGTGATTAAACCCTATCCTTAAGTTATTTTCCTCCTCCTACTAAAGCTGCGATAATTTCTGCCAAGGCAATTATTAAAAGTCCCAAAATTACTGCAAAGATTTGGTCTTTTGCATCGGAAATTTTTGAAGGATCTCCTGCAGAAGTCATCCATTTAAAACCGGCAATAACTAACATTAAAACAGCAGCCCCTATTGCAATAGCTCTAATAAAATCTCCTATTTCGCCTAAGACTCCTGAGATATCTTGCGCAAAGCAAACAGTCGGTAAAAGGAAGAAAAATAGAATTGGAAGGATTTTTCTCATATTATTTTATACCTTTTTCCATTTTTAATTTCAAGATCTGTTCAGGGGAGGAAGTAACGATTTGATCTTCGGTATAGGAAGCTACTACTTTCATTAAAACATGTTTTTGGCCAGCAAAAAAGATCCCTTCTCCTACTTCAGTTTCAAGCAGTAAATATTTTTCTTCATCAGTTAAATTAAAAGTCTTTTGAACGATGTCGATTGTCGCCGGAGATTGCTTGAATAGAACGCAAATCGATGAGTTTGTAATTATTGGTTGACCATACGTCGATTTCATAAAATCTCCAACATCCTGGGTGATTGTCGTTACTCCAAGCCAATATTTCCTTCCTCTTTTACAAATTCCAAACAAAAACGATGCTCCATCTTCTTCTTTCATTATCCACCAGGCTTCATCCACAACAACTATTCTTTTTTTCAATTTTGCCCTGGCTTGATTCCAAATATATCTTAAGATAATGAACATGGCGATCGGTCTTAATTCATCTTCCATATCCCTTATTCCAAAAACTACTAAGGGTTTGTCCATCGTAATGTTAGTTCTTTGGTTGAAAAATTGGGCAAAAGTTCCTTTTGTAAATTTCCTTATCCTTCTAACCAAAGATTCTGCTCCCTCCATTCCCTCTAAAACCTTTTCTAAATCTTCCATTATCGGTATTCTTTCTTTCCAGAATATTGGATTGGTTTCTGGAGTTATATCTTTTGCTGCATAAGTTTCGGTTATTGCCTTATCCATGATCGCATCCTCTTCTGGAGTCAAACCTCCTAGCATTATTCTCATTAGACCCACTAGGTTTATTACGTTGGATCTTAAAACATCCTCTGGTTTTTCATCTTCTCTTGGGGTTGGTAAGTCGAAGGGATTAATATGGTGGGGAGAACCTAAGGAGATGTTTATGAAAGAACCTCCGACTGCATCGGCTAACATTTTGTATTCGTTTTCAGGATCGATAACGATCACATCTATCCCTTGCATTAGAGATCTCAAAATTTCCAATTTTACAAAGTAAGATTTTCCAGAACCAGATTTTCCAAAAACTACTTCGTTGGCATTTTCTAAAGAGAATCGATCAAACAGAATTAAAGAATTATTGTGCCGATTTATTCCATACAAGACTCCTTCGTTTGAGCTCAAATCCAACGAGACAAAAGGAAAAATCGTAGAGAGAGGAGTAGTATTCATTGGGGTTAAGTTTTGGATTTGATCTAAGCCGTAGGGGAGACTTGAATGAAATCCCTCCTTTTGCCTAAAATTTGCTGGTTTAATATAGATTAATTTTGACTCAAGGATCGATCTCAAAACGTTTTCAATATCCTTTAATTCCTTTTCCGATTTTCCATAAACACTAAGATAGATTCCTATTTTGAACATTCTTTCTTGGGCAGTGATTAATTTTTCCCTTAATTCTTCTAAATCTCTGTAGGCAATTTCCAATTGAGGTTCTCTTATCAATCCTTTTTCCTCTCTTTCTCGAATTTCTGCTAAAATTTCAGTTATTTTTTTCCTAATTTGTTTTAGAGTTTCTTCAGAAGAATAGGGATAAATATGAATTCCGATATCTAAAGGTACATCAAGATTGATTATTGGGGATAGCCAAGCCGTGCTTAAATATCTCGGAAATGAAAAAATTAAATAGGATCTTGAAAACCTTTCTCCAATCCTTAAAAAAGTACTTCCAAGATAAATCGAAGGCGGAGCGATTATATCCTTTACTGTTATTTCTTCGCTTTCAAAAATTTTTTCTTTCTCCTTTTCTTTTTTTGGTAATAAAAAGGGAATTTTCATTTTATTAACTCAGGTGGAACTTCTGGATAGTATCCGACCTCTGCTTCTTCTGGGTGATAAATTGACCAGAAAAGTTCTATTAATTCTTGAGTATTCAAGGGAGCGCAAAAAAGTCCGCATCTCCTTAGGCCGTGGGCGACAAATTCCATTCTTTGCCAAAGTTGAGTTTTTGCTCTTTCAAATTCTTCTTCTGTTAAAGTTGGCGATTTTCCTTTCGCTCCAGGAATTGAAATCGTGGAAAAAGGGACTATAACGTAAAAGTTTTTTGTCATTATCGATCCTCCGGCTAATAAACTTTTTATAAATTCAATATAAGAACGTGTTTGGATTTTCAAAAGTTCATTTTCTTGTTTTTTCTCCAAAGTTTCTAACTCCTCCAAATACCTAGTGAGGTTTAATCTCCTAGATTGGATGTAAATTTCAATTGGAAAATCCAAAGAGTTTAAAAAGCTTTGGAACTGATAAATTATTGCGTTTTGTTCCTCCTCTGACTTTAAAGCAAAGTTTAAAGATGAAACTGCTAAAACCCCTCTCAACGATTTATCTTTTAAAACCAAAACCCCCTCTCTAATATCTTCTATTTCTAAAAATTGTTGAGTAGAAACTTCTGGCATTATTTTTTCGTTTCGAGCTTAGTTATTAAATTTTTTAGAGCTCCTCCCCTTTTTACCTTTATTTCAGCTTTTTCGATTTTTTTGATTTCCTTATCAGTTAAGGGAAGGGTTGCCTTTCCTCCTTTTCCCCAAGTCAGAGCTTTTGGAGAAAGAATTGTTTTTAACATCTTTGGAAGAAAGACGTATAAAGGAAGTCCCTCTACCTTTAAAAAACCAAGAGCAACCCCTAAAACGAAAGTTATTAAAGCTAAAGGAAAAGAGAGAGGGCGAGGAAAAATCTTATAAACCAAAAGGGAAACACCGATCGTGATTGCTAGTGAAACAAGATGCCTAAAAGTTAAGGGTCCGGCAATTTTGGTTTCCATCTCAGTAAATTGTGGGAGATTAACCAAGGGCATACTTCATTATAGCATTTTCTAGGCAATTCAAAAAGAAAAACAAAATTGCCTGTATTCGAAATTTATAAGCATTTGTTTTATTCTATTAACTCTCGGTAAATGTCCCTTTTTGGTGGAGAGGTTTTTTCCCCCTTTTTAAATTTAATTCTCTTTCAATTCAACAAAAACTTGACATTTTTTTTAAAATTGCTATAATTTAATCAGAACATTAAGGAGGTGAAAATGAATGTGGTGGATAATTGGAATAGTGATAGTAGCAATAGGACTTATTCTCTTTTTCCCACAATTCGGGATATTCGGACCATTCTTCACAATAGTACACGAAGGAACTGCGAAGATTGTCTTGAGGCTTGGTGCTTATAAAAAAGTGCTCCTTTGTTGGAAAGATCACAAAGTTGACGAAGATGGAAATATAATAGATGCTCCCGGGAAAAAATCTCGAGGCCTGCACTTTGTGGGAATTAAGCGCATCGATACTCTTTTGATCTACAAATTTAGATGGAAAGATATTCAGTTGGTAGAAGGCGAAGAGAAGGAACAATTTCACGAGGTGGAAAGAGATTGGGTTCTAGTTCGTCCAGATGTATATTTGATTACACTAAAAAAGGCAGAAACAAAACCGCCCGAAAGAATTCCAGTCGATGTCCAGTTCGCTTATACGCTCAGGATTGTTAATCCTAGAAAAGCGACGCTTGTTGCTCCACCCAATTGGTTCGAAAATATAACAGTAAGGTTAAATTCGGCTCATAGAAAGTTTGTAGCTTCCTATAATCTCGACGATCTACTGACGCTGGTAAAAGAAAAGACAGAAATAAGGCTCGATGAAATAGATAAACCCTTTTTAGATTTTATCCACACTAATTGGGGTATAAAAGTAGAGGCTGTACAAATTCGGGACATTGACTTATCTCCCGCATATCAGGAAGTCATCGCTATTAAAAGGAAAAAAGAAATGGAGGCAGCCGGCAGAGCCCAAGAAATATTCGGAACTGTAATAGCAGCAGTAGCAGCAGCTACTGGGAAAGAAGAAAAAGATGTGCAGAAAGAATTTAAAGAAAATCCCCGGGCTTTTTACGAAACGCATAAAACTATCATAGACAACGTAATGGCAAAACTTTCGATGGAAGAAAAAGCCTATCTCCGCATTGAAACACCGGGAGCAACGGGATTTGAAGCTGCTCTACTTCGTTTGATCGGCGCTTGGAAAAGAATACCTGGAGGAGAAGAGATTACTAAAAGAAAAAAGCTTAGATTCCATTAAAGGGGAAATTTTTATCAGTCCCCCCTTTTTTATTCTATTGGCTCTCGGTAAATATCTTTTCTTGGTGGGGTTGTTGGTTTTTCTGAAATTTCCTCTTTCTCTTTAGAAGCTGTTAAGAATATTCTTTCTTTAATTTCCTTTGCAATTTTTTCTGCAGTAAGGAGAGGTAAGTTTAAATTTTCCTTTAAAAAAGAGGATAAATCTTCGAGAGAGCCTTTCCCACTTAAAATTTCCTCAAGTTTACTCATTATTTTAATGAAAGGTAAGTTTTTTATTATTTTTATTCTTTCCTCCGGAGTTTTTGCTTCGCTTAACATTCTTTCCACCTCCGGATTACCAAAGAATTCAGTCCTCCTTCTGTAACTCCAGCCCTGAGAAAAGCTCCCGCCGCTCCCAATCTCGAAGCTCCGGCAGCTGTAGCAGAAGCAGCAGCACTAGCTCCAGCAGTTAGTGCAGCAGTTGCTGCAGCGATGACCGCTGTTGCTAAAAGGGTCACTGCTCCAATAATTCCCTGAACTGCCTGCTTTATCATTCCAGGGGCAGTGGTTACTCCAATGTGAATGGCTATGGCGGCAGCAATGGCAGGTATAAAGGAAAGCATTTGATTAGCTATAAGTGAAACCTCTTCATTGCATTGAGCGACAATTGAAGCATCTTGACCCGATAATGCTTTAGAGCAATCTACATTCAAAGTTTTCCCAGCTACTTGAGCCGTTAAAGCATCGAAAATTTTGACTGCAACTCCTAACCAAATCATTAAAACTATTCCAATAAAAACCCATTCCAAAAATTTTGGCCACCACCCTTCCCAATTCAGAAACCCTCCAAAAATTTGTCTGACCTCTTTTGTTCTTAAACCAAAAGTCAAAAATGCAATCGGTGAAACAATTAAAAGACAAACTAAATACCCAACCCTTATTAAAAAAACAATTCCGAGTGCTATGAGGACAAAGGAAACATAAATACTTAAAAATGCAAAAATCCAATAAGAAATGGAAATAAGGATGATAATAAAAAGATTTCTTGTGAAAAATTTTCCTAAATCGCCATCAATTGTAAAAATGTTCCAGATCTTTCCAAAATGGTTAAGCAAAGCATTTAAAAGACCTCTGTAAATGTTTCCTACATTTGGTAGATATTCTCCACCACCTCCAACACCAAAAAAGGTTTGACCAACATAATTTGTGAATACATTCCCCCACCTAATTATTTGGGTGACTATAGAAAAAGAAAAGGAAATTAGCAAAATTCCTATTAAAAAAGAAACCAAGGTTCTTCTGGCCTCATACTCTCTTACTCTAAAAATAGTCATAAGACCTACTATGAGTAAGAAAATTCTCACTAAACTTAAAGCAAAATTTCTAACCAAACCCCAAGTTGTAGAAAACGGAGAATAAATAGCATCGTTTAAACCGAGAAGAATGAGAGTATTAACAATAGGTGGAACGACTATTAAACCCATAATGAGAGCAACAACCCCTAAAAAAACTCCGCCTAAAGCAAAGAAAAATATTGGAATTCTAAAAATTAGGGTCACTAGCCATCCAAGCCAGCAACCAAGATCCCACCAGGCACATTGTGCCATTGCTAGAGCAGGAAAAGAAAGGAAAAGGAGAGAGAAAGCAAAGATTTTATTAAATTTTTTTGAAATTTTATTCATTTTGAAATTTACCATCCTGGTAATTTAAACGTTTTTCCGATTAAGTTAACTATCGTCCAAGAAAGGAGCATTACCAACCAGCCAATTCCTACTGCCTTCCAAATTGACTTTGCTCTTTCTATTACTTCTGAAGAACCAAAGGAGAAATAAATCCTTACTCCAGTATACAAAAGCAAAAGGAGCATGACAATAGGTGAAAGGGTCCATAGAATGCAATTTAAAATATTCGAGATAATTTTTGGAATGTCTGAAAAAGTGCATTTTGTGCAAGAAATAATATTTTTACAAGTTCCAAAACCTCCACCTCCTCCTACCCCTCCACCATATTTTCTAGTTACGATTTCAAAAAGGGCCAAATGTGACCAATCCCCTGCCTCTTGGCATTCAGCCGAATAATAGCAATCGACACAATCTAAATAATTCCCCCCTCCCTTTTTACAATCCTCTGGCTTTTTACAATCTTCCTTCTTTTTGTAACAATCTTCGCCAGTGCAATACCTTATTTGATAGTAATAATCTCCAAGGCAGATATTAGTTTTTATTCCAGTTTTTTTATCTTCAAAAATTTCATTCGAAGTTGGTAAGAGTTCTTTCGGAATAGTAAATTTTCCTCCTAAATCTCCTTTTTTGATTTCATCCAAAACAACGTACCCCTGAAAAGAACTTTTCGCCTTTTCTATACAGTCTTTCCTTTTTTCAAACATTCCTCCTTGGTAAGTGATTTTTAAATGAGTACAATCTGTTCCAGTGGCAATTGGTTTCCACCAAAGAGTAATTTCTTCATCAGGAAAGAATTGAGAAACAGTAAGCATTTCAGTAGGAGGATATAGATAATATCCCACAACCGGTCCGATTTTTTCACTCCAATTTCCGCATTGGAGATAATTACTATCTTTTGAGCACAGATCAGCACAAGTTTTCACTTGCCACAAATAAGGAATATTTTCTTTTAATCCATCGACCCACATATTCGATTTGAGAATGGCCGTTTGATAGACATCTGGATGGAAAAACTCTTTCATTTCTCCTCCACCCTTTTCTTCAAATTTCAGCCAGTAAGAAGCAGCACCAAATGAGCCATCCCAGTTAAAATAATGGGGAATTCTTATTTTCTTTGGAGGAGGGGGACCTGAAGCTTCTTCTTCAAAGGGAACGGGTGGAGGTTCACCAGTAGTTCTGACTTTTTGTTGGATATAATTAGTGAGGCAGAAAAATCCCATTTCATCACCGCAGGGGAAAAAGTAAAATGAAAATTCTTTTACTAACCTCCCTAAAGCATCTCCAAAAGGAGGAAGGGCATTCCAGAATCCCCAGACTGGGAAACTAAAGAGGGGAGATTGAGTTGAAATTTTTGGCAAATATTCTAAGAAAGAGCCTCCAGATTTTATTTTCAACCTGAAAGAAAGAATTCTGTCTGTAAAAGGCAGTTTGATTTCTTCAACTCGATATATCACAAATTCTTTCTTTTTTTCATCGAATTCCTTCTCAGGAGTTAGATATCCTCGAAGAGAATCTTTCTTTATCTCCCAGCAGAAAGGATATTCACTTTCTGCCTCTCCAAAGCAATTTTCTTTTTGGTAATCACAAAATTGAAATTTTGGAAGGGTTTCCATTCTGAAATCCCATCTCAATCCAGACCCCATATTTTCTACTCCTACAACAACGCCGTTTGAAACAAAAGAGGTGAAAAGGAGATCATTCTTATCTCTCTCCCACCAGGGCTGTGGCGTCCAAGGAGTATCAGTAAGAGAAATTGGGATTGAATAGGTAAGTTTTTTTCCTAAGTTTCCAAATTCAACATAAGCATCTCTTACAATCCTGAGTTTCTCAAACTTTGCCCTCAAAGTTCCAACCAATTTTGAATCTTCATATCTGTCGAAAGTCTGTAAAGGTTCCATTCCAAGGCAAATTTCACCTTCTTTATACTCATGAGAATAAAGGGCACATTTGAAAGTTTTAGACCCCATTTTTTCTAAAGCCTCCTTTGGCATCCTAACTTTGGGATAAGGTAAGAAAAAATCTTGAATTTTTATACTGCAGCCATCGTGCTCTAAAATTTCACTTCCATTGCCTTTGTTATATTTGTAGCATTGACAAGGGTTTTGCTTACAAGGGGAAGGAGTGTGGATATCTTCGCATTCTTGACTTTGAGTTCTTTGAGAAAAACTTTCCAGTGGAAAGTTTATCTCCTCCCTTGCTTTATACAAAGGAGCTAAAAGAGGAGTGCCAGAAAAATTTGAACACCATTCAATATCAACGTAATCAGCTTTGTATAGACAATTTTGGCAAATGTTGCATATTTCTCTATCTTTTGCCGAGCTCAATTTATTGCATTCTCCTCTGGCTGCAACTAAATCTAAATCAGGGCGCTGTCCGCAAATTTCCTGACAATCTTTACAATTTTTCTCACAGTCTTCAGTACATTTGCTACATTTTTCGCAAGTTACACATCCCATTTTTTTCTCCTCGGCTTTACAATCTGGGCACCCCTCTCTGAATTTTTCAAATTTTTTATGACACTCTTCTTTGCAAGATTCTACTCCTTCTTTCGGAACTAAGCTTTCGCACTCTTCCTTACATTGCTCTTCACAAAGATCTAAGCATTTACTATCGCAATTTTTTTTACAAGTTTCCTTGCAATCGCTTAGTCCTCCATCGTATCTATCAAAATTTACCATCCCTGTATAAAAATAATCGTATTTATCCCCTTGTTGCTTTAAAAATTCTTCCCTTTTCAATTTACTCGGCCATGTTCTATCCCAATCAACATCGATGAAGCGATAAATTTTTCCTTCTTCTTTTGGAATCGAGCCAAGATGAAAGGGATAAACTATTTTTCTTTCTTCGATCCTAATTCCTAAAATAGATTTTATTTCAGGACCCAAAGCATAAAATTTCCAATTTGGTTTTTGAGGAGAGCAATTTTCAGGATCTGAACTACAACAAGGGGTGACAAAAAAACTATGATTTTGGAAAGGGGTAATTGAACAAGGTCCGTTTGTTCCTCCGATTTTATCCGACCTTAACTGTTTTGTTAAAGAATTTTCATTTGGATCTTTGTATTCAACCCAAAGGAAATCTTTCTTACTATCTTGAGAGGGAGAATAAACAAAAAGCCGTCTTCCTTCAATTTCTCCGCTGAATCCGTATCTTACTTCATTTTCGCTATAACCTGTTTTGCTTAAAAAGTAATAGTCAAAATAATCAAACATATCCTTTCTTGTCCAATAGACATCTCCTTTGCCAGAACCAGGAGTTTGCCATTCTGGAATTTTTTGCCCTTCTACTAAAGGAAGGAATTTTGCAACAGGTTGTTTAAAGTAAAAAGAACCAGCTCCCAAACCCCTGGGGAGATAAAGATCATTATCTACAGGAACTTTGAATTTATCTTCTCCATAAATCTTTTTGAGTATTTCTCTTGCGCCATTTTCATCGTAAAGAGGCGGATAATTACATCCCATTCCTTTTTCTAATCCCTCTTTGCATTTTGCCCTTGCCCAATCGATTGCCTCTTCCCACTCATTCATCCCATTTTTTTTCATGTCTAATTCCCAACCAAACTTTACCGGTAACCTCACCCCGTTTGGATCTTGCTCCTCGCTTTCTATATGTTCTGAACCATCGTACCACTTTACTTTTCTTGTCGGATTAATTGAACCTCCAAAATAATGAGGACCGCTTGCCATATCTAAACATCTTCCCCAGCATGTGAC
>Ga0078972_1001529_pt1 | contig 85845 bp, 91 predicted proteins | sample YelNatPaOPGAMG01_FD_67568 | JGI IMG/M metagenome (GOLD analysis project Ga0078972, IMG submission 67568) | Hot spring thermophilic microbial communities from Obsidian Pool, Yellowstone National Park, USA - OP-RAMG-01 (SPADES assembly) (version 2) | ecosystem: Environmental > Aquatic > Thermal...
TAGCCCGCAGGTTAATGAGATCTGCGGGATGGGGGAGCTGTGAGCCCCCCGAACCGGCAGATGAGGGGAGGGGCGTAAAGCCCTCTCTTAACGCCGGAAGCTCCCGACTTTAGTCGTGGAGCAGCTCACATTCTTTAGAGAAGTCTTTCTCTCCGTTGAAAGCCACTTTTGGTGTTATAGCCTTTCCAATGGCAGAAACAGCGAGAATCTTTGCCAAATCACCGGGAACAAAAGGTATTGCTCCGATCATTAGCAACTCATAGAATCCAAGGCCAGGAAATATCAAAAGAAGCCATAAAAGGCCCAATCCGTAAATTATGATGAAGTTAGCGAAAATTAGAATTGGCAGAAGTGTCAGAAAGAATCTAGCACCAACGTATCTATCTACCAAGTATCCAACAAAAAGTGCCGATATGATGAAACCAAGTAGATACCCCACAGTCGGTCCATAGAGGACTGCAAGACCGCCCTTGAACCCTGCAAACCAAGGGATTCCCGCTAAACCCAGTGCAACGTAGAATGCCTGGCTGATTCCACCCCAGCTTCTGCCGAGAATTACGGCACTTAGAAATACTGCGAAGGTCTGCATCGTTACTGGAACTGGGGTCCAAGGAAGATAGAGCCTTATCTGGGCGCATATACCAGTAATGACTGCAAAGACGAATGCTAAAACCAACTTCTCTTCAAACCGGGCTTCGTATCTCCAACGGTAGAACCTGTACCTCACAAACTCCATTTAGAACCCTCCAAACCTTTTTGATATTCTTGTTTTAGGTTTTTAGGTTGGTACATTTAAAATTTTCGGCTATTATCCTAACTTTTTGCCAAAAATTTAAAAAAATAGGTATAAACTACGAAAACTCCTGACCTTCGATGCTAGGTTCGTGCCCAGGAAGGATTCTGCTCCTTTTAACTAAACTCAAAGCCTTGAAACAGCTTTCATACCATTCGCTTAGATCCACATGAAGCCCTGGTGGATGGAAGGGGAGATTTGAACCAACAGTTACTTTTTGACCGTGCTCGTCCTCAAACTCTATTGGCACTTTGGGTGGGTGCAGGTTTATGTACGAGTAGAAGTGATCCCCAGAGAGGAGGTAATCCCCACTCTGAGCCTTTACCAGAACTCCCTGAAGACCTTTAGTGTGGCCGGGAAGTAAAACAAGCCTTATACCTTCCTCAATTTCTATATCCCCGTTCACGAGGCAGAGATCCATTTCTTCAAGAGGTAAAAAAAGGTCTTTCTCATATATTTCTCTATAATGCATTGGTGGATTTTGGGCTGACTCCCATTCTTTCTTTTGAACGAATATTCTTGCATTGTGGAACATTGTCGCATTGGCGACGTGGTCGAAATGCAGATGCGTAATGATGAGCGTATCGATTTCCTCGGGTTTTAAATTTACACCGGAAAGAACGTTTCTTAAACCCTGCTCCCCGCCGCCCTTGCACGGAAATCCATGGATTAGGCCTTTTTTCGGCTCTGAAACACCAGCATCAACAATTATTTTTCTGTCCTCGCTTTCAATCAGCCATACATAAACCGGACCTGTAGCCAGAATTCGCATGTCGTTCAGCATCGCAACTGCTCCTACTGGCACGCTGATCTCAGCTTGTTTGAGGGGCTTGATACGGAACATAGCAGCATCTCAGTAATGATCAATATAAATCTTTTTCTTTTATAGCTAAACCTCCCCTAAAAGAGTGGAGGATGAGAAAAGCTTAAATAAATAGAGTACTTTAAAAATTAAAGATGCCGACGTGTTGCCTCGGCATATGAGGAAGGGCGTAAAGCCTCGCCATTAAAGGCGGGGTAGCTTACATATAAATTAAAAATAAGTTTGGGTGTGAAATATGGTCGGAACGATATTTCAGCTGTTCAAGATTGGCGCGGAAGCTGTGCTTAAGGAGTACGAGAAACCAGTTAAACACTTGATAAAAGCGAATATAGAGGTTTTGAAAGCTCTAAACTCGTTTACTGGTATTCTAGTTACAAATCTAGAGAGAATGGTCGAAGAGGAAGGAGAACCTCAGAGAGAAAAGCTAAAAGTTGAGTAGTTTTTATCTTTATTTTTTGTTTATAACTGAAAATCCCCTTTAGGGTGGAATAGCTCAGAGTTCCTTGAGCTGTTATCTGACTCAACAATTTAGAAGAAAGTTTGGGTCCGGAGGGATTTGAACCCTCGACCGCCCGGTTATGAGCCGGGCGCTCTGACCAGTCTAAGCTACGGACCCTTTTTCAGCGATTTAGAAAAAATTGTATTTAAGGATTTCGTCATCCTGTACCTTTTATCTCCACAATTCTCTCTGACTCATCCAATTTCAAAATTTCGCCTAGAAAGCTATTTATTACATATCTGTTGCTTTTCTGGTGGCCCGTTATCTTTGTGGTCGTGTATCTGGTTCTGCCACTTGCTATTGCTCCAAAGACCATGATCTGATCTGCAAGATGAGAATCAAAGGCGGCTTTGGTTGAGAATTCAGCATAGAAGTTCCTAGCTGCCTCAAGACCCACTTCTTCGGCCCTTTTTCCCTTTTCTCCTAGTGCACTTCCACCCTTATAGCCGCTCCACACAGTTATTCCGCTGCCAGTGGAGATTCCACTCAGAACCTCAACCTTTATTTCAGCACTCAAGCCTTTTTCCATCAGAAATCTAATCAGAGACTCCTTTTGCCTAATAGCAACGTGTTCGGGGAGATTCTGGCAATGGCTCACACCCTCAATTTTATCCTTAAGTTCGAGAAATTCATACCCCCGAAGTTTTTCCGGATCAACTTCAAGGATAACTTTCCCTCCTCCCTTTGGATAGTAGCCCCTTGCAACTATTTTGAGCCTTGGATAACAGTTCATATCTCTCAAAGCCCGTAGAGTTACTTTTTCAAAATAATCGATTGATGGCGACCAAGCGACATCGGTCCCACCTATTAACTCGAGCCTTGAAGGTTTATCCGCTATTAAAAGCGGGGGTAGAATGGTCTGGAGAATTAATGTTACACTCCCCGCAGTCCCTATATCTATCTTGTAATCCCCTCCCCTAACACTCTTGGGTTTGAAAACGATCCTTGTTGAACCAAGCCTTAATCCCTCCACTTGGGCGTTGCTGATGAGCTTTGCAGCTTCAATCCCCTTAAGATGCTGTGGCGCTAAACCGGGCTTAGGCCGATTGGCCCTAATATTAAAGACTTCCACTTCTTTTCCGGTTATGCAGGAAAGAGCTACAGCAGTCCGTAAGATCTGCCCGCCACCCTCACCAAAGCTTCCGTCGATCTTTATCATCAAACTAAGTTCTCAGTGGATTTAAAAACCCTAAACAGAATATCCTCATGCGAGAGTATAAGATAAAGAAAGGATACGAAGCGAGTAATTCCAGACTTGAAGAGATCCTCAGAAAATACTTCGGAAATTTTAGCTTCGAATCCGGCTACTACGTTGTCAGAAACTTTGGAGGCATAGAAGAACTGAGGGCGAAGGTTGAGAGAAAGATCTTGCTAGTAGAGACAAAGACAAAACTTGTGGATGATGAAACAGCTCTCAAGACTTTGAAAACCTACAACGGCTTTTTAGAAGAATTTACCGGTTACAGTGCAAAAGAAAGACAAAAAATGCTCAAAAAAGAAGTGGAATCATGAGATATATCTTTCTGATTTCATTTATCTTACTTGTTTCTGGCTGTTTGTCATATGAGCTGAGTAGAGAAGAATACTGCGAAAAAGCTTGGCGATGGGATCTTGAATGCGCACTAAATTTCACCCTGAGCGATCAAGAGATAACAAAGGTCAGGTTCTTGGCAGAATCGCTGAGAGGAAAAGATTGCTTTGAAAGTTCCTGGAATGTTCTAAAGTGGACTGAAAAGAATATAGATTACGACTACGAGAAGGCCCAACTTCCAAGTCCGACGATTATAACGCGAGGTAGGGAAGTAATAGTTCAGAATCCCGAAAGAGCCTATCAGACTCCCCTCGAGACAGTTGAGCTCAGAAGAGGAATCTGTGGTGATTATGCTATTTTAATTGCCGCTCTTTTGACTGACCTCGGCTGCAAGCCTTACCTAGTGAGGCTAGAATTCGAGGGCGAAGAAGCCGGACATCTCGCTGCAGCTATTCTCATGGACCAATATTATATACTGGATCAGAAGCTACCTCCAATGGACTTCGGAAGCTACTACAAAAAGTGGCTTCGAGAGGGTAAAAGAATAGAGATGGGATACATTTACGAAAATGGAACCCTCGTCGAGAAAATTTCTTCTGCAGAGATGCTGAAATTTGATTACAGGTTCTCGGATTCGGATTTAAGACTTCTGGAAGAAAATCTGAAAGAAATATTAAAGCAGAGACTGAGAGAAGATGAAGGGATTCCCCACGGATACTGGGAGTATTCAACACTCAGGATAACGTTCCAAAACTATGCCGAGCTTTATACACCGGCTTTTTTGGAGGAAATCGCTGGAGAGATTGCTGAGGAAATTCTTGAAGAACTTGAAAAAAGCGGCGAGGAATGGAAAGCCTTTAAACTGGAACTCAAGCAAAGCTCATCGAACATCATCGCAGAACTTCAGCTAGCAAGGTGATGGATAAGTCTTTTCTACTTCAGGTTAAGTTCCCTTCGTGATCTTAAACTTCTTATCCGTGAACACGGCCTGGAACAGAGAGAAAGTAGTGGAGTTCATGAAGTATCGTGCAGTCGATGCTGTCTTTCTAGATCTCCCTACCTCTTTTGAGGCTTACTTTGCAAAAAAATTGCTTCCGCCTGTGGACATCTCTCACATTCAAGATCTGAGAGCTTCCGAACCGATAATCCAGTATTGCTGGAACGAGGAAGTACCAATATATTGCTACTTGGACGACAAAGATTCGGAAGAACGGAAGAAAATACAGATAGAACTTGCAAAACTTGTGCTAAAGGCGAAATTAACCGAAAAAATAGACGTTCTGGAGTGGAAGAAGCTTATTTTCCATGATTTGGCCTTAAAAGAGGGTTTAAATGAGCTGATCGCCATTAAAATCCACGAAAATGCCGGAAACGTGAATGTCTGTCTCAACCTTAGTCCAGAAATCGAAAATTATCTTAAAGAGGCTGGTTTTGAGGTGGAGAGAATTCAGCTCTACGAGTTCCAGAGACCAATAGACAAACTTTACGAGTTGGCATTGAAAGAGATGAAAGGTGAAAAAGTATCCAATGAAGTCTATCTGGAGGTAATAAAAAAACATTTGATCTTCGTAGATTCCGTTATAGAGGTGGGATATGAAGAGGCCTGCAAATATTTTTGGATGTAATCCGCCCAGACAGACCGTAAATACCGAAGTCTTCAGTTATAGAGGAGTTCTGATCGACGAAGAAGGCATTAGGCACGGGACAATTATTGAGGGCAATTTTGAAGAGAGCAGAACCGAGTACTCCGAATACGTTTTCACTCCCACATTCTTCAATGCTCACACTCACTTAGGGGACGCGGTGGGTAAAGATCCACCATTCATGGATCTAAAAAGCCTAGTAGCCCCCGGTGGATACAAGTTTAAAATCCTCGAATCGTCCTCAAAAGAGAACCTCAGGAGTGCTTTGATCCATGAGCTCGAAATCGCAAAATCAGCCGGTACTTCCTGTTTTTTGGATTTCCGTGAAGGGGGAATAGAGGGTCTTGAGGTTACCTCGGGAATTAGAGAGATCATAACTCTAGGTAGGCCAAAAACTATGGAAGAAGCGGAAAAAATGAATTGTTCTGGTTTTGGAATGAGCAGCATTAGGGATCACGACTTCGAATTTCTCTGCGAGGTCCGAAAAATAGCAAGAAGAAGGGGGATATTTTTTGCCATTCACGCTGGAGAAATGAACTGCGAGGATGTTGAAGGGGCTCTAGAACTCGAGCCGGACATCTTGGTACACATGAACTCCTGTCCAGAACTTTTGAAACGCTTCACGGACAGGGGAATCCCTATTGTCTCCTGTATCAGATCTAACGCCTTCTTCGGGCTTTTAAATTTAAAAGCCTATGCGGTTCTTTCCGAGTACGAAAACTGGCTTCTTGGCACCGATAACGCAATGCTCTTTAACCCCTCTGTACTTGAGGAAATGCATTTTGCATCCCTTCTCCTGAGGAAGGATTTAGAGGTTTTTAAGGCAGGAATAAGGGGATTTAAGCTTTTCAGCGTTCCGAGCGGCTATATAGTTTTCCACAGAAAGAAGAATCTGAAGAATTCCAAAAATTTGATTTCAAGCATAGTTCGAAGGGCTGGCGTCGAGGATATCGAGTCCGTTGTTCTACCTCAGCCGTAGCCTACAGGTTTTGCGGAAACTTTTACTTTTTCTGTCTTGATCCTCTCTTGGAATCTCTCATAGAAGCTAAGCATCGATTCGTTAACGCTGGGCTTGACCTTCTTTAAGGCCTCAAGAAAGTGTCTCATCTCAACCTTTTCGGCGCTTTGATCTTCTCTCAGAGCGAGCATCACCGCCTCTCTGCAAATGGCTTCGATGTCTGCTCCAACGTAACCCTCGGTCATGTCTGCAAGTTCTTCGAGATCCACGTCCTCTGCCAGCGGCATATTCTTCGTGTGAATTCTGAAAATCGCCAGCCTGCTCTTCCTATCCGGTGGTCTCACGTAAACGAGCCTATCAAATCTTCCAGGTCTCAGAAGTGCCGGATCGAGTATGTCTGGGCGATTTGTTGCACCGATCACAACTACACCGTGAAGTTCCTCCAGCCCGTCCATTTCGATGAGTATCTGGTTCAAAACTCTCTCAACCGCTCTGGATCCCTCGTCTATTCCCCTCATCTGGGCAATTGCATCAATTTCGTCAAAGAATACTATACAAGGAGCAACCTGACGGGCTTTTCTGAATATCTTTCGAACTGCCTTCTCGCTCTCTCCAAGCCACTTGCTAAGGAGTTCCCCACCTTTAACGCTTATGAAATTAGCTTCCGTTTCATTCGCAACCGCCTTTGCTATCAAAGTCTTTCCAGTTCCAGGAGGACCAAAGAGAAGTATTCCTTTTGGAGGCTTGATTCCAAATTTCTTGAATTTCTCAGGGAATTTCAGAGGCCATTCCACGGCTTCGATTATTTCTCTTTTAACATCCTCAAGTCCTCCTACATCATCCCAGCTGACCTTCGGGATTTCAACGAAGACCTCTCTCATAGCAGAAGGTTCTATCTCCTTCAAAGCAGAAACGAAATCTTCCCATTTAACTCTTATTGACTCTAGTATTTCAACCGGAATCTCATCGTTCTCAAGATCGATCTTGGGTAGATATCTTCTGAGTGCCTTCATCGCAGCCTCTTTACAGAATGCTTCTATATCTGCTCCCACGAATCCGTGTGTTTGGTCCGCAAGTCTTTTCAGCATCTCTTTTATTATTTCGGCCTCTACCTCGCTCAGAAGCTCCGGACTGAGAATGGATTCAAGATATCTCTTTATATCTTCCTCATTTTCGAGCTTCTTAACTTCCTCGATTGCAAGCTCGATGTCCTCCCTGTGTTTTTGATCTTCCGCGTTCTTTGCCACCCTAGCCAAGGCATCAAGAACAAATTCTCTAATATATTTTGGTTCTAAGGGCATATTTCTAGTGTGGATCTGCAAAATTTCGAACCTACCCTCTCTGTCGGGAACACCGATCTCTATTTCTCTGTCGAACCTTCCTGGCCTGCGCAGCGCTGGATCCACGGCATCTATTCTGTTCGTTGCACCGATGACTATAACCTGTCCCCTCTCTTCCAGCCCATCCATTAAAGTCAGCAACTGTGCAACGACTCTCCTCTCAACTTCCCCCGTCACATCTTCTCTCCTTGGAGCAATCGAGTCAATTTCATCGATGAATATTATACTTGGGGCATTCTGCTTTGCTTCTTCGAAAATCTCCCTAAGCCTCTGCTCGCTCTCTCCGTAGAACTTGCTCATAATCTCGGGACCGTTGATTGTGAAAAAGCTGGCCCCTATCTCATTTGCCACGGCTTTTGCTATTAGGGTCTTCCCAGTTCCCGGAGGGCCATGTAAAAGCACGCCTTTTGGCGGTTCAATCCCGAGTCGCTTGAAGAGTTCGGGATACTTCAGAGGAAGTTCTATAATCTCTCTAACTTTTTGAAGCTCCTCCTTAAGACCTCCAATGTCCTCATATGTGACCCCTGCTTTTCCGATTTTCTCAAACCCTTTGGCTGGATGTTCTCTGAATACGACCCTCGTTATCTCATCTATTATTACAACTCCCTTCGGTTCGGTCTTTACGGCAACAAAAACCACCGCCTGATTCTGCTGACCGTATTTTCCAAAACCGGTAATTGCTGGCGAGCCAACTAGGGGTACGAAATCACCTTCGACTAGGGGTCTTTTTAGAAATTGGTGCTTTAAATACTCTCCCGGATCAATCCCATAAAGCCTAATCTCAATCTTCTTTACCGGGGCAAGTATCACGAGTCTTGCCGGCTCGTAATTAGCTTTCCTGACCTTTATAACGTCTCCTACACTGACACCAGCGTTCTCTCTGGTGTAGTGGTCGATTCGGATTATGTTCTTACCCCAATCCCTCTTTGGGGATCTCCAGACCTTGGCAACAGTCTTTCTCTTACCCTCTATCTCTACAACGTCTCCGGGAGAAATCTGAAGCTTCATCATCGCATCGGGATCGAGTCTGGCAATACCCCTCCCAGAATCACTGGGGTATGCTTGGTTGACCTTGAGCATGAGCTCCATATGACCACCTAAAAGAATTTTTATTTTAGGGATAAAAAAGGCTTATGGTGGTCAGATGAGGGTGGCCATATTTGATGCTTTCAACGGAGCAAGCGGGGATATGATAATCTCATCGCTTTTGGGCATAGCGCTGACTGAAGATGATTTGAAGGAAACAGTAGAAGAATTGAAGCTCGACTTAAGTTTCAGAGTTGAGGAAGTGAATAAAAAGGGAATCTATGCGAAAAGAGTCGTTATTGAGGAAAAAAAATCCGAGAGAAGCTTTTCTGAAGTGTTAAGGTTGATAAGAGAATCGAAAATCGATCAGAAGGTTAAAGAGGATGCAAAGAAGATTTTTGAAAGGATGGCCGTTGCAGAAGGATCTGTTCACGGAAGGGACTATCAAAGAGCAGTCTTTCATGAGATTGGAAGCGATGATGCCATATTTGATGTCGTGTGCTCTGCTAAGGGAATAAGAAGGCTAATGGACATGGGTTATAGATTCTTTGCAACCCCAATAAGGCTTGGAGGAGGTTTTGTTGACACCTACCATGGTAAGTACCCAATTCCAGCGCCTGCTGTTTTGGAAATACTCAAAAATTCAAAGCTCGAGGTTGTTTTTGGTGGCGAAAGGGAGCTTCTGACACCTACTGCAAGTGCGATTCTTTCTCATTACTGCGAGGGTGTGTTCCGACTTCCCCTCAGGGTTGAAAAGATCTCCTACGGCGCGGGGAGCTACGAAACCGAAGTTCCAAATGTTTTGAGACTTATCCTAGGTTTCTCTGAGTTGAAAGACGGTGTTGTTGTTTTGGAGACTTTGGTAGACGACCTCAGTGGTGAAGAGATCGGTTACGCAATCGAAAAGCTAAGGGAGGAGAATCTTGACGTTATAGCTATCCCGGTAATGGCAAAGAAGTCAAGACCTGCAATAAAAATAGAGGTTTTAACCAAACTCGAAAAAGCCGAAGAATCCGCAATACAACTCATGAGGGAAACTGGAAGCCTTGGAGTGAGAATGATTCCGGTTTATCATAGAATGATTGCTGAAAGGGGATTTGAAGAACGTGAAGTCGAAATTAACGGAAAGAAGTATAGGGTGAGATTCAAGGAATCTAGAACATTGGGGAGAATTAAACCTGAGTTTGAGGACGTCTCAAGAATAGCCAAGGATCTGAATATGCCTATATACAGAGTATACAGGTTTTTGGAGGAGATCCATGCTGATACCCAGCGGAAGTAAATGTATTGATCTACTCCTTGGGGGAGGAATTGAGACGGGGACGATTACTCAGCTTTACGGGCCAAGCGGAACTGGAAAGACGACTTTATGCTTAATGTTTGCAAAAAGTGCGGCTAAAAATTATAAGGTAGCATTTGTGGACACAGAAGGACTTTCTGGCGAGAGAGTAAAGCAGATATTCCAGGACATCTCTTTATTTTCCAACGTTTATGTTCAGGAGGTATATACCTTCAGGCAGCAATCTTCGGCTCTTAGGGAGATAGAGAAGCTGGCCAAAAACGATGAGGTTAGGCTGGTAATCGTCGACTGCTTCACATCGTTATACAGAAGCGAGCTCGAGGACGAGGCCAGACAAATAAAGGTCAAGAGGGAGTTAACGGCTCAGTTGACCTATTTGCTTGGATTGGCCAGAAAAATGGACCTTGCAGTATTAATAACGAATCAGATGTTTACAGACGTAAAAACTGGGCTGGATAAGCCACTGGGTGGAACCAGCATTGACCACCTCTCAAAAACGATACTCTCTCTGGAAAGAGCAGGTGCATTCAGAAGGGCAACACTAATCAAACACAGGTACCGAAAGGAAGGGGAAAGCTGCGAGTTTCAGATCACAGACAAGGGAATTGAGCCCTAACGGAGCAACGGCAGATTTCCTGTTATCTTATCGATTTTCTTCTCCTCATCAGGACCCAGAACCACGGCCGTAATCGTTCCTGGCGGAATTTCTGTAAGCCCGGCATCTTCAACAATTGCTGTCGGTATTTTTTCTCGTTCGGCTTTATCTCGGATTAAAAAGAGCTCTTCTAAATTTTTAACTCTCAGAACTATTTTTTTCTGCCCTTCACATAACCAACGCTCTCTTTTCTCTTTATCGCTTTTCAAAAAGCCGAGAATACTTGCATGAGCAACTTGGACTGCAAGTTTTCCTCTAGAAAGCTCAAGGTCATCCCTTACTACAATTACCTGCTTAATCCCCATCTCCAAAACCGAAATTCTTAAGTTCTTCCTCGTCTACGGCTTTCGACTTTTCTAACCACTTAATTCCGAGCTCCTCAGCTCTCTCTTCATCGAAATCCTTCAGCACAATCTTCTCCCCATCGAAGATTACGCAGTTCATAGGAACCGCGATAAATCTCTCCCGGACTTTAACGATCAGATGGTTGTTATAGACATCTATGCTCTCTCCAAATTCCTTGCCGTCCTTAAAAACGAACCGGCAGATCAGATCCATGCTTTCCATAAGCTTTGATTTTAAAAAATTTTTGTCTAACGAAAGTATTAAATGTCCTTCAAAAAACAATTGCACATGGCTAGAACAAAGAAAGTGAAGTCAGCAGCGAAGTTCAGGGCGAGTGCTGGACTTAGTGTGCGGAGAAAATGGTTGGAAATCGATATTCCCCAGAGACAGAAATACGTTTGCAAAAGATGCGGAAAGAGGAGTGTAAAGAGGGTAGGTTCAGGAATATGGGAATGTAGAAGTTGCGGTTACAAGTTCGCAGGAGGTTGTTATCTTCCCTCCACGGTAGCGACAAAGATTATCGAGAAAGAGAAGATTGAGAGTGAGAAGACGGTGGTGGAGCAATGAGCTACATCTGTGCCATCTGCGGGGCCGAAGTTGACGTAGATCCTGAAAGGAAAAGGATCCAGTGCACGGTTTGCGGAAACAGAATTCTGAGAAAGCCAAGACCCCCGGCTAAAAAGAGGAGAGTAAAGGCAATATAACTTTTGCAGTTTTTGCTGTGTTCAGATGCAGAATCATAAACCCCGGATATGCTGAAGGACTGGCTTTAGTTTCCTCAAAACCAATTTCGCTATTGGGAGATATAAACAGTAATGGAGTTTTCACCGTAGGAGAATTGAAGGGGGAATGTGTCGCAGGGAAAATTTTGGTTTTCCCGTACGGTCGAGGTTCTACAGTTGGAAGTTACACACTTTTAAGACTAAAAAAAAGGAACTTGGCACCTTTGGCGATAATAAACAGAGAAACGGAAGCGATAATTGCAGTTGGGGCTGCTATAGCTGATATTCCACTCGTTGACAGAGTTGAAGAGGATTTTTTCGAAAAAGTAAGGACTGGGGATCTTGTAACCGTTAATGCAATAGAAGGTTATGTAGATATTAACCGTTCCCCGGCTAAAACCCAGGAATTTCGACGCTAAACTAATTATAAAAATGGGTGCCCAGAAAGCCCAGAGCTTTAGCTCTGGGATGAATGGGTAAGGTTTGAATAGTTCTGTGTTGAAGAAGCCTTGGGGACGCTTTTGAACCGGTAGATGAGGGAAGGGGTGCAAAGCATCCCCTAACGCCGGAAGCTCCCGACTTTGGTCGTGGAGCAGCTCACTGTTTCGCAATTCTTATAAATTTTGTCGGACTAGTAGGACCATGATCCTTTTTAATCCAAAAAAATTTAGGGGAGAGCACTTGGACGGAAGGAGCAGAGAACTGATTCTAAAGACAATAGATTTCTTTGAAAAGATGGGAAAGAATAAGCTGAAGGAAAACGACAGGAAGATGACATGGTACGAAGACTTTCTTGAGTTTCAGAAGAATGAAAAGATCTTCTACACCTTTCTGACACCGCCGCAGTATGCAGACGATCCAAACGCAAGATGGGATACATGGAGAATATGCGACTACAACGAGGTTCTAGCATTCTACAGCCTAGCTTACTGGTATACTTGGCAAGTCACGATCCTCGGTCTGGGGCCCATATGGATGAGCAAGAATGAAAAGATAAAGAAAGAAGTTGCAGAAATGCTGAAAAACGGCGGAGTATTTGCATTTGGTCTATCGGAGAGGGAACATGGGGCAGATATTTACGCAACAGAGACAAAGCTAATTCCGCAGCCAGATGGTACTTGGAAGGCTTATGGAAGAAAATATTATATAGGTAACGCGAACGTTGCGAGCATAATCTCAACCTTCGCAAGATTTGCCGACCCTGACGGAAGCTTGCCCTATGATATGGACAAAAAAAGGTTTGCGTTCTTCGCACTGCGAAGAGACGAGAGGTATTATCAGCTTATAAAGAATATCGTTGCATCTCAGATGTTCGTCGGTGACTTCCTGATTCACGAGTATCCCGTAAGCGAAGATGACATTCTGGAGAAGGGTGAAGATGCTTGGGATGCCGCCTTGAATACCGTGAACGTGGGCAAGTTCAACCTCGGCTGGGCATCTATCGGGATATGCACCCACGCGCTCTATGAAGCGATAAACCACGCATCCAAGCGCATCCTTTACGGAATGCATGTCACTGATTTCCCCCACGTGAAAAGGCTGTTTGTTGATGCTTACTGCAGACTCGTGGCCATGAAGCTATTCGCGAGGAGGGCTTGCGACTACATGCGGGTTGCATCGCTCAACGACAGACGCTATCTGCTCTACAATGCGATTGTGAAGTCAAAGGTTACGAGGGAGGGCGAAGAAGTCATAAATCTCCTCTGGGATGTGATCGCCGCGAAAGGTTTTGAAAAGGACACATACTTTGAGATGGCGGCAAGATACATCAGGGCACTTCCAAAGCTTGAGGGAACAGTGCACGTGAACATGGCCCTGATCCTGAAGTTCCTCTACAACTACCTCTTCAATCCGGCGGAATTCCCGGATGTGCCCAAGATGGATGTTGTAAAGCACGACGAATTCCTCTTCAACCAAGGCCCAGCAGTAGGGCTTGAAAGAGTGAGATTCCATGACTATCACAAGGCCTACAACAGCATCGAGTTGCCGAACGTGAACGTTTTCAAGGAACAGATTGAAACCTTCAGAGAAATGATCGCAAATGCATCGCCCAGCTTCGAGCAGATGAGGGACTTCGATTTTCTCGCGAGTCTTGGAGAGCTATTCACGCTTCTCGTTTACGGGCATTTGATCATAGAAGCCAAACATGTTTACATTGGGCTTTATGATGTCAGCGATGAGCTTCTTGACCAGATATTCGAGGTATTCGTAAGGGACTTCTCGAAATTTGCCGTCGAACTTATGGCAAAGCCTACCACGACTGAAGAGCAACTGAATTATTGCAGAAAAATGGTAAAGAGACCGGTTCCGAGCAAGGATAGGTTTGAAAAGGTTCTGGAAGAAGTCTATTCGCTCAAGGACGCTTACGAGATGAATCCCTGAATTTTTCTCTTCATTTCTCCCAGGTAGATTTTGTGTGCAGAATTAAGAAAGCTTAAAATAAGTCTAAAACTCAGGAGATCTTAGATGAGAATTGGTGTCTTTGTCTGCCACTGCGGGCTGAATATTGCCGGTGTTTTGAACATTGGGGAACTCGTTTATTATGCTCAACAGCTTCCGGATGTTGTTCACGCTGAAGAACTGGATTACGCATGTTCTGACTACTGCCAGGAAAGGATAATGATTGCCATTAAGGAACAGATGCTTGATGGTATAGTTGTCGCTGCCTGCAGCCCGAAGCTTCATGAGCAAACTTTCCGCCGAGTTGCACAGAAGGCCGGTATAAATCCATACATGGTTGAAATCGCGAACATCCGCGAACAGTGCTCTTGGGTTCATCATCAAAGGCCAAGATCGGCTACATTAAAGGCGAAAGATTTAATCAGAATGCACGTGGCCAAGCTGAGAAAAAATAAGCCATTGGAAAGGAAGAGGGTTGAGGTGAAGAAGAGCGTCGCTGTGATTGGTGGTGGTGTTGCGGGCATAGAGGCTGCGCTGAATTTGGCGGAAATGGGCATAAAAGTATATCTGATAGAGAGAACTCCGAGCATTGGAGGCCATATGGCATTACTGAACGAGGTTTTTCCGACAAATGATTGCTCCATATGCATCTTAGCACCAAAGATGAGCGATGTATGGAACAGCGAAAACGTTGAAGTGATAACGAATGCAGAGGTAGAGGAAGTTGAGGGTACTGCAGGCAATTTTAAGCTGAGAATACTGCAGCATCCGAGATTCGTCGATACTGAAAAATGCAAGGGATGCATTGATGACTGCAGTAGCGTTTGTCCGGTGGAAGTGGTAAGCGAGTTCGATTTCGGTGTTGGTGTCAGAAAAGCTATTTACATCCCATTTCCACAGTCAACTCCGCTTTATGCAGCAATTGACTGGGATCACTGCATTGGTTGCAGGCTCTGCGAGAAGGCTTGTAAGCCGAAGGCTATTGACTTCACTCAGGAACCAAATAGACTGGAGATAGATGTTGGAGCTATAATCCTCGCCACTGGCTATCAGCTCTTTGATCCGAGAAAAAAGCCTGAATACGGTTACGGAAAATTCAAAAACGTAATTACGCTCATTGAGCTTGAAAGGCTCCTCTCAGCTAGCGGTCCGACTAGAGGGAAGCTCCTCCGCCCCTCTGATTCGACATTACCCAAAAAGGTTGCATTCGTCCTCTGCGTAGGGAGCAGGGACGAGAATGCAAACAAGTACTGCAGTAGAGTTTGCTGCATGGCAAGCATGAAGAATGCTTATGCTATAAAGGAGAGGTATCCGGAGGTCGATATAACAATCTTCTACATCGACATAAGGGCCTTTGGCAGGATGTACGAGGAATTCTATAAAAAGGTACAGAGCACAGGTATAAAGTTCGTCCGGGGAAAGGTTGGAGAAATAATCGAAACCGAAGACAAGAGGCTGATCGTTAGCTATGAAAATACACTTCAGGGTGAAATCTTGCAAGAGGAATTCGATTTGGTTGTTCTAGCAACTGCAGTGGAAGGTAAAAACGACTTGGGAACTATACTTGGTATAGGTATAGGTGAAGACGGTTTCTATGAGGTTGCCCATCCGAAGCTACGTCCCGTCGAAACTAATGTGCGAGGAATCTTTGTTGCTGGTTGTGCAAGCGGACCCAAAGACATTCAGGATAGCATAGCATCTGCCGGCTTAGCAGCAGCCAAAGCCGCAAAGCTAGTACTGGGTGAAAAGATTGAGATTGACCCATTTTTCGCCTTTGTGGATCCCGAGAAATGCATTGGCTGCAGAATCTGCGAAAGCGTATGCAATTTTAGAGCTGTAAGTGTAGAAAGGAAAGCATTTGTAAATCCTTACTCCTGTGTCATGTGCGGAATATGCGTTTCGGCTTGTCCCGTCTCGGCTATAGACATGGGATTCTTCAGCAACGAGGGAATTGAGGCTATGATCGATGCCTTAGCAGAAGAGAGAAATGCAGATCCGCTTGTTTTGACATTTGCGTGCTGGTACTGTGCATATGGTGCCCTAGACCTTGCCGGAACGCTGAAAGTGCAGTATGAGCCAAATGTTAGAGTTATAAGGGTTCCATGCAGTGGTAGGGTCGATCCAATGTGGATTTTAAGGGCCTTGAGAAATGGAATTGACGGGGTTCTTGTTGCGGGCTGTAGGTTAGGAGAATGCCACTTCAGGTATGGGAATTACAAAGCAAAGGATAGAATTGACCTTCTGAAGAATGCTCTAGGGTCCTTGGGCATCGATTCTGAGAGGTTGGAATATGTATGGCATTCAGCGGGCGAAGGAGAAGCGATGGCTAAGGACGTCGACAAGTTCATCGAAAAAATAAGGAACTTAAAGTCTTAGGCAAAAAAATTTTTAGAAGAAATGCTGGGAGCTTAAGTGAGCTGCTCCGGTTCAAAAGCGTCCCCAAGGCTTTTTCAACACAGAACTATCTAAACCTTGCCCATTCATCCCAGAGCTAAAGCTCAGGGTTTTCTGGGCACACATTTTTATAAAAAATGGATACAGAAACTAGAGTCATAATTATTTAAATTTAAATGGGATTTAAATTTAAATGGGCACTTAAATCGTTTCAATCTAGCATAAACTTTTCGTCCAAGGGTTCGGATCCTAGGTATTCAAAATCTCTAAATAAACTTCTTCTACTCTTCGCGTTACAACCTCCCAGCTAAACTTCTCCTCGACAGATTTCCTCCCTGCTTTTCCGAGTTTAGTTGCAAGTTCGTCGTTTGCAAGAATTTCTTTAACTTTTTCAGAGAGTTCAGAAACATCGTTGAAAGTTAAGCCTCCCTCCAAGGCTATTTCTGATGGGCCTGGAACGTTTGCAGAAATTACAGGTGTCGAACAGGCCATAGCTTCGATGAGAACTATACCAAATGCCTCAAGTCTTGAGAAAGAGGGTAAAACGAGCACTCTTGCCTTCTGCATCCATTCAATAACCTCTTTTCTTGGCAATCTTCCTGTAAAGATTGCCCTCACATTCAACTTTTCGGCCATTTTTTCAAATCTCCTCCTGTCTTCTCCCTCACCAACGATAACAAGCAAAGCCTTTGTTTCTTTCTGAACTTCCTCCATTGCCCTTATTAATGTCGTAACTCCTTTATAAGCCACAAGTCTCCCAACATAGAGAACTATCTGCTCCCTCTCCCCAGCACTTTTACCGGGCTTGAATTCCTGAACATCCACAGCATTCGGTACGATTTTAACTTTATCCATGAATTTCGATAACACCGGAGAACTTTCAGCATAGCTCCTAGTAGTTGCTATCACCGCATCGGCCTTTTCAAGCAACTCGTTAACGATAGAAAAGTTGATTTTTTCAATGACCTTTCCAAGGAATCCCGGTATTTTGTATCCGTTCACCTTGCTTGGAACAATCACGTCGTTGTGGTAGGTAATAACATGTGGTTTTTCTTCTTTTTCTGCAGTTTCGGCCATTTTTCGGGCGAAAAACGGTGAAGGAACGTGCGAGTGATAGATCTCAGCCTTTAAATTTGGAAATGTAATGGGAATCGGAGAATACGGAATTTTTATGCAGGGAACCGTTATATCTGCTCCAATAGAAGACACAACGGTAACGCTGTGTCCGAGACGTCTGAGATTGTCCGAAAGATTTTTCACATGCTCTTCAACGCCGCCAATATGTGGAGGGAAATAAGGTGTCGAGATAGCTATTTTCAGCACATTTAAAGAGAATCCAATCTGCTTTAAAAAGCTTTCAGCGCAGCTCAGCGATTGCAAACTGTTCTTTTGTCCATCGATTGCACTCCATTATCCATCATTCTCGATAATTTAACTTAAATCATGGAAATGCTTTTTAACAGCAGAATTAACTTAACCACATGTTTCTGATATTCGATCCGGTATACTGGATTCTGGCAATCTTCGGCTATTTGATAATGTTTGCACTTGCCGGCTGGGTGGCACCAAAAGTTGCTGGTAGGGTGGCTGGAAAGTTCTCGCTATATACCTCAATGTTTCTGTTGCTCGTGCTGATATTGGGTACTTCTGCCGGCATAATCTATCTAATTCTAACCATTTCAGAGATCACCGTGGATATATTCGGACTGATAGCCTTCCTCCTCGGGATAAACCTGTTAATTTACTTAATTTCTCCGTATATAATAAATATGAGCTATGGTGCCAAGAAAAGCGAAGAACTTCAGAGACTGGTAAACGAAGTGTCGGCCACGCTTGGAGTGAGGGCTCCAACAGCAGTGGTTGTCCACAGCCCGCCAAATGCTTTTGCTTATGGAAATTTCCTTACAGGAAAATTTGTAGCAGTCTCAGATGCCCTCATAAATGTCCTCTCCAAAGATGAACTAATGGCAGTTATTGGGCACGAAATAGGGCACCACAAGCACAAGGATAATCTTTTCATGCTTCTACTGGGTCTACTGCCTTCGATGATCTTCTATTTGGGGTACATGCTGATTCGCTCTTCGGGGAGTGATAGAAGGGGGTCGCAGCTTGCGATTGTAGGGATAATTGCAGTCGTGTTCTCTTTCGTAATCCAGATCCTTGTTCTAGCCTTTAGCAGGCTTAGAGAGTACTTTGCTGACACAGAAGGTGTTTTCGTGGCAGGAAAGGACGCGATGCAGAGGAGTCTGGCAAAGATACACTACTTCTACCATAGATACCCCTCAATCAAGGCTGAAATATCCGAGAACAAATTCAGGACTCTCTTTATATATGCTCTTGTTAATGCGATTGCGGAACCGATAACAAGAATGGACATTGAGAGACTCAAAAAAGAAAAGGTATCCCCAATCCAAGAGTTCCTATCCACGCATCCACCAATTCCAAAGAGATTGGCTTTTATTGATAGCTTGAGGTTTTAGTAACTCCAAACTTTTTAAATATCCGGCACGAATTTCAGGCTGTTGTGAGCTGCTCCACGACTAAATTCGAGGGCTTCCGGCGTTAAGGGAGACTTCACGCCCTTCTCCTCATCTGCCGGAGCTAAAGCTCTGGGTTTTCTGGGAACCAATTTTTATAAACTGCCAAATTTCTAATTTGGACATTTTTGTTTTTATAAAAAGAATTCAAAATAAATTAGCGCAAGATATTTAAAATCATTCCCCATTTCCAATTTTGATGCGATCTTTTTTCTACCCCTCCAGCATTGCTCTAGTTGGAGCATCCGCTGAGAAGGGAAAGGTCGGAAATGTAATCCTGAAAAACCTGAAGAATTTCAGAGGAAGAATTTACGCTGTAAATCCAAAGTACTCCGAGATTGAGGGGTTTGAATGCTACCCATCGATTTTGGCCTTGCCAGAAACTGTTGATCTTGCGATTATCGCAATTCCGGCTAAATTTGTAGCATCTGCTGTTGAAGAGTGCGGCCTAAAAGGAGTGAAAAATGTCATCGTGATCTCCGGAGGGTTTAGAGAGGTCGGAACCGAAGGGGCCAAGTTAGAATATAATCTCATTCAAATCGCAAATAAATTTGGAATTAACCTGCTCGGACCAAACTGTTTAGGAATGATCAATGCAGAAATAGGCCTTAACGCTACTTTCAGCGTTGTATCCCCAAAATTCGGAGATGTCGCATTTCTAAGTCAGTCTGGCGCCTTTATCTTGGCTGTGATCCTCTGGGCTCAAAAGACTAAATTTGGCTTTAGCAAGATAGTTAGTTTGGGAAACAAAGCGGTTTTAAGTGAAGCAGACTTCCTAAATTACCTTGCGGAGGATTCTGCTACGAATGTTGTTATGCTTTACTTAGAGGGCATTCAAGACGGCCGAAGGTTCATGGAAACTGCAAAGAAGGTTTCAAAGCAAAAACCAATAGTTATTATGAAGGCCGGAAAAACCGAAAGCGGTGCTAAAGCTGCTTCTAGCCATACAGGAAGTCTTGCAGGGAGCTATGAGGTTTATAAAGCTGCTTTTCGACAAAGCGGGATTATTGTAGCAGAAACTGTTGAAGAGTTATTTGATTTCGCCCTAGCACTTTCAAAGAACAGAAAAGCAGGAAGTGTCGCGATCATTACGAATTCGGGAGGACCGGGAGTTATGGCCTCGGATGCAGTTGAAATTCATGGTCTAAAGCTAGCACCGCTTTCTTCCGAGACGATAGAAGCCCTTAAGAAATTCTTGCCTCCCTCAGCGAACTTCTACAATCCTGTTGATATCTTAGGAGATGCAGACACAGAAAGGTTCTCCAGAGCCATCGAAGTAATTTCTGAGGATAAAGAAGTGGGCACAATTCTAGCTATTCTCGCTCCAACAGCACAGATAGATTTTTACAAAGCTGTCGAAAAAGTTCTTTCGGTTGAAAAACCAGTTTTCTGCTGTTTTATGGGTATTGACGAATCATGTGAAGAGAGATTAATAAAAAATCGTATTCCAAACTTTTTCGACCCCACAAGAGCTGTTAAAGCTATTTCTGCAGTAAATCAGTATGCAAAATTCGATTTCAGCAAAAAAGAGATCAAAAAATTCGAAGTTAACAAAAAAGAGGCTGACAGTATTTTTGAGGAGCTTATGAAATTGGAGTCGAGATTCGTTGGAGTTGAGGGCATGAAATTGCTTGAATGCTACGGTATTAACACTGCTCCGTGGGGAATAGCAAAAAGTGCTGACGAAGCGGAAAAAATTGCTGAAAGTATCGGCTATCCCGTTGCAATGAAAATTGTCTCGCCAGACGTGATCCACAAAAGCGACATCAGGGCAATCAAGCTCGATGTGGAAAAGGGTGAAGTTAAGAGCAGTTTTTACGAAATAATCACGAGAGTCGAAAACTATATGCCCAGTGCCCGGATTGAGGGGGTTCTAGTGCAGAAGATGGTCAAAGGTGGCAGGGAAGTGATCTTGGGTATGAAAAAGGATCCCCAGTTCGGTGAAGTTATCATGTTCGGGCTTGGCGGAATCTATGTAGAAGTATTCAAGGATGTTGCATTCAGAATTGCTCCACTTAGCTTTGAGGATGCGTTGGACATGATAAAAAGCGTTAAATCCTTTGCCCTCTTGAAGGGCATAAGGGGGGAAAAGATGTACGATCTAAACTCATTGGCCGAAACTATTGTTAGGTTCACTCAGTTAAGTATGGATTATCCGATTGCAGAGATGGAGATTAATCCTCTGAAGGTTTTTGAAAAAGGTTGCATTGCAGTTGATTTTCGAATGCTATTGGAGGTGAAGAAATGAAAAAGCTAATGATATCCTCCACGGATAGCTTCTCAGGAAAGAGTGGCGTGGCGTTGTCGCTCGCCCTGATTCTAGAGGATAAAGGCTATGATGTCGGATATCTCAAGATACTGGGAACCAACCCAATAAGACTGGGAAATAGAATATGCGACGAGGATGCAAAGTTGGCTGAAGAAGTTCTAGGACTTAAGGATGCCTGTGCAATCGTATTAGACCGTCCCTATATCGATTTTGTAGTTTCTGAAGACCCAGAAAGGCTAAAAAATCTAGTTCTTGAGAGAATGAAAGGCCAGTCTGAAAAGGACATAATTCTGATTGAGGGGGCACCCAACTACCTCATAGGAACCTCTGTTGGGATCTGCGATATATGCATGGCAAAAACACTCGACTGCAAAGTCCTGATGGTTTCGAAGTTCGGTGACTTTTTCGTTGATGAACTAATATCTGCAAAGCGTTTCTTTGAGGATAGGCTCCAAAAAGTCGTTTTAAACGAAGTTACCGGATACAAAAAAACCTATATCGATCTCATATCCAGAAATATACTGAAAAAGCACGATCTTGATTTGATTGGTACAATTCCAAGAGATCCCGCCCTCATAGGGCTGAAAGTAAACGAGATAGCAGAAGTCATAAATGGGAAATACTTGGTTAGGCCGAAAAAAGATGAAAACGTCGAGCAGATTCTTGTTGGTGCCATGAAAACAGACACGGCACTTTCATACCTGAGATCCGCAAGAAATTATGCTTTGATCACCGGTGGGGATCGCGGAGACCTCATTACTCTCGCAATAGAGAGTGGCGCAAAGTGCATCATCGCCACGGGCAATTTTGAACCTCCTGCTCACGTGTTGAGCCTTGCTGAAAAGAAAGAGATAGCTGTTTTGCTGGCAAAAGAAGATACTGCCACCACTCTCTCGAGAATACAGGAAAAATTTGGCAGAATAAGGATGAGCAAGGAAAAACTTTATAGAATGAGAGAACTCGTTGAAGAAAGCATCTGTGTAGACGAACTCTTAAAATACTTAGAACTTTAACCTTCAATTCAAGGGCAGCTCCATGTAAAGTTCGTAGCTCGCTAGAGTTGTCTGGAAACCACATTTCTTGTAAACTCTTATAGCTCTCCAGTTTAGGCGATCCGTGACAAGAGTTATCTTCTTGTAGCCTTTCTTTTTAGCAAAATCGATGATCGCCTTCACCATCTGCGTTCCGATGCCCTGGTTCTGGTATTCTCTTGTTAGATAAATTGCCAAATCGACAACTCCTGGATTTTTGCCATCTTCAACTATTGCCAGATGTCCAACAATTTTGCCTTCATGCTCGGCCACAATTGAAAAACCTTTTTCTTCAAGGTAACTGATCCAGCTCTCAATAGCCTTTCTGCCCACAGGTGGTAAGCCCAAAGAGCGATCTTCGGGATTGTAGTTTTCGTACATATTTATTAGGGCTTCCCGGTCTTTTTTCTCGTATGCTCTTATCAATATATTTCTTCCAATTTTGTCTTTAAAAACAATAGGCTCGAACTCCACGATTTACCTCCATTTCTTTGGTCTGCAATTCTTGCAAACTGGGACAACTTCTATGAATTCGTCGTAAAGTCCCCTTTTCCAAACTCCGACATAGTGAAGGTCATCAAAGCACACCGGTTTTTTACAAAAGAAACACTCACGCCAGTCCTTATTCTTATCTTTAATATTAAGTTCTCTCCTACAGGTTTCACATCTCACGATTTCCATTGTGATTCACCTTCCTAAAACTCTAACCAAATCAGAAGATGTAAATATGCCCTTTATTTCGCCATCTTCCATTACCAAAAGCCTCCTTATTTTCATGTCCGCCATAATCTTCGCAGCTTCCCTAACATCGTAATCAGGAGAAACAACTATTAGAGGGTACGAAGCGTGCTTACCAACCTCATCATCAAGACTCCCTGAAAGCATAACCTTGGATAGCAAATCTCTTTCTGTAAAAATCCCAAATGGTTTTCCCTCTTTGGATACGATAACGCTACCAATTCTGTTCTCCCCCATAATTCTACATACTTCCCTCACTTTTGTGTTATAGTCAACCATAACGACTTTTCTAGTCATAACATCTCCTATCTTCATGTCAAGGAATTGACAAATAAAGTATATTTCACTTTCTCTACAATCGTAAAATAGATAACCACAAAAAAAGCTTGAAGCCTGATGAAAAGAAAGGGTTCCCGTTTCGAAAGAGATCTAATTGAAGAGCTATGGAAAAACGGTTTTGCAGCCATAAGAGTTGCAGGAAGCGGAGTTTCTCACTTTCCATGTCCCGACATAGTTGCAGGAGATGGAAAGAGGTTTTTTGCAATTGAAGTAAAGATGAGAAGTTCTCTTCCACTATATCTAACCGAAGAAGAGATTGAAAAACTAAGAAGATTTTCCGAAGTTTTTGGAGCAGAGGAAATAATAGCCCTGAAACTTCCAAGAAAGAAGTGGAGATTCTTTAAACCAGAAGAGCTGGGAGAAACGAGCAAGGGTTACAGAATTGACGATGATATCTATGCGAAAGGTAAAGATATATTCGACCTGAAAGGACTTAAGCAGATTAAGCTTGAATAAAAGAAATCATAACGGTCTCTATTACTGCAGCAACCGTGAGCATTGGGAGAACCACTTTCAAAAATCTATTAGTGGCGTGTCTCATGTGCTTATCGATGTTCTTTCTATCTTTTACAAACTGTATACCAAGCCACACACCATAACTCGAAGCTATTATTATTGCCGGAATTTCCACTATGCCATGGGGAAGTATTTTCGCAAGAAATGTCAAGGTTCCAATTTCATCCCCCACAACTTTGGCAAATATACCTATCACAGCCCCATTGATTGCAACGAATAAAATAGGAGGTATACCCAGCAAAACACCCAATGTCATAGCGACAAATGATTTTATGCTGTTGTTCAGTAATATAATAGCAAAAACAGTAATAGGAGGTATTTCTCTTAGATTTAGATTTTCGAACCATTCCCTGATCATCTCAATTTCCTTTTTTGTATAATCTGGAAAAATCCCCGCAAAGAAGTATCCGAAGTAGCATGAAAGGACGAAGAGGATTGAAAGGGAAATAAAGATATTTCTAATTCCCATAATAAAAATTAGTCTGGGATTAAAAACCTTTTTAATCTCCTATCGAATTCACTCTATGGAAAAATTTGCAAAATTGCTGCTGACTATCGGGTTAATCTTGCTCCTATATGGATCATACACCGCTTATACAATTTCAGCAAAAATAGAAAGCTATAGAATAGTCTTTTTCCATGTCCCTTCGGCTATAACTTCATATTTTGCATTTACAGTCTCATTCGTGTCCGCAATACTGTTCCTTCGGGAAGAGAATCCCAGAAAAGATCTTCTAGCATACATTTCTGCAAAATACGGATTTTCTATGGCCGCTGCAGCGTTCATAAGTGGTGCAATTTGGGCTAAGGTAACTTGGGGTGCCTACTTCAACTGGTTCGAAATAAGGGAGACCGTTGTACTACTCCTTCTATTTGTCTATGCAGTCTATTTCTCCATAAGAAATGTTGTGGAAAACGACAGAGCCCGAGTGTCTTCCATATACCTTATAATAGCATTTGTAACTGTCCCGTTTAGCTACGTGGTCGGATTTTTCTCTCCACTACATCCAAGACCCTTTGAATCGGAATTCTCTCAAGAGTGGATGGCAAATTTAGCCATTATGATCTTCGCATTCCTTTTGCTCTATGTAGCCTACACCATATTGGAATACAAGCTCAGTCTAGAACCAAAACACTCATAAAACTTGAACTACTTTTTGTTTTAAAGGGGCTCGTAGCCTAGCACGGATATGGCGGCAGCCTCCTAAGCTGCAGGTCGCGGGTTCAAATCCCGCCGGGCCCGCTGTTTATCGATTTAAATCTTCTAATAGTCTCAAAATGCGTTTTAATTGCACCATCTGAAATTAGGAGGTCCAAAATTGGACCCTTAGCTCCAGAGATTTGGCGAACTGCCCCTCGACCAAAACCGTAGGATTTCGCCTTTAAGCTTGAACTTTACGCTTTTCCAGCCTATCTACTAGTTTTGGAGGCCTTTAATCCAGAACTGAATTTCTGAGTTTTCGGACAATTTATTATAAATTCTTGTTTAAATATGGAAAAACCAAAAATTTTAAATATGGAAAATAATAAACAATATTATGGATTCGAAAAAAGTTGTTTTGGGTTTAGGGCTAGTATTGGTAATAGCATTCCTCGGGTGCGCTGAACAGCCTCCAGCAACTCCAACACCCACAACTCCTCCCCCCGCAACTACGCCCGCCGTTACTACACCTCCAGTCACAACTCCCGCAGCAACAACTCCGGTGATAACTACCACAGTTACTACTCCAACAGCTCCTCCGGTTTCCGCTGAACCCATAGGAGTTTGCGCTCTATTTGATCCGAGGGTTCCTGCATTTAAAGCCGATGCTGAAGCCATAAAGACCGCAGTTGAAGAGATAAACGCTAAGGGAGGTATCCTAGGCCGGAAACTGGTATTCTACTGGGATGATACTCAAAGAAAGGTCGACATTGCAATTACTGCATACAGAAGTGCTGTAATTGAGAAGAAATGCAAGATCGTATTCGTTGAAGGTGTTTCTGAAGAAGTCTATGCAATTATTGACGAAGGTGCTAAGATATTCCCGTCGCATCCGCATATCGTATTCTCTTCCCAAGCAGGGATGGATACCACACTCAAAGTTATGAAGGACTACGATAAATACAAGTTCTACTTCAGGAATCTGCCACCAGATCCTGATCTGAACTACAATGTTGCCAAATGGTTCTTTGATATCGCCAAGAATGTAATAGGGGCCAAGAAAGTTGCTTTGATCCTAGAAGACGCAGCATGGACGAAATGTGCGCGAGAGGGCTGCAAGTTTGATACCCCATATGGAGTTATAGAGAGCAAACCGATGCGCCAGTGGGTACAGGACGAGTTCGGACTGCAGGTAGTCTACGTTTCACATGCTGCAGTCGGTGAAAAGAACTTCCTGCCAATGCTCGAACAGATCGCCGCAAACAAGGCGGACTTTATATTCGTGCTCTCAAGCTGGTATACGGATACGGTTACAATCACGAAGCAGTGGGCATCCTCTAGCGCTAAGAACATTCCAATTGCATTCTTTGGTGGAACAGCGCAGTGGCTTGCTCAATGGAAGCTTACTGGTGGCGCAAGTCTGGGTACAATAGCAATGAGCTATGACTACGAAGGGATGCCTGAGATAAGCCCAACAACGATTCCTATCGTTAAAGCATTGCATGCAAAGGGTCTTTCATTAGACACTTCCGCTCACTACTACTACTCCGAGCTCTACAGAGTCAAAGAGGCCATGGAGAAGGTTGGCAATCCCGATGACGTCAACGCTGTGATCAAGGCAATAGAAGAACTCGAGTTTACAAATCACACATCAATACCTGTAAAATGGAACTACCTAGGCTACAAGAATCCGAACTTCCACTCCTATACTGGTGGACCTACTCTAAATGCACAAATACAGTGCAACGGAACCCCAGCATATATAATGAGACCAGAAGTAATGGCAGAATATGCATGGCCCGAATCCGTTGTTAAAGCCATGAATCCTGCAGCATATAAGCCACCAGCGGAGCTTAGAAAGATTTGTGGAAGCTGAGGTAATTTTTAAATAAATTATTTTTATTTTACTATTTGATAGGAATTCTATACTATAATTGCTAACAAATATCGAGTCATCAAAAATTTTAAATATGGAAAATAATAAACAATATTATGGATTCGAAAAAAGTTGTTTTGGGTTTAGGGCTAGTATTGGTAATAGCATTCCTCGGGTGCGCTGAACAGCCTCCAGCAACTCCAACACCCACAACTCCTCCCCCCGCAACTACGCCCGCCGTTACTACACCTCCAGTCACAACTCCCGCAGCAACAACTCCGGTGATAACTACCACAGTTACTACTCCAACAGCTCCTCCGGTTTCCGCTGAACCCATACGAGTTTGTGCTCTATTTGATCCGAGAGTTCCAGTTTTTAAAGGCAATATAGAAGTCATTAAGATGGCCGTTAATGAAATAAACGCTGGTGGCGGTATTGCGGGTAGAAAAGTGGAGTTCTACCACGAAGATACGCAAAGAAAAGTAGATATCGCTGTAACTGCCTACAGAAAGGCTATTCTAGAGCTCAAATGTGATGTCGTCTTCTTTGAGGGTGTTACTGAAGAAACTTTATCAGTTATCGATGAAGGGGCAAAATTGTACAACACGAAACCACACATATTCATAACCTCTACTGCGGCTATGGAACAGACCTTGTTCCCACTACAAAACTACGAAAGATACAAGTTTGTGTTTAACGCCCTTCCGGCAGGACCAGAGCACCACTATGGCTGGACCAAGCCATTCTTTGAGGATGCGAAGCAGTATATGGGCGTCAAAAAAGTGGCCCTATTCATTGAAGATGCGGCCTGGACACTCTGCTCCAGAGAGGGGTGCAAGTACGTGACACCTTTTGGAACGACCGAAACCAAAGCTATGAAGGATTGGATAAGAGATGAAGTTGGCTTGGAAGTAGTTTATGTTGCAAACATAGCTGTTGGAGAGAAGAATTTCTTGCCATTGCTGGAGATGGCGAAGTCAAAGGGTGCCGAGTACATTTTTGTCCGCTCAAGCTGGTACACAGACGTCACTACGCTTGTAAAGCAGTGGTCAACTTCAAGTGCGCGTGACATTCCCATTGTCCTGTGGGGCGGGCCAAATCACTGGAGCGCATTCTGGAATATCACTGGAGGGGCCGCACTGGGAGTTATAACTGCAGGTGCATATGATGCCCCAAATATACCTCCTATTAGCCCACTAACACGCCCATTCGTCGAGAAAGCAAGAAGCCTAGGGTTGTCCGTTGATATATCGTCTCACAACTTCTATTCGGAAATGTATCGTGTGAAGGAGGCCATGGAAAAAGTTGGTGATCCAAAGAACATAGATGCTGTCATAAAAGCCATGGAGGAACTAGAATTTAAGAACCACACTCTCCTACCGCCTCAGGCAGCATATCTAGGCTATAAAGATCCGAGATTGCACTCTTATACAGGTATACCCTCGCCCGTTCCTGCCCAATTCCAGTGCAATGGACAGATCGTCTACATAAGCTCACCAGAGAGGATAAAAGCTGCAGGGTACTCGGAAGAAGTGGTCAGTATGATGCATCCAGAAGCCTATAAACCGCCTGCTGAGCTTCGGAAGATTTGTGGAAAATAATTTTTATTAATTTTTCTATATACTTTTGAATATGAGTTATCCCGCCTTTAAAGGAGATTCCGGCGTTAATGGACTTTACACTCTTCCCCTCATCTGCCGGTTCAAAAGCCAAGCTCCCCCATCCCATGCCTCTCGCTAAGGCTGGGCTATATGCTATATTTATAGATCCTGAGACTGAGACAGCATACAGACCGAAAATTTAATATTGCTCTTTTGAGTCAAACTGCCATGCTCGGAATGGAATTTGAAACTTTGGTTTGCTTTGCTATAACAATTCTAGCGCAGATCTCAGTGCTGCTGATTTGGGCTCTGAGATGGAGGTGAACTGAATGCTTGCTTGGATCATATTTGCTGCTTATTTGATAGCGGTAGCCATAATAGGATACTACGGGGCCAAGAGGACTAAAACAATTGCAGACTTCGTTGCTGCAAGCGGTCAGCTTGGTTTCTGGACCTATTCGTTGCTTATGATTGGAAGCGTATTCAGCGGTATGACTCTAATCGGAGTTGCCGGATTAGCTTTCACAACCGGTTGGGCCAATATGTGGGAGCGAATAATCGGTCCGGCCTTTGCAATTGCTTTTGGCACCATTCTCATTGGCAACAAGCTTTACAAGGTAAAAACAAACGGTATTTTAACCATTCAGGATTATCTAGCTTTCAGATATAATGACCCAAAGCTGATGAGAATCATTGCCGGCGGAATTTCGGCCCTAACTTGCTACATTTACCTGATTGGTCAATATACCGCAGTTGGTGTTGCGAGCTATATAATTCTCGGCATTCCCTACTGGCTTGGCGCAACGATTGCGGCGGTCATCGTAGTATCGTATGTTATGAGTGGTGGAATGTTTTCAACAGCGTGGACTACTTTTTTGCAAAGTTTACTGATGATTCTGGGTATCTATCTCACAGTCCCACTAATAATAATGGGTGTCGGGGGATTTGAACAGATGAATATAGCCCTCTCGAATATGCCACAGCTGCAGAACGAAACACGTGGTGTTGCACCAAATTACATGTTTGCAGAATACTTATCGAAACCCTTCGCCCCTGCAAACGTTCCGCTTGCCGGTTGGGTTTATAACATAACACTGTTCTTCATTACGGTTCCGCTTGGCCTGATGGTAGCGCCGCACATTGTAAACAACATGCTCACTTTCAAAGATCGAAGCTACATGAGATGGAGTCCGCTCGTGATGTATGTTATAGGAGTTTCAATAATCCTCTTGACCGCTTTAGCGGGAATGGCTGCAAGGGTTGCCTGGGCCCAAGGCACACTAAACATACCCGAACTTGATCTTGGAGTTACAAAAGTTACATGGTCAGATATGGCTTATCCTACTGCAGCACAAAAATTCCTCCCAGAATGGCTCTTCCTTTTGCTACTCCCCACGATTCTCGCAGGCGTTATGTCTACAACTGACCGTTTAATTCTCACTGCCGCAAATAACATAAGCTATGACATTCTCAAAAATGCTACTGGCAGAGAGATCAGTGAAAAGAGATTTAAGATCCTCAACGCGATTTTAGTCGCCTTCATAGGCTTCTCTTCGCTTCTACTAGCACTTACACCGCAACAAATGCTCGCATGGATAATATGGTCTGGACTTGGTTTGATGGCAAACTGCTTCTTCTTCCCGATCTTCCTAGGGCTATACTGGAGCAGAATGACGAGAAATGCTGCCCGGCTTAGCATGATCTTGGGACTGGTTGTGACACTAATTTGCTTTGCAATTTACGGGAAGACTATTACTGTCTCTGGTATTCCGATCTATGCGGCCTTCCCCGGCTTCGTGGCAAGCTTTTTAACCGCCGTAATAGTTTCTCTTATCGAAAGAAAAGACTGAATCTTTCCTTTATTTTTGCTAGTTCAACCAAAATAATAAAATAACATGACCAAATATTCTTCACTATGGAATACGACTACATATTTGAAGAAGTAAAGGTGAAGCCCAGTAATGCTCCCAAATTCATTCTTAATGGAAATGAGGTCGACATTTGGGATGATGCTCTATTATACTATCATTCAAAGAGTATTTCTGAGTATATTCAGGAAAATTTGCTACGTTATGAGGAAAAAGGAGTTGATCCTTTTGCCGAAATCGTAGGCAAGGCAGTTGAAAAGGAAATGATAAAAACTGCACTCATGAGCGGCTCAAACATTTTATTTAAAGGTAAAAAAGGCTATGGAAAGACTACTTTTTCCAAAAGTATCTCAAAGCTTCTTCCCGAGAAAATTCTGGCAATAAAAGGCTGCAAAATCCATGATGATCCGACAAGACCAGTCTGCTTCTCTTGCAAGAAAAAAGTGCTTGAAGAAGAAGAGGTCGAACTGAGCTTCATTCCAAGAAAGTGGATTCGCATCCCTGGAGACCCGATGATGACCACCAGACAGCTGATCGGAGGTATAAGCATCCAGAAGATCAAAGAAGGGTACGACCTTGACCATCCAGAAGTCTTCACACCTGGCAGAGTTTTGAAGGCTCACAGAGGAATTGCGTACTTTGATGAGCTTGGATCTATCCCGTCAGCCCTTCAAACATTACTTCACGAGCTTTTCGAAGAGAGACAAATAACAACGCCCGAAGGAGATATACTGCCTATGAAAATCGACACGCTCGTAATAGCCTCAACTAATCCGGCCAACTACAAAGGTGTTTCGGATATAAAAGAGCCTCTGCTCGATAGAATGGAACAAATCGATATAGGGCCACCAGAGACAGTGGAAGAAGAAATCGAGATCGGACTCAGAAATATGAGTTTAAAAAGTGGCTCAATAATCCCTGACTGGCACCTCAGAATTCTTGCAAACGCCGTGAGATGTATGAGGAATAAGAATTGTAGATATGCCAACAGAATTGAGGTAGAGCCTAGCTGCAGGGCCACAATAAAGCTCTTCGACCATGTCAGAGCTTCTGCAACAAGAAAAGGGCACGAAGCGGTTATGCTTGCCGATTACGGAGATAAATTCGAGGTAGTGAAACTCGCCCTGAAGAGCAGGTTTGAGGTTGACTACGAAACAGAGGTATCGAAAGACGAAATCATAGAAGGGGTTCTGAACGACTCAATTGACAGCGTTTGTAGTTCGATCTATTCCATGATTCCCAGAAATATATTCGGGGAAATAATCGAAGAAATCGCTAGAAAAAGGATCCTGAATGTTTACAAAACGAACGGTACTTTGAGTGTATTCGCCTCTAAGCTCTGTAGAAGAAAAGAAGAGCTCCGATCTGCAGTCGAGATAACACTTGAGGCAATAGCAAGATGTTCGGGTCTAATTGAGAGAAGCGGAGACGGAATTTACGTTTACAAGGCCTATGATCGAGAAACCTGAATGCAGAGCATGCAGAAAAGAACATACCTTAGGTAAGCTGTTTGATGATCTTCTTTATTCCTTATTCAACCCATACTACCGAGAAAAAGGCAATTTCGATCCCACAGATCTCATAAAGAAATATCTGAGAGACGAATTAAAGAGATTTGACGACAATCCATTCTTTAGGGAAGCTGTAAGAAATTTCGGATTTTTTGACGGTTATTGGACAGAACAGCTCGAAAAGTACCAAACTGCGAAGAGAATGGCTTGGGAAGAACTTAAGGAAATGCTCAAAAAAGGCAAAGTGAAAAGAGAAGATCTAAGCGCAAATCAGCTTGTAGAGAATTTCTTTGACGAAATAGTTGAAGATCTAAAGAATTCTGGTTATATTGACTACGTTGAAGGGAAATTTCACAGAAAGGTCGTGAAATACAAGGCAATAGCAGAAAAGATAATAGGCGACAAAATACTCTCCATCGCCCTTGAAGAACTTGATCAGAAGAAGAGGGGGGAGAACTTAACAAATAAAGAAGGAATTTCGATTTTTAGTGGCGAAAGTTTGGTCGAATTCGATCCTGGGATTCATTCCTTTGATAATATAGACCTCTGCGAATCTCTTTTAAGATCCGCGATTAAGGGTAAATTGGATTTAGAGGAAATCTTCGCAAGACAGCCAAAACATGCTGAAAAATGTGTCTACGTAATGCTGATAGACGTTAGCGATTCAATGAGAGGCAAAAAGATCGTTGGAGCAATAGAAGCTGCAATCGCACTCAGAAGGGCCATAGAGAGGAGATCGACTGACGACGAGCTGGTGGTAATGGCATTCAATCACAAAGTTACCAAGGTTCGAAGAGATGAGATATTGAACCTTGAACCAAAGGGGAGAACGGATATCGGTCTTGCCTTAAAGAGGGCACGTGAAATTCTTTCTGAAAAAAGTGGAACTGGAATAGTGTTTCTCATAAGCGATGGAGAGCCAACTTCAAGCTATGATCCAAAGGTAACTCCTTGGGCTTGCGCAGTAAGAGAGGCAAAAATGCTCAAAAAAATCCAAGCAAAGCTACAGATAGTAATGCTGGGCAATGAGAGCAGATTTGTCGAATTATGCACAACGATGGCCAAGCTATGTGGAAATTCAAGACTTTTCCACTTTTCTGACCCGTTAAATCTTAAAAAATACATTCTAAAAAGATTTTAAAGAAGTTCCTCCTTAGAATAAACGACTATCCCTTTGTTCGTAATTTCAAAAGGATGGATTTTCTTGCTGTGACTCGTTCCACGCATTTTGAAAATTTCTAGGCTTCGCATTCTTGTGTTTTCAACTCTTGTATAATAAAGAACGATTGTACCTTCTACTATGAAGTTCTCAACACCGAATCTGCTTATCCTGTCCGGACCATTTTCCACAACCTCGCAAGTCAGCAGAGAAGTCAATCCTAAGATTTCCATGGTAGTTGAAATTTTTAGCAGTTCAATCCGGAATCTCGCAGGATCAGAAATTGTGAATCCAATTGAAGTTGTGGAATCCACTACTGCCCTTCTCGCCCCAATCTCATCCTGTATCGTTATTATCTGATCTAGGAGAGACCTTGTATCGAAGGGTCTAAGATCAATGTATCTTTCCTCAGATGGTAGACCGATCTTCGTCGAAGTGGCGTCAACGATTGCTAGCATGTTTTCATCTTCCAACTTTTCAAGATCCCATCCAAAGCTCAGAAAGTGTTCCCGAAGGTGCTGAGGTCTTTCTTCTGTCGCTACAAATATACCCGGCTCTTTAAATCGCTGGATTCCGTTAACCAAATACTGCATCGCAAAAACAGTTTTTCCGGAACCAGAAGTACCAGAAATCAGATAGCTCCTATCCCTCAATAATCCGCCCTCGCAGAGTTCATCAAAACCAGGTATACCCGTTGGCACTCTTTCTAACATAATCATCACTCTAACCATTTAAAAAACCTTAAAGTTTAAATTGTTTACGCTAAATTCAGCCCCATGAAGATAACAATATCGCTGATAAAGGCTGATGTCGGAAGTGTCGCAGGACATACCATTGTCCCTGATGAAATAAAAAAACTAGCCGAAGAATGCCTAACAAGAGCTATGGAGAGTGGTGAAATAATCGATTTCCGCGTTTTTAATGCTGGAGACGATCTAGAACTGCTCATGACTCACAAAAAAGGAGTTGACAATCCTAAAATCCATGAACTTGCTTGGAACGTTTTCAGCAAATGCGCCGAAAGAGCAAAGGAGATGCAACTGTACGGTGCAGGGCAGGATCTGCTCAAAGACGCTTTCTCAGGTAATATCAGAGGTCTAGGTCCTGGAATAGCAGAGATGGAATTCACAAAAAGAAAATCAGAGCCGTTTCTCGTTTTCATGATGGACAAAACGGAGCCCGGAGCATTTAACCTTCCGATATTCAGAATATTTGCCGATCCATTCAACACTGCCGGCCTCGTAATAGACCCTTCCATGCATTCTGGCTTCGTATTCGAAATCTGGGATATTCTAAAGCACAAAAGAGTGCTTATGCGCAGCCCTGAAGAGTTATACAGTATTCTAGCACTGATTGGTAGCAAGAGCAGATTTGTAATAAAGAGGGTTTATCCTAAGACTGGAAAACTGCCTGCTGACGAGCCTGTAGCGGTCGTGAGCACCGAGAAGCTGTATCAGGTAGCAGGAGAGTATGTAGGCAAAGACGACCCTGTTGCAATTATAAGAGCCCAGAGTGGTTTGCCAGCGGTCGGAGAGATCCTAGAAGCCTTCTCGTTCCCACACCTAGTAAGCGGCTGGATGCGTGGAAGCCACAACGGCCCAATAATGCCCGTACCATTCAGGTATTCAAAATGCACCCGTTTTGATGGTCCCCCTCGGTGCGTATGCGCAGGATTCCAACTCTCCGATGGTAAGCTAATTGGTCCTGTTGATATGTTCGACGACCCCGCTTTCGATTATGCCCGACAGAAGGCTAACGAGATTGCGGAATACATGCGCAGACACGGACCTTTTGAGCCTCACAGGCTCTCAGCCGAAGAAATGGAATATACCACGCTTCCAAAAGTACTAGAAAGCCTCAGGGACAGATTTGAAGATATATGAAGCACGTCTTCTGGCGGGAACTGATGGATAGACAGATGATCGAATATCTGGGCAAATACAGCGTAGCAGTCGTGGGAAGCAGGATGATGCTCGAAATTCTATGGCGTTGTGGAATCGGATGCATTCGCTATGTTTCCGACTTTCTAACTCCCCTCGAAACGCTTGTAGACTGCACTATAAACCCATTGGAAGCAAATCAGTACGATGTTGTGCATCCAAAATCGGATGGCAGCTGTGTGATTTCTTATCTATACCCGGAAGACCACAGAGAGCTCAGGAGGATTTTGAAGGGAGTTGACATTATCGTAGCACATAAGTACATCCCAGAAATCGCAAGGGTAGCGGAGGAAATCGGAGTACCATTTGTTCCAGACATCGTCACCACCTTTCTCCCTGACGGCATCAAATTCTGGGAATTGGAGTATCCAAAGACTGAAAGAGACCCGATCAGCTATACGATTACCTGTGGACTTCAGTCGATGGAAATTATCAAGGCTCTTGCTGGTTACAAACCGATAATAGCCCCAGAGGCTGTTTTAGTAGACGTTAGAGGAGGGATCAGAAGGATATGTCTGAAGAGAACTGGCACGGTTTGAAAGTTGGTATCGAGATTCACCAGCAGCTTGATACAAAAGAGAAGCTTTTCTGCAGATGCCCGACAGAGTCCTCAGAGGATCCAAAGCTAGAGATAAAACGCTATTTGAGGTTAAAGAGAAGCGAAATGGGCGAAGAGGATAGAGCCGCAAAAGAAGAGATCGAGAGGGGAAAGAAGTTCCTGTATAAGTACTACGACACAACCTGTCTGGTCGAGGCAGACGAGGAGCCGCCAACCGAGATAAACAAAGAGGCCCTAAAAATAGCTATCCAGGTTGCAAAAATGCTGAAAATGATAATTCTTGACGAGATTCACGTGATGAGAAAGATCGTAATCGATGGAAGCAACACAACCGGTTTTCAAAGAACCGCTCTGGTCGCCGTAGATGGAGAAATAGAGGTGAGGGGTGAAAAAATTGGAATCGGGACACTGTGCCTTGAAGAGGAAGCTTGCCGGAAGGTTGAGGATGGCGAGGGATATACAGTTTACTCTCTGGACAGATTGGGAATACCTCTGATTGAAATAGGAACCAAAGCGGACATAAAAACTCCTGAAATTGCCAAAGAGACTGCAAAGAAGATAGGAATGATCCTCAGATCGACCGGCAAGGTAAAAAGAGGTATTGGGACGATAAGACAGGATGTAAATATTAGCATAAAGGGAGGGGCAAGGGTTGAGATAAAAGGCGTTCAAGAATTGGAATTGATCGATAAAGTCGTCGAGTATGAAGTTTTGAGACAAATAAATCTGCTCAAGATAAGAGATCTGCTAAGAAATAGAAACGCGCATGTTTTGGATCAAATTTTCGACGTGACAGAGGTTTTCAGAGGTACAAAGTCGAAGATATTAAGAGGAAAAAACGTGAAGGCGATCTTACTTAGAAATTTCTCAGGAATAGTCGGTATGGAAATTCAGCCTGGAAGAAGGCTTGGGAGTGAATTTGCAGATATAGCCAAGGCATTTGGGTTAGGCGGGATATTTCACACCGACGAGCTTCCAGGCTACGGCATAACCGCAGAAGAAGTCAAAACACTCAGGAGCGTAGTCGGAGCATTAGAAGGTGACGCGGTTGTAATAGCTGCGGGAGAGCCACAGAGAGCCGAAAGGGCCTTGCGCAGGATACTGGAAAGGGCTAAGTTCTGCCTAATTGGAGTTCCTGAAGAAACCAGAAAGGCCAATGAAGATGCAACTACCTCCTACCTTCGCCCACTCCCGGGTTCGGCAAGAATGTATCCAGAAACCGATGTTCCGCCCGTGCTTTCTTGGGACTACTTAGATGTTGAAATACCCGAACTGATTGAGGAAAGAGCGAGGAGATATGCTAAGCTTTTACCAGAGGATCTAGCCTCCGAGATTGCAGACTCAAAGTACTATGGGCTTTTCGAAGAATTTTCCAGCTCTATTTTGCCCACGATTGTTGCAAGGGTTATTCATGTGATCCCTACCGAGCTCAGAAGGGAAAACTGTAACGTTGATGTTTTAAATGAAAACCACTTCAGGATGGTCTTGGAAATGATCAAGGATGGAGATATCGCGAAAGAGGGTGCCGAGGCTGCTCTTAGAGCGCTGATAGAGAACCCAACTGCCAACAAAGATGAATTAAAGAAAAAGATTGGCTCGAGGAGCGATGTTGATAACTTCATTCAAAAACTCGTTGACGAAAAGATAGGACTTATAGCAGAAAAAGGTGAGAATGCCTTTAAACCACTAATGGGCATAGTCATGGGAGAATTCAGGGGCAAGGTAGATGGCAAGATTATTGCAGAAAAGCTGAGAGAGGCAATAGCCAGAAAACTTAAAGAGATCGAACCGCAAAATTCATAAGTCAAAATACTTAAAACTTCGTAGGGCTCGTGGTCTAGCGGTTATGACGTCGCCTTGACACGGCGAAGTTCCCCGGTTCGAATCCGGGCGAGCCCATTCTTGTTCGAACAAAAAAGGTACCTATACTAATTTGGTTTACAGCTCACTAAAAAATGCTCAATATGGCTCTGCATCAATCTATATCAAAAACCGAGTTTAGCAAAAAATTTTATCTCACACCCCCCAACGCTCTTCCATGCTCAAAGACGTTATCAGGGACAGCGAGGGTGAAAGAGTTCTACTTCTCGGAAACGAAGCCATAGCCAGAGGAGCAATAGAGGCGGGAATAGATGTTTGTTCCGCTTATCCCGGAACACCTTCTTCTGAGATTCTAGATACGCTTAGCGAAGCTTGCAGAGTACTGAAAGATAGAATGGAATTCTACGTGGAATACTCCACAAACGAAAAAGTGGCACTTGAAGTTGCAATCGGTGCATCACTTGCTGGAAAAAGGGGAATGGCATGCATGAAACATGTTGGAGTAAACGTTGCTGCTGACGCTTTGCTAAGCTTCGCTTATGTTGGAGCAAGGGGTGGATTTTTGCTGGTCTCGGCAGACGATCCAAGTATGTACAGCAGTCAAAATGAGCAAGACAACAGATGGTACGGAAAAATTGCAAAGCTTCCTGTTGTCGAAGCTTCGAGTGTTCAGGAAGCCAAGGAAATAACAAAACAATGTTTTGAACTGTCTGAGAAATTCGGTCTCCCTATGATTTTCAGAAGCTATACCAGGCTCAGCCATCAGAGCGGGATAGTTAAACTCGGAAAAATTCCCGAAAAAAAACTAGAAAAGGTAAAATGGGTTCGACATGCTGACACTGATGTTGTTTTACCCGCAATTGCCAGAAAGCTAAAACCCATATTGAATAGAAAGATTTCAGAGATCCAGAATTTTTTCAATACCTGGGAAATGAACTGGATCGAAGACGGAAAGGGAAAAATCGGTCTTATTGCTTGCGGTCTGGGCTATGCTTATGCAAAGGATGCGATGAAAATGCTGAAATTGAAGCTTCCAACTCTGAAGTTATCTTCAACCCATCCAGTCCCAGAAAAGCTGACTGAGAAATTCGTTTCGAACTTGGATTCGGTAATTGTGGTAGAAGAGGTTGATCCTTTTGTCGAGCTCCACTTAAAAGCCATGGGTATCAGCGTCTTCGGCAAGACGAACGGCTATATGCCAATGGATTACGAATACAACGTTTCTAAAGTGGAGCTGGGAATTGCAAAAGCTCTAGGAATTAAGCCCACTAGAAATTACGATGAGATCCTGAAGAAAACAGAGGAGATTTCAAAAATCGCCCCTCCAAGACCACCGGTGCTTTGTGCTGGCTGTCCGCATACAGCAGCGTTTTACGCCATAAGAAAAGTTGTTAACGAGCTCGGAAACGCCTGCCTACCTTCAGACATAGGCTGCTACACCCTAGGAATAAACAAGCCTCTGGAAGCTGTGGACATCACGATCTGCATGGGTGCAAGCGTAGGAGTGTCAAATGGCCTTGCCCATGTCCTGAAGGATAAAATAATAGCGACGATCGGTGATTCAACTTTTCTGCACGCAGGAATTCCGGCACTGATAAATGCGGTCTACAACAAGGCCAAATTCGTACTCGTTATTTTGGATAACTCGACAACTGCAATGACCGGTCATCAGCCCCATCCGGGCACAGGTGTAAGAGCCTGCGGGGAGAATGGCGGAAAGGTAAAGATAGAAGATATCGTAAAAGGTTGCGGAGTTGATTTCGTCGAAGTTGTGAATCCCTACAATGTGAAAAGAATGGTAGAGACTCTGAAAAGAGCACTGGAGCACGAAGGTGTTTCAGTAGTAATCGCACGACAAGCTTGCGCAATTCTATGGGCTAGAGAGAAAAGGAGGAAGTCGGGTATCATTCCACTGAAGGTTACGGAAAAGTGCGATCTCTGCATGGAATGTATAGGAACTTTCAATTGCCCTGCATTGAACTTCGACCAAAAGGTATGGATCGATCCCACTCTATGCATTGGTTGTGGAGTCTGCTCCCAACTCTGTCCGAAAGGTGCAATAAGGAGAGAAGATGCTCGAGCTCAGGGAGCTTAGCTGGAAGATTTCACTAAGTTCTACTATTATTTCGGTATTTTTTATCACCTTTTCGGTCTTCTACGTTTCAAGATTCGGTTTTTGGATCTCTGTTACATTAGCCATCATGCTTAGCTTGACAACAGCCCTTCTGATTGTGCTAAAAAAGGACAAGATTTTAAAACCACCTTTATAGCAATCTTTATGCAAGTTAGAAGAGCACTGATCTTCGGGAGATTCCAACCCTTTCACCTTGGACATCTAAGTGTGATCAGATGGGCTTTGGAGCGCTTTGACGAGCTCGTTTTGCTTGTAGGCATGGCAGACGAGAGCCATACACTGAGAAATCCATTTACTGCAGGAGAAAGAATTACAATGATTAGAGAATCATTAAAAGAGGAGGGAATAAGCCTCGACAGAATAATAACGGCTACAGTCCCGACGATGAGTGTATACGTTGGTAACGCAATATACATCCAGCATCTCGTGCCAAAAATACAGGCTATCATCACGAGAAACCCGGTAATTGGACAGGTATTCAAAGATGCAGGACTTGAAGTTATTCAGCCTCCTAACTTCAATAGGGAAAAACTTCGGGGTACTACAATCAGAAAGATGATCCTTAACGGCGGAAATTGGGAAGAATGCGTTCCTAAAGCTGTAGCAAGGATCATCAGGGAACTCAATGGTGTCGAAAGGCTAAGGAGAATTAATACAACAGACTAAAAGTTATAAAAATGGGTGCCCAGAAAACCCAGAGCTAAAGCTCTGGGATGAATGGGCAAGGTTTAAATAGTTCTGCGTTAAGAAAGCCTTGGAGATGACCCCTTGCAGAAAGAAGTCCAGATATGCGTTGTAGGCAAGGTGTTCAGGCCGAATAAATCAAAAGTCCTGGCTTTGAATAAAACTCTCAGCGAGTATTTCAAACTCGTTAAATGGTACCTGGGCTACAATTCCAAATCGAAGAAGTTTTTGCACGAGAAATGCTATGAAAAAGCCAAAGAGCACTTCAACCTCAACACAGCTTTAATCCAGACAGCAAGGGATAAGGCTGTCGAGATCCTGAAGGGCTTTGAGGAAAACAGAAAAAAAGAAAGCGTTCTGGAGCTTAAAAGGACTTCCATCCGCTTCGATAAAAGGTGCTACAGTTTTTCCAAGACAGACAACGCTCTAACGCCGTACTGGCTTACACTGAGCCTTAACAGAGAGAAGAGAATAAGCCTTCCGATAGTCTTCGGTGAAAGGCAAAGGCAGAGAATCGAGGAAGCTTTGAAAGGAGGATGGCAATTCGCAGCCGTTGAGATGGTTAAGCGCGATGGAGAATGGTATGCTCACTTCGCTCTAAAGAAGGTCGTTGAAGTCCCTGACGAGCCAGAAACAGTCATAGCGATAGACAGGGGAGAAAGGAATCTAGCAGTCGCAGTTGCGATTTCAAAGAAAAATCCGATGAAATAATAGCTTACGCTAAGCAGTTCCCCAAGCCTGTAATCGTGATGGAAGATCTCACCGGAATAAGGGATAACTTTGACAGGTCCAAAGAGCTTAACAGAAGGTTTCACTCTCTGCCCTTCCGAAAGCTGCAGGAAATTGTTAAGTACAAGGCCCTGTTTGGGGGAATAGAGGTCAGGTATTTGCCTAAAAAGGAGGTCAGGAACACCTCTAAAACATGCCACAGATGCGGGCATGTTGCCCGAGTCAGCGGAAGGGAGTTCAGATGCCCGAAATGCGGGCTGATCTACAACAGGGATTTGAACGCATGCATAAACATAGCCCATGCCTTAACGAGAGGCATGGGATGGGGGAGCTGTGAGCCCCCCGAACCGGCAGATGAGGGGAGGGGCGTAAAGCCCTCCCTTAACGCCGGAAGCTCCCGACTTTAGTCGTGGAGTAGCTCACATCGACAAACTTAAAAGCTGAGAAAAATATTTCGCATAAGCTCATAACTTCTAATACGCCGCCGTGGCTCAGCTGGAAGAGCGGGTGACTTGTAATCACCAGGTCGCGGGTTCAAACCCCGCCGGCGGCTTATTTTAAAAACTACCCGGCAAGATTATTCAGAACTTCAATTCCGAGTTGTGTTATCGGATTTTTAATTCCCTAAATTCTGGCAATTTTTAAATATTCCTATTCCTTGAATTTTATATGAGCTACGAGGTTCTTCTTGAAAGACTGGGTTTTTCAAACTCTGAAAGACTCAGAAAGATACTCGAGTACTTAATGGACGAAGAGGCCGCAAAAGTTGCTGCAGCCTTGCCAGGAAGTATAGATGAGGTTTCTCAGAAGCTAGGGATGGACAAAAAGAAGGTCAAGGAAATTCTAGAAGATCTTTTTGTGAAAGGAGTGGTTTTCCCGAGAGACTTCAAAAACCGTGAATACTTCAAATTCGCAAGAGATCTGATTCAGCTACACGATGCAACTCTCGCGAGTCAGAAAGTAAATGATCCAAAATTTGCAAAACTCTGGAGCGATTTCATGAATGAGGATGGTTACAAGACTCTGGGTCAGGTTTTGTCAATGGTGGGGTTTAAGGTGTGGAGAGTCGTTCCAGCGTACTATGCGATAAAGGACCTACCAGATGTACTTCCACACGAAAACATTAAAGAACTTTTGAGAGCGCAAAAAAGAATCGCAGTAGTTCCTTGCTCATGCAGAAATGTCACAAAACTTGCTAGTGATGGGTGCAGATATACAGACGAGGAAAGGACCTGGCACTGCATTCAGGTCGGAAGAGGAGCAGATTATGTTATTGAGAGAGGTTCTGGAAAAGAAATATCATTAGACGAAGCTTTAAAGCTTATAGATGAAATAGAGAGAGATGGTCTCGTTCACACCTGGGCAAATACATCCAAGATGGTCGACCCAAAGGTTACGGTTAACTGCAATTGCTGCAGCGACTGCTGTGAATTCTTCCTATCTGCAAGATACGCTGAACTGGGAATGTTGAGCATAATCGAGAAGAGTAGGTACGAAGCTTTCGTAGATGTCGAGAAGTGTACTGGCTGCCAGACGTGCATAGAAAGATGCCACTTCGACGCTATTGAGCTATTCAAGCCTGAAGGGAGCAAAAAGTTTAAGGCAAAGGTGATCCCAGAGAAATGCTTCGGCTGCGGAGTTTGCGTTGTTGGATGCAAACAGGGTGCAATTAAGCTGAAAGCTGTTCGGCCTCCTGAATTTATTCCCCCATAACAAAAGACTTTTATCCTTAAAATTTATTTAAGCAACATGGACGAACTTATTGAGAGCCTGAAAGAATTCCTGGACGAGGAGGATCAAAAAATCTTAAGAAGCCTTTCCAAAGATTTAACAGTAATGCAAGTTCTAAAAAAGGTTTTTACAGAACCTGAAAAAGCAGAAAAATACCTTATACTCATAAGAGACAATTATCTCGCTCTTCTGCTCACAACAAAGCTTGCGGAAAGGATCTCACGTTATTTAGAGAAGGAAGACGAAGAGCAGGCTCTTACAATCTTTCTCAAGGGTATCTCATACCTCAACGAGATGAAGGATAGGAGAGCCATACAAACTGTATTTTCTCTCTTGAAAGAAGCCATCGATAGCAGACTCAATCTGGGCAAATACGAAACTGCTGCGATGCTCGTGACTCGCTTCAGGGATTTCGGTTTCAACAGTTACGTTAAAAGACTTCTTTATCATGCGCTTGAAATTTCAGAATCCGGTGACTTTCCAAAGGCTGCTAGAATTTTGGACCTACTGCCACAAAACGAGGAGATTCTGACCGTTAAATCTTACATTCTTCTCGAGTGGGGAAAATCAATCGCCGTAAGCGATCCAGAAGCGGGTTTAAGAAGGTTAGAAGAGGCCGTAAGGATCAGGGGCTTGCCCGCGGCAAAGATAGCTATGGCAGAGATTTACGAAAGTATAGGAAATTATGCAAAAGCTTATGAGATCTACTCTGCTCTCAAAAACCAGCCAGAGGTAGAGAGAAAACTTTTGAGACTTTTGATAGAGTGGGGTGAAGAAACAAAGGACCTTAGAAAGCTCGAAGAAGCGAGAAGTTTGGCAGCTGGAGACACAGTGCTATTAGAAGAAATAGACAGAAGGATAAAGAAGTTAAAGGAGAATCAATCCTAAAGGCTGTCGGGATCATATCCAAGCACAGCTACCCACCACCATCTCGCCATGTCCACCAAATCCTTGCTGAAGGCCCCTGAAAGGGTATACTCCCCATCCCTGATCGAAATCATTCCAGCACCTATTAGCTTATTTCTCATTGAGTAAAAGGATGAACGCACCATTTTAAGTTCCTGAAGGATTTTTTCCCACTCATCGACCCTGAGTGGTTTTCCATTCTTTTGCCTTTCCTCAACTAGATGTATGAACCTTATTGCCTTCATCGCAACTTCCTCCTTTCTGAAAATTCTCCGCATGAGCTCAAGCATTGGATTCTTGGACTGAGAGACCCTTGCTGTTGCTGTGGATCTTACTATAACTGATGTTGCGGTCTTGGGGGCATCTTTAACCTTCACAAGAAGATTTTTCCTGATGGGGGTTATATCTTTATCGACTGAGTTTTTTAAGTCTTTTTTTGCTCTGCAGAATCTACATATGAGACAATCATTTTATATGAAGTGAGCTGCTCCACGACTGAAGCCGAGAGCTTCCGGAGTTAAGAGGGGGCTTTACGCCCTTCCCCCCAATCTGCCGGAGCCAAAGCTCTGGGTTTTCTGGGCACCCATTTTTATAATGTTCACATTCTGAAGTATCTGTCATCTTGCGTTGACTCTCATTATGTCGTGTTTCGTCACTATCCCGAGAAGTTTCTTTCCCTCAACTACAAGCACAGCAGGCGCCTCGAGCAAGAGTCTAGAGAGCTCAAAGATGCTCTCATTTGGCTTTACAGTTGGAAGCGGTGGTTCGAGAATATCGCGAACAAGAAGATCCCCTCTTCCATCAAAAAATGCCTTAAAGATTCCCCTTTCCGTCACGCTTCCAACAATCTTCTCATCCTCAATCACAGGAAGCTGGGAAATTCCCTTCTCGATCATTATCTTTGCAACCTTTCTAACAGTGTCAGAGGGATTAGCAGCGATTACTGGAGAGTTCATTATGTTTCTCGCCCAGTAGTTTTTTCTTTCAAGTTCCTCGAGCACACTAAAAACCTTTTTCAGCAAAGAAAGCTTTGGATCCAATCTACCTGACTCGAGCTTTGCAATTAACGACTGGCTAACACCGACAAGTTCTGCAAGTTCCTTTTGGGTTATTCCAAGCTTTTTCCTTCTTGTTCTGATCTCACCGATTTCGATCATTAAAAAGAGTCAGATCTCATTATTAATACTCTTTCACTGGTATTCTCTCCAAGTCTTGCCGCACTTTGTGCACCGGAAAAATCTAACCTCACTCTCGTCAGCAGCCCTGAGCTGTCTCATCCACCAAAAGGCTTCGTTGTTCCCGCATGCTGGGCAGATTGCCTTTGTTGTTGGTAGAGTCTTTACGTTTTCCCCCTCGATTACTGGGATTTCTCCCTTGTTCTTCTCTGACTTTATTACAACCTTCTCCTCACCAACTTCTTTCTCATACCCGCATTTTCTACAAACTGCTTTGTTTCCAACGTAAATCATCAGCTTTTTACACTTGGGACAGAATTCCATGCAACCTCGCCTCCGCATCTTTTATCATTTTCTCATGATCGAAAGCAAGCCTTGGGAGTTTATTTAAACTGAACAGTGCTATTTCCTTCGCATCACTACCACTTCTTAGCTCGCCACCTTTTGGAAGCACTATAAAGCATATGGAAACGAAGTGCCCCCGCGGATCTCTCTTGGGATCTGAATAAACCCCAACTATGCTGTGAATCTGTCCTTCAAGGCCCGTCTCCTCCTTTACTTCCCTCAAAACTGCGCTTTCTACGGTTTCACCATACTCGACAATTCCGCCAGGAAGTGCATAGTAATTCCTATAGGGCTCATTCTTCCTCTTTATGAGCACTATTTTTCCAGCATAAGGAATTATGGCATCAACTGTGAGCGTTATGCAGTTCATGGAAGAAGGATTTCCCTTCGTCTCAAATACTTTTTTCTCCTTTCCTCACACCATTCTACTTTGCCCACCTTCTCGAGACTATGTGCATCGCTGCCCAGAGATACCCTAATTCCTCTGTCTGCACAGCTAATCAGAAGATCCTCAGGAGGGCATTTATGTGTGGAATTTAACTCCAATGCTATGCCATGGGCTTCGAGTGCATCCAGCATTTCTTCCTCGAGCTTGTGATCTCTTACAAACTCGAACATTTCCGAAAGCGGATGCCCAAGGATGTCGAAGTCGTTCTTTTCGATGCACTTGATCACTCTTCCGTAGTAGTCGGTCGTATTCTCATGAACCGAAGCGATGATGAGGTCGAAGTCATGTTCTGGAAGAAAGATTTCCCCGCTGTGATTTATTCCACACTCAATACCACTGTAAATCCTGATCCCGTAAATACTTCTCGCATCATCGATTTCTATCTGCCTCAGTCTTGCCTTCCTCTCGTCCAAGCCAAAGCTTAGTTCCAAAGAGTGATCCACAATCGCAATTGCCTTCAAACCAAGCTCTTTTGCCTTCCCTGCAATCTCAAAAACGGTAGCTCTGCCGTCAGAAAAATTTGAATGGATGTGTAAGTCGATCATCAAAGCTTCTCTTTTCTCATGTCTATGATCTGGCTCAATTCTGGGCCAGTGGATATAAGCGTGACTGGAACCCTTACGTCCTCCTCGACCTTCTCTATGAACTCCTTGGCTTTCTGACTCAGTTTTCCCCACTCCTTAACGCCATAGCATTCCCTGTCCAGCTTGTCTATTCCGGTAATTGCAACCTGCGTAGCTCCGTTTATCATGGCAGAGTACCTTGCAAGCTCTCCATCCCAGTAGCCAACTCTGCGTCTTCTTCCAGTTACTGTACCGTATTCGACTATTCCGAGCCTCTCAGCTTCTTCTACCGGCATCTCGGTCGGAAATGGACCTGCCCCAACCCTTGTCGGAAAGCATTTGAAAACGACGATGACGTCATCAACCTTCGTAGGTCCAATGCCTACGTCGCTCGCTATTGCTGAAGCTGTTGTGTCCTTTGAAGTTACATACGGATAAGTTCCGTAGTAAAGGCTCAGAGCAAAACCCTGGCTACCTTCGATTAAGACGAAATCGCCTTTATCGAGCGCTGAATTTATCTCTAAGGGAACATCTGTGAGAAAATCCTTCAGTTCAGGTACATCTTTAGCCTGTTTTGCAATCCTGTTGACCCTGTCAACGTTCGCCGGGCCGCATCCGCTTCCTGTTGTTCCGATCTTCTTTAGGTGGTCAGCAGTTCTGTCGAACTCGCAGTGCCTAGGTTCTATGATAGCGCATCTGTAATCAACCCTGGTTCGGTCTGCGACCTTTAAGAGGTCTACTTCTTTTAAAAAAACCTCTGGATTTACGAGAACTCCAGCGCCTATTAGCAACTTAGCTTCTTTGTAAACAAAGCCCGATGGAACCATTCTTACACCGAACTTCTGGCCTCCTATATCCACTGTGTGTCCTGCATTTGGCCCTACGCCTCCGCGTGCTATTATTCTCGGCTTCTCAGTGTTGGCGATATGGGCAACTATTTTCCCCTTCCCTTCGTCTCCCCAAAAACCACCAACGATGATCGTGGCTGGCATGAAATTTGAGAGTACTTTATTGTTTATTGATTTTTCCCCCAATACAAAAATTAAAGAGTGAGAAGGAAAGGAAATCCGCCTTCAAGCACCCTGACTTTGTTGAAGCCCTCTGAGATCAAAATCCTGCTCGCTTCGTATGCTCTTAGCCCGAGAGGGCATACCACTACGATCAGCCTGTCTCTTGGTAGCTCCTTAACCCTATTCCTGAGCTCTGTCAGCGGAATGTTGATGACGTTGGGGAGATTAATTCTCATGTTTTTAGCTTCAGCCTCGGTTCTTATGTCAAGAATCAGGAAATCTTCGCCTTTCTGAAGCATCTGCTTTACCTCCTCAGCCTTTATAGCATTGAAAAGGCCTTCTAGCTTATTCTTCGCTACATACGCCGTTGTTATCACGGGATCGATAGCAGGCGAATAAGGCGGTGCATAGGCTAAATCTAACTGTTCTAAGTCTTCAAGGGTCATTTTGCCGATTATTGCGGTTGCAATAACATCTATTCGCTTGTCCACGATCCCATTACCAACTACTTGTGCTCCAAGGATTCTTTTTGTTACTTCTTCGAAAACAAGCTTTATTCTCACAATGCCTACACTAGGATAGTAGTGGGTTCGGTCAAATCCTGAGAATAGTACGCTTGAAACTCTGAAGAAGTTCCTCGCTCTTTCTTCAGTCAATCCCGTTGCTCCAACCGAAAAGTCGAAAACCTTTATTATCGCAGTTCCAATGACTCCGCGAAATCTTGTGTTTCCTCCGAGGATGTTGTCTGCAATCACCCTCCCATGTTTGTTCGCCACATCTCCAAAGGGCGCAACTGTCTTCTCTCCAGTTAGCAGGTTCACGGTTTCAACGCAATCCCCGCCTGCGTATATGAACTCATCGTTAGTCTGAAGCCTCTCATTAACCACTATTCCTCCGGTTTTCCCCACCTCAAGTCCGGCTTTAACAGCAATTTCCGAATTCGGTTTGATTCCTGTTACCGCTACTGCAAAGTCTGCTTCAACCTCTTTTCCAGCATAGACCTTCAGCGCACCGTTTTCGACGATCTTCTCGACCTTTGTAGACGTCAAAACCTTCACTCCTTTTTCTTTCAAATACGCTGAAACGAGTCTGCTCATCTCGGGATCAAGCATTGTGGGAGCAACTCTGTCGAGGGCTTCAATTAGTGTTACCTCCAATCCCAGCATTTTAAGAGCCTCACAAGCTTCAAGACCGATGAATCCTCCACCAATTACAACCGCCCTCTTTGCCCCTTCCTCAATGAACCTGAGGATCTTTTTTGCGTCTTCGGGCGAATATAGGCCGACAACTCTCTCAGAATCTATTCCGGGAATTTTCGGTCTTACTGCTCTTGCTCCTGTAGCTATGACTAGGTAGTCATAGTTGATCTCGTCCTCGCCTCCATTTTTTGAGACTTTCAGAGTTTTTCTCTTTCTGTCTATCTCCAATGCTTTCGTCTCCGTTAGAACTTTGACCTTTTTCAGCTTGCTAAAGAAGTTCTCATCTCTAACGGCTCCATAAGGTGTCTTTCGAAGGTCGTCTATGCTGGATACTTTGCCCTCCAAGAAGTATGGCAGCCCGCATCTGCTTAGTGATATCCATTTGCCGGACTCAACAACCGTGATTTCTGCTTCGGGATTTCTTCTTCTCAGTCTCGAAGCCGTTTTCATCCCAACTGCTCCAGCACCAATAATGATTACGTCCATGACCCTGCCTGGAGATAACTTGCCGATAAACTTTTCGAGGTGTTTGCTTAAAATGCAAATTCCGCTCTAAAGCATCCGTTCTGGCCTAGCATATTAACTTTCATCCCTTCCCTCCTCCTTTCATGGGAGGGCCTTCGGGGTGAACGGAAGAAGCCCCCACATCCACCTGGCACCTGCGGAGCAGCTATGACATCCCTATCCTCCTCCAACCCGCATCCAGAGCACATCATTTGCCTGTACCCATTCGGGCCCAGCTTTTCCCCACACACCGGGCACAGGCTTTCTCGCCGGAGAGCCTCATAATCTCGCTCTCAGGGTACCTGTATTTACCGCCGGGCGTTTTAATGTGATCTTCCCCGAGTAAGCCCACTTCTTCACAGCAGCGTAAGGTACACCGAATATTTTAGCAGCTTCTCAAACATTCAATTAATGGAAGTCAACGCTAGTTAATAAAACTACGCTAGAATGAAGCAGTTTCTATACCCCGCAATCTCGCTATTGCCCAGCCTTTTGTAAGACTTTATAAGTTGAGAGACCACTTCACGCATGTACTCCCTCAAATGCATAGACTGCGGAAAAGAGAGTGGAGAAGAAAGTTACAACTGCGAGTGCGGTGGTCTGCTTGAAGTCAGATTTGACTTAAATCAGGTCGAGATAGACTTTAAGCTCAACGGGAAAGATCTATGGGTCTGGAAATACCGATCGCTGCTTCCAGTCAAATCCGAACCCGTGACACTTAAAGAGGGTGGAACACCCCTTTACAGATTGGAAAGACTTGAGAAAGAACTTGGAGTACATAGAATTTATGTTAAGCACGAAGGTCTTAACCCTTCAGGTTCCTTCAAAGATCGCGGAATGACCGTTGGTGTGACAAAGGCCCTAGAATTTAAAAGAAAGGCTGTAGCTTGTGCTTCGACCGGGAATACGTCTGCTTCGATGGCGATGTACGCTGCCAGAGCCGGGCTTAAGGCTTACGTGCTACTTCCCGCTGGAAAAGTTGCGCTGGGAAAGGTCGCCCAAGCGCTAATGCACGGCGCTGAAGTTATAGGGATAAGGGGTAATTTCGACGATGCGTTGAGAATCATAAGAGAAGTCAGCGACCGCCTGAAGATCTACCTGCTCAACTCTGTGAACCCCTTCAGACTTGAAGGGCAGAAGACGATTGCCTATGAGATCGTCGACGAAATTGGTGTACCTGACAGAGTTGTTCTGCCCGTGGGAAATGCTGGAAACATATCTGCCATATACAAAGGTTTTAAGGAGTTTCTGGAACTACAACTGATCGACAAAATTCCAAAAATGACGGGAATTCAGGCTTCGAGGGCGGCACCGATATACAGAGCATTTTTGGAAAAGAAAGAAGAAGTAACCCCTGTTGCGGATCCGGAGACGATCGCAACTGCCATAAGAATTGGTAATCCCGTCAACGCAAAAAAAGCTCTTAGGGCCATATATGACTCCAAAGGCCTTGCTGAAACCGTAAGTGACAGTGAGATAATCTCTGCACAGAAGTTACTGGCGAAGAATGGTATAGGAGTTGAACCTGCTTCTGCTGCGAGCGTCGCAGGGCTCATAAAGCTCTCAAAACTTGGAATGATTGAAAAAGACGAGACTGTGGTTTGTATCGCAACTGGAAACCTTTTAAAGGATCCTGAGACTGCAATAAAAGTCTGCGGAGAACCTAAAATAGTTGAAGCGAGCGTTGAAAGTGTTATGAAAATGATGTGAACGGATTCGAGAACTTTTCGATTTCATTCACACGGGGAGCTGATTTTCAGTTTTCTAGCCGAATTTTGAAAATCAAAATCCGAATATTAAAATCTTCCCAAATAGAGGGATACTGTGTTAATCTGTCCCAAAAGTTAAAGTTAATTTTTACTATTTGTTGACACTCTCCGCGTCTAAAGTCGGGAGATTCTTGCTTCTAAGGTGTTCATCGGTCTGCTGTTCACAGTTCATCCCACGGTTAAAAACCGTAGGCTTTCTTGTCGATTTGATGGTAATCCTTAAATTTTCCAGAGGAATTTGATATTGTGCGGTACCTTTACCTGATGCTCCTGGTCGCAGTAATCGGAATCATCGTACTGCTCTACCAGAGTAATTCTGAAGAGATGAGTTCATCTTGGATGAGCTATGGAGATGCCGTGAACGAATCGAAAAAGACTGGAAAGATGCTTTTTATTTTTATAAGTTCGCCAACTTGTCCAGTATGCAAAGAATTCCGGGATTTCTTTTCTAAAGAAGGGGTGATGGATAAGATTTCCGCGAAATATTTGCCTGTTTATGTAAAAGATCCCGCATACTCTCCAGTTCCAGTCAATACATTCCCAACCTTCTGCGTTGGATATCCAGACAATCTGGAGTGCTTTTACGCTTCTTCAGGAGAGATGCTGCTCAAAAAGCTTGAGGTGGGCTAATGGAGGTAAAAATCCCCTCCTATGTTTACATACAGAAAAATGCGATAAGCAAGCTGAATAGAGTTCTCGAGAAAATCGATTCACAGAGCGCAGTAATGGTAACAGATGAAGTCGTAAAAAGATTGGTTGAGGATAAAATCCAAAAAATACCTTTCTATGGCGTTTTTCTGGTAGAGAACGCAAGCATACTCCAAGCAAGGGACATTGTTCTTAATGTTGGTTACACGGACGTTGATGCGGTTGTGGGTATTGGCGGAGGAAAGGTTCTTGACGTTTCAAAGGTTGTCGCCACAGAGCTTAATGCCGAATTCGTGAGCGTTCCTACTACAGCATCGCATGATGGTATCGCTTCTCCAGTTGCAAGTTTTAAGGAGAACGGAAAACCAATATCAATATCAACAAAACCTCCTGTGGCGGTTATAGCCGATACTGAGATCATAAAAAGCTGTCCGAGAAGATTGATCCATTCTGGTTTCGGAGATTTGATATCAAACATAGTGGCTGTAAAAGACTGGAGACTTTCTAGAGATCTTCGGGGTGAGAGTTACAATGAGGTAGCAGTTGCGATTGCGAGTATGCCTGCCCATCTGATGGTAAACAGGGCAAAAGAACCTGACTTCAGACTCGAAAACGATATTGAGACCCTGCTAAGGGGGCTGATAATGAGTGGGGTGGCAATAGCGATCGCGGGTAGCAGTAGACCGGCAAGTGGGGCAGAACACAAATTCAGCCATGCCCTAGATTATCTTGGCTTTGGAAGTGGGACACATGGAGAACAGGTTGGTTTGGGAACAATTATATTCGAGTTTTTTTACGAGAAAGCATACAACGAGGGTAACTGGGAGCTAATAAGAGAATCGCTAAGAAATGTCGGAGCTCCTACAAAGGCCGAGCAGATTGGGTTGAGCAAAGAACAGGTGCTTGAGGCTTTGCTGTATGCGAAAAAAATCAGAAGAAAGAGATTTACGATTCTGGAAGCCCTTGATCCCCAAAAAGAGGACTTCGAAAAAGCGCTTGAGGAGACAAAAATCGTTGACTGAATAGTAAATTGACTGATTTCCTTTCCGTCCCGAAGAGCGAGGCTTCCCTGTTGTGAATTTCTTAAGGAAAAGGTTAAATACAAATAGAAAATCGAATAGAAGGGGGTTTAAATGAGCTGGAAGTCTCATGGTTTCAGATTCAAATCTGGCAAGAAGTTGAAAAAGAAGGTCAGAGAGAGAGGAATCACTCTTAGAAAGTTCCTACAAGAATTTAAGATAGGCCAGAGAGTTCTTATAGATATAGAACCCGCTTCTCAAAAAGGCATGCCCCACCCAAGATATCAGGGCAGAAGTGGGATCGTTGTCGGAAAAAGAGGCAGAGCTTTCCTTGTTCAAATTAAAGACGGTAGTAAAGTAAAAACACTAATCTCTCGCCCTGAGCATTTAAGAAGTGCGTAGGGGTTGTTGGAATGTTTAAAGAGGTTAAAAGTTTTGAATACATAACTATCGCGGAAGCTAGAGAGATAATGGAAGAAATTGTGAAAAAAAGACAAGAAAAGGTCGATTTACTATTCGAAACTAGGAGAACTCTGAGACACCTTAAAACTTTTTCGAAACTTAGTGCTGATGAAGCCAAAAAGCTAGTCAAAGAACTTTTAAAACTCCCTCAGGTTGGAAAGCCTGAGATTGCAATTAAGATTGCAGATATTATGCCAAAAGTCGCAGATGAAGTCAGAGCAATTTACATGAAAGAGAGGACGCTGACAAACGAGGAGATTGAACAGATTCTGGAAATTGTTGAGAAATACAGGAAGTAGGAGAAAATTATTAATATTTTTAGTTAATACATTTTTAAAGAACGGGCGGGTGCTATGGAGAAAACAAAAGATAAAATGGAAAGGACAGAGAAGTTTGAAGATTATGCTTACGTTTTAGACTTTCTTCCATATGGCCACGTAGAGGATAAAAGACCAATTCACAAGCGAGAACCTCTAGCCCAGGTTATAGGCGAGAGATACTTCACTCTGCTCGAAGTTAGTGTGAAGAGAGAAAAGAACCCGCTTGTGATGGATAGGCTTTACATAGGCAAAGGCGAGAGAGACGTTGTGAATAGAATAAAGAGAAAGCTGAAATTTGAGGAGTTAACACCCTCTGCAAAAAAAGAGCTACCATTTGTTGTCGAGAACATAGTAAAACAGAGAGAAGCGGAGTTCGTGGAATTCTTTAACAAAGCCGAACCCATAACGACTAGGATGCATCAGCTCGAGCTTTTACCGGGGGTTGGAAAGAAAACTATGTGGGCGATATTAGAGGAAAGGAAAAAAGAACCTTTTAAGAATTTTGAGGATATCGCAAAGAGAGTTAAGGGTGTTCAGCCTTTAAAGCTAGTTGTCGGCAGGATACTCTATGAGTTGCAGAATCCCAATACAAAATACCTAATATTCGTTCAAAGCTGACTGTACTTCTCGCTCAAAGCCTTTAACTCATTTAAAAGTCTCAAATCATTTTCATTCTTTGCTCTTCCGCTGTGTTTTCTTATCAGTTCCTCAAGATCTCTCCGCAAATTTGTTTCCTTTTCAGCCAAGGATATGCTCACTATGCTTGCTGTGAAAAGAGCAACCACAGCAACACCGATTAAAACGATGACCATAGCTATTAACCTTCCCAGTAGAGTCTTTGGCACTATGTCGCCGTAACCGGCCGTAGTTATTGTTACAACAGACCAGTAGAGACATTCGAAAAATCCAATATTTTGCTCCTCGTGTTCAGCAAAGTAGAAGCTCGTTGCCCCTAAAAAGATTGCAAGGAAAAGAAGTAACAGCGCTGAACCTAGCAGCTTTGCAGATCTTGACTGGATTTCTCTCATTAGCCTTATTCCAAGAGCGATGAACCTCAGAATCCTGAGACTTCTTAGAACTGCAGCATAGGAGGGAGGGAAGAGGGCGGAGATGACTACTGCAGGGATGTATGCAACGATTTCGTAGCTGTTCACGAGAGCGTAACCCATTCCGCCCTTTTTAACTCTAAGGAGATAGTCGCAGAAAAGCACAACCGCGACTGCAAAATCTATTATATAAAGAATATAGAGGGTTGTACCGCTGCTAAGCTCCATAAGTAGTATTATGCCAATAGAGCAAACGACCAGAATTAACGCAGCGATCTCACCAAGCTTCATAAAACAAATTTGTTCGAAGATAAAAACTTGCTTATACCGGTTTGCTGAGACATTGCAAGACAAAAATCTTTAGAAAGATTTTTATATAACATGTAATCAAAGGGGGCTGGGTGAAACCGTGAACGATTGCTTCGGTAACCCGAAGTGCGATTGTGAAGAATGCGAAATGCACGGTTCTTGCAAATTTGAGGTTTTGCTTACGAGGATCGAGATTTAAAATATTTAAAATTTCTTTCCCCTATCTTTCCAACTTTTAAATCTTAAAGAAATATTTCTCTAACAGGATTTTTGAAAAAGTGTCAACGGTTACAAATTATGATTCTACAACCGAAAGCCTCGCCCCTTTAGGGCGGGGAGGAGGTCAGCCCACATAGCGTAAAAGATAAATTATGGAAAAACAAAAAGAAAATATGAAAGTCAGAGCCGAACCGAAAGAGATTTCTTCAGGAGTCTATGCGTTTATCCAGCATCGTGGAGAATGGTTTGTGAGCAATGCTGGACTAATAGTCGGAGAAAAATTTGCTGTAGTAGTTGACAGTCTGACTAACGAGTCTATGGCAAGAGCATTTATTAGGAAGATAAGAGAAGTCACAGACAAGCCCTTGAAGTTTCTCCTGAATACCCACGGAGACGCTGATCATGTCTGGACAAACCATCTATTTGGGACTACAACAATCTGTCACGAGAATTGCAGAGAAGACACTATGCGAGCGCATCCTGAGATTTACTCGGTTCTTTTTCCCGAATTGGATTTCAGCGGAGCGAATATAACCCCCCAAGACATCACAGTCAACGAAAAGATGAAAATTTATATGGAGAACAGAGAAATAGAAGCTATCCATCCAGGAATAGCCCACTCCACTGGAGATCTCTTTATTTACTTGCCGAAAGAAAAAATTGTATTTTGTGGAGATCTTCTTTTTTCAAGCAAATGCACTCCTTTTGCAATGTTTGGTAGCATCTCAGGTAGCATTGAAGCCTTAAAAAAGTTATACGAACTTAATGCGGACTTTTATGTCCCGGGGCATGGGGATATCGCCGGAAAGGATGAAATCCAAGAGAACATAAGCTACTACCTTTTCGTTCAAAATGAAGCTAAAAAATGCTTTGAAAAGGGTTTGAATCTCTATGAATTCCTTCAAAAATTGGAGTTAGGAGAATACGAAAACTGGTTTGAATCGGAGAGAATAGTTGGAAACTTAGCCAGGGCCTACAGCGAACTAACTGGCGAGACTTTTGATCTCCTAGAAGTTGCAAGATTGATGTTCCAGCGAAAAAATAATAAAATTAAATAATGGTAGTAAAATTAGGCAGAAGTGGTGACACAAATTTCTCATCGCTAAAATTATAAAACCAATTTCTGAGTTTACTCATGGAAATAATTCCGATTGCATATGACTCGATGGGAGTCAGAAGCATGGCGACTTTTGTTAAAACGAAAGACCTTGCCATCACGATCGATCCAAGTGTAAGCCTAGCACCCTCAAGATACGGATTACCACCCCATAAGCTTGAAATCGAGAGAATGAACGAAAAGTGGAATGAGATCAAGGATTTCGTAATCAAGAGCGATGTAATAGCGATCACACACTATCACTACGACCACCATAATCCTGAGGAGGTTGAAATTCTCGACGGAAAAAAGCTTCTGCTGAAGCATCCGAAAGAGAAGATCAACAGAAGCCAGCTAGGAAGAGCAAGCTATTTTCTTAATAAGTTGAAAGAAATAAATGCGGAAATTGATTTTTGCGATGGGAAGGCCTATGAATTCGGAAACACATATGTCGAGTTTTCTAAGCCAGTTTTTCATGGTGCAAACCAGAAGCTCGGCTTTGTGGTAGAGATTTTTATTTCAGAAGGAGACGACAGTTTCCTATTTTCTTCAGACGTGGAGGGTCCGATTCACGAAGATCAGACCGCCTTTATAATCGAGAAAAAGCCCAAAATCGTTTTTATCGATGGGCCAATGAGCTACATGCTAGGTTACCGTTTTTCAGGAGATTCGTTTAATAAGGCCATTGAGAACATAAAGAGGGTTTTAGAGGTAGCAGAAATAGTTGTCCTTGACCATCACCTGCTAAGAGATCTTAAGTGGAGGGAAAAACTAACAGAGCTTTTTAACTATGCCGAACAGCTTGAAGTCAAACTTCAATCTGCCTCTGAATTTATTGGAAAACCTGAAGAGCTTTTGGAGGCAAGAAGGAAAGAGCTGTATCAAAAATACCGGTGATCAGTTCACAGCTGCCTCGATGCAAGACTTGAGATTTCCAAAAGCAACCTCAATTCCCCTTTTCTTTGGTAAATACTCGAGCGCTTTTCCTGAGTTAACCATGACACATTCAAACCTTTCCGTCGCCGGAGAAACGACCATACAGGTGTCCTTGAAGACTTTAGCGCCAAGTTCTTCAATTTTTCTTATTATCTCCCCGCTTTTCTCAGCAATTTTGCGGGAGGTGAAAATCCAGAGCTCTCTCTTCACCCTCCTACCACCAAGTAATCTTAGAATTTCCTCTAGTTCTTCTTTAGAACAGTGAGGACAGCCAATTGCAATAAGCTGCGCCTCACAGCCCTTTTCAATTTTCCCTTCTATCTCAATAGTCTCGCTTGGCTTTTCGAAATCCCTCCACTCTGGCGTAATTCCCTCAGCATGAAACATCGCAATATTCCCAGTTGCAGCCAATGAAGCTGAGAGGAGTTTTAACTCGTCCAATGATACTCTCCTATCAAATAAGAAGTACGGGATCTCACCAGGAAGTTCCAATCCTGCTTTGTAGCCGACTACTGAGAGATCACCACTCGCCTTTACAACCACAGTTGGGGCTCTGTTCTCTTTGACGTGGAGTCCGTAGTACGGCGTCCTTCCCGTAATTGCCGAAGCCAATGCACTAATTCCGCTCTCTCTGTTTGTTCTGGCTCCAATAATAGAGTTCGCATAAACTACTGCAGAACTTTCGGCCCAAGCCAAGTGTTCTCCAAATTTTGGTTCCAAGATGTAATACGGTGTGCAGGTTAAGGTTATTTCAACTCCAAGGTTTTTAAAAATCTCTATTATCTCCATCTGCTTTCTGTAAAAATCTTCCCCGATCCCCATCTCTTCCCATCTGTCCAAGTCCATTCCTGCTGGATTGAGAGTTGTCCTCACCGCTACCTTCCCCTTTATGGTCCTTAGCCAATCCAGACCCTCGTCCCCAATGTTGTCGTAGCTAACACCCGAAATGTGGGCCGAGGAGATCTTTACCAGTTTTTCTGCATCAAAAACTTTTGCAAGGGCTACCACGATTTTCATGCAGTCCCTAGTCGCCTCATTTTCAAGCATTTTCTCTTCTTCCTCAGTAAGCATTTTCCACCTCTTTTTTCAGCCATTCAGGCAGCATAAACGCTGAAAGGTGTATCTCCGGGTTGTAATGCTTTGTTTTACCTCTGATCTTTTTAAAATTCCTCTTAACGTATCTGAAGTCATAATCGCCTGCAATGATAAAACTCCAGAGAGCCATAGGGTACGTAGGGATAGTTGCCAAAAATACAGTCCTATTTCTAAGCACCGAAGAGTTTGCGAGCATCTTCCTAAAGTAATCCTTTTGAATCAGAGGTGACTGAGATTGGGAGCAGAAAACTTTGCATTTCTCTTTGCAGAGCTCAAAGAAATCCTTCCCGAATAAAGGATCGCTTACACCAACTGGGTCTGTGCTGTCAACTATTATTACGTCAAAAGTCTCACAGTGCTCCAAGAATTTCCTTCCATCTTCTATCACAACCTCTACTCTTGGATCTTCAAATGCCCCGCTGTCTATACCCAAATACTTTTTGCAAAGCTCTATTACATTTCGATCTATTTCAACAAGAATGGCCTTCTCAATATCATGTTTTAAAACCTCTCTTAACGCTCCCCCATCTCCACCTCCAATTATTAGAATTCTTTTCGCCTTTCTACAGCTATTAAGGGGCACATGTACCAGCATCTCATGATAAAAACATTCATCAAATTCCGTGATCTGAATCTTTCCGTCTATAACAAGCATTTTCCCAAATCTCTCGGTCTCGTAGAGCTCTATCTTCTGAAGTCCCTCAGCTTGGGCTATTTTTTTCTTCACTGATATCATCAGTCCGGAACCATCATATTCTTCGACAAACCATTCCATAAAGAAATTCCGAGAGTTATATATAACAAGTTTGCCCAATCCCCTTTGTGATTTATAAAAATGGGTGCCCAGAAAGCCCAGAGCTAAAGCTCTGGGATGAACGGGCAAAGCTTAAATAGTTCTGCATTGAAGAGGTCTTGGGATGGGAAGCTTGGCTTTTGAACCGGCAGATGAGGGGAAAGGCGTGAAGCCTCCCTTAACGCCGGAAGCTCCCGACTTCAGTCGTGGAGTGACTCACCTGGGGGGAGAAGCAGAAGTCAGCATAGGAGATGTTGTTGTAAAGAAGAGAAAGCCTAAACGCTACAGGCTGAAGGAAATCGATGAAATGCTCAGAATAAAACGCACTAGAGCCGAAGCTAGGCTCATATCAATGGCAAGGCGTGTCGGAGTGCCAACCCCTATAATATTGGATGTTGAGGATGATACGATCGTTATGGAGAGAATTTACGGGATTCCAGTAAAGGAATGCATGAGCGAAGAGATTAGCAGAGAAATCGGGAGACTTGTTGCAAAATTGCACTCGGCAAACATAATTCACGGCGATATAACACCGATGAATTTGATTCACAGCAACGGAAGGATTTATTTTGTCGATTTTGGACTTGCATTTGTTGACAGTAGAATTGAGGCTAAAGGTGTCGATGTCCATGTATACTTCGAGGCACTTAAGGCAGGATTTGAAAATTGGGAGAATTTGAGAGATGCATTCGTCCAGGGTTATCTCGAATTCGGAAGTGAGGAAGTTTTAAGAAGAGCTAAGGAGATCGAGGAGAGGGGTAGATACGTTGAGCGAAGCTAAAAAACAGCAAAATCTCCCGGAATCAAATTAGCGTTTTTGTCTTCTCCAAGTATTCCTTTATTCCTTCTATGGCCTCCGAGAGAGTCTTCTTGTTGTCATAACCCGAGACTATTTTCTCGAGTTCATCTCTGTTCAGCTTTCGCAATTCTTTTGCAAATTCCACCATTTTCGGAATGGCCCTAGTAATGTTATCCACTATCGTAACGTCTGCCATTCTTGAAGTCCTCGAGAGGGGATTCAGATCTATCGCTATAACTTTTTTTCCATGTCTTTTCAGTATCTCGCACCTATCCCCATCCTCAAGAGGAACGAGAACTACATCCGCGATGAATATCCCCCTTCGGTCTACTATCCTCCTTGCAGAACTCAGACCCTCAAGTTCAGCGTCACCCGCACACAAAGCTGAGACGCCGAATTTCAATAGATAATCAGCAATCCTATTTACCCTTTCTTTGCTGTAATGAAAAACGTTCACTTCAACCTTCGCGTTCAAGATCTTCGCGAGCTCTCCAACCTCCTTTGGCACAAGAACTGCTGTATTTCCATTTACGCTGATCACGGGATTTTTTGCTAGCAACATCATTGCCACTGCGACCTTCTCAGCCTTCAGCGCAAAATCTCTCGTTCTTTCTCCGAGTATATAATCAAAAGCCTCCCCTCTTCCATGGGCTATCAAACCTTCTAATGCCGTTATCCCCTGCTTAACACCCTCAACGAGTTTTTCTCTCGTTACGAGGGACTCATACCTTGGATGATCCCTTGGAATCATATTCTCCCCTAAGAAATCCCTTAAGTTCCTTCAAAGAATTAAAAACATAGTCAGCATGGATTTTAAAGGTTTCTATCATATCCCTATTCTTTTCATGCACAATCAGTGCGGTTTTAACCCCTGCACCCTTCCCTGACAGGAGATCAAATAAGTGGTCCCCAACAACCAATGCATGCTTTGGTTCAACTTCAAACCTTTCAAGAATCATCTTTATAGGTTCCGGCGAAGGTTTTGGGTTCGCATCTTCCCTACTGACAACGAAATCGAATTCTAATCCAAACTTCCTCGAGATTATATCTACACTTCTTCTGCTATTTCTCGTCACAACTCCATGAATTACCTTCCTATCTCTAAGAAATTGAAGTATTTCCTTAGCGTAAAACGCCAGCCTCGCATTTTCTGCACTTTTTAGTTCATATCTTTCGAGAACCTTAAGCATTTCCCTTCTTCTAAACTCATCTTTTTCGGACAAAATCGTTTCTAACACAAATCTATCCTTGATTCCCAAAAATGCCCTTATCTCCTCAAAAGGTATGTTAAACTCAACTAAGGTGCCATCAAGGTCAAAGGCTATAAGTCTGAACATACTCCCTGAACCTCTTTGCCTCCTGTCTCGGATTATCTGCCTCGTAAATACTCCTGCCGACTATTATTCCGTCTGCATACCTAAGAACCTCCAGAGTACCACCCTGAACCCCCACACCGGGGCACAAAATCCGCATTTCTCCAGCCACACTTCTGATTTCCTTCAATCTCTCAAGCCTCGTAGCTGGAGCGATAAGTCCATGGCATCCGATTTCCTTCGCCTTTTTCGCAATTTCAAGCGAAACTTTACTCATGAATTCCTCGCCACCTGGACTGCTGAGCTCTGTAACGACGTAAACTTCGCCATCAAAACGTCTTGCAACATTCATAACCGATTTCAAAGAATCGCTCCCCACAAACCCATGGACTACTACTGCTTTCGCATCATTACGAAATGCCAAATCTGCAATCTTCGAGCTCACATGAGGAACATCTGCGATTTTTAAATCTGCAATCACAGGCTTCATTTCTGATAATTCCGAAATAATCCTTATTCCTGAAGACAGTATAAGCGGATAGTTTACCTTAAATCTGTCAATAACATCGCTGAGCTCTTCAGCTATCCTCACAGCAATTTTTCTCTCTTCCACGTCCAAAGCTAAAATTAGTTCCTTCACAGATTCAGCTCTATAAGTCGCAAATAAAGATTTTCCAAAAACGATTTTTAACACCCTCATAATTTGTGTTATGGACTTACCCTCACTGTATCCCAAGCTCGGAAAGAATTCTTGGAAAATTCTAGATGCCATTTTCAAAAATCTGTGGAACTACAAGTATGTTCCCCTAAATGTAATCAGCAGTTTTGCAAAGATAAATGAGGAAAAGACTAGGAGGATCCTAAGGGCCCTTGGAGATGACAGAATCGTTATAAATAAACAGACGGAATACGAGGGGGCAACTTTAACCCTTTCAGGGCTTAGCTTGTACTCTCTGCATCTTCTTGTTGAAAGCGGCCAAGTTAAGGCGATCGGAAAAAAGATGGGTGAAGGTAAAGAAAGTCTGGTCTACAATTGCCTTTCAAAACATGGAGAAGCTGTTATAAAATTCCACAGACTTGGATACCAGAGTTTCAAGAAGGTGGTCGAGAAAAGAGACTACGGAAACCTTAATTTTCTCGTACTTTCAATCAGATCAGCGAAGAGAGAGTTCAGCGCTCTTAAAAAGCTCCAAGGGTTAGCCGTGCCCGAAGCTTATTCATGGGAAGGGAATGCCGTGCTAATGCAGCTGATTGACGCTGAAGAAATGATTAAGGTTAAGCTCAAAAATCCCGATGAGGTTCTTGAGGCTATTCTCGAAGAAGTAGCAAAGTTTTATCGTAGAGGGGTAATCCATGGTGATCTCAGCCCTTTCAACATTCTCGTCAACGAAGAGGGCTTTTGGATTATCGACTTTCCGCAGAGCCTCGAAGTGGGTGAGGATAACTGGAGGGAAATCCTGCACAGAGATCTTGAGAATCTGCTGAAATATTTCATTAGGGCTTACGGCATAGAAAGAGATATGAATTCCGTGATCAAGAGAATAATTGGTGATAGTGGGAATTGACAGTCTGGGGCACAGAAAATTTGCTCTTGTAGCGATTGAGGGAGAAGAGGAACTGAAAACTATAGTATCCAAAAACAAGCTTTTTAGGGCAATTAGAGAGCTGAAACCTGAAATTGTTGCAATAGACAGTATAAGTGAGCTTTTCAAATCGAAAGAAGAGATAATCGAATTCTTGAAAAACACGAACACTAGATTGGTCCAGGTGGCTGTTGATAGCTCCTTACCCGCTCTTGCCAGAAGATTTGGTATAAAAATGAATCCGAGAGACCCATTTGACGAGGCTAGGACATGCGCATATCTTGCTAGCTTTGATATTGGATACGAAGTTTCTGTGTTTACGGACAAAACTCAAATAGTTGTTTCGAGAAACAGAAGTTTAGGAAAAGGGGGCTGGAGACAGAAAAGATATAGCAGAAAAGTTCATGATGCCGTAAGAAGCGTTTACAGAGAGATAAAGGCAATTTTAGACGATTTAGGCCTTGAATATAGCGAAAACGTTAGGAATAGATTTGGTGGGATCTCAAGAGGAGAGATAATTATCAACGCGCCAAGAAAGGACGTGCCTATAAGCAATTTCAAGACTAAGGATGTTCAAGTTAAGGTGAGTTCTGTCGAAAAGGAGAAAGTCGAACTAATTCCGCTCTCTAGAGCTAAAAGATACCTGATTGCTGGTATTGATCCAGGAACGACCACCGCGGTTGCCATTATGGATCTGGCAGGTAACCTGATTTCTATTAGGAGTAAGAAAGATTGGAGCTTATCTGAAGTCATTGAATATATAACTGAACACGGAAAGCCGGTCATAATCGCAACAGACAAAAAGAACCCTCCAGAATTAGTTTCAAAGTTAAAAGCAACCTTCAATGCCGTTCTCTACTCCCCAAAAGAAGACCTCAACGTTGAAAAGAAAAGAGATTTAACCTGTGAGTTTAAAATTCTGAATGACCACGAGAGAGACGCGCTAGCTGCAGCTATGGACGCCTTCAATTACTATAAGAGTAAATTTAGGAACATAGAAAGGAGGATCCCTGCAGGAGTTGATTCGGAGAAGGTTAAGGCCGAAATCGTTAGGGGTACCAAGCTGGATAGTCTTTTTGAGGACAGAAAGGTTGAGAGAAACGAAAAGAAGGAATTTGTAGACGCTGATCTAATTTCCGAGCTTGAAAGAAGGGACAAGAAGATCAAAGAACTTTTAGAGGAAAATGACGTTCTTAGAAGACAAATACGAGAACTGAAAGAGGAAATAGACAGGCTTAGGACCAAAATAGCAAATCTTTCGAGCGAAGAGAAAGAAAGAATTCGCAAGGAGACATATATAAGGAATCTTGAATTCAGAATTTCCGAGCTACTTTCGGAAATAAGAGACAAGGATTCTGAAATCTCGAGGCTTAAAGAGCAAATAGAAATGCTCAGAAAATTCAAAATTGGAGAATTGATAGGATGGAAAGAAGTGAAGATTCTGAGAAAGTTTTCTAAGGAGGAGATTGAGCAGAAAAAAGACATTGATGAGGGAGACATTGTTTTAATTCTTGATTCCAGCGGAGGAAGCGATAGTGTCGCAGAAATGCTGTGCGAGAGAAAGATAAAAGCGGTAATAACATTTGGGGAAATGTCACATCTCGCAAAAGAGGTATTTGACTCATACGGAATTCCTCGAATCGCTGCTGATGAGGTCGAGGTCGTCGGAGGAGAAGGTTTTGCATTTGTGAGCCCCAAAATCGAGGAAGTTTACCGTAAGAAGTTAGAGGAACTCAGGAGAAAAAGAATTGAAAGCATAGAGAAGCTTTTTGAGGACTACAGAAGAATGCGAAGGCTATGAATCTGCTGTTCTCTTCTATGTTCTTTTACGAGTACTCAACCGATATGATGACAAAAGCCTGCGAGATGGCAGAATTTGATGGATTAGAGTTCTGGGTTGAGACACCATATTTCTGGATAGATCGCTCAATCGAGAAGCTCGATTGCTTCGCAGATTTAAAATTAGCGCTACACGCTCCAGTTCTGGATCTCAATCCTGTTTCCGTTAATAACGATCTGTGCGAGCTTTCGCTAAAAGAAACGCTTTACACGATTTCCTTAGCATCCAAAAAAAATGCAGAACTGGTAACAATTCACGCAGGTAAGAGAAGTGCATACAGAGAGCCTGTATGGGCAGATTACAACTCCCTGCACAATTATCTTCGGATCTCTTCGAGATTTGCCAAGTTCAAAGGTGTAATTCTTTCCCTGGAGAACTCAGAACAGAGAATAAACAACCTTTGCAAGGCCCCAAAAGAGATTAAAGATTTTGCGGAATTTTACGACCTCTCCATAACGTTTGACATAAAGCATTCGATTGACATAGCGGAGGAGTTTTACGGCCTCATCGAAAGGTTTAGGAACGTTCATGTGAGCAATTCAGATGAGCAAAAGAGGCACGTGCAGGCAAGCAAGAGCGATAGAGTTGCAAAGGTGCTCAAAGATCTATCGGAACTGGGTTATGACGGTCTGATCACAGTTGAGCTGGATGATCTTGGAATTGGCAACATAGATTTTGGAAAAAAAGTGGAAATTCTGAGAGAGGAGGGCAATTTCATACGAAAATTCTTCAAAAGCTGATCCGCCTTGAAAAGTAGGGCTTTCGATTATAATTTTCCCTTAAGTTTGAAAGAAGATTTTCTCAATCTCCACTGCAGTGAATGCCGCAGAAGCCAAGGCTGAGACATTCCTCAGTATTCACTGGATTAAGAAGAATTTAATTGATCTCACTCAATTTCTTCTTACTTAAGCCTTACGATTTCGCAATCTCCTGCGTAATTCTCCTCGAAAATCCCCTCGAGCTCTCCGTTGCAAACTCTGCAATCGTCGCGCTTTCGAATGTTGAACTCAAAGAAGGTCATGGTTTCGGCAGAAAACCTAAAAATTTTCCCTTTCAAAGGATCACCGTAGCCCGTTATCAGCTTTATCGCTTCAAGAGCCTGAAGACAGCCAAAAAGCCCGGCATTAGCCCCTATTATTGCCCTACCTGTTGTTGGAGGCATCTTAGGAAGATAGCAGCGATAGCATGGGCTTCCAGTAAAGGTCGAAAGCTCTCCCTCGAACGCGTAGACCGCTGCATGAACAAGGGGTTTTTTGAGCAAAAAGGATGCATCGTTCAATATGAACCTTACTCTAAAACTGTCCGGGCAACCAACTATGACATCGTATCCTTTTAAAAGCTCCAAAGCGTTGTTAGGAGTTAGATCGAAGGGGTAAACGTTTACTTCAACTTCTGGATTTAGCCTCTCAACGAAGAGTTTCGCAGATTCTGCTTTGTTCATCCCTATATTCCCAGCATGAATTGTCTGCCGCTGTAGGTTTGATTTTTCAACAACATCACCGTCAACTATTCCAAGCCTTCCGATTCCAGCAGCAGCTAGGTACTGAATTGCAGCACTTCCTAGTCCTCCAGCACCTACGACTAGTGCAGACGACTTCGAAAGCTTTTTCTGTCCCTCAATTCCAAATATCTCGATCTGCCTTGAGTATCTTTCCAGATCAAACATCCAAATTTTTCACCTCTCTCGAATGCGATATTATGAATGTCTTTCTGCTCTCAACGTCTTCCCCCATCAGAATCCTGAAGAGCTCATCTGCTCTCTTCGCATCTTCTATCTTGACTTGAAACATTATCCTTCTCTCCGGATCCATTGTGGTTTCCCATAGCTGTTGAGGGTTCATCTCTCCAAGACCCTTGTATCTCTGCACTTCCGCGTCACCGACCTTTTCAAGCAATTTGTTCAACTCAAGCTCGTTGTAAGCATAATAAGTTCTATTGCTCTTTTTAACCCCGTAAAGCGGTGGCTGTGCGATGAAAAGTCTTCCAGCCTCGATAAGTGGCCTCATGTGCCGATAAAAGAATGCCAACAATAGCGTCCTTATGTGCAGACCATCCACATCTGCATCGCTCATGATAATAACTCTGCTATACCTCATCTTGCCGAGATCAAAGTTCCTATCAATTCCCGCACCTATTGCGGAGATTATGGCTTTGATTTCCTCATTTTTCAGTATTTTTATCATTCCTGCCTTTTCAACGTTTATGATCTTTCCCCTTATCGGCAAAATAGCCTGAAACCGCCTGTCTCTTGCTTGCTTTGCCGAACCTCCTGCGCTTTCACCTTCTACGATGAACAATTCCCTTTCCTCTATGTTTTTTGACGAGCAATCAGCAAGCTTTCCTGGGAGCATTATCGATAACTCCTCCTTTCTCTTAACAAGCTCTTTAGCCCTCCTTGCCGCCTCTCTTGCCCTTTTTATTACCAACAATCTGTTTATTAAGCTCTCTGCCTCTCTCGGATTCTTTTCAAGCCAGTCCAGCAAACCCGAGTAAACCGCCGACTCTACGGCCGTTTTTACCTCACTGTTTGTGAGCTTCCCCTTTGTCTGACCTTCGAACTGAGGATTCGGAACTTTTACACTTATAACCGCCGTCAACCCCTCTCTAATCTCAGCCCCAGCAATCGGTTCGAACTTCTTTATATTCTTTCTTCCATACTCATTGATCGCCCTTGTAAGACCCGAGCGGAAGCCTATGACGTGCGTACCGCCGTCGGGATTTCTTATGTTGTTTGCGAATGCCAAGATGTTTTCGATTTCTGAATCGGTGAACTGGAGAGCGACCTCAACCAAAACTCCGTTTTTAGCATCGTTGATGTATATAGGTTCATGAAAAACCTTCTTTCTCTTGTTCAATTCCTTAATGAGTCCAACAATTCCTTCATCAAATATATATTCCTCCGAAGTTCCTCTTCTTTCATCTAAAAGCAAAATTCTCAGACCTTTGCACAAATAAGCAATCTCCTTCAGTCTCTGGGAAACAATCTCATAGTTGAATTCAGTTACTTCGAAGATGTCATCGTCGGGTTTGAATCTAATAATCGTACCAGTTTCGTTGCTCTCTCCAACAATTCTGAGTTCCGTTTTCGGATCCCCTCTTTCGTATCGCTGGTAATATATTCTTCCATCTCTTTTGACCCAGACTTCAAGCCACTCTGAAAGAGCATTAACTACGGAGACGCCCACCCCATGAAGCCCTCCTGCGACCTTGTAAACTTTATTGCTGAATTTTCCGCCTGCATGAAGTTTTGTCATTACAACTTCAAGTGCGGGTTTCCCGGTTTCGTGAAGATCTACAGGTATGCCTCTGCCATTATCCTCAACGCTTACAGAACCGTCTGCATGAATTGTAACCTTTATGAGGTCACAAAATCCAGCTAGGGCCTCATCAACGCTGTTATCGACTACTTCCCACAGTAAGTGATGAAGTCCTTTGACTCCAACACTACCTATATACATTCCAGGTCTTTTTCTGACAGCTTCAAGATCTGAAAGAACTGCAATGTCCTTTGCGGAATAATCGCCATTTTTTGAAGTTTCAGCGTCCATTTTATCCACAAGAAATGTAGTTTTTCTGTTAATAAAGGTTTTTGAACTCATTCAAAATTTAAAAGGCAAAAAAGATGAAAGGGAGGGAAATTTTTTAATACTTATAAATTTAAGTTTAAACCATGGTGCTGAAAGGTTTACCATCCACGATGAATGACGAATACCAGCTAAATCTTCACAAGGTCTTACAACATGCTGCCAGAGTCCACGATGAAGTCGAAGTTATCTCCTACCGAACTCTACAAAGTGGAAAAGTGCACACCTTCAACTATCTCCAAATTTACGAAAGAGTTTGCGCAATGGCAAATGCGCTTGAAGCACTAGGTGTTAAAGCGGGTGACAGAATCGCGATCTTGGGGTGGAATGATCACAGGTATTTCGAGAGCTATTTCAGCGTTTCTGGTATTGGAGCCGTTTTGGTGCAGCTAAACATTCGATTGCATCTCAACGAGCTTGCCTATATTGCCGATCATTCAGGTGCTAGAGTCCTGTTCTTTGACGATACCCTTGTCGAATTGGCAGAAAGACTAGCAGAAAAACACAAATTCGATTTTTATGTTCTTATGACTGATAAAAGTCCCGAAGAAATCAAAACGAAGCTAAAACCGATTTACTATTATGAGGATCTAATCAGCAAAAACCCTAAGAGGAGAGACTGGGAGGACATCGACGAAAAGTCGGCTGCTACTGCTTGCTACACGGCTGGAACAGTAGGTAATCCAAAGGGTGTTTTTTACTCACATAGAGCCCTAATTTTGCAAGCGATAACATCCGCAGCAGTTTTTAACTTTAGCAGTTCAGACGTTTATCTCCAGATCGTGCCATTCTATCACGTGAACGGCTGGACGTCTCATCTGGCTTGTCCAATGTTCGGGGTCAAGCTAGTACTCCCCGGACTCTACAATCCTGTTCATTTGACAAACATAATACTAAACGAAAAGGTCTCTATAGCTTCAGGAGCTCCAGCAATCCTATCGCCCATTTTGGAAGTTTTGAAGAGGATTGCACCGACAGCAAGATTAGACAGATTCAGACTTATAAGTGGATCTACAGAACCGCCCTTGGAAATGATAAAGAGCTATAGAGAGCTGGGAGCCAATTTGATTCATGCTTATGGCGCGACTGAAACTTCCCCGCTCGCAACTGCCAACATCCCGAAGCCTCAGATATTGGCTTTGTCGGAGGAGGAGCGTCTTATGCACATGAAGAAGCAGGGATTGTTTGTATTTGGGGTTGAAGCAAAGTTGGTTGAGCCCGCCACTGGAAAGGAATTGCCTTGGGATGGGAAAAGCATTGGAGAGCTTTGGCTTCGCGGTCCTTGGATCATAAAAGAATACTATAACGATCCAAGAACAAAGGAAAGTGTAACAGAAGACAAGTGGTGGAAGAGTGGAGATGCAGGAACAATAGACGAATTAGGATACTTCCGCATAGTTGACAGACTTAAAGACATTATAAAAAGTGGCGGAGAATGGATACCAAGCGTTGACCTTGAAAAGACACTCATGAGCCACCCATACGTGTATGAAGCCGTTGTTGTAGGGGTACCCCACCCAAGATGGGGTGAAAGACCTCTAGCACTGGTGGTGCTGAAAAACCCTCACAAAACCAAGCCGAAGGAACAAGTTGAAACCGAATTAAGAGAACACATGCTAAAAAGGTTTGCAAGGTGGCAGTTACCAGACAGAATCATCTTTGTTGAGGAGATTCCCAAAACAAGTGTTGGAAAGATAAACAAAAAGATTCTAAGAGAGAAATATAGAGATATATACATAAAGTGAGCTACCCCGCCCTAAAGGGCGGGGTTTTCGGTTATAATCTTAATTTGTTTTTGACACTCTCCACGGCTAAAGCTTCCAAGGCCCTCATCGGTAGGCTGTTCACAGCCCTTTTAGGCTCCCACCTCATCCCGTTCCACCTTACAAGCAAGGGCTGCGTCCCCCGTTAACGCTACCTCCCTAGAGGTAGCCTGTGCTCCGGAAGCTTTCCTTCGGCTTCGAGCTTCTTTAAGGCCAGAAAGCTCCTCCGGGCTTCGTTGTTCTTGTTTATTATCTGCTGGGCAGTTGCTGAGCCTATCAGCGGAACGTATTTTTCGTAGAGGTGCTTGGGATACCACTCGAAACGCCTGCAGCGCATGTATGCATGCCTCCTTTCGAAGTTCAGCTCATTGTAAAGCTTAGCGCAGCTGTCCGCAAGCTTCCACAAGGGCAGGACAGCCCTCGATTATGAAAGTGTTCGTTCTCTTCACTTCAGACACCTTTCTGAGCTTCAATGTATTTTTAAGGTCTATTATGTATAAGCATATCGACAATCCGCAGAGAGTCTTGGGGATCTATTGACCAATCACCTTCCGAATCTAGGTGAGCTGCTCCACGGCTAAAGTCGGGAGCTTCCGGCGTTAAGAGAGGGCTTCGCGCCCCTCCCCTCATCTGCCGGTTCGGGGGGCTCACAGCTCCCCCATCCCGCAGATCTCATTAACCTGCGGGCTATGTTTATGCATGCGTTTAGATCCCTGTCGTATTCCATCCCACACTTCGGGCATTTGTAGATCCTGCCTACACCTATTTGGGCAACATGCCCGCATGTATGGTAGAATTACGGAAAGCAGTATTTAAGCTTTGCCCATTCATCCCAGAGCTAAAGCTCTGGGTTTTCTGGGCACCCAATTTCTATAAAAAAAATTGATAAGCATTAAAAACCATAAATTTTAAATACTCCTCTCATGCTAATACTCATTGTGTGGAACTCACCCTTTGAAATTGGATTTGAGCAGCTTAAAGTAGCCAAACGGAAGAGGTGGTCACCTTGTTAGATCTGCTATCCCTTGTAGTTGCCTACACCTTCGTGAATGGCTCCTTGTATTTAGGAATGGCGCTTGGATTTACGATAACAACAGGAGTTCTGAGGATCTTCAACTTGGCATACGGAGCGATCTTCCTAATAGCAATCTATGGAACCTGGATGTTCTGGAACGATCTCGGTTTTGGATTGATTGAATCTATCATCTTGGCAATTTTGCTCGTGGCAGCGTTCACCTACACAGTTTACAGAGTGGTGATCCTAAAATTCGCAGATCTCGAAGACTACATGCTTGCAGCGCTTGTTGCTGTATTTGTGATTGTAGAAGAGCTGATTGGTTATGCGTACCCAGAGGTAGTAGGTGTCTACGTTCCTACGATGGTCTATACAGAGACCGTACCCTTCGGTGTTGCCAGCATTCCCGGGCAGTATTTGGTTGTTTCACTAGTCTCGCTTGCGATGTTGGGTATCTACCTACTGTTCTTTATAAAAACGAAAAACGGATTCATAATGAGGGCGATCAGCCAGGACATGGTCGCTTCCAAACTCGTTGGTGTCAATTTCAACAGAACTTTTGCCCTTGCAATGGTCATAGCTTCAATTCCACCGGCAATTGTAATGCTACTAATCTCCCCAGTCTGGGCATTGAATCCCTACATTGGATGGACTGTTTTCACATATGCCATCCTCGTAGCAGTACTGGGCGGATTGGGTAACCTGAAGGGAAGCATAATGGCTGCATACATCATTGGCTTCATTCAGGCTTCGGTTGGTTTCTTGCTAGATCCAAGGCTAATGCTTCTTGTTGCACTTGTAGTGGTCATGGCAGTTTTAATAGTCCGTCCTAAGGGTTTGGCTAGGGCGGAAACCATATGGTGATGGCTTATGGTAAAGCTTGAGCCAAGAAGAGGCAGACTAATCATACACTTTTTTGGAAGAAAATACGAATGGACGATTGAGCCAAGATATTGGAGAAACCCGATAATAGGTCTGATTCTATGGCTCTCTTTGCCTTTGCTTTTGTACTTTGTAGCAAGAATTGTATTCAACTATCCACCTATTGCACTTATGTCAACTCTGATCTATGCAAACCTTCTGATTATGATGTCTGCACCATTTAACCTTCAGACCATTGGAACCGGTCGGCTCAATTTCGGACCCCACTTCTTCTTAGCAATTGGGGGCTATACTGCTGCTCTACTAAGCAGAAATTATGGCCTTAGCCCTGCATTGACCCTTCCAGCGGCTTTTTTGGTTGGTGCAATTATAGCATTAGCCCTGAGTCCTATTACCATAATATCCAGAGGGGTCTATTACGTCCTGATAACACTACTACTACCTTTCATACTAGGTGAAATAACTTACTGGCGCTCTGACATTTTTGGTGCTGAAACAGGAATTCCAAACGTGGGGCTTTTATTCCCAAGCACGGGTGACGTTACCTTTGACGTCCTAATATTCGTCTACGTCTCGCTGGTAATATCGCTGGCATTTCTGTTCTTTGTTGATAGAACTCTGAGATCAAGATATGGCTTTATGATGGGAGTTATAAATGAAGATGAAGATGTCGCTCGATCCTATGGAATAAACGTCAATCAAATAAAGATGATCACTTTCACATTCACAAGCGGTGCAATGGCTATCTGCGGATGGTTCTTGGCACACTATCAGGGGTCGTTTACAGGAGCTGTTTGGTTGATGCCCTCGTTCTTGATCTTGGTCCTGCTAACGGCTACCTTGGGTGGTAAAGGCGCTATTTATGGCGTGGTCATAAGCGCATATTTCGTAGCTACCTTAAGGGAGGTCACAAGGGTTACATTCGGAGAACTTTCAGTAGTAGTCCTCTTCTTAATACTGCTGCTCCTGCTCTACTTCCTGAGAGAAGGTTTCTGGGGACTTTACAGGAAGAGAAGATACAGAGAGTACGAGCCCAGCATTAAAGTTAGAAGGCAAACCTGAGGTGATGAAATGCTAAAGGTTTCAAATCTGACCAAAAGGTTTGGGGGCATTATAGCAGTAAACGACGTGAGCTTTAAAATCGAAAAGGGAGAAATAGTCGGGCTAATAGGACCGAACGGGGCAGGAAAAACTACCTTGATTAACTTGATCTCTGGATTCTACATCCCTGACAGAGGTAAAATAGAATTCAATGGGCTGGATATTACAAAGAAGATGATGCATGAAAGAGCCAAGCTCGGAATTGCAAGGACTTTCCAGAATCCAAGAGTAATTTCAAACATGACGGCACATATGAATGTTCTCTATGCTGTTCTCGGAAGTCCTTATGGAAAAAATATAACAATGACGGAAGCTGGTGCAGAAGCCATATACTATCTTGATCTTTTCGGGCTACTCAAAAAGAGGGATGTCTTAGCATCAGATCTGGCAATATATGAACTAAGATTGCTAGAGCTCGCAAGAGCTTTGGCATTAAGACCGAAACTTTTACTTATAGACGAAGCTATGGCTGGGCTAAACCCTGCAGAAGCTGAGAGTGTTTCAAAGCTCATAAACAGAATTCGAAACGAATTCGATCTGACAATCGTATGGATCGAGCACGTTCTAAAAGTTTTGATGAGATCCGCAGATAGAGTCCTTGTGATGCATTATGGAAAACTCATCGCAGACGGAAAGCCAGAAGAAGTGGTAAGAAAACCTGAGGTTGTTGAAGCCTACATAGGAGAGGAAGAGTTATGATGAGCGTTGAGGATTTGGAGGTTTGGTATGGAAAAATACTGGCGGTGGATGGAATAACGATAAAAGTAGAAAAAGGAGAAATAGTTGGTCTAATAGGGCCAAACGGAGCCGGAAAGAGCACGATATTGAACTCAATCATAGGTATGATAAAACCGAAGAAAGGAAAGATTACTTTAAACGGAGAGAGCCTAATGAATCTTCCAACCTACGAAATAATAAAGAAGGGTATTACAATAGCCCCCGAGGGTCGTAGACTGTTTCCATTCCTGACAGTTGAAGAAAACCTTCTAATGGGAGCCATTAATGGTGAAGCCTGGAAAAAGAGAAAGAGCTCGCTCGAATTCATTTATTCGAAGTTCCCAAAGCTAAAGGAGAGGAGAATGCAACTGGCGGGAACTTTGAGTGGTGGAGAACAGCAAATGTTAACCATAGCTAGGGCACTAATGGCTTCGCCAAAGCTACTTTTAATAGATGAGCCGAGCCTAGGATTGGCTCCAAATATTTCTCTTGAGGTCTACAAGCTCATAAAATCGCTTAGAGACGAGAACAAGATCACAATATTGCTTTCGGATCAGAACGCACGCAGAGTTCTCCAGATTAGTGACCGAGCCTATATCATAGAGAACGGAAGGATAAGGATGGAAGGTGAAAGTGAGAGGCTGGCTAAAAATGAGGAGGTAAGGAGGGTGTATTTGGGCCTATGACGGACTATTTCGGTTTTATGGATTCTTTATTTAAGAAGGGAGAGAAAAGAGAGCCGCCGTTGAAGGGTTTGAGAGTGGTTGAACTAACTCATTTCGTTTTTGGCCCAAATGTGGGTAGGATCCTGTCTCAATTTGGAGCTGAGGTTGTTAAAATAGAGACACCTGGCGAAGGTGAGCGTTATAGGCTTGCTGCCGTGTTTGGAAGATACTATAACAGGGCAAACCTCGTTTACGGGATTCAGAATGCAAACAAGTACTTCCTCGCAGCTGATGCAAGAAATGAAAAGGCAAGAAGGATAATATTCGAACTAGCAAAGAAAGCTGATGTCTTTGTTGAAAACTTCAGAGCAGGGTTAGCTGATGCTATGGGTGTTGGATATGCCCAGATAAGCAAGGTTAATCCAAGAATCATCTATGTCAGCTGTTCTGGCTTTGGGCAATACGGCCCGCTAAGCAAAGCCCCGAGCTTTGACGTTGCGGCACAAGGAGTTGCCTCTCTAGCGGTGAAAACTGGCTGGGAAGACGTTGAGGAGTTCTATAAGCTTCCAGACTACTTCGGAGATTATCTACCGTCGATGATGGTTGTTTTTGCAATTCTAAATGCACTTTATTATAGGGAAAAAACGGGAAAGGGCCAGTATATCGACGTCTCCCAGACTGAAAGTTTGCTCCGATTCCTTTACGATGTAACCTACTTCAGCCTAACTGGAGAGGAGATAGGGAAAACGGGCAACATCGATCCTTGCGCAAGTCCTTCTGGGATCTTTAAGACAGCCGACGAAAAATTCGTTGCTATCGCAATAATGACTGATCAGCAGTTCAGGGCCCTCTCAAGTTTGGTCAATGGCTTGAAGAACGGAGAACGATTTAGAAGGGATAAAATTAAGGAGCTCAACCAAATCTTGGAGGATTGGGTTTCGAAGCACAAGCTAGACGAGATTATGGAGTATGCCAAAAAGCTCGGATTTCCAGCATCTCCTGTTCTAGGAGACCTCGAAGTCTTCAATGATCCCTGGAGATGGGAGAGAGGTAGCATATTAAAGATAAAAGATCGTCTCTACGGTGAGATTCCAGTTCCCGGACCTTTTGTGGCGATGAGCGCGACTCCCGGACAGATAAGGTGGATCGCAAGACCTGTAGGATACCACAACAGACTAATACTCAAAAAGTGGCTCGGAATGAGCGAAGACGAGATAAAGAAACTCGAAAAAGAGGGTGTTATAGGTTACTGGGACGAACAACCCGGTTGCGCCCCGCCGCCTGTTTGGGATGCTGAAAAAGACCCTGTTTTCAAGGGTGATGAGGATGAGTAGAGATGAGGCTTTGATGAAGCTTTTTGCGGAAGACAGTAAACCTTTCGCACTCGAAGATGTTAAAGTAGCCGAAATTTCCGGAGAGAACTTCGCCGGAGCGATTGCGGGATCGCTTCTAGCAGAATTTGGAGCAAAAGTGATTCGTGTTGATTTCGACGACGAAGCTAAGAACATCTCACCATTCGGGGCAAAAATAGAGGGTTCCGGTATACCTTATCTGGTCGAAAGCAGAAACAAAGAAATAGTGAAATTTGACGAGAAGGTAAGAGAGGAAATCAAGTCTTGCGACATAATTATCGACGGAATGAAACCAGGATATCTCGATTCCATAGGACTCGGATATAGACAGCTGTCTGAGATAAATCCTGGCCTGATATACGTCGCTGTATCACCCTACGGCCACTTCACTCAGAAAGCCAAAGAATTGGCCAACGTTCCAGACTCCGATCTAACGGCTCAGGCTTATAATGGATATCCATCAATCATAGGCAATCCATACCTCACCGGAAAGCATTCGTATCCTCTGAAGGCGGGAATGTGGGCAGCATGGGCTATGGCAGGGGTCAATGCTGCATGTGGGGCTATGATTGCCCTGATTGAAAGAAAGAAGAGCGGTAAAGGTCAGTTCGTGGATGTCGCCACACACGATGCTTTGGCTGTTATTCATGCGTTTCCGACAATCGTTGGCTTTCTTTTCGGAAAATCAAGAACGAGATATGGAACATTGGACTATATTCTTTACCCATTCGGCTACTACCGGGTCAAAGATGGCTACATCGCTCTAGCCACACCCACAGATCCAGACTTCAGAGCTCTGCTCAAGATCATCAAGAGATGGGATCTCGAACCCGATTACAAATACAGCCTTGATAGGATTTCGGACGATCCAGAAAGACTCAAGATGCTTGATGAGGCCTTGAACAAGGAGCTTCAGAACTACACGGTGAAGGAACTTGTCAGCAAGGCCAGAAAGAAGACCAAAGGAAAATTATTAGGCAGGTTCCTCGGCGCCCCGGTTATAGTCAAGCTAAACACGCTTCAAGAGCTTTTGAACGATCCGCACTGGAAGATTAGAAACAGCTTCATTAAATTCAATCCAGACGGAAAAGAAGTCCTAATCCCCAATACTGCGGTGAGGATGTCAGAGACCCCACCAAGAATCCTGAAGATCCTAGGCAAAGCTCTCAAGAAATCCTAGGTTTTCAACTTTATTTGACATTTTGACCAAAAAATTTTAGTGTTCATCCTAACTCTTATCGTGAAGACCTTTGCCTCATGGAGTGGTGGGAAAGATAGCTGCTTGGCCCTCTACAAAGCTTTGAAGGATGGGATAGATGTGAAATTGCTTCTAAACACAGTTACAGAGGATGGGATGTATTCCCGATCTCATGGAGTCCGTGCAGAGGTTTTAAGAAAGCAGGCAGAAGCACTTGGCATCGAACTTCTCCAGATAAGAACCTCTTGGGAAAACTACGAGGAGAACTTCTTGCAGACCCTTTTGAAATTAAGAGAACTTGGCTTTTCCCAAGGAATTTTCGGAGATATAGATCTCGAAGAACACAGGCAGTGGATCGAAAGAGTTTGCGAGAGAGCCAAAATTATACCATATCTACCGTTATGGAAGATGGAGAGGGAAAAAGTAGTTAGAGAATTTATACATTCAGGCTTTCGCGCTGTTGTTTGCTCCGTAAAGGACGGTATTTTGGGCAGGGAATGGCTTGGAAAGGAGATCGATATGAAATTTATCGAAGAGATGAAGAAAAGATCGGTAGATGTCTGCGGAGAGAATGGTGAATTCCATACCTTCGTCTACGATGGCCCAATATTCAAAAAAAGACTCAAGCTAAATTTTGGTGAAATAAAATCCAAGGATAAGTATAGCTTCATTGAGATCTATGTTACCTGAAGAAAAAATTCTTAATCAAGAAGCGAAATGGCGAGCATGAGCTTCAATGCTAGTGCATATATAGAGTCAAGTCTGGGGGCAATAAAAGAAATTCTAAAACCTGAAGAAAGCGATAAAGTACTAGCCGCATGTTCTGGAGGTGTGGACAGTACAGTTTCCGCGGTTCTTGTCGCTAGAGCCCTCGGAAAGCCAATAAAGGCTGTATTCATCGATGATGGGCTTAGGAGAAAAAATGAACCAGAAACCGTTGTAAAACTTCTTCGTAATCTTGGCCTTGATGCCTTCGTTTATGATGCAAAAAAAGAGGTCCTTGATGCTTTAAAAGGCAAGGTGGATCCCGAAGAAAAGAGAAAAGCCTTCAGAGATGCTTTTTACACCGTGCTTGGAAAAATTATTAGGGAGATGAATGCAAGGTATCTCGTTCAAGGCACAATTGCGGCCGACATTGTAGAGACTGTAGGCGGAGTTAAGACCCAGCACAATGTCCTTGAGCAGCTGGGAATTGATACATCAAAGTACGGTTTTAAGGTGCTAGAGCCAATAAAAGATCTATACAAACCACAGGTAAGAGAAGTGGCCAGAAAGCTTGGAATTCCAAAGGAAATATCCGAAAGAAAGGCCTTTCCTGGGCCAGGATTAGCAATAAGAATAGTTGGCGAAGTGACCTGGGAAAAACTCGAAATTCTTAGAGAGGCGACTCAAATCGTTGAAGAGGAAACAAAAGATATCGACTCATTCCAGAATTTCGCCGTCCTTTTGGACTTAAAGGCGACTGGAGTTCGAGAGGGAAAGAGAGTTTACGGCTACATTCTTGTCGTCAGGGTTGTTTCTTCAGAAGATGCTATGACAGCAAAGTTTGTAGAAATTCCCTATGAAAAGCTGAGGAGAATATCCCAGCGAATAACTACCCAAGTTCCCCAGATCGCTAGGGTTGTATATGACATAACCGACAAACCGCCAGCAACGATCGAATACGAATAAGTATGTATTTTGAGCTCTGGATAGACAATTCAAGAAGAGAAGAGGTAATTAAGAAGCTAAAAACAGTCTGCAAAGAAGTCTGGGAAGTTTCCGGGAACTATGACCTCATAGTCTGCGCCGAAAGTGAGGACCAAATAAAAGTCGATGGAGTTCTGAATTGGAGGAGGCACTACACCTGCTAGCTCACTCAACAACCTTTGCAACCATGTCTCCCTTTTTTACACCCAAATCCTCTGCAACTGGCTCACACTTTGCCATCAAAAGGAACACTATCGGCTTAAATTCAGCATCTGAAAGACATTCATAGTTTGCCATTCCTTTTGCCACGATCAGATCAGCTTCTTTCAACCTTTTTAGAGTTTCTTCCGGTAGTTCTTCAACTATTACTCCGATAGCTCCCTTTCCGTTCGTTAAGATTTCATCAGCAACTTTTTCTACTCCCGCAAGCCTCGCATCCTCCAGAGTGGCATCATTAAGTATGGGCCTTCCTCTAACGACCACCGTAAGCCTTTTGCAGAATTTCTTAAGCTCCCCCATCAGGATCTTATCAAAAAATATTTCTCCTGCATTGTCCGTTAGGTAAACTACATTTCTAGCAAGTTCCGGAATTCGATCCACGTGGTCTATTGCAAGTCTCTGGCTTAACCTCTTTCTGAAATTCACCTCGAAATTATCATCGATCTTGTGCCCTAGAACACCAAAATCAAACTCATTCCCAATTATAGCACATTTTACAGCGGTCCTCAATGGATCTGCGGATTCCTTGACGATATTTTCTGCAAGCTCTGCAACTTTTGAAGAGTTTTCGTTTGCTATTTTTTTCATTTCAAAATACGGGTCCTCGCTTCCCAGGATCTCATAGACTCTTCTGTGGATTTTGGTTGCCAGATGAGCATTTACAGGCCTATTGCGATATTCCTTGCTTAAAATTTTCAGTGCCTCGTCTACACATCTCGAAATCAGCTCTCTGTCTTTGGTCACCAGTTTTGCTTCATAATAAACTCTGTTCAGCAAACAGGAGGGGCATATGGGGTGAATCTTCATTTCATATCCTCCGATCGATTTCTTTCAAAATTCTCGTACCCTCTTCAAATTTCTCCACAGCATCTTTTAACATCGAAAAGATCTCAGGATGATCCCTTAACCTCTCCAACCACTCTCTGTATTTCTCTATGTGCTCCTCGTTATGCTCGATCCAATGCTCGAGCAATTTCTTGAATCTCTCCATGCTCACAATAGAGTAGCAAGTTTTAAAACTGTTCCTAAACAACTTCTAACTCGATCTCTTCACCCCTGTGGTTGTAACATTTCCAGTCTTTGAGGCTGAAGGGATAGCATACGATGATATGATATTTTCCATAGCGGGTGAACAGAAAGAAATCCTCCTCGCTTGGCTCACAACAAGGCGATGGATGGCTGTGCACGGTTCCGTGGATCCTCATCCCAAGTGGAAGCATTTCGAGATGTATGACCGCAGACCTCTCGCCAGCCATAAAAGGTAGAAAAACAAGCTCCTCAATCAAATCCTTTTTCCCTGAAAGAAGGGCAATAAACTCATTCGGATAGGAATCCTTCGCGATTGCAAGAATCTCTTTCAGAAGCTCACGTGTAATCTTCATAAAAACTCTCTGGGATCTGCAATCTCACCCTTTATTGCACTTGCAACAGCAGTTGCCGGGGATGAAAGATAAATAAGTGCCTCAGGATTCCCCATCCTTCCTTTAAAGTTTCTGTTCTGGGTTGAAATGCAGACCTCTCCGTCAGCGGGAACTCCCTGATGAATTCCAACACAGGCTCCACATCCCGGAGGGAGGATTATGGCTCCAGCTTCTACTAACGTTGAGATTATCCCCCTTTCGATTGCTTTGAGAAGGATCCTCCTGCTCGCTGGAGCAACAATAAGACGGACTCCTTCCTTTACCTTCCTTCCCTTTAGTAACCTGTAGGCAATTTCAAGGTCAGAAAGACGGCCGTTTGTGCATGTGCCAAGAAAAACCTGATTAACGGGAGTACCAGCAACTTCTTCTACACTCACAACAGCGTCAACCGAGTGAGGTTTTGCAACCACAGGGGGTACCTCCTCGGCGTTTATATATATCTCTCTTTCGTAATTTGCTCCGCTGTCTGCCTTGATAACCCTAAAGTCGCTTTCTCTACCCATTTCGGCCAAAAATAATCTTGTCTTGTTGTCGCTTTCGAAAAGACCCACCTTTGCACCGCACTCGATGGCCATGTTTGCAATCGTGAGCCTCTCTTCGACATTCATGTTTTCCACACAATCACCATGGAATTCAAGAGCCTTGTAGTCGGCTCCGTCCGCACCGATTTTCCCTATCAGATACAGCATCAGATCTTTAGCATAAACACCTTTAGACATTCTCCCACTGTAAATGACCATTATACTCTCGGGAACCCTGAACCAGTTCTTACCTAGAGCCATGGCTACAGCGATATCTGTAGAACCCATTCCTGTCGCAAAAGCCCCTAAAGCCCCATAAGTGCAGGTATGGCTGTCAGCTCCAACAACAAGCATCCCAGGCCTTACAAACTTCTCAACCATCAACTGATGGATTATTCCCTCTCCCGGAGGGTTAAAATCGGATCCAAATTGCCTAGCAAACTCGTATATAAACTTTTGATCGTTGCTGAGCTCTCTTCTTGGCGAGGGGGCGGCATGATCTATGAAGAAATGTGCTTTTTCTACGGCCCTGTAGATCCCAATCTCTTTCAGCTGCCTAATCGCCAAAGGAGCTGTGCCATCCTGAAGGGCTATCTGGTCAATTTGGGCTACAACAATGTCACCGGCGTACACATCTTTTCCAGATTTTTCACTTAGTATCTTTTCAGCGAGTGTTTTCATCTCCACACCTCTCAAGCCATAGCCTCTCGTCGGTTAAGTGAGCTACTCCACGGCTAAAGCCGGGAGCTTCCGGCGTTAAGAGAGGGCTTTACGCCCCTCCCCTCATCTGCCGGTTCGGGGGGGGCTCACAGCTCCCCCATCCCATGCCTCTCGTTAAGGCATGGGCTATGTTTATGCATGCGTTTAGATCCCTATCGTATTCCATCCCACACTTCGGGCATTTATAGATTCTGCCTACACCTGTTTGGGCAACATGCCCGCATCTGTGGCATGTTTTAGAGGTGTTTCTGACCTCCTTTTTAGGCAAATACCTGACCTCTATTCCCTCAAGCAGGGCCTTGTACTCAATGTAGGTTTGGAGCTTCCTGAAGGGCAGAGAGTGAAACCTCCTGTTAAGCTCTTTGGATTTGCCAAAGTTATCCCCTGTTCCAGTGAGATCTTCCATCACGATTACAGGCTTGGGGAACTGCTTCGCATAGGCAACTATCTGGTTTGCTATTATATGTAGTTGCTGATCTACCTTCCTTCTCTCTTTACCTTTAAGCTCCTTGACTTTCTTCAGAAGCTTCTTCTCCTGAAGCCTCCTTCTAATGTGCCTGTATAGCCCCCTTATGCGCTTGATTTCTTCGCTTTTCCAGAAGTTGCCTTTCATCGGCTTGCTCGGATTCTCCTTTGATATCGCTACTGCGACTGCTAGGTTGTGCTCTCCCCTGTCTATCGCTATGACCGTTTCAGGCTCATCGGGGACTTCAACGACCTTCTTTAGAACGAAGTGTGCGTACCATTCCCCACCGCGTTTAACCATCTCAACGGCTGCGAATTGCCATTCTCCCTTCAGAGCTTCCTCGATTCTCTGCCTTTGCCTTTCACCGAAGACTATCGGAAGGCTTATTCTCTTCTCTCTGTTAAGGCTCAGTGTAAGCCAGTACGGCGTTAGAGCGTTGTCTGTCTTGGAAAAACTGTAGCACCTCTCATCGAAGCGTATGGAAATCCTTTTAAGCTCCAGAACGCTGCTTTCTTTTCTGTTCTCCTCAAAGCCCTTCAGGATCTCGACAGCCTTATCTCTGGCTGTCTGGATTAAAGCTGTGTTGAGATTAAACAGCCTTTTTGCGTCTTCATAGCATTTTTCATGCAAAAACTTCTTCGATGTGGAACTGTAGCCCAGATACCATTTAACGAGCTTGAAATACTCTCTGAGAGTTTTATTCAAAGCCAGGACTTTTGATTTATTCGGCCTGAACACCCTGCCTACAACGCATATCTGGGCTTCCCTCTGCAAGGAACATCCCCAAGGCTTTTTTTTCAACACAGAACTATTTAAAGCTTGCCCGTTCATCAGAGCTAGAGCTCTGGGTTTTCTGGGCACCCATTTTTATAAGTTGCTCAAATCGATTTTTTATGCTTTAATAGCGCGACGTAGTGGAAGGGGAGCTCAAAACTCCTCAAAATCTCAAATCCTCTGCAGATTTCCAGTATCTCATTGAGAGATATCCTCTTATCCACGGGTGGACCAAAATCACTGTGAACTTTTTTCCATTCCGCAACGAGTACGAAATCCGCCCTTTTTGCCCAAGAGAGATAATCTTTCGGATTCTCCATTTCATGCAGGGCGTTCGAAAAGACAACAAGATCGATCTTAAAATCGATTTTGGGAGGTTCAGCGGAAACGATTATGCCAACATTCCTTACTCCCTCCTTTTTAAGTTTTTCGTAAAGTTTTTCGGCCATTTCATGACTTATCTCGACTGCATAGACTTTTTTAAAAATTTTGGAAAGGGGAATCGTAAGGTAACCTGTTCCGGCGCCTACGTCGAAAGCTACGTTCTTCTTCATTTCTCTTATTCCTCCAATTGCTCCCAAGACTTTTTCCGCTGGAAAAAACCTTCTTATTTGAGAGGATTCGAGTTCATCTATGAGTTCTGACCATCGAGGCATGAGTGAGCTCTTTTTACATGCTTAAAATTTTTCCGTCTGAATTTGACTCCTGTGCGCTTAATTCCAGAGATTGTTGCTTCCTGAGATGTCTTAAAACTGAAAGCCCCGTTCTCCAAGGCAGGAGTAGGTCAGCTACCAACCCTGTTCACATTAGAATCAAAGAGTGCACCTCTATGCCCCCGCCGGGAATCGAACCCGGGTCTAGGAGTCCGCAGCCCCTAAGGATATCCGCTACCCCACGGGGGCAGTTTAATTGTTATCCTAGAAGTGAGCTACTGGACTTCCCTCTGCACGGGAACATCCCCAAGATCTTCAGCACAGAACTATTTAAACCTTGCCCATTCATCCCAGAGCTAAAGCTCTGGGCTTTCTGGGCACCCATTTTTATAAACTTATCTATTCGCCCACAAAATTTGATATACCCCTCAGGGGACTATTTTCTATAATGCTCTGGACAGAAAAATACAGGCCAAAAAATTTGGATGAGGTAGTTGTAAGCAAGGAAGCACTCTCAAAAGTCTTAGAATGGGCTAAAAAGTGGCAGAATGGGACATGGAGGCCTTTGCTGCTAGCAGGACCTCCCGGAATTGGAAAAACCTCCTTGGCTATAGCTCTTGCGAACACCATGAAGTGGGAATACGTTGAAATGAATGCAAGCGATCAGAGAAACTGGCAGATAATAAACAAAATAGTAGGGGAAGGGGCTTTTAACGAGACTATAAGCAATGAAGGTGAGTTTCTGTCCTCTAAATCTGGAAGATTGAAGCTAATAATACTTGATGAAGTTGATAATATCCACAAAAAAGAGGACACCGGTGGAGAAAGTGCCCTGATTAGAATAATCAAAAAAAGGCCAAGACAGCCTATTATATTGATAGCGAACGATCCATATCAGCTATCCAACGAGCTCAGAAAGCTTTGTGAGTTTTTAGAGCTGAAAAGGCTAACAAAAACTCAGATTTTGAAGGTCCTCCAAGAGATATGCAAGAGGGAAGGAATAAAATGCGAAAAAGAAGTGCTTGATGGGATTGCGGAAAACGCTGAGGGGGATCTTAGAGCTGCGATCAACGATCTTCAAGCCATTGCCGAGGGAAAGAAGGAGATTGGACCCGAGGATCTTGTTGTAAGCAAGAGAACGCGAGAAGTGGATGTTTTCAAAGTGCTCCAGAAGATCTTCAAGACGAAATATCCCCCCTATGCCGACGTATGGTTACTCGATGAGTCGCCCGAAGACTTAATACAGTGGATAGAAGAAAACATCCCCCTCGAATATTCCGGAGAGGACCTGTTTAAAGGATATCTGGCTCTTTCAAGGGCGGATATTTTCATCGGCAGGGTGAAAAGGAGGCAATTCTACCGGCTTTGGAAGTATGCCACATATTTGATGACAACCGGGGTCCAGCAGATAAGGAAAGAAACGAGGCCGGGGTTTACAAAGTATAGGCGTCCTCAGATCTGGCAGTTTATGTTCCAGACAAAGCAGAAAAGAGAGCTAAGGGATATGGTACTCAAGAAAATCTCAAATTATTCCCACCTGTCAACTGAGAAGGCAAAAACCGAGATGCTCCCCATTCTGATTCTTTTGTTGAAAAATCTTGAAGTCGAAAAAGCGGCAAAGATTGCGGCATTTTATCAGTTTAACAGAGAGGAACTCGAATTTTTGGTAGGAGAAAGGGCTGGGGAGATTGCAGATTTCATCGAAGAAAACAGATTGCACAGAATCGACGAGAGCTGGATTTCTGTAGAAGCTGAGGAAAGACTTGAATCGGGTGCAAAAGAGGAAGAATTGAAAGATAAACAGAAGCCGAAGGAGAAGAAGGTAAAAGATTTAACTCTAGACAGCTTCTTCTCTTAGCATGAGCTTCAAACTTGAAGATGCAATAACGCTCCCTGAAAAGGGTCTGGCTGACGAGATCGTAGAAGAGATCGCAAAACGCACGGGAAAAAATTATCAGGAACTTTTCTCGATGATTAGCGAGAGACAGGAGAGAATGAACAATCTTGTCAGCTTCGAAGTAGTTGCACTTGTCGTTGCAAAGGAGTACGGAGTGGACATTTCAAAATATTTGGCAATATTAGAAGAGAGAATTTTCAATGAGACTGTTTAGAGATGCGGCGATAATAGGTAAAAAAGCTGTGATCGCAGATCTTCATTTTGGACTCATCTCTTTTTACGATAGGGAACTATTGGAAAAAGTTTTACGGCTGGCAGAACGTTTTCAAACTCTCATAATCGCTGGAGATATCAAGCATATCGGGAAAAAAAGTCCTGTAGACGATTTTTTGGCAAAGATCTCCGAAATAGCTGAGACTATAATAATCCACGGAAACCACGATATAGGAATAAAGGGCCACAAGGCTATTAAGGTAGGGAAGTACGGAATATTCCACGGCCACTCTGTTCCCGAAGATACCATAATGAATTCCGAGAAACTTATTTTAGCTCATGCACATCCCTCGGTTTTCATACCTTCGGAGGTTGGTGGGCATAAGGAGAGAGCGTTTCTTTTGGGAGAAATAGACTGGGACAATACCAAGAAAAAAGTCGTCGTTCTTCCAGCCTTCAATGAACTCTGTTCATCAACTGCAGTAAATTTAGAAAAACCCGCCGGTTTTATTTTCAGGAAATTTGATTACAGTAATTGGGATGCGATTCTTATTGATGGAACAGTTTTGAGCTTAAGAGCAATTTCAAAGAATAAGATATTCTGAACGAGTTGGGTTTAGAAAACGCTTCTTCTTAGCGTAAATTTGACTATCTTCGACACTAGAATTATTTTAGCCCTGTGCCCGAGATGCCGGAAGAAGCTAAGCCTGAATGGTTACAGGATTAAAGAAGCACCAGATGGATGCAGGAGCATCCGTTTACCCCGAAAGCTCCCTCAATGACGATCGGAAGGGATGAAAAATCCGAGAAGAGAGGTAGATAAAAGTTATGATAGCGGAACGGAGATTGCATCATCATAATTTCTGGTCAATTCCAAAAAAATAAAATATCCTCCGGCAACCATGCAATATGCTTCTTCTGGAGCAGGAGGCCAAGGAGCTTCTGGAGGGCTACGGGATCAGGACTGCGAAGGGAGTTATCTGCG
>Ga0078972_1001530_pt1 | contig 85810 bp, 77 predicted proteins | sample YelNatPaOPGAMG01_FD_67568 | JGI IMG/M metagenome (GOLD analysis project Ga0078972, IMG submission 67568) | Hot spring thermophilic microbial communities from Obsidian Pool, Yellowstone National Park, USA - OP-RAMG-01 (SPADES assembly) (version 2) | ecosystem: Environmental > Aquatic > Thermal...
GTATGAGATTCGCACTCTTCGAATGATTTGCCAGCGCAAGTTCTTTCGATACATTCGCCCTGTCCGTTGTTCTTTGTGGCATCCCACCAACAAGCATAAGGTGTTTGATTACATTCTTGTTGACTACGCCCACTACAGCTCCAATGACCACATTTTCTATTCTGCCACCTACAGGCATAGTACCTTGAATACTTCTCGCATAAAGATTGATTATTAAAAAGTTTATTATACTCACAGTGAACAACACACTCCCTTCTCTCTGGATTCCACCAACAGGGATCTGTACTTTCATTTCCCGCTCCTCCTTGTAATCCTGATGTTCCATCAACGCTTTCACAAGAATCCGCATCTTTAAATAAACTACAATCTATAAATCCTCTCTCGCAAACATTGATATTTTGAAAAACCCCTGAGGCCGCGGGTCTAAAAGGCGCATCTTTTTCTGGATAGGCCTGAGGAGTTAAAGGAATGAGACAAATTTTATTTAGACAACGAGCTCCATCTGGACAATCAGCGTCTGATTGACAAATTCCGCTCACACCAACTTCACAACTATGGTTCACACAATTAATACCGGTTGGACAATCACTATTATTATCGCAATACGTCTTTGATGTCAGCATTAACTGATCTTTTATTATTGTCGCTGTTGTTCCTCCTGTTTCTCCTACATTAATATCAAATTTATCAGTACTTAATTTTTCGATTGGCCGCATCTTGTATAAAGAATAACCAGTTGGCTCTAAACTAAACCAACTTGTATCTCGCTGTTGATATTTTTCTTTAGTTAAAACTTCATTGGGTGTCTGAATTATAGCAGCACAGGTTGATTCTTTGCCTTGACCGATTTGACGCTGACAACGGACACCACTTTTACAGGTTTCAATATAGTCATTAATTTCTTTTTGCCATTTTTTTTCAACTTCGTTACAGTGTAACCACTCACCACAAACACGGGTTGGAGAAACTTTTAAAATTAAATTAGTGTCATTGGCTGTCTGACCCTTAGCGTAACAGTATTTACAGTAATCGGTATCTTTGTAAGCTGATTGGGAACAAGATGCTCCAAGGGTGGTTGTTTGAGCGTTTGTTTCTTTAAAGAAGAAGGAAAAGATTTTTTTAAGCCAACTCACTTCTTGACCGGGTTGAACTTGAGTTGGGGGTAAATTAAAGGGTGCCCTACTGCAATCAACTGGCTTAACTAAAGCGCCGCCCATTTCTTGTGATTTGGCATAGGTGGCAACGGAATTATAAATCGGCTCACCAAAATTTTCATTATAGAAAAGAACGCATCCATTTTCTAAAGAAACTTGGCCATTACAACTGCCCTTGTCTAATTTGAAATTATCAAGAAGATAATATGAATCCAGTGGTTTTAGTTCAAAATTGTCAAAATAAACTACACCGGCAGCTGAACAGCATTTCCAAGGAATAGTTCCGCCATTATTATTAGCTGGATTCCATGGATCATTACACTCATTATTATTATTATTTAAATCACACCCAGCCCATCTTGGTGGTGATAAAATTGCCTGAACATTTATGGATTCAAGAGGATAACCATTGGGATTATTGGGTCCAATCGTTAAAGAAAGATGTTGCCAGGTGTTTTTAGAAGAATCAAGATTAATGTTCACATTATTGGTATAACCATGTTCATAATTCCAAGCCCAATCACTAAAACCTTCACCGCCATTCCATGGTTTATTTCCTATATCAATTAAATTAGCAATACAGGCCTTGAGATTATTACGATTAAATTGACAATTCCTTGGTGAAAAATTCTCTACCCATTGGCGACAGCATTCTGCCGGGCCCATTGTTTCGCCAAAGGGACAACCGGTTGGTATAGTATTTCCTTTAATCCCACAATATTTTTTATATTCTTGCCAATCTGAACATTCAGAGCACTTATTTAAATCATCGCGATTTTTTATCCCTTCGTAATTTAACCCAAGCAACACGCCAGCCCAGTTATGAGCAGCCAAACTACTGATTTTTCCGTCAAAGGTTAAGCGATAACCTTGAGTTGTTTTTTCTTCTTTTCCTATTTCAATATTTTGACCAACATTATAAACTAAACTATTTTTACCAATTGGTATTGATCGTGGTAATGAAACATTAATTGATAAACCTGGTTTTGGATTTCCTCCACTTTCACTTTCGTCTATTTTACAAACATTTTGATTTACGCCATTTAACTGACAGCCCTCATCACCCAGAGACCATGAGGTCAATCCTTCTTTGAAATCTCCATTTTGAACATAATTTAATTCAGCGGTCATTAAAGAATCAGTAAATGATTTGCAACCAACTTCTTTTTCTGGACATAAGCCAGCGTAGCCCTGATAGCCATTTTCTTTATAAAGTTTGATGTCATAAACACCATTTTTAAGATAATCGGGGTAGCAGGGCTGTTCTGTTTCTTGTTTGAACCAACCAGCGTTTCTTTCAGCTGTTTTTTCTTTCCATTGACATTGTTTTTCGCCAGGATTTTTGAAATAAGCGCTGCCACCGCCAGCCACAGTAAATTCTTCACAATCCATTTGTGTCTCTCGACAAAGAATTGGTCGGGTTTGATAAAAATCAGGGTCATTTTTGAGAAAAACATCATCATAAGTGGTTGGCTTACCATCAATAAAGCCGGTGAGCCAAATTTCTGACAACCTTTATCAGTGGCTTGGCAGGAAAAGTTTTTATCATAAATCAAATATTCAGTTTGGTCAGCGGGAACAATAACGTCATCAGTTGAAGGTGCTTTATCATTATTAAATCTTTCTTCAAATGGTAAGGAAGAGTTTTGGGTATTAATTAAGGCCTCACAACCAATCGCCTCTTCGGCACAAAGTTGCGAAAAACTTTTTAGGTAATGGGCTCTATTTTCTCGATCACGATATTCAGCACAACCAACCATCACTGGATTGTCATTTTCGTCATTACAAGTAGAGGGAGTTATCCAAGAATTTCTGATTAGATAAAGCGAGCCAGTGTCGCGCAGTTGAATATAATCAAGCCAAAAGGTTGAGCCACTAGTAATTTCTATTTTTTCCGCTGGGTCTGGTATTTTGTCAAAATAAATCGGGCCAAGATTAATCAGTTGCCATTCCTTGGAAATATTAACTTCAGGAAAATTAAGGTTGCTTGGCAAAAACTTAATGGAAATTTTTTGATTATCAGCAACTCCTTTAACTAAGAAAGAAAGAAGGTAGGATTTTCCCTGAGAAACTAAACCAGCCACATCTCTTTCTGCACCAAGATTAGGAATGCCCTGAGCTTTGGCTTGCCAGCCTAAAAGGTCAGCAAAGTTTTTCTTTAAGAACGAAGTTTCACCAGAGGTTTTATCGGTGGTCAACATACTGACTTTTAAAGAATGACCACCAAAATAAAGAGAGTCATTGGAATAAAAAATTTCTGAACCAGCTGAAGCGCGCCAAGGATAAACAGTACCACTTTCAAAATTATCAAGGAAAGATATTTTTATATTATTAGCATTATTGCCTTTATATTCTCGACAGCCATCGCTGGTGGCTGAACACTTAACGCTCTCCTGGGGAAGAGTTAAGAAAGTGCAAGTACCGGTATAACAGGTACAAGAAGACGGCGTGGTTCCACCAAAGCCGCCGCCAGCAACACAGGTTTTTCCCAAATCACAAACTTCTTTGCTCGGTGTTAAACAAGTTCTTGCTCCAAGTGGTACCTCGCAACTTTCGCCACCAGTTTTACTAAAAGATAAACCATCAATGAGTGGCTCGTTTTTTATCGGATCGTTATCTTTAAATAAAGCTGGCCAACAAGCTGAACTGGAAATTGGTTTATTTTTTCTTAACTGCAAACAAGATTCATGGCAAGTAATGGTATTTTTGTAAAGTCGGTAAAAGATTTCTCCGTTTTCATTATAAAATTCTTTACAATTGGGATTAACTCGAGCATCAATTGGACCATTAACTGGATCATTTCGACATTGACCCCAAATTTCTTCAGCAATTGCTGTTGGTAAAATTTCAAAAGGACCGCCATCACCTCCTTTTCTTAAGAAATATCTTTTTAATTCATAGCCAGCTGTTTCTGAACCAATCCAAGTATAAAAATTAGCGCAACTACCATCTGGTTTCTGGCAAGCCCGCAGATAGGAGTAGAATTCTCGACCTTCACCACCCCTGGCTACTTCTTCTAAGTTAGTAAAGCCTTCGCAACCAACTTCTGAAGCAAGACAAGTTCTGGCGGTTTTTGGAATAAAACTAACATCTCTTGATGAATAAAAATCAGTTGGCATTTCGCGGAAAGAATTATAGCCAACACACTCTGCCGGACACTTGTCTTTTTCTTTAGCCACGGCTGACAGATATGGTTCGCCGGTAATGGGTGTATATTTTTCACAACCAACCTCTTCTTGATTGCAACCCTTAACAAAATTTAAACAAGCCGCGTCATCGTCATTTTTAATCAATTTTCCCTGACTGTCGCGATTATAACAGGCAAGATAATCTGGGGCTTTTTTAAGATAAACAATATTTTGCGAACCATATTCGCTATAATAAGCAGATGAACCAGCAATCAGTGCCACGTTATCAATCAAAACACCAGCCCCGTTACTTGAAATTCTCAAATCGCTAATTTTTTTATTAACCCCGGCTGGTAGGGGTGGGAATTCATAAGAAAGAAATTGCCACGATGAATTTTGAACCAACTCCCAACTCTTGCTCGCCCCAACAACATCTTTAATACTAACTGTCAATTCACGAGAAGAGTTTGAATTATTATTTTTAGCAAATAAAATTATTGTGTATTTATTTTCTGGCAAAAGATCAATCTTGGCTCCATCAAAAGAAGGAGTCAATAGGCCGTCTCGAGTAAATTCAGCAAAAACCTTACCAGCATAAGCCTTAGTTTCATCAAAAGTAAATTTGCCGGTGGGAATCTCATTCGGTGCTGAAAATTCCCAACCCAAAGAACTAATTGTTGGTTCTGTCCCTTTATATATTTCAAAAGAACCATTAGGTAATAAATTTGTATTTAAATCTTCTTTGGTGCGAATAAATTGACTACACCCCTCGGCTGTGGCCTGGCAAGTTTCAACTGAACGATTGAAGAAAATAACATTATAAGGGTCATTTTTTTCATAAAAACAATAAGTTGAGTTATAAGGCACAAGACAGCGACCTTGACAATCACAGCCATTTGGTGAAGTACATTTACTCGTTAGATTACATTGAGAATTTTTCTTACCCGACTGAGTGCAACTCCACATTCCGGCTTCACCTAATTTTGGGTCATAATTTTTACAATACCAAGTACAGCCAATTGAATTAGCATCGCAGTCACCATAATCCAATGTTTTTTCTAACCAAGCAAATTTAGCACCATCTTTCGCTCGGGTGTAGGATTGGCAGGAATCATATTGCGGCTCGCAGCGATCAGCGCTAAAGCGCCAAGAATTTTTATAAGCAGTACAATAATTCCAAGTATGACAAGTCCCATCATCGTTTTCACCAGTACAATCTCGCCATTGTAAACAGGCTTCTTGTCTTTCTGCACTTTGAGGATCAGGAATAGCCGTATAACCCATTATTTCACAAAGAACAGCTGGTGCTTTTAAGCGCCATTTTGGATTAACCAGATTACAGAATGGACTTTCATCAACATCATCATCAGAATTTCCACACACTTCATCCTTACCACAACGGGTTCCACATTTTCCGTCTTTACCGGCTTGATTAAAGCCATCAACAATTTCTTTGAGGGTATATTTTTTACCAAGTTTACTCACTTCTTCAGCCGCAATCTGAAAACCTAAGGGCATAATTCCGGCCCTGGCTAAAATTTTGGCGTTGGTCAAAGAATAACGAGAAGAATAATCACGTCGGCTATCAATTACTGAAGGATCTGAACTGCCAACATACCAATCAGGATGAAGAAGATTTCTTTTCATTGCTTCTTCAATAGTCAACTCTTGATCAATGGCTTGAGCAAAGGCTGTGTCAATCACACAATGATTGGGCAGGGCATAACGAGGATCAGAAGGACATTGAGCAAATTCATCAACTAAACGAATAATTTCTCCTTTTTTCAATGGTGTAGATAAAACATCAGCGTAGACAGCCCTGATTTCTTCGGGTTTAGGTGGGGGAAGAGGAGAACCGCCGCCAGTCTCACAAGGTGGACAAGAACTATCATAAAAAGAGCCATTACCAGAATCATTACAACGGTAACAGCCAGTCACGCAAATATTAGGAGTACAAGAACCAGTTGGTGGTGGAGGGGTCGTGCCTGGTAATTTCTGCCCGGCTTTTTGAAAAAGTTCCTGCCAAGTTTTTGTACTCCAAGTTTTTTCCTTTTCTCCACCTAAAAGCGTGACACCCCATCTCATTAAAGATTGTTGAAGTTTACTCATTAAAGTATTAGCAAAAACACCAATAACATCAGCCGCTAAAACACCAGTATAGATTTTTTCTGAAGCAGTACCAGCCCTAACTGCTTCTCGCGCTTGTTCCTCAGTCATACCGGCTGGAAATAAACCCACTCCAGAAATCGCTGTTTCTGGTACCTTCCATTCGCCCCTTAAAAGTTGTTGGAATTTTTTGTTTTCAGTAATCCTACTAACTTCGCTTTGTATCTTAGAAGATAAAATACCAATTTTGCCCAAAGGATTTGCTTCTGGAGAAAGTCTTTTTTGAAAATCCGAAAGAATATTTTCTGGTCCCGGGCTTGGTAAATTAGCGAATTCTAATTTTTTGTTTTTAAGTTGGCTATAAGAAAAAAGAAGGTTGTTATATACCTCTACTCCTTGTCTATACCAATTTTCATCTTCTCTTAGTTTACTTTGACATTTGGGAAAGTTTTCAGAATCGCAAAGATAGGGAACCACCGTTCCTCTCGGACAAAATTGTTTACAGGTGTCTCGCGGACAAAAATCATTTAACGACAACCCTGAACATTCTTTAAAAATCTCATCTAATTTTTTGGCTTGCCTGTCATAATCATTAGCCAAAAGCCCGATTTCTCTTTCCAATTTATTAAGTTCTGCTTCATTTAATTTAAAAATGCTCCCGGCTGTACCCATTTCTAACTCTTTTGCTCTTTCAATAATTCCATCAATTAACTTTCCGTATTCATCAACCTTCGCTAGTAATTTTATAAAGGTATCATCATTGTCTTTTAACAGCGTAGCAACATGAGGGGCAAATTTGCCAGCATCAACCATTGTTTTAAGTTGAGTGGAAAATTTGGCCGGACCCTCTTGAAGACGAACAGTAAGTTGAGCAATTTCTTTTCTTGAGGCATCAATTAGATTCTTTTTGATATCAGAAAGAGAACACCTCGCTTTAATATCTTCTAGTTTCATTACTTCCGGCGGCTTAGGAACCGGCAGGGAGAGAAGAATACTTAATTTAATTGTCGGATCAATCTCTTCACAAAGACCTTGGCCAGTAAAATCTTTGGCTATTTGATCTAAAAACCCAGCGGCAGTGGTATCGGCTAATTTTTCAAAATAATTTTCATCTGTAAAAAACAATGGTTTCCCTTCTTTGCCAAAAGTTCCAATAAAGGTAGCTGTTTCTGAGGCAAATTGTGTTAAAAATGGATTTAAAAAATTCTTATACATTATGGCCGCCATATTTTCGCGAGCTAAATCCCAAGCACGGAGAGCAAAATCTTTAATAAATTTTCCAACCTGAACCGCAATGTGAGGAAGGTCGGTTGTTAACCATTGGGCTTTGGCTGGTTTTGGCAAAAATAAAATAGGAGCAATAATAGAGAAAATTATTACCCCAATAATGATTGAGTAAAAAGTTTTTGTCTTAAACTGTCTCATAAACTTAGGGACAGGTTGTTGTTTGAAAGTATTTTTTAAATTAACCTAATTACTCTAATTATTCTAACTGACCTAATGAATTTCTAATTTTTAAATGTCTAATGTTTCTTTTTGATAGATTTAATAATACTGTTAAAAATTAACCGAAGTTCTTTGGCTTCTTGCCATAATTCTCGTGCTTCTCTTGATAATTCTAGCACTGCCCTTGAAGTCATCCGTAACCAGGGCTGTGTTTCTCTTGCTTCTTTTTTGGCAATGCTAATTTTGTGTTTAAAATTTTTTCCTGATTCTGCTTCATCGGCCTCTGAATAATTTAGCCCCAACACCTGTTCCGGCATTTACCAACTGTGAAATAATTGGTATCGTTATTGGATTTCTAGGAATCTTTTTAGCAAACTCGATGATTTTTTCTCCAAATCTTGCTGTCTTTCTTCTAAATCATATCTTCTTCTTTTAGAAATTTCTTTATTAGATATTAGAAATTGATTAGACTAATTAGGTTAATTAGACTAATTAGGAATTTTTACTGCTGGTTTTCTTTGATTGCTTGTAAAAACAGAGTTTTTAAAGTTTGATCATCAATTTGACCTAAGATATTTGGATTAGCACCAGCAGCTAATAACAATTGCCGAATTTCTTGGGGGGTTAAATTTTCAAATCCAGCAGTGCCCTTTTGCGAGGATTGTTCTTTTAAAATCTTTGAAAAATCTATGGCACCAAGACCTCCAGGGGTAAGCTCTTCTGGTTTGATTCCAGTTTCTTTAACAGTTTCATTGTACAACTTTTTCAAGGTTTCGTCATCTACTTTTTCCACAGTTTCTTTATCCATACCGGCTTTAATTAAAAATTCTCTAATTTCTGCTGGACTTGGCTCTTCGGCTGTTTTTGAAGGAATCTGGACTTCTTCTTTTGGTTTTTCAACAACCTTTCTTAATGGTGTTGATTCTTGATTTGTTGGATCAGATCCAGCCTCTATTTCTTCTTTATCACTATAACCATCAGAATCAGAATCAGTAAGATAAATGCTTGTCCCGTATTTAAAAATCTCATCGGCATCGGAAATTCCATCTTCATCGGTATCTTTTTTGGCTAAAATTTGCTGAACTTCTTCATTGGTTAAGGTCATTTTTTCTGATTTCGGAACACGAAATGGTCCTTGAATTGCCTCTTTTATTTTGAAAAAACCAAAAAACAGAACAAAAATCGTTAAAAAGATTAAACCAACAAACAGACCTCTATCTTTCATATAGTTATCAACTAATTGCCAATCTTATTGAATTACGTAATTAATGTTTAGTATTTTTAATTTGTAGGAGTTTATAAATATCTAACCAATTTTTTAAATTCAAATCTTCGGGTCTTATTTTGGGATTGATTTTTAATTTCTTAAGAATTTTTTCTAGTTTCTCTTTTTCAATAATTTTTTTTAAATTATTAACCAATTGTTTCCTTGGACTAAAAAATCCCTGCCGCACCAACTGAAAAAATTTATCTTCATCTATTATTTGCGTCAATCTGTGTTTTTTGTCTGTATCTGTCTGAGCAAACTGGTTAATCGGTACAATCCTTAAGATAGCTGAATCAACTTTTGGCTTTGGCCAAAAACTATTTTTTGAAACAAATCCGATAATTTCTGGCTGGCCATAAAAGGCAACCATCAAAGATATTATAGTATTTTTATTATTTTTGGCAAGGATTCTTTCGGCTACTTCTTTTTGAACCATTAGAACCATTAATTTGGGTTTAGGTGCTTCGCTTAAAAATTTTCTCAGTACAGCGCCGGTAATATTATATGGTAGGTTAGCCACAACCTTATAACTTAAATCTTTAATCTTAACCTTTAAATCTGTTTTTAAGATATCTCCAAGGATAATTTCTATATTTTTATCGTTTTTAAATTTTTCTTTCAAAAATTCCACTAATTTTTTATCAATTTCAATCGCTATGACTTTTTTTACTTTTTGGGCTAACTCTTTAGTCAAAATGCCAAAACCAGCGCCAATTTCTAGGACAAAATCATCTTTTTTTAATTCAGCTGCTGAAATAATCATTTTTAAAACTCTGGGATTAACAAGAAAATTCTGCCCCTTATTTTTTAAGGGTTTAATTCCCAGAGTTTGACAAATTTCCTTTATTTCCCCTATCTTAAACATTTTTCAACGTCCTAATTTTTAATGCAATTGTCATAAATTTTAAGACAACAGGAGATCAACGAAAGTTATTCAATAACGAAATTGATGAGTTTGTTTTTAACAAAAACAATTTTATTAATTTTTTTAGCCGCAAGATATTTTTTTATTTTTTCACTGGCGAAGGCAATTTCCTTTATTTCTTCCTCTGATAAATTAATTTTAACTTTTAGCCTATCGCGAACCCTACCATTGATTTGAACAACAAATTCTATTTCTTCTTCAACCAGAAATTTTTCATCTGGTTTTGGCCATTTCTCTAAGAAAATACTTTTTTTATTACCAAAATTATGCCAAATCTCTTCGGCTAGATGAGGAACAAATGGTGATAAAATTTTTAGAAACAACTCGGCCTCCCCTTTTTCTAATTTTTCTTTTTCTTGTGACCAAAAATTCAAAAATTCCATCATCGCCGCCACCGCCGTATTAAATTTCATTGTTTCAATATCATCACTAACTTTTTTAATTAGTTGATGAAGTTTAATTTTTATTTCTTGATTTGATTGGCCAAATTTATTTTTATCATTAAATAAATCCAAAACCCGATTTAAAAATCGAAAACAACCAACTAATCCCTGTTGACTCCAACTGATGGCTTGATCAAAAGGACCCATAAACATTTCATAGAGCCGTAAAGAATCAGCGCCATATTGTTCAATAATTTCATCTGGATTAATGACATTGCCAAAGGACTTACTCATTTTCCGACCATCCTCAGCCAGAATTATTCCGTGGGCTGTTCTTTTTTGATAAGGTTCTGATTGCGGCACGATACCAAGATCAAACAAAAATTTATAAACAAAGCGAGAATATAACAAATGAAGATTAGTATGCTCCATGCCGCCATTATACCAGTCAACTGGCATCCAATATTTAAACAATTTCCAATTTTTAATCCCTAATTTCCAATTACTTTTCATAAGGTATGCAAGATAGTACCAATTTGAACCAGCCCAATTCGGCATTGTATCTGTTTCGCGTTTAGCTGGCCCACCACATTTTAGACATTTTGTTTTGACCCATTTTTTAATTTTGACTAAAGGTGACTCGCCAGTCCCTGATGGTTGATATTTTTTGACGTAAGGCAATTTCACTGGCAATTTTTCCTCGGGCACAGCAATAAAGCCGGGATTTAATAATTCTCCTTTTGAAAATTCATTTTTAGAATATTTTCCACTTTCAATTCTTTTTTTACAATTTTCACAAAAAATCAAGGGTATTGGTTCACCCCAATAATGTTGGCGCGAGAAAATCCAATCGCGAAGTTTATATTGAATAGTTTTTTTGCCTAAATTTCTTTTTTCTAACCAATCAGTAATTTTTTCAATTGCTTCTTCTGAAGTTAGACCATTAAATTGACCGGAGTTAATTAGCTTACCATAATCAGTAAAACATTCTGCTTGTTTAGAATTTTGAATTTCTAATTTTGAGTTTGTTTGGGATTGGGAATTTTGGATTTGGGATTTAATATCTTTAGTTGGCGTAATAACTTGTCGAATGGGTAAATTGTATTTCTGGGCAAAGGCATAATCGCGAGTGTCATGGGCTGGCACAACCATCACCGCTCCGCCGCCATAAGTAGCAATAACATAATCGCCAACCCAAATTGGAATTTTTTCGTTATTAATTGGATTGATAGCATAAATTCCTTTTAATGGCACGCCGGTTTTTTCTTTTTCTAATTTTGTTCTTTCAAATTCAGGTTTCTTTTCTGAATCTTTAATATATTTTTGGACTTCCTCCCAATTTTCAATCTTTGATTTTAATTTTTTAATTAAAGGATGCTCTGGAGCAATCACTAAAGCCACAACACCAAAAATAGTATCAACTCGAGTGGTAAACACTTCGATTGAAAATTGAAAATTGGAAATTGGAAATTTAATAGTTGTTCCTTCTGACCTGCCAATCCAATTAATTTGTTGGGTTTTTATTTTTTCTAAATAATCAACTTTATCTAAATCTTTGATAAGGCGATCGGCATAAGCAGTAATTTTTAACATCCATTGTTTAATTTTTCTTTTTTCTGTTTCTGTTCCACATCTTTCACACTTACCATCAATAACTTCTTCATTGGCTAAACCAATTTTGCAGGCCGGGCACCAATTAATTGGCATCTCGGCTTGATAAGCCAGCCCTTTTTCAAAAAATTTTAAAAAAATCCACTGCGTCCATTTATAATATTCTGGATCGCTGGTATTTATTTCTCGCGACCAATCAAAAGAAAGACCAAGTGATTTTAATTGTCGTTTAAAGGTTTTGATATTTCTTTCAGTAACTTTAATGGGATGAACACCTGTTTTTATGGCATAATTTTCGGTGGGCAAACCAAAAGCATCCCAACCCATCGGATATAAAACATTAAAACCTTCCATTCTTTTTTTTCTGGCTAAAACATCCAGAGCGGTATAAGATCTGACATGACCAACGTGAAGACCATCGGCTGAAGGATAAGGAAATTCAACTAAAAGATATTGTTTCGGTTTCTGAGAAAAATCTTTGGCAAAAAATAATTTTTCCTTCTCCCAAAGTTTTTGCCATTTAGGTTCAATTTTTAAAGGATGATATTTCATAAAAGATAAGACATAAAATTTATCCTATCGGTGATATAATTTTCGCTGATTCATAAGTTTTGCTCCACAAATAGCTAAAGCCAGAGCATCGGCTGCGTCGTCTGGTTTTGGTATTTCTTTTAAATTTAATTTTATTTTAACCATTTGCTGAATTTGTTTTTTGGAGGCCCGACCATAAGAAGTTAAAAACATTTTGACTTGAAGTGGAGTCATTTCCAAAATTGGACACTTGGCTTCATTAAAGGCTAAAATCGCCACACCCCTCGCTTCACCAACCTTAAGAGCAGTTTTTGAATTTTGGGCAAAGAATAATTCTTCAATTACAATTAAGTTTGGTTTGTATTTTTTAATAATTTTTTTTATTTCTAAAAAAAGTTTTTCTAGTCTTTTAGCCGACATCATTTTAGAACCGGTAGAAATACAGCCATAATCAAGCACCTTCAAGCATTCTTTTTGTGTTTTAATTAAACCAAAGCCTGTCCGGGCCAGACCAGGATCAACACCGAGAATAATCATAAATTAATAATTAATAAAGAATATAACTTTGATTTGTGGCGATTCATCTTATTATTTTATATTTGTATAATAATCATTAACTTCTTCAATTTCATCTAGTTTAGCGAAAATTTCATTAATTTTTTTCTGTTCTTGCTCAGAAATAGTAATCGGATCTTTAGCAAACCACTCTATTTCAGCATAATCAATTTCTACCCCATCCTTTTCGATTCCATCTTTAACTTTTTCTAAATTTTCCGGTGAAGTATAAATTGCTAATTCGTCTTCTTCCTCTTTGATGTCATCCGCACCCAAATCAATTGTTTTTAATTCAAATTCCTGACGATTTAATATTTTGCTTTTATTTATTCTGATAATTCCTTTTTTTTCAAACATCCATAAAACAGCACCTGGTTGAGCAAAGTTTCCATCATATTGATTAATAATTCTCCGTAATTCTCCCATCGTCCGATTTTTATTATCAGTTAAAACTTCAATAAGAAAAGCAATTTTACCCGGGAAAAAAACTTCATAAAGAGCCGATTCAATGATACTCTCATTTGTTTTGCCTAAACCGCGATCAATCGCTCGTTGAACATTTTCTTTGGGCATATTAGCCCTTTTGGCTTTATCAATGGCCAAACGCAATTTAAAATTATTGGCTGGGTCACCCCCGCCTTGACGAACAGCCACAGTAATCATTTGAGCAATTTTGGTAAAAAGACTGCTTTTTTTTGCATCAATTGCGCCTTTAAAATGTTTTAATTTTGCCCATTTAGAATGACCAGACATAATAATATCGTGTTAGATTGTTATATTATTAATATTATATTCTTATTTTTATTTTATTCAATAGACGTTTTTAAAAAGATTTGATAAAATATTTTTATAATTATTAATAATTTACTAATTATGAGCGTTCTCGATGATTTAGAAAAAATTAAAGAAATTGACAGAGAAAATCTGGCTGATTTAATGATTAAATTACCGGAACAACTCGAAAGGGTTTGGCAAGAAAGGGAAAAAATAAAAATACCACCAGATTATAAAAAAGTGAAAAATTTATTGATTTGTGGTATGGGTTGTGATCGAGTGACCGGTGAATTAGTAAAAGAAATGTTAGAGGAAAGATCTTTGCTACCAATCGAAGTGATGGGAGATTACCGATTACCCAATTATGTAAATAAAGAAACTTTAGTCGTGGTATTAAGTTATTCTGGCAAAACGCCAGAAGTTCTTTCTTTTTTGCGGGAAGTTATTAAATCAAAAAACAAAATAAAAATTTTTGCTATTAGTGGTGGCGGTAACCTTAGCCAAATAGCCAAAGCAAAAAAAATTCCTTTTTATGAATTTAAAGGTAAGGGACCATCAAGAGCAAATATCGGTTATTTACTTTTTGCTCTTCTTATTTTTTTAAAAAATATAAATTTTGCAAAGATAGAGGATAAAGAATTTATTTTTTTGATTAAGGTTGCTAAAGAATTTAATCAACTTCTTGAATTAAAAAATAAAACAGAAAAAAATGTAGCAAAATATCTGGCTTACCAAATTTTTGACCGTTTGCCTTTAATTATTGGCGCCGAACATCTTTGGTCAGTTGCCCAACGTTGGAAAAAAGAATTTAACGAAAATGCGAAAACTTTTTCTATTGCTGAAGAGGCGCCTGAATTTTTTCATAATACCGTAGTTGGAATTGATTTTCCCTGGCGATTAAGAGATGAAATCTTTTTTCTTTTTTTAGAAAGTAATCTTTATCAAAAAGAAATTAAAACGGCTTTGGCTGTTTTTAAAGATATTCTAAAAAGAGAAAAAATAAATTTTGAAACCATTCCTCTTTTGGGAAAAAATAAATTAGCCGAGGCCATAACCGGCGTCTTATTGGGTGATTGGGTAAGTTTTTATTTAGCAATGCTAAATAAAATCGATCCAACACCAGTAGAAAATATTGAGTTGATAAAGAGCCGACTTAAAAGTAGCTAAATGGTTTGGCTGGTGGACGGTCTGAATCGTTAAGATTATAGTCTAATGGCTCTTTAATGATGTGGGCCGGCAATAACTTCCAATAAGAAAACTTATTGAAAAAGGAATATGAATTTACAGCAAGGTAAACAAGAATTTTTAACGTTGTGGAGTTATTTTTTTATCTTCTTTTTTTCTTTTCTTCTTTTTCTCTCCTTCCAAACTGCTGGCCAAACCCTTCTTTGTCCAGATTCTTTTTATCATGCCAAAATGGCTTCTTTTTTAGCCGAAGGAAAATTAATTAAAAACTTTCCTTGGCTACCCTATACCATTCTGGCGAAAAACTACTCTGATCATCATTTCCTTTATCATTTAATTTTGATTCCCTTTGTTTTGCTTCTTAATCCTCTTTGGGGAATTAAAATCGCTACCTTATTTTTTGCTACTTTGACGATGATTATTTTCTACTGGTTCTTGAAAAAATTTAAAGTTAGGGGTGCTTTTGTCTGGACGATGCTTTTATTAACCAGTTCTGTTTTTTTAACGAGATTAAATTTGGCTAAATTACCAGCCGCCGCCCTCCCGGTTCTTTTTTTTGGTCTTTATGCTCTTTTCAAAAAAAAATATTTACTTCTGACAATTATTTCTTTTATTTATGTCTGGCTTTATAATACTTGGCCAATTTTATTGGTCGCGGTAATCACCTACTGTCTTGCCAGTGCTCTAAAGAAAGTAATTGATAACTGGCCGAAGATATGTTTGAATTTAAAGCACCCAGCACCAAGTTTCGGGCAACATCGAATTTCCAATAATCCCGAAACAGAGGTTCTAGCAAAAGTTAAAACCGCAAAGCGTTTTGAATTTAGAATTCGGAATTTGTTTAGAAATTGGAAATTGGGATTTGAGATTTTAAAACTTTTTTTTACCAAAGAAAATATTTGGTTAATCTTGACCTGCTTGCTGGGTGTTATTGCCGGTCTGGTCATTAATCCTTATTTTCCTCAAAATCTTTATTTTGATTGGGTCCATATCGTTAAAATTGGCCTAAGGAATTATCAAAATCTTTTGCCGGTTGGGATTGAGTGGTATCCTTATAATCCAATTCATTTAATTTTAAATAATCCTTTTATTCTTATTCCTTGGTTAATTAGTCTTGGTTGGTTTTTAGTCAGTTTTAAAAAAAGAAGCGATTCGTTAATTTTTGGTCAAAAAACTGAAAATATTTGCCTTTTTGCTCTTTCTTTTCTTTTTTTTATTTATACCATAAAATCAAGAAGAAATGTTGATTACTTTATCCCGCTGGCTGTTTTATTTACGGCTTTTTCTTTTAACAATTTATTTTCTAATTTTCCCTGGAAAGATTATTTCTCTGAATTAAAAAAAATAAATATTTTTCCTTATAATTTAATGAATGCTTTTCTAGTTTTTTCTCTTTTAATAATCTTTCTTTTTTCTGGTTTTTCTATTTTCAAAATTGTTTGGCAAGCAAAAAAACAAGAATTTGCTGGCGGGGCTAATTTCAATCATTTTCAAGGGGTGGCTAATTTTTTGAAAAAAACTGCTGAATCTGGCGAAATAATTTTTCATTCTTCTTGGGATGAATTTCCGATGCTTTTTTATCATAATGATAAAAATTATTATATCGCTGGTCTTGATCCAACGTTTTTTTATGAAGAAAACAAATCTCTTTATTGGCTCTGGTTCAATATTGTTATTGGAAAACAAAAAAAACATCTGGCCGAAGCAATTAAAAATAATTTCAAAGCCAGTTATGTTTTTATCCAGGAAAATCATAAAGCAATGAAAAATAATTTTGCTGAAGATAAAAATTTTGAAATGGTTTATGAAGATAAAGAAGGATCAATTTATAAAATTAAAAATGAAAAATGAGAGAATAAAAATTACTTTAATTTTAATTTCAATTATTCTTTTGGCGACCGTTTTAAGAATTATTAATTTAGCAAACTGGCCGCTTTCTTTTAACCAAGACGAGGCATTAAATGGCTATGAGGCCTATTCAATTTTAAAAACCGGGAAAGATCACCGAGGCAATCCTTGGCCAATTTTTTTTGAAGGGTTTTCTGATAAAGTAGATAATCGTTTACCCTTATATATTTATTTTACAGTGCCGTTTGTGGCAATTTTTGGTCTCAATAAATTTGCTGTCCGCTTGCCAGCGGTTATTTTTGGCGTTCTAACTGTTTTAATGGCCTATTATTTAGCTAAAGAATTATTTAAAAAAGAAGAAATCGGATTATTGGCGGCTTTTTTTCTGGCTATTTCTCCTTGGCATATTTTTTTAAGTCGAATTAATTTAGAGACCATTACTACACCATTCTTTTTAATTTTGACTATTTATTTTTTTCTTAAAGGCAGGGAAGGAAAAAAATTTTTTATCATTCTGACTGGAATAAGTTTAGCCCTTCTTTTTTATACTTATCATACCGCCAAACTTTTAGTTCCTCTTTTAGGAACAACCCTTCTGTTTTTTTCTCGAAAAGAAATTAAAAAAAATAAAAGTTATTTTTTTCTTGCCTGTTTATTATTCTTAATCATTTCCTTTCCTCTCCTTTTTATCCAAATAAGCCGTTGGAACCAAATTCAAGGTCGTTTCAATCAAATTTCTATTTTTAATTATTCTTATTGGCCAATTTTATTTATCCATAACCTTTTAACTTATTTTACACCAAAATTTTTCTTAACCCACTATCCATTTTTTGTTATTCTCTTTTTTATAATTGGAATAATTTTTCTTATAAAATTAAAATATAAAAAAGAAATGATTATTATTCTTGTTTTTCTAATTATCTCTTTAATCCCGGCGGCTATTCTGATTGGCAATCCTCACTCTCATCATTCAATGTCAATTATTCCTTTTATTGAAATTATCGCCGCCTTTGGTTGTTGGAAAACTCTAGAAATTAAGAGGGGTGGTTATATAAAAAATATTAACATGTTTCTTGTTTTACTCTTCTTATTCTGCTTTGTTATTAATTTAAATTTTTTAATAAAAAATAGATATCCATACAATTTTATTAATGGATTTTATCAATATATACCCTCTGAATTAATCACTTATTTAGAAAAAAATAAAGATAAATATAAAGAAATTATTTTTACTAATAAAGCCAACCAACCTTATATTTTCTTCCTATTTTTTACAAACTATCCACCAGAAAAAATAGAAAATTTAAATATTAAAAGAACCTATCTACCAAATAATCTTCAGGTTGTAACTTCTTTTGATAAATATAAATTTTGTAATCTTGCCGATTGTTATTCACCAAAAGAAAATAATTTATATGTAGCAAAAAATGATGAATTAGGAAACCTAAAAGCAAAAAAAATATTTTATAATGTAGACGGGTCTATTTTAAAAATTATCACTAATGACTAATTTTAATTTTAAACCTGTTTTCACCAAAAAAGAAAAAGGAGTAGTTATCTTTTATTCTATTGTTTTAATTATAATAATTGCCGCTCCTTCTCTTTACGGTTTTTTCACTACCCCAAAAGGAAAAATTTTCACTTGGACTAATTCTAAATATTTTTTAGATTACAATGCTTACCAGGCTTGGATTAATCAGTACAGTCGAGGAAAGATATTAGCGGAAATTCTTTATACCACCGAACCTCATCCAGCTCTTTTTTTTCATCCAATCTTTTTTCTAATTGGTCAGATTAATCGTTTTTCAAATATTAATCCCGAAATAATTTTTTTTATTTTCACTTTGTTGGCTAATTTTTTTCTGTTAATCACTCTTTATTATTTTATTAGCCATTTTTTTGAAAATTTTAATTCACGATTTATCTCTTTGGTTTTTATCTCCTTAGGAAGCGGACTCGGCTGGCTTTTTGATAAAAATTCAGTTGACCTTTGGTTGTCTGAGGCCATTTTTTTCAATATTCTTCTTTGGCCATTGATAATGAGTCTGGGACTGGCCCTTCTTCTTTGGTCGCTTCTTTTTTTTATTAAATCTTTGGAAGAAAAAGAAATGAAAAAGGCAATCTTGTCTGGAATTTTCATTTTTCTTTTGGTCTTAATTCATCCTTATGATCTTGTCATTTTTTATGCTTTGGCTTTTTCCTATCTGATTTTTTTTACTAAATTTTGGCAAAATTTAGACAAAGTTTTTATCACTTTTCTTTTCCCCTTACCAATTGTTATTTATGACTTTTTAGTTAATTATTCTCATTTTGTTTGGTATCAACATAGTTTAATGCCGATGTTTTCACCGGCCATCATTTATTATTTTTGCGGACTCTTCCCGTTTCTTATTTTTTCCCTTTTTTCTTTAAAATTTATCCGCCAAGAAAGGAAATTTCAAATTCTTTTTCTTTGGAGTATTGTTCAATTCTTTTTACTTTATCTGCCGGTCAATTTTCAATGGAAGCTAAGTTTAGGTATTTCTGTTTTTCTAGGAATTTTAGCAAGCTTTACTCTTAATAAATTTTATCAATTCATAAATAAAAAATTCTCTAAAATTTCACCGGGTATTGTCTTCTTTCTCGCTATTTTATTTTTTACTTCTTTTACCAATCTTCTAATTTATAAAATAAATTTTTTATTTTTACAAAATAAGGATTATCCATCATATCTTTCTCAAGAAATAAAAGATGGCTTCGATTGGCTAGAAAAAAACACCACCCCAGAAGAAGCGGTTTTTTCTTCTTATGAAATAGGTAGTTTCATTCCTCGTTATAGTGGCAATAAAGTTTTTCTTGGCCATTGGGCACAAACAACTTTTGTTCAAGAAAAAGAAAAATTGGTGAAAAAATTTTTTTCTGGTAAAATAGATGAACAACAAATGAAAATTCTTTTTAAAATTCATCGAATAAAATATATTTTCTACAGTGATTTTGAAAAAAAACTTGGTTCGTCAGATTTAACTAAGTTTGGTCAAGAGGTTTTTAAAAATAATAGTGTGAGTATTTTTAAAATAAATTTATGAAAAAGAAAGTTATTGTTGTGATGCCAGCTTATAAAGCCGAGAAGACATTAAAAAAAACCTATGATGATATTCCCAAAGATTGGGTTAGTGAAATAATTCTAGTTGATGATGCCAGTAATGATAAAACCGTTGAGGTAGCTAAGTCACTGGGGATTCCAATAATTGTCCATGAAAAAAACAAGGGCTATGGCGCCAATCAAAAAACTTGTTATCGAGAGGCTTTAAAAAGAGGAGCAGAAATTGTGGTGATGATTCATCCTGATTATCAATATGATGCTCGTCTTTTACCTGATTTAGTTAAACCAATTCTTGATGGTCGGTTTGAAATAATGCTTGGTTCAAGAATTAGAACCAGAAAAGAGGTCTTGGCTGGTGGAATGCCTCTTTATAAATATTTTGCTAATCGATTTTTAACGATTATAGAAAATATTATTACCGGTCAAAATCTTTCTGAGTGGCACACTGGTTTCCGCGCCTATACAAAAAATTTTTTAGAAACCGTCCCCTTTGAAAGAAATTCTGATGATTTTGTTTTTGATCAAGAAATTCTTATTCAAGCCGTAATTTTTGGTTTTCGAATCGGTGAAATTCCTGTCCCGGTTCGTTATTTCCCTGAGGCCTCTTCGATAAATTTTAAAAGAAGTCTTGTCTATGGAATCGGTACTCTTTTCACACTAATAAAATTTTTACTTCAACGTTTAGGTTTAAAAAAATTTAAAATTTTTGAAAAAAAATAATGAAAAACCTAAGGTGGCAAAAATTATTATTGATTTTCATCATCTTTATTGCTTTTTTATTAAGAATTGTTGACTTAAATAATTGGCCGGCTTTTTTTATCCCCGACGAAGCAATAAATGGCTACGAGGCCTATTCAATTTTAAAAACTGGTAAAGATCACTGGGGTAATCCCTGGCCAATTTTTTTTGAAGGGTTTAGTAAAATTTATGATAACCGCCCCCCCCTTTTTATTTATTCTCTTGTTCCCTTTGTTGCTGTTTTCGGTTTAAATGAATTGGCTGTTCGTTTGGGGGCGGTTGTTTGGGGCATTCTAACTGTTTTAATGGCCTATTATTTAGCCAAAGAATTATTTAAAAAAGAAGAGGTCGGATTATTGGCGGCTTTTTTTCTGGCTATTTCTCCTTGGCATATTTTTTTAAGTCGTTATGCCCACGAAGCAATTCCGGCACCATTTTTTTCTTCGTTAGGAATTTTTTTATTATTAAAAGGTTTAAAAAATAAAAAATTTTTTATCATGAGTGCCATTCCTTTAGCCCTGGCTCTTTATTCTTATTCGGTAACCAAAGTTTTTATTCCGTTGCTCCTTATTATTTTTTTAATAATTTATAGAAAAGAAATAATAAAATTAAAGGAGTATATTATTTTCCCCTCTCTTATTTTTTTAATTATCACTATCCCGTTTTTGTATTTCAATCTAATAAAATGGAATCAAATTCAAGCTCGCTTTAATCAAATTTCTATTTTCAATTATTCTTATTGGCCATTTCTTTTTATCCTTCATCTTTTTTCTTACTTATCACCAGCCTTCCTCTTCAATAATTATCTATTTTTTATCATTGTTTTAGCTCTTTTAGGTATCTATTTTTTATGGCAAAAAAGAAAGGAAAGAGAGGTTCAATTTTTGTTTCTCGTTATTGTTATTTCTGTTGTTCCGGCGACTTTAACTATTCCCAATCCCCATGTTATAAGATCAGTATTACTTTTACCGTTTTTCGAAATCATTGCTGCTTATGGCTGTTGGGGGGTTTTTAATTGTTTAAAAAGAACCAAAATAGAGAAAAAAAAGATTTTATTTTTCTCCTCTATAATTTTCCTTGTCTTTCTTTCTTTAAATTTGCTTTTTCTTCTAAAAAACAACTATCCTTATAATTTTAAAGAGATTTATTATGAATTCGGTTTTAGAGAACTTATCCATTATATTAAAGAAAATCAAGCCCAATATGACAAAGTTGTTTTCTCTACCAAAACCACCCCTACTTATTATATCTATCTATTATTTTATTTAAAATATCCCCCCAAACAATTCCAGTCATTGATAAAATCAAAAAAAGAGATTTATTCACCAGATGGTTTAAGAATAATTGATTCTTTTGATAAATATAAATTTTGTAATCTTGCCGATTGTTATTCACCAAAAGAAAATAATTTATATGTAGCAAAAAATGATGAATTAGGAAACCTAAAAGCAAAAAAAATATTTTATAATGTAGACGGGTCTATTTTAAAAATTATCACTAATGACTAAAAAGAAAATTTTTTATCTTTAATTTTTTAAGTCACTATAAATTTATTTTATTCCTAATGTATTTATGAAAAAAATTCTTATTACCCTGCCAACTTATAATGAAGAGTTGGTAGTCAAAGAAAATACTTTGAAAGTTGCTGATTTTTGCCAAAAAAATTTAAAAGATTTTGATTGGCAAATTCTAATTGCTGATAATGGCTCTTCAGATAGAACGCCAAATATTGCTGAGGAATTGTCAAGAAAATATCGACAAATTTTATTTTTTCATATTCCAGAAAGGGGTCGGGGTTATGCTTTAAAAAAGTCATGGTCTCAAGAATATCTAGCAGATATTTATACTTATATGGACATTGATTTAGCCACCGATCTAAACGCCCTCCCTTTGTTAATCAAAGCAATCTCTGAAGAAAATTATGATTTAGCCATTGGTTCTCGTTTAAAAAAAGAAAGTAAAATAAAAAGGTCTTTTAAAAGAGAAATCACCAGCCGAATTTATAATTTTCTTTTGAAAATTTTCTTCCGGCCGAGTTTTCTTGATGCCCAATGTGGATTTAAAGCCATTTCCCAAAAAGTTGCCCAAGAAATTATACCAAAAATAAAAAATAATAACTGGTTTTTTGATACTGAACTTTTAATTTGGGCGGAAAAAATGGGTTTTAAAATTAAAGAAGTACCAGTTGAATGGGTGGAAAAAAGAAGTGGAGCCAGAAAAAGTACCGTTAAAATTTTAGCGACAATTTGGGAAGATATAAAAGGAATAATAGAGTTAAGCCGAAGACTCAGAAATTTCTAATCTCTAATATCCAATTTCTAAATTTCTCGAGTATTAAAATATAAAATTTCCGCTTATTTAAGCGGAAATTTTTCTTGACAAAATTTAAAAAAATTGCTAAAATAAAACTGCAGAAAATAAAAAGGCTGCCTTAACAGCATTTTTTTATAAAAGAGGTAAAATCCTCTGGGCAGCCAACAAATCAAAAAGGAGGAAAAATGGCCAAGAAAAAGGCCAACAAAAAGACCACACAACAACCAGCGCAAAAGCCAACTCGGCGGCCTCAACGGCCACCAGTCCGGCCACTAAATCAGTGGCCTTGGATTATCGGAATATTGGCAATCGTTGTTGTGGCGGCAATCGCGCTGCCGCTCGTCTTCAAAGCCATTAATAACGAAATCGCAGAGGATAACGTAACACTTACCTTGGGCCTCTCGGGATTCAAGTGGTCAGCGCCGCGGAGGCCCGGCTCCTTCACCATCAATCAGGTCAAAAACTTGATTAAACCAGCTTGTTCGCTGGCGGTCGAAGAGGCCAGGCACCAACGCTTCATGGACCACCTTAGAACCCAAGACCGGTTTACACTTGATGCAATGCGGCTGCGAATTATGCGACATAAACTTGACTCGCTAACAAGCGAGGTCCGGGCTGCCAGAGCAGCTGCTGAACGAGCAGCCGCAAATGCAGCTGCCGCACACGATGAAGTTAGGCGAACACGATTAGCAATAACACCAGCACCACCCCCGCCACCGAAACCAACACCGACCGACGAAGAATACACTTTTACCTGGCTCAACTCGACGAAGGATAAATGGGAAGTGTGGATTGACGGCGTTGTACCCCAGCAGGTACTTAAGCCGGGGCAGAGCATTCAAGTGACGGCAAATGGACCTGTTACCGCCTGGATGCGCAACCAGAGGGACGGAAAGATCATAAAACGTCTAGTAACGAAGGGGGCTATTGAAGCCTCCAACGCCAAGACCCTAGATATTATAAGGTAAAAAGGGCGGACAAGGGAAAAAAGAGATTTATCCTTTGTCCGCCTTTAAAATTCAAAAATATTTTTTTATCTAATTATCGCCTCGTGTTCCTCTCCCTTCAACCTCTCTATCACAAAATAATAAATCACTCTGGCCAAAATAATAATGACTAAACCAATAATGGCGTCTCTAATTAATTCTTTGGCCTTTTTTATTTTCTCCTCATGGCTCGGTCCGGCAATCCATAAAAAATCAGTTACTCCCCCAGTCATCCACATCAGACCGCCATAGATGATAATCAGAATAAAAATTACGCCAATAAAGGTTAGAAGATAGTTTAAAATGTTAACAATAATCATTATCGGATCTGGATATTGAGGAAGCCCTGCTTGCTCAGCAACATCTTTAAGAACATTTAATGTTTCCTCACCTGGTTGGGTGGCGAGTGTTTGCGAAAGAGAAGAAAAAATTAAAAAAAGAAAAACTAGCCAGACAAGAATAATTTTAATTTTTTTTGAATTGAAAAATTTAAGCATAAAAAAATTTCCAAAAAATAAATTTTTAAATTTAAGAAATTTATTTACCTAGAACGTAAAGTCTGGTAATGACAAAGGCAGCAATGGCATAGGCAAGTAAAATAATAACCAAACCAATCAGACCACCAATTAAAGTTTTTTTAGCCCTGCCTACTTTTTCCTCATTACCCCCGGCTGTCATCCAGAGATAACCACCATACATAATGACAATCATTGCCACCACGCCTAAAAAACTCAAAATATATTGGATAATATTATAGACCAATTTTTCAAGATTTGTCTCTTCTATTATTGGTGTACCCTTAGTTAATTCGTTGATATATTCTTCTTCGGTTTGGGCTAATAAAAATCCGCTTTCTTGAAAAAAGAATAAAGAAAGAAAAATAATAATGATAATAAAACGAGATGTTTTTTTGAAATACTTCATTAATTTTATTTTTAATAATTGCTAACTAATTTGATAGCGGTTTGGCTTCACTTAAATTGGTTGGATAGTACATCTTATCAAAAAAACAGAAATCAAACAATAAGAAATTATCCCCAATAGACCCTAAGAGAACCATTTCTGGTTCTCTAGGAGATAGTAAAAAGAATAAACGCTAAATTCTTTTTGGGTTTAATTTACGAAGAAAAGATTTTTAGCTGGGCAATGACAAAGGCAGCAATGGCATAGGCAAGTAAAATAATAACCAAACCAATCAAACCCTGAATTAAAGTTTTTTTGGCTTTGCCTACTTTTTCCTCATTGCCTCCGGCTGTCATCCACATAAAGCCACCAATCAGAATAACCACTACAGCAACCACTCCTAAAAAGGCAAGTACATATTGAATAATAGTGAAAATAAGTTTTACTAAATCAGCTTGTGGGACAATCGCCGTACCATTAATTAAATTACCCATCCAACCATTCCAATTACCAGTCTCTTGAGCAAAAGCCACTGCTGGTAAAATCAAAGAAACCAAACTTGAAATTAAAATTAACTTTTTCATATTTTTTTCTCTTTTATCGATCCCTCCATTCGACCTTTAATTAATCCTACGAACTACGAAATTTTTACGAAACTACGAATCTGACCTTTATCTTTTTCGTAGTTTTGTAATTCTTCGTATTTCGTAGTGAGTAAAATTATATTTATCAAAAAAATTATTCTTTAAAACTAATTGATTACTTTACATTAAAATTATTATCTTTAAAAACTATAAAGTCAAGAAAAAGTTATCCACAGTGCCCCTTAAACACAGAAGTCATAAATTAAATTTCTCTCGGAAAACACCACACTGGTTGATTATCAGGACACTTACCAGTTGTTGGAAATAATTTCTACGCATTGCCATTTTACCACTTGCTCAACTCTTGTTCTGGCGATATTACTTATGGTCCTGTTGGGGTCGTCCCTTGGGTAATTTTTGTGATAATAAAATAGACAAGAGAGTAGGCAAGAAAAATAATGGCTAAACCAAGTGTTGCCCAAACCAAAGTGGCCTTGCCTTTTTTAACTTGTTCAACATTACCACCTGAAGTCATCCAAAGAATCCCGCCATAAATAAACATAATTAAAGCCAAGACACCAACCAAACCTAAAACAATTTTAATGACTCGAGCGATAATTTGAGGAACAGTTACGTTGCCAATCGGTGAAGGCAATTCTTCATCAGCAAAAACAGGAAAGATAGAAAATAGAAAGGAAAAAATAAAAAGGAAAAAGACGAGAATAATTATTTTTTTAGAAAAAGACATATGTCATTAAATTACTCGCTAGGAAATTTATACCAAGGTCTCCCAAAAATTTCACAAGATTGGGTTATTTCTCCTTTTGAAATTGCGCAAATAACAAAATTGACAATCTGCCAGGCAAAGAAAACAATTAAAATGCCAATTAAACTGCCAATCAAAATTTGTTTACCCCTTTTAACTGTTTCTGGATTACCACCAGAAAACATCCACATTATACCACCAACAATAAAAAAGACAAGAGCTATTACGCCAACAAACTTTGATATAATAAGAGAAATTCCCCGAGCCAATTTTAAAATATCAATTAATTGACAACAGCCACAGCAAGCACACTCATCAGAAACTTCACTCATTAAACCAGTGTGTTCGCAATCTTTATCGCAAACACAAGATTGCTGGGAGACCGGTTCTGTTGGTGTTTGATTCTGAGCAAAAACAGGCGAGCCAATAACAAAGAGCAAATAACAAACAACAAATAACAATAAAATAAATTTCCATTTCCAATTTACAATTTCCAATTTACAATTTGCCATATTATTTTAAGTAATTCAATGGTAATTCAGTTGTAATTCGATTGTTTTTCTATTGAATTACTACTGTATAACTATTGTATAACTATTAAATTACTATCTAATGGTTTGATTAATTTTCTGGGCAGCAAAATTGATTGCTTCTAAATAGGTCTTTTTACCATCAATAACATCATTAATCATTTCTTTAAAAGCCTCTTCCATTAAAAGAGCATTTTTACCTTGATACCAAGATTGAGCAGTTAAAACTTGATTGACAAAAGCCTCCAAATCTGGGTCATTTATTTGTTCGGCAATTAAACTTCTTAAAGCAGTTGGTCTTTTTACTCTCGCAAGATAAGGTTGTGGTGAAAGGGCTGCCTGTTTAAGAAAAGCCCAAGCCAAATCTTTGTTTTTACTTTTTCTTGCCACCACCTGAACCGAATAATTAGCAAAATTTATTTCTTTAATTGCTCCTTCTGGTTGGGGCATTTTAGCAATCCCAAAGGAAAGATTTGGCGCTTTAGCCCGAATAAGTGGAAGATGATAAGCATAGCCAAAAAAGAAAGCTAATTTACCTTGAGTGAAAAAATCAAGGGCTGATGGCATTTCTTTATGCCAAGTATAGATTTCTTTATTTTTATCTTGAAAGTCAGTGTAAAATCTTAAGGCTTCCTCAGCTGGAAAATAATTTGGGTCACCAGCCAAGGGTTGATTAAAAATAGCATTACCATTAGCATCACTCATTTGAGTTCCAACTTGCATCATTAAAAGAGAAAGAATATCAACCGATCTCTCAATGTTATTTGAAGTACCGAGGGCAGCGCCAGCTTGATAAATATTTCCCTCTTTATCAACTAAAGTTAGTTTTTTGACTTGGTCGGTAAATTCTTGCCAATTTTTTGGCGGAAGGGGAATTTTTGCCGCATCAAGGAGATCGCGATTATAGAATAAAACTAATGTATCTAAATTAAGGGGCAAACCAAAAATCCTTCCGTTAATCACGATATCTTTTTCAACCTGACCAACAAATTTTTCTTTAATATCTTTTAGAGAAAGAAGTTCTTCTTGATGGGTGACAATTCTTCTCTTTTTAAAACAACCCGGCCCAGACTCTATTTCTTTTTGTAATTTAACCCTGGCTGGCATTGGTTCAAGCCACTCATCAGCATATTCCCGAAGCCAAGTATTAGGTAAAGAAAAAATATCCGGTCCTTGATCCCTTGCCCAGGCCTGAATTAACGCATCTTTGTATTCATCATAGCGGAACTTTCTAACATTGATATTAACCTGGGGATAAAGAGCGCGAAAATTAGCGATTAAGCCAGAGAAGTCGCTCGGTTCTTCCCAGACAACCCACCAATCAAGATTAACTGTTGGCAGAAGGGGCTTACCTGTTTGAGGACCAACTCCTGGCATAATTTGGCCGGTTGGTCCAAATTGTCCTTTGACTGATGGATTAAACCCGAAAAACAAGAAAAGAAAAATTAAAGATAAAATTAAGATTCTAATAAAACGCATAACTTTTAAATTTCTAATTATTCTAATTTTTAATTGACCTAATCAAACCCTAATTTCTAAATGCCCAATTTTAAAAATATTTTGTCATTTGGTCATTAGATATTGATTAGATTAATTAGGTTAATTAGAGCAATTAGGTCAATTGGGTTAATTTAATGTCTTTAAGGTATTTCCTTAATTCTTCCTTTGTTTCTGGATGTTTTAAACCAATCTCAATGTTTGCCTTAAGCCAACCAATTTTATTGCCACAAGAAAGCCAATCTCCCTGATAAAGATAGGCATAAAAAGAATTTTTGGTTTCCAATAAAATTTTCAAAGCATCAGTTAAATAAATCTCTTTTCCCCCCTGAATTTTCTGAGATTTTAATTGTTTAAGAGGTAGAAAAATTTCTGGAGTCAAAATATAACGACCAGTGATAGCCAAATTTGATGGCGCCTTATTAATTGCGGGTTTTTCTACTAAATCCAAAACTTGGTAGACCCTGCTTGAAATCTTTTTTGCTTTAATTACCCCGTAACGAAAAACTTCTTTTTTGGGCACTGGCGCCACACCAATAATAATTTTTTGATATTTTTTATAAACATCAATTAACTGTTTAAGACAAGGGGTTTTGCTCGCTATTACATCGTCGGCGAAAAACAAGGCAAACGGTTCATTTTTAATTTTCTTTTCTGCAATCAAAACAGCATCACCAATACCAAGGGGTTTTTCTTGATAAAGAAAAGAAATTTTGGGAAATTTCTCTATTTTTTTTATTTCAGCCAGATATTTTTTTTCTTTTCTGACTCGAAGAAAATATTCTAATTTTTTATTTTTCTTAAAATAATTTTTAATTATTTCTTTCTCTGGTGAAATAATCAAAATAATCTCTCTAATTCCTGATAATTGAGTCTCATCTATAAGATAATGAAGAACTGGTTTATCAATAAGCGGCAACATTTCTTTAGGAATGGTTTTAGTAATTGATAAAAATCTTGTGCCTAAACCTGCTGCCAGGATAACTGCTTTTTTTACCTGGTTCATATGCTAATCTTTACAAATATTTGTAATAATTTGTGTTTTAGATTTGTATTGATTCGTATCTATTTCTTCTTCTCCACCCTTATTATACCCCCCTTCTCCAAAATAGCAACATCGCCATGGGCTAGTTTTCCAGTCAAAAGATAAGTGGCTAAGGCATTATTGACTTGCTCTTGAACAACTCTTTTTAAGTATCGAGCCCCAAAAGTTTGATCAAAACCAAGATCAGCTAATTCTTCAATCGCCTCTTCGGTGGCTTGAAAAATTACGCCCTTTTGTTCAAGTTGGGCAGATAACTTTTTCAAAAGTAATTTAGTAATTTCTTTTATTTCTTTTTTCCCTAATGGTTTAAAAACAACAATGGCGTCAAAGCGATTCAAAAATTCTGGTCGAAAATAGTTAGAAATTTTTTCTTTGACTAAAGTTTCTCTAATCTCCTCAATCCTTTTACCAAGGGCCAGTTCTTTTTGAATATAATCTGTCCCAGCATTTGAAGTACCAATAATGATTAAATTAGTAAAATTTATTGTTCTCCCCTGCCAATCAGTTAACCGTCCATCATCCATTACCTGAAGAAAAACATTTAAAATATCAGGATGAGATTTTTCAATTTCATCAAGAAGAAGAAGTGAAAATGGTGCCCGACGAACAGCCTCGGTTAAAACTCCTCTTGGTTCAGCCGGATTACCAATTAGGCGACCCAAAGATTCCTTAGTTTGAAATTCACTCATATCTAGACGAATCATCCTTTCTTCTTTGCCAAAATAGATCTCAGCCACAGTTTTAGCCAGTTCTGTTTTACCTACTCCGGTTGGACCTAAGAAAAGGAGATTGACAATCGGTTTTTTGGGGTCTCTTAATTCTGTTCTGGCTCTTCTAATTGCTGAAGAAACTAAATTAACAGCTTCTTCCTGATCAATAATTTTTTCATGAATTTTTTTCTCTAAAACTAATAATTTTTCTTTTTCTTCTTCGCTAACTTTTTCAGAAGGAATACCGGTTTTTTGTGAAACAATCTCAGCGACATCTTCTTTCAAAACAAAATTATTTATCCCTCTTTTTTGTCTAGTATAAACTGCCACTTCTTCAAGAAGAGAAATGGCTTTTTCTGGCAAAAATTTTTCATAAAGATAGCGTTCAGACAATTCAATAGCTTTTTCTAAGGCACCATAGGAAAAGAAAACTTTGTTCTTTGCCTCGATCCCTGCTACTTTCGCTTCTAAAATAAGAATAGTATTATTTTTATCTGGTTCATCAATATTAATTTTTGTTAAAGCCTGACCTAAACTTGAAGATTCTAAATAGCGTTCATAGGCACCAGGAATTGAAGTAGCCAAAACAAGGAAGTATTTTTTTTCAATGGCTTCGGCTAAAATTTCTGAGATATCTAATTCGCCTTCAGTTGTTTTAACGCCAATCATATTATGAATGTCTTTGATAAAAAGAACGATGTTACCAGCCCGAATAATCTCCTGAATAATAATCTGAAGCCTCTGTTCAATTTCACCAGGCGCTGAAGCGCCAGCCACTAACTTAGCTAAAGATAAACTAACCAATCTTTTGTCTTGAAGAATTTTTGGTACTTCGTTCTGAATCATCTTTCTGGCTAAGCCCTCAATGATGGCTGTTTTACCAATCCCTGGTGGGCCAACCAAAACTAAATTACCCTTGCCACTCTCTAAAATTCTGAAAATTTCTTCCATTTCTTTCTCTCGATCCATAAAAGGAGCAAGATAACCAATCCTAGCTAAATAAGTTAAATCTTGGGAAAAATTATCTAAAAATGGAGTGGCTACGGCAGTCATCGCGATATTCATTGGTCCTTTCGGTCTAATACTTGCCCCTCGGGATAATTTTTGCCAATCTCGGCTAATCTCTTGATAAACTTCTTTCCAAATAATAACATTTTTCACATCATTTGGTTTTAGTTCAAAGTCATCTAAAATTGATTTGATAGTTTCTACTTCCGAGGCAAGATGAAAAAGAATTTCCAAGGGTGAAATCAATCTTTTCTTTTTTTCGACAGCTGAAAAAAGAGACTCAATTAAAATTTTTTTTGTTTCCATTGAGAAAATTATTTCTTTTTTTTCATAATTGGGTAAAAAATTACTTAAAGCCTGGATTAATCTTTCTTTTAAAATACCAAAAGACAATCCCAATCGAGAAAAAACAATCGCTCCCTCTTCCTGTTGAAGAATGCCAATAAAAAGATGAGTCGGTTCTATTTTCCGATGATTTAATTTTCGAGCTAAAAGAAAAGCGTTTTCAATAACCAAATGAGATGATTTGTCTAAAAAATCATTAACATTAATTTTTTCTCCTTTAGCAAAAAAAGAAAGCAAATCCTTTTTCTCCTTTGCTCTCTCTTTAAGATAAACAAGAAAAATATCTCCGGCCAAAGATAACCAAAAAATTAGCATTAAAAAACCTTTTGGTTGATTAAAGATATTTAAAAATTTGGCAAGAAAACTAAAAGAAAAAATAGCCTGACAAAGGCAGATAAAACCAAAAAGACCAAAAAGAGTAAGAATAAATTTGAAAAAAAACTTAAAAAATTTTTTTATTTTTAAAATAGCAATAATTAATCTTGAAATTTCTCTTTTAAAAAAAATAATTTTGTTATCTGTCTTAGCCCAAATCCCAGTCCCAAGACAGGTTGGGCAAATATTTTTTTCTTTTTCTCCTTCGCCAGAACAATTTCGACAAAAATTAAATTGTCTGTCGCTAATCATATAAATACCCATTAATTACCGCTAATAATTTATAATTATTTATATTGGTGATTAGATAATTGATGGGAAAAGGAAATAATGGCAAGAATTACGAAAATTACAAACTATTTCATAAAAAATAAAAATTGGTAAAAGAAGATAGATAATTAAAATTACCAAGGAAAGAATCGAGACGATAACAATTTTTAAAATTCGCCAAAAGAGATGAAAAATTCTCATGAAGAAACTAATAATTCTACCCTCACGAGAATAGTCACCATACATTGGTTTAAAAAGATTGGCTAGAAGAATTTTTAAAACAAATGGTTGAGACAATTCTTCAATATTTTTTCTTAGAAAATTTGAAAACTTCAAAAATCCTTTGCTATACCACCAAAGAGGGAAATAAATAAGACTCAGGATTGGATCAAGAATAAAATTTTTAAAAAGAGTGTAACCGCCCATAATTAGGTCTTAATTATTTCTCTTTTATTGAAAATAAAGATTTGTTGGATAACCGTTAAAATCAAATTGACCAACCAATAAAAAACCAAACCAGATGGTAAAGTCATTCCAATAACAACAGTAAAAATAGGCATCATTACCAACATCTGTTTATTAAGAAGAGCTGTCATTGATTCGTCTTTAGCTGTTTTTTCTTTAGAAACCTCAGCCGGTGGTTTTTTTGTTGAAAGCATTTTAGCTTGAAAATATTGAGCCAGACCAGTTAAAAGAGTAAGGGGAAAACTTTTTTGAGCCAAATTGATGAAACCAAAGGCAATGGGATTAAGTCTACCGGGATTATAAATAAAGGAATATAAAGGAAGATTTTCCATTAAAATACCACTTCTAAAAACTTGATAAATAGCCAAAAGAATTGGAAATTGAATAAAAAGAGGCAAACATGAAGAAAATGGATTAATTTTATGTGTTCGGTAAATTTCCATTGTCTCCTGCGCTAATTTTTCTCGATTGTCGCCACACCTCTTTTTAATCTCGGCTAATTTTGGTTGAATTTCGGCTAAAGATTTTTGAGCTTTGATTTGAGAAATAGAAAGTGGATATAAAATAATCTTAACGAATAGAGTAAGAAAAATAATCGAAAGACCAAGGTCGTGAAGAGCAATGGTATTATAGAAAAAAACCAAAAGATTAAGAAATGGCTGATAAAGAATCAAATTAAAAAGTTGGTTCATATTAAATAATAGTTGTTGATGAAACTTTGTCTTTTTTATCTTTAAATTTTATTAATCTCACTCCTTGCGAAACCCTACCTAAAACAGGAATACTTTTAAGGGGAATCCTTAAAATCTGACCTCCGTCAGAAGCAATAATTAAATCACCTTGAATCTCTTCGGGTAAATTTTTTTCATCAATGAAAAAGGCACTTACCAACCTGCCAGTTTTAATGTTGACCCGATGGGCTTTGATGCCAAAACCACCCCTTTTCTGTAAACGATACGAAGAAATGGGAGAAAATTTTCCAAAACCCCCTTCGGTGATAGTGAAAATTTTCGCCTCTTGCGATTTCTTTTTTGACAACACCTCCAAACCAATAATTTCATCATCTGATGAAAGTTTTATTCCTCTAATTCCCTTTGCCTCTCGAGAAAGTTTTCTTATTTCTTTTTCTAAAAATCTTATCGATTGACCAGCGCGAGTAATTAAAAATACTTCATCATCGCCAGTTGATGGCTTAACTGAAGCAAGTGAATCGTTCTTATCTAAACCAATAACAAGTAAACCGTTTCTTCTGACATTTTCAAGACTGTCAATAGCTACTCTCTTAATTAATCCCTTTTTAGTAGTAATGATTAGAAACTTCTGATCATTTTTTTCTTTAAATCCCATCAATGAAAAATGTTTTTGTGGTGAGCAAGTTAAAACCGCAGAAATTTTTTCACCTTCAGAGAGAGAAAGAAAATTAACTATCGCCTCTCCTTTTGAAACTCTCCCTTTTTCGGGAATCTCATAGACCTTTAGTTTAAAAACTTTACCTCGGTTAGTAAAAAATAGAACCTCTGAAAGAGTTGAAGTAAAAATTATTTGAGAAAGAACGTCTGTCTCTTTATTTTTAATTACCTGAGTTCCCTTTCCTCCCCTTCCTTGGACACGAAATTGCTCGGGAAAAATTCTTTTTATATAACCATCTTGAGTAATAACCACTAAAACTAATCTGTCGGCAATTAAATCTTCCTCTTTAAATTCTTTGGGAAGAGTGCTGATAATTTTAGTTTTTCTTTCATCACCATATTTCTCCTTTAATTCATTAAGTTCATTTTTAATAAGATTTAAAATTTTTTTAGGTTCGGCCAAAAGAGAAGAAAGTTCTTCTTTCTTTATTCTTAAATCTTTAAGTTCGTCTTTAACTTTTTGTCTTTCAAGACGACTCAGTTGCCAAAGTCGAAGATCCAAAATGGCCAAAGCCTGCTCTTCAGAAAGAGAAAGTTTCTTCTTAAGATCATCTTTGGCTTTTTCTTTGTCCTTTGATTCCTTGATAATTTTTATTACCATCGAGAGATTGGTTAAAACAATATCGAAACCTTCGAGAATATGGATTCTTTTCAAAACCTTTTTCAACTCCCACTCTGTTCTTCTCCTTAAAACAATTTCTCGGTGAGTAAGATAATTTTCTAAAATATTTTTTAAGGAGAGGGTCTTAACCTGAAGACCATCAACCAAAGCCAAAAAATTAAAATGAAAAGATGATTCAAGGGGAGTTAAGGCAAGAAGTTGATTAAGAACCTTTTCGGGGTGAGATTCTTTTTTTAAATCAATAATAATTTTTATTCCTTCTTTATTGGAAAGATCTCGAATGTTTCTTATTTCCTGAATCTTTTTTTCTTGAACCAATTCAGCGATTTTTTCTAAAAGAATTTTCTTACTTACTAAATAAGGAATCTCACTAATGATAATTTGCGGGTGAGGAGTGTCTTTTAAAATTTCTGTTTTTGCTCGAATAATTATCTTCCCCCTACCAAAAGAATAGGCCTCTTTCAAATTTTCTCCCCCAAAAACTATCCCACCAGTCGGAAAATCAGGACCCTGAATAAAATTCATTAACTCAGAAATACTTGCTTCTGGATGATCAATAAGATAAATAATTGCTTGGCAAATTTCAGAAAGATTATGAGGCGGAATATTAGTTGCTACTCCAACGGCAATACCTGTTGCCCCATTAATAAGAAGGTTAGGAAGTTTACCGGGCAGGATTATCGGTTCTTTAGTTGTTCCGTCATAATTAGAAAGCCAACCAACCGTATCTTTTTCTAAATCAACTAAAAGTTCCTCGGCAATTTTGGAAAGCCGCGACTCGGTATAACGGTAAGCGGCTGCTTGATCGCCATCAATTGAACCCCAATTTCCCTGGCCATCGATTAAGGGATATCTTAAAGAAAAATCTTGAGCCATCCTAACCATCGTATCATAAACAGCCATATCACCATGGGGATGATATTTAGCTAAAACTTCACCGACAACGGCGGCTGATTTTCTAAATTTTGCCTGAGATTTTAGCCCCATCTGCCACATGGCATAAAGAATCCGTCGTTGAACCGGCTTTAAACCATCTCGAACATCTGGAAGAGCTCTTGAAACAATAACGCTCATTGCATAATCTAAATACGATTTCTGCATTTCTTCGGCTAAGGGTACTTCTTCTATTTTCTCTTTTGGTCTGTCCGGCTGATTAGCTAAAGAATTGTTTTCTGTTTTTTTAATTCTCATTTCTTTGTTCTTTTTTATTAATATATTCTAAAACTTTTTCTTTTAATTTTTCTATTTTTTCTTCAGTTAAACCTTTTTGTTTTTTTTCTAATTCTTCTTCTGTGTTAGAAATCTTTAGGTTTTTTATTTCATTAAGGAAATCTTTAAATTTTTCCTTAATCTCAAACTCACTATTTTTTATTTTTTCAAATATTTCGTCTTTTTCTATCTTTCGCTGGGGGGTGATTTTCAAATAAAAATACCAGATAATAATTAAAAGTATAAAAGTTATTAAAATAAGAAGCCAGAGGAGAGTTTTTTTATCATTTTTCTTATTCATTCGCTTTAGAACCTAGCGGTCTTAAGATAAAAAATTTAATTTTTTCATCAGAAAAATCTTTTTTCTTAATTTTTAATTTATCAACAATCGCTTCTTTCTTAATACCAGTCTTTTTAATAAAAGGAAGAAGTTCCTTCTCATCTTGCCAACCACTTGGAATAATTAGATTTGGCTGAATCTCATTAACAACTTCGGCGGCTTCTTGAGGACTAATGGTTTTTTTACCAGAAACAGGTAAAATAAGAATGTTGATTTTACCCAATTTTTCTAACTCCTCATCTTTTGGTTTCTGAGAAATTTCCCCCAAAAAACAAACTTTTATTTCTTCAATATCTAATTGGTAAATTGTTTTTAATTCTTTTCCCTCGAAATGAGGGAGACCATAAATAAGAACATTTTTTATTTCATACTCACCGGGCGTAAAAACAACAAAATTGTTTGGTGGTGCTATCTTTTTTTCTTCAACCGAAGAGAAAATAATAATTCCCTCGTTCCCAATTTTTGGATTCTTAAGACCAACTTTTTGAGGAGAAAATGGGTCGGTTAATATCGTTACTTCCGGAGAGATAATTTTAAAACAATTTTGTCCGTACCAAATAATTTGCATAAGAGTTTTTAATCTAAATCAATAAAAGTCTAAAATACTAATTATTACCCGTCTGTTGACCAACAGACAAATATTCGTAAAAATTTATTTTAATGTCGATTGTAATGATTAGCGTCTAATATTTTATCATCTCTTTACTTAGTTGTCAAAATTTATTATAATATTTAACTATGAAGAAAACAACTAAACCACTAAAAAATCAAACAATAAAGGTTGGAAACATTGTCGAAGGACAAGTCATAAAAATAGGACGCAAAGAGGTTTGGGTAGATTTAAAAGGAGAAGCCACTGGAGTTATCCGCGGACCCGAGCTTGAAGATGAATTAGGAGAAACAAAGAATCTAAAATTAGGCGAAAATGTCACAGCCATTGTTATTGAAGAGGAAAACGAAAAGGGTGTCGTTGAACTTTCTCTTCGTCAAATTTCTCATCTAAAAGTTTGGGAGAGTCTCAAAAAAAATAAAGACGATCGAAAAACTTTAAAAGTAAAAGTTATTGGCGCTAATAAAGGTGGATTAATTGTCTCTTATGGAAAACTCCAAGGATTCATCCCCGCCTCACAACTTGCCTCTGATCATTACCCGCAGGTAGAAGATGGTGACAAAAACAAGATATTAAACATTTTGAAAGAAATGATTGGAAAGTCTTTAGAAGTAAAAATTATTGATAGTGGGAAGGCGGAAGGAAAAATAATTTTTTCTGAAAAAGAAGTTGAACTAGAAAAAAGAAAATCTTTTCTTAAAAAATATCAGGTTGGGGATGTGGTTGAAGGTAAAATAGTCGGGCTTTCGCCTTTCGGTGCTTTTATCGAATTTGGCGATGGCCTGAAAGGATTGATTCACATTTCTGAACTCTCTTGGCAAAAAGTAGAAAACATTGGAGAAATAGTAAAAATTGGCGAAACAAGAAAGGCGAAAATAATTTCTCTTGATAATTCAAAAATTTCTCTTTCTTTAAAAGAATTAGTACCTGATCCATGGAAGGATATTGAAAAAAAATATAAAGTTGGACAAATTGTGTCGGGAAAGGTGAAAAAAATTACTCCTTACGGAATATTTGTTGAATTAGAAAAAGACATTCAGGGCCTAGTCCATATTTCTGAGATGCCAGCAGAAAATAAAAATAACATTGAGATTGGTAAAGTCTTAAAATTAAAAATAATTTCTCTTGAACCAAAAGATCATCGTTTGGGTCTTTCTTTAAAATTATGAAAATATTAATTAAAAATTTCTTAATTTTTTTGATAATTTTTCTTATTATCAGCGGTATTTTTAGTCTCTTAAATCTTCCTTCTGAAAAAATAAAGGAGACAGATGTCAACAATTTTATTTCACTTCTTGAAAAAAAAGAAATAAAAAGTATTGTCCTGGAAGAAAATAAAGTGAGTTTTTCCACAAAAGATGGGACAAACTTTTTCTTTTTTAAGGAAAAAAATCAAGACCTTCCTTCTTTGCTCAACTATTACCAGATTTCGCCTGAACTTTTAAAAAATGTTGTTCTTTCAATAAAACCAGGGGAGAAACAAAATATCTTTCTCCAAATTATTCTCCCGATTGTTTTACCCGCTCTTTTAATGATTGGTTTAATTTATTTCTTTACTCGGCAACTTAAAGGTGGAACTCAGGAAGCATTTCGATTTGGTGAAAGCCGGGCGCGAGAAGTTAAACCAGAAGAAAAAACGAAGGTCACTTTTAAAGATGTGGCTGGAGTCAAAGAAGCCAAAGAAGAATTGAAAGAAATTGTTGACTTTTTAAAAAATCCAAAAAAATTTACTTCTTTAGGAGCAAGAATTCCAAAAGGTGTACTTTTAGTTGGAATGCCCGGCACAGGCAAAACTTTATTAGCCAGGGCTGTCGCTGGTGAGGCTAATGTACCCTTTTTTCATATTTCTGGTTCAGAATTTGTCGAACTTTTTGTCGGGGTTGGGGCAAGTCGAGTTCGGGATCTCTTTCGAAAAGCAAAAAGAAGTTTACCGTGTATTGTTTTCATTGATGAGCTTGATGCGGTTGGTCGAATGCGTGGCGCTGGGTTGGGCGGCTCTCATGATGAAAGAGAACAAACTTTAAATCAAATTTTGGTTGAAATGGATGGTTTTGAGCCAAATATTGGTTTAATTGTTATAGCAGCGACCAATCGTCCAGATGTTTTAGATCCGGCTCTTTTAAGGCCTGGTCGTTTTGATCGAAGAATTATTTTAGATATGCCTGATATCCATGATCGTGAAGAGATTTTAAAAATTCATAGTCGAGGAAAACCATTGGCTAAAAATGTCTCTTTAAAAAAGATTGCCGAAAGAACACCTGGTTTTTCTGGGGCTGATTTAGCTAATTTAATGAATGAAGCAGCGATTTTAGCCGCCCGCCGCAATAAAGATAAAATTTACGAAAATGAAATTTTAGAATCAATCGATCGAGTTCTTCTTGGACCAGAAAGAAAATCTCATGTTCTCTCAGAAAAAGAAAGGAAAATTGTGGCTTATCATGAAGCCGGACATGCTCTCGTAGCCCACTTTCTCCCAAACTGTGATCCTGTCCAAAAAATTTCAATTATTGCTCGCGGCCAAGCCGCTGGCTATACCATTAAAATGCCAGAAAAAGAAAGATATTTAAAATTCAAATCAGAGTTTCTAGACAATCTTTCAGCTCTCCTTGGTGGTTATATCGCGGAAAAAGAAATTTTTGGTGAAGTAACTACTGGTGCGGCTAATGATTTAAAAGAAGCAACCGAGATGGCAAAAAAATTAACTACCCAATTTGGAATGAGTGAAGTTCTTGGGCCAAGAACTTTTGGTGAAAAACATGAACTTATTTTTCTCGGTCGAGAAATAGCAGAACAGAAAGATTACTCAGAGAAAATTGCTCAAATTATTGATGAGGAAGTTTCAAAATTTATCAATCTCTGCTACCGAAAGGCCGAGGAGATAATAAAAAGTAAGAAAAATTATCTCGACAAAATTGCCCAAAAATTATTAGAAGAAGAAACAATAGAAAGAAAAGATTTTCTGAAAATTTTTAGTCAATAATTTATTAATTAAATCACTATGATTTATGAGGTTTTAAAAAGGGCTTTAAAAATTACTTGGAATAATCCATCTCTTTGGTTTTTTGGTTTTCTCTCGACGTTTTTTCTTTTTTCCTCTAATGAGTTTTTTTTAATTTCTCTTTTTCCTTTTCTTTTTTTTAGTCTGCCAAACCAGCAAATCTATTTATTAACAGAATATAAAAAAGGAATTAATTTTAATTTCCTAATAATTTTTTTATTAATTCTTGTTTTCCTTATTCTTTTAGCAATTTTTTCAGAAATTTTTATAATTCTATCAGCAAAAAATTTTAATGAAGAAAAAAATAAAAATGGTTTAGTTAAAAAATCTTGGCACTATCTTGGCAGGGTTTTGTTTTTAAGATTAAGCTTGTTCTTAATTTTTTGTTTTTGTGGGTTTGTTTTTATTTTTCTATTCAGAAGAATTTCATCATCAATATCATTTTTCTTAATAATTCTTTTTCTTTTAATTAATTTATTAGCCCTTTTTCTCATTCGTTACACAATCCTCTATTTAGTTATAGAGAATCATAACCTTAAGCAATCTTTAAAAAGAGGTTTAATCTTTTTAAAAGAAAATTGGCTAAGAACTTTTAAAATATCTCTTTTTCTTTTTCTAATCATTTCTCTTTATGGATTATTAGCTTCTATTTTTTTACAAAGTGGTATTTTTACCTACCCCCTTCGTCTCTCTAATTTTCTTTTAAGCAACCTTTTTGGTAAATACGGTTTTTGGACGGTGGCTATTTTTACCTCCATTTTTGTTGTTATTCTTCAAGTTGTTATCACTGGTTTTATTAACACTTATCAAATAGTTTGTTGGCTTCTTTTATTTTCAAAAGGTAAGGAAGAAATGTTAAAAACTCAAAATAAAAATTAAAGTTTAAGTTTTAAAGATTTTTTCCCCAATTTTTTCCACTTTTATTTAATCAAAAAAGGGGGTAAAATAAAAAAAGAAGGAGTTTTCAACAAAATTAACCACCTTATTATTATTTCTTCTTAATATAATTAATCAATTTATGAAGGGTGTTTTTCTTCAAAAAAACTTAACAGAAGGATTAAAAAAGGTTTCTCATTTAGCCAGTATTGGAAAAGAATCTTTACCAATTTTAAATAATATCTTAATTCGGGCAGAAAAAGGTTTACTTTACATTGTTTCAACAAATCTTGAAATTGCTATTGAAACTTATATTAGGGGCAAAATTGAAAAAACTGGTTCTTTTACTATTCCGGCCAATCTTTTTTCTTCACATCTTAATTTCTTGCCAATTTTACCAAATGATTCTATAAAACTAGAAGTAATAGAGAATGAACTTTGTCTTAAGTATAAAAACGGAGAAACTAAAATAAAAGGATTACCAGCTGAAGATTTTCCAATTATTCCTCGTTTAGAAAAAAAAGATGGAATTAAAATTTTAGGAAAAGAACTTAAAAAATCACTTCAGCAAGTTATTATAGCAACCCCAACCTCTGAATCAAGGCCAGAAATAAGCGGTGTTCTTTTTAATCAAAAAGAAAAAAATTTAGTCTTAGTCGGAACCGATAGTTATCGATTAGCTGAAAAAGTAATTGAACTTAAAAATTCGGCTGAAGAGGGAGAGGGATCAAAAAAAACAATCATTCCTATCAAAACCTGCCAAGAACTTCTTCGAATCCTTGAAGATGACGAGGTTGAAATTTTCTTTTCTGAAAGTCAATCACTTTTTTCTCAAGGTTCTACGAGTTTAATTTCTCGGATTATTCAAGCCGAATTCCCAAATTATCAAGAAATTATTCCTAAAAATTTTAGAACTAAGGTTTCAGTTAATAAAGAAAACTTAGCTAAAACAATTAAGGGCGCATCCCTTTTCTCTAAATTTGGGGTTAATGATATTTCTTTTGACTTTTTACCAGAAAAACAAAAAATTATCATTTCTTCTTTAAATCCACAGCTTGGAGGGGTAAAGTTAGAAGTTGAGGCCGAAGTTTTTGGTGAAAAAAATTCCCTTTCCTTTAATTATCGGTACTTTTTAGAGGGGTTAATGAGTGTTCCAACCGATGAAATAAATCTAGAAATTATTGATGATTCATCCCCGGTTATTATCAAACCGACTTCAGAAGAAAAATTCATCTATCTTCTCATGCCAATCAAAACTTAAAATTTTTAATGGAAAAATTTAGAGAAGAAAAAATTAATAAACTAATCAGAAAGGAGTTAAGCGAAATTTTTTTAAGAGAATTCGAACTTCCAAAAGATAGTTTAATCACTGTTGATAAAGTAGAAGTAGATGAGAAATTTAAAAAAGCATCCGTCTATTTAAGTATTTTCCCAGAGAAAGCAAAGAAAAATCTTTTCCCTCTTCTTGTTAAAAAAATCTATTTTTTCCAGAAAGAACTTAATCGCCGACTGAAAATTTACTCGGTTCCCCAGATAATATTTATTCCTTCGCCAACCTTGAAAAACTAATTCTTTTTGCTAAAATAAAAATATTAAATATAAAAATATTAAATATAGAAATATGTACCTTATCCCAACAGTCATTGAAAAATCTACTTATGGGGAAAGGGTTTATGATATTTATTCTCGGCTTTTAAAAGAAAGAATTATTTTCTTAGGTGATGTTATTAATGATACTCTGGCTAATACTATCATTGCCCAACTCCTTTTCTTAGAATCTGAGAACAAGGAAAAGGATATTAAACTCTATATCAATTCACCAGGTGGTTCAATTACCGCGGGATTAGCCATTTATGATACTATGCAATATATCAAACCAGATGTGGTGACTATTTGTGTAGGAATGGCGGCGAGTATGGCGGCCGTTCTTTTAGCCGCCGGAGCAAAAGGAAAGAGATTTGCTCTCCCCAATTCGGAGGTGATGCTTCATCAAGTAATGGGTGGGGCTGAAGGGCAAGCGATTGATGTCAAAATTAGAGCTGAACATATTTTAAAAGTAAGAGACAGGATTAACAAAATTCTTTCTTATCATTCAAACCAGCCATTAAAAAAAATTGAACAGGATACAGATCGCGAATTCTTTATGACTGCTGAGGAAGCGAAAAACTATGGTTTGATTGATAAAATTATTAAGTAAATCCAGAATTAAAAAGAAATTTTAAAAGCCGAGATGGTTTCTCGGTTTTTTATTAAATAATTTTAGTATATGATAAAAGATTTTGTTTCAATTATTGTTTTTATTAGTATTGCCGTGGGAATGCTGGTTGGCTATTATTTTAGAAAATTTTTAGCCAGTCGCATTCTTGAGAGTATTGAAACTAAGGTTCGGGAAATAGAAAATAAAGCCCGTCAACAATCTCAAGAAACCATTCTTCATGCCAAAGAGGAAGCGCTAAAGATAATTGAGAGGGCGAAAAAGGAAGAACTTTTAAGAAGAAGAGAATTAAAAATTCTTGAAAGTAAGCTTGAAGAAAGAAGAACTCTTTTTGATAAAAAACTTCTGGAATTTGAAGAGGCGAAAGCAAAATTAGCCGAAAAGGCAAGAAAAATAGAAGCAATTAGAGAAGAAACTATTCGAATGGAAGAAGAAGTGAAAAGAAAACTTTATGAAATTTCTGGATTAACTCATGAACAGGCAAAAAAAATTATTTTAGAAAATGTTGAGGGAGAGATGAAGGAAGAAATTTTGGCCCGAATAAGAAAATTAGAAAAAGAAGGGGCGGAAGAGATTGAGAAAAAAACAAAAGAATTGATTGTTTCAGCTATGGAAAGATATACTGGTAAGGTTGTAAGCGAAAGAACAACTTCAACTGTTAGCTTGCCTTCGGAAGAAATGAAGGGAAGAATCATTGGTCGTGAAGGAAGAAATATTAGAACCTTGGAGTCTCTAACTGGGGTAGAGATGATTATTGATGATACACCTGGGGTAATTGTTCTTTCTAGCTTTTCTCCTTTAAGAAGAGAGTTAGCAAAAAGATTGCTTGAAAAATTAATTGCTGATGGTCGGATTCAGCCAGCGAGAATTGAGAGATTTTTTGAAGAGACGAAAAAAGAATTAGCTGCAGAAATAAAAACAGCCGGTGAAGAAGCGGTCCATAAATTAGGAATTGTTGGTTTACCCAGCGAAATTATTCAACTTTTAGGTCAACTTTCTTATCGAACAAGTTATGGTCAGAATGTTCTAACCCATTCTCTTGAAGTGGCTAACTTGGCTAGTTTTATTGCTTCGGAGTTGAAGGCTGATACAGTGATTGCCAAGAAAGCCGGTTTACTTCATGATATTGGCAAGGCTCTTGATCAAGAAATAACTGGTACTCACCCAGAAATTGGTAGAGAAATAGCAGAGAAATATAATCTTCCCCAGGAAATTGTTATTCCAATTGCTACTCATCATGACGATCGACCACCTACCCTTGAAGCAATTATTGTTAAGATAGCCGACGCCATTTCAGGCGCCAGACCCGGGGCTAGAACAGATAGTTATGAGGCCTATGTTAAAAGACTTGAGGAATTAGAAAAAATTGCTCAAAACTTTTCTGGAGTTGAGAGAGTTTATGCTATTGAGGCGGGTCGAGAAATTAGGGTTTTTGTTAATACTGATGAAATTGATGATCTTGCTGCCATGAAATTAGCCAAAGAGATTGCTCAAAAAATTGAGAAAGAGCTTCAGTACCCTGGTGAAATTAGAGTTAATGTTATTCGAGAAAAAAGAATTATTGAATATGCGCGTTAAACTTTTTGTAAGTTTATGAAATTTATAGAAATAAATTGAAACTCGTTGTATTTATTGATATAATTTTAGTATGATTAAGATTTTATTTTTCGGCGATGTCGTTGGTAAAATTGGTCGCCAGGCTTTAAAAAAGGTTTTACCAGGCCTTAAGAAAAAATTAAAACCCGACTTGACCATAGCCAACGTGGAAAATCTTGCCCATGGTTTAGGGATTACTAAAAAAACAATCCAAGAAACTAGAGAAGCAGGAGTAGATTTTTTTACTTCCGGTAATCATGTTTGGCGAAAAAGAGAAATTGTAGAAATCTTTAAAGATAATAAATGGAAAAACTCTATTATTAGACCAGCGAATTGGCCAGAGGGTGTGCCAGGTGAAGGGGCGAAGTTTTTTCAAGTTGGTAATTTTTCGTTTTTAGTGGTAAACTTATTAGGAAGAGTTTTTATTGATAAGAGTTTAGATTGTCCCTTTAAAAAATTAGACGAAATTTTAACTCAATATAAAAAAAGGAAGATTAACGCTATTTTGGTTGATATTCATGGTGAAGCAACCTCAGAGAAAATAGCTTTTGGTTGGTATGCCGATGGTCGGGTAAGTGCTGTTTTAGGTACTCATACTCACATTGGCACAGCTGATGCTAAAATTCTACCAAAAGGAACTGGTTATATTACTGATGTCGGAATGGTTGGGGCTAAGGACTCAGTGATTGGCAGGAAAAAGGAAGAAGTCTTAGCGGGGTTTTTAACTCAACTTCCCCAAGTTTTTGAGCCACCAGAGAAGGGTGAAGTAATTGTCAATAGTGTTTACTTAGAAATTAATCCAGAAACAAAAAAAACTATAAAAATAAAAAGAGTTGATTTAGAAACAGAGATTTAAATACTTTGAATATTTTAATTTAATTTTATTTTATGAGTAAAGAAAAACAACAAAGTGATGAAAAAGTTAGAGCAGCTGAAGAAGCAATTCGTCAGATTAAAGAAAAATTTGGTGAAGGTTCGATTATGCGACTGGGTGAAGCCGAAAAAATGGAGGTAGAAACAATTACCAGCGGCTGTCTTTCTTTAGATTTGGCTTTGGGTGGTGGTTTCCCTCGCGGAAGAATTATTGAAATTTTTGGTGAAGAAGCCTCTGGGAAAACAACTTTAGCTCTTCATCTTCTAGCCGAAGTACAAAAAAGAAAAGGGGTGGCGGCCTTTGTTGATGCTGAACACGCCCTTGACCCAGAGTATGCCAAAAAAATTGGAGTCAAAGTCGAAGACCTTTTGATTTCTCAACCCGATACTGGGGAGCAGGCTTTGGAAATTGTTGAAACTCTTACCCGTTCTAATGCCGTTGATGCGATTGTTATTGACTCAGTGGCGGCCCTTACCCCCAAAGCTGAAATTGAAGGTGAAATGGGCGACCAATTTATTGGTCTTCAAGCAAGATTGATGAGTCAAGCTCTTCGGAAATTAGCTGGGATTGTCGCTAAAAGTAAGACAATTATTGTTTTTCTTAATCAAACTCGACAAAAAATTGGGATTGTTTGGGGTTCGCCGACCACTACTACTGGTGGTACGGCTTTAAAATTTTATTCATCAGTAAGGATTGAATTAAAAAAAGTTGGTCAAATTAAAAAGGGTGAACAAATTATTGGTAATAGAGTTAAAGCAAAAATTGTTAAAAACAAAGTTGCTCCGCCGTTTAAGGTGACTGAATTTGATGTTATGTATAATGAAGGTATTTCTATTGGAAGTGATTTAATTGATTTAGGACTGACTTATAATGTGATTAAAAAGAGTGGTAATACTTTTTCTTTTGGCGAGATGAAACTTGGAGTTGGTCGAGAACAAGCCAGAGATTTTTTAAAAACCAATCCGAAAATTATTGAAGAGGTTAGAACGGCGATTCTCAATAAAATTAAAGAAGAAGAAAAAAAAGAAAAATAATCTTCCTCTTTGATTAAATTTATGAAAAAAAATCTTTTGATTATTATTTTACTAATATTAGCAATCTTCCTTTTCTTTATTATTGTTATTTTTAATTTTTCAACAAAAAATCTTTCTCCAGAGAATAAAAATGAAAATTTAGTTGAAATCGGAGAAATTAATACAGTTTTAGTTCAAATTAAAGAGGCAGAAAAAGAATTAGATGGATTAAGAGAGTTGGCTGAAGATCAAGAAAGTTTAGCCAAAATCGATTTGCTTTTTGAAAAAATTGAGGCCTATAAAAAAGAACTTAAAAAACCACGTCAAGAAATAAAAAAAGAAACGATTGAAGATTTTTATAATTCTGGTTTTTGGGAAGAAATTTTAGATTTAAAAAATAAAATTGAGTCAACCAAAAAATCAGACCCAACCCAAAAATAGAACTTGACAGAATAAAATAAAAACGAATTCCTTTCGTTTTTTTTATTTTTAATTTTTATTAGACCCAGCCTAAAATCATGGCTAAACCCAATCCTAAAATTATTAATCCAGCGATAAGGTGTAGATATTTGATATTTTTATCTTTCCAACCAGAGATATTTTCAACTTTAGTTAAACTAAAATAAACAATAAGGACAATTATTATCATCGGCAGAACAAAAATGAAATTATACAAAACTAGATAAGGAACGGTTTTAATTAAATCAAAAGAACAAAGGATGCCACCACAAATAATATAAGGCCCAATTGTACAAGGAAGCAAAAAAATTGTCACAAAAAGACCAACTAAAAATGCGCCAGTCGGCGAAGTAATACCTAAAATTAGTTTTTTTACTGTTGGTCTGATAAACATCGGCATCTCTGTTAAAAACCCACCTGGTCGATAATAAACAAAATCTTTGATGTTCAAAATTCCTAATAAAATTGCTAAGCCACCCAAAATTTTATAAAGAATAAGTCGGATTGAAGTTAGGGCTTGAATTAACTGGAAAAACTTAATAATCACTAAACCATAAAGAAAATACATCGAAAAAACAGCTAAGACAAAATAAAAGCCAGCCCAAAATATATTTTTTCTTTTCGTTGGATTATAAGTTAAAATAGCCACCAACATCAAAACTAAAACAGCAAATGCACAAGGGTTGAGTGAGTCAACTAAAGCGAGAGAAATTATTTTTGCCAAAGTCAAATTTACTTTAACCGGCTTATTATTATTTTGTTTTTTTTCGTCAGTTGAAGGAGTTAAGCCATTTATTTCTTGACCGTTCCATTGGAAGAGCCAATCATCAATTTTAATTGCTTGAGAAAAGCCAATTGATTTGCCAGAGAGTTGAATTTTTAAAGGATCAGTTTTTTGAAATTGAATATTTTTTAAAACTTCGACTAGATTTTTATTAGTCAATAAATTTTTTAATAACTCATTATTACCCTTTGTGCCTTGTTTGACTAAAATTTTTTCTCCTTGCCAAATTTTAGGTCGGCCAGGTAAGGAAATTAAATCTAAACTATCAAAATTAGCAACCTGATTATTAAGAAGTAAGCAGGGGTTAATTTTTTTCTGAACAATAGTTTTATCAAATGAATTAATAATTTCGCGATCACCAAGTAGTTTTTCGTTTTTACCCAAAATAATTAAAGGAACACCAAGTCCTGATTTGTATTCTGAATCATATTCATAAAGTAAAGGCGCGTTATCTCTTTGTTGATAAATTTCGTATTCAATAATGATTAAATTTGGATACTTTTTGAGTAAATTTTCAAAAATTACTGGATCAGTTTTAGCGCAGTGTGGGCAGCCAATTCCAGTAAAATAAATGGCGCAAAAATAATTATCTTGAGCTTTGACTTGGCGACTCAAAGAAAAAACAAAAAAAATCACCAGAATTACTCCCAAAATTATAACGCTTGCTTTTTTCATAAGATATTATTCTAACAGATTCATTGTAAAAATCTACTTATTAATTTTAATGGCCATTCCCCCAACGATGGCAGTAGCAATTTTTTGGCGAGCCGAAGTCAGGATTCTTTGAAGGGTGCTTTGGGAAATTTTCATTCTCTTTGCTGCCTCAATTTGATCTAACCCTTCTAAATCACAAAGACGCAAGGCCTCAATTTCATCCAAAGATAACTCAACCTCATCTAACATTGAAAGAGGAATGGCTCTCGGCTTAAAATAAACTGCTTTTGGATTAAATTGTACTCTTCTTGGTTTAATTGGTCTTACCATACTATTCCCTTGTTAAATGATTTTTACAATTTGGACAAATTAAACTAGAACAAGGAACTCCGGGTTGATGCTCTACTCTGTAGCCGCATTTTTTACAGACACAATAACCCCAGGCTCCCCTTCCCTGAGCTCCTTCTATTTTTCCTATAAATTTCCCCTTTCTTTGCCAACCAAATCCTCTCCCCAAACCAAAATTTCCAATAGCGGGTTTATAAAATCCAGTTTCGACATCATGGCTTTTTATTTGAATTGCAACATAAACTAAATTTTTAATTTCCTTCATCAATCTTTCTCTCAAACCCTCTGAAATTTTTGTTGCCTCATCAACATTCAAATTTTTTGGCAAATTTATTTCCAAATTGGCAGTAAAAACAGAGCCCTTCTTTTGAGTTTTTAAATCTGAAATTTCAATTCCCTGAAATTTGGCAATTTCTTTTATTTTTTCTTCAACTTCAGGAGGAGCTGAAACATCAAGCAGAGAATCGATTGCCTCTTTTCCAATTGAAAATGATGCCTTAACAATGTAAAGACCAATTAAAAGGGCTAAAACTGAATCGGTGAAAATCCAGTATTTATTCAAAATCAAACCGACAAAAACTGCTAAAGATGCAAAAACATCAATCCTTGAATGAACTCCGCCTGAAATTAAAGCAACTGAATTTTCTTTTTTCCCAAAATAAATTTTCAAACGAGATATTATTTCGTTAATCAAAGCTGAAAAAATCATTACGGAGAGAGCCAAAATCGGAATTTTTATTAAAGAAGGATTTAAAAATTTCTGATAGGCCTCATAAATAATTCCAATTCCTGTTACCAAAAGAATTAAAGTAATAAATATTCCGGCCAAAACTTCAAATTTGAAATGGCCATAGGGATGTTCTTTATCAGCTGGTTTTTTTGAAATTTTAATTCCAAAAAACGAAATCAAAGAAGAAAAAATATCCATAAAAGAATGGATACCTTCTGCCAAAATAGCGGCCGAACCCGAAAATACACCAACAATAATTTTACTTCCCGCCAAAATCGTATTCGCCAATATTGAAATTTTTGCAATTTTTTCTTTCATTTTAAATTAATATTATAAATGATTTTTGGGAATCACTTTTTATATTTATGATTTATTTCAACCACTGGCTTCATTTTTATCATTGAATCAACAAATCTTTTCTATAAGGAATTCTGCCGAGAATTGGAATTTTATTTATTTTAGCAAATTTCTCTATTTCTTTATAAAAATTTTTGCCAGATTAAATTTATTAATAACAAGTCCATTTTAATCCTAAAATGATTAGCAAGAATATAAAAATATCAGAAACATTACTTTTAATGTTTTCACCCATTGAGCTGATTGCTGTTTTTATATTGTCTTCCTGTCTAATTTTATTCTTGTTCCTTGAGTTCGGCTAAACGGGCTTTGATGGCTTTAAGTTCTTCTTCTAAACTCATTATCTCGTTTTCTAACATTTCCTTCTCTTCTTTCTTGTTTATTTGAGATTGATACGGGTATCCCCAAAACTTTCCGCAACTAAATCCACGTCTCAAACCTCTTCGCCAAGCCATTCCAGCACCGCAAGGACCTAACCTCCAGCCAGTGCCCGGCCCCATTCCCCAAGGACCAGTACCATCAAACTTAGGCATAGTTTTAGAGTTATTTATATAATATAATGAAACGACCTTTAATTTACCCTCATCTATTATGAATATATACCCAAAACTATACTTTGTCAAATAAAGTTATCCACAATCAAAAAAGACCAATAATTGGTCTAATTTTTATTTTTTATTTTTTATTTTTGATTTTATGATATACCCCCAGCGTGAATCGAACACGCATCCGCAGCTTAGAAGGCTGCTGTTCTGTCCATTGAACTATGGGGGCTAAATAAATTAAAAATTAAAAATGAAAAATTAAAAAATTTCTTGATTTTTTTAATTTTATCAAGAATTCTTTTTTTGTCAATAACAAAAAGTCGGTTTAATAAGAGATTTTTTGGAAATATACTCACATAGCGAGTGAAATATGCTTCGCAAAATATACTTGCCTTCAGCAAACGAAACACCTTAAGACACAATTGTATTTCTACTGTATTTCTACTGTATTTTTATTGTATTTCATACCAAAGGTGCTTATAACTTCTTGATAGATTTCAAGCAGTTTTTTTGCTTGATTTTCAGCAGAAAAATTTCGAGCAATTTCTTGGCCATTTCTTGAAAATTCTTCCCGGCGTTTTTGATTTTCAAGAAGATCTAAAACTTTTTCTGCGAAAACCGAAGTTTCATAAGGATAGACCGTATAACCATTTTTTCCGTCAATTAGCATTCCTTCATAGCATTCGTCTTTTAAAGCAACAATTGGCAAACCAAAATAACTTGCCTCAATAATAATTAAACCCTGCGTGTCAGTTAAAGAGGCAAAAAGAAAAAGATAGGATTGACGATAAAGTTTTACCACCTCTTCCCAGGCAATCCTACCAGTAAAAATTACTCTTGATTCGATTTTTAATTTTTTTGCCTTTTCTTTTAATTGATTCATTAAATACCCTTCACCAATTAAAACAAAAACTACTTTTTTATTCTTTTTTGCGATTTTATAAAAAGCATCTAAAAGAAAATGGACATTTTTTTCTGAAGTTAGTCGGCCAACATAGAGCAAAATTTTAGCTTCTAAAGGGATATTGAATTTTCTTCTTATCTCAGAATCTTTTTCTTGAATTTTTTCTAACCTTTCAAAATCAATTCCAGTTGGTAAGACAAAAATTTTTTTTCTAATACCATAATCTTCTAGCAATTTTTTCATTTTGACAGAAGGAGCAATTAAAGCTGAGCATGAATTACCATAAATTTTTAAATAGATTTTCATGAGTTGCGGTAAAAATTTATTATTTTTTATCAACCAATATTTAGCATATTCTGGATAAAGGGTATGGGAAGTATAAACAAGTGGAATTTTCGTTTTCTTGGCAATAATTTTTGCCAGCCAACCAGCCGAAAAAGGAGTATGAGCATGAGCGATATCTAATTTTAAATCGACAATCTTTTTGATATTTTGCCAACCAAAAAACATCAAACGATTATCTGGACTTTTAACTAATCGCAGGGCGGGAAAACGAAAAATTCTTCCTTCTGTTTTTTGAGCAGTTGGATATTGAGGGGCAAAAACAAAAACTTGATGGCCAAATTTTTCTAGCCAAAGTCGAAAGGTTTCCATCGAAACCTCAGTGCCGAAGGTAATCGGCAGATAGGTGTCAGAAAAAAAACCGATTCGCATAAATTTATATTATTTTATCATATTTTGCCATTTGACGAAAGTTAGGTGTTGTGTTATTCTATAATTAAATTAAAATTAATATTTTTTAATCCAAGAATATTATGGCTCTAAGAAAAGAAAAAAAGAAAACTATAAAAGAGGAATTTGCTCTTCATGAAAAGGATTCGGGTTCAACAGAGGTGCAGATTGGTCTTTTGACTAAAGAAATTGATGAATTAGTAAAACATTTAGCAACACATCGTCATGATTTTTCTTCGAAAAGGGGTCTTCTAAGAAAGGTCTCTAAAAGAAAAAGATTGCTTCGCTATTTAGAAAAAGTAAATCCAAAAAGTTACGAAAAAATTATCAAGAAAATTAGAAAAAAATAACGCAAATTTCTCCAAATCTTGAATACAAATTATTACGAATATTTGTAAAGATTTGTAAAATTAACTATGCCTATTAATTATTCATCACAGCGGGTCGGAATTTTTGTTGATACGCAAAATATCTATCACTCAGCTAAAAATTTATACGGTGCTCGGCTTAATTTTAGGAAACTTTTAGAAACAGCCGTGGCTGGTCGACAATTAATTCGGGCAATTGCTTATGTTATTCGGGCGAAAAGTCAAGACGAAGAAACTTTTTTTGAAGCATTGGCCCAACAAGGTTTTGAAGTCAAACAAAAAGATCTTCAAATTTTTTACGGTGGCATGAAAAAAGCAGATTGGGACGTTGGTATTGCCATTGATGCGGTGAAAATGGCTGACCGTTTGGATACGGTTGTTTTAGTTTCTGGTGATGGTGATTTTTTACCCTTGGTTAATTATTTAAAAGAAAATAAGGGTTGTCGGGTTGAACTGATGGCCTTTAAAGAAACAACCTCAGCAAAATTAATTGAAGTAGCTGATAGTTTTTTTGACTTATCTTCGCAAAAAAGAAAATTTTTAATCAAAAAATATGATTGAAAGACGCGATCGACGGGAAATGACAACTATAGAAAAAGAAGCAAAAGCCGAAAAAGAAAGGTTTAGAAGACTTGGTATTCTTGTTTTTTTAAGAAACGCCCAAAAACCGTTTTTAGGAATAACACCAGAAATGGATATTGAAGAACGCCTTAGGATAGTTGAGGATAACTTTGAAGAATTTAAAAAATTTGTCAGACAAAAGGGAAACTTCAGTTTTGCTTTTCATGGTTCTGGTCCTCGGGATATTGATTTTGATGCTAGGACAACGAAATGGTTTTTACAACTAGCCGGCATTAAAATCGATGATTGTTTATATCTTGAAGCTGGTAGGAGACCGGCTCGCGATAGAATTAATATTGACGTTGGCGGTGGTCTAGGAATATCTATCCCCCATGGATGGAAGTCATCCGAGCGAACCGTTATTATCGAACATCATCCGCGAATGGGTGAATCTCCATCTTTTTCTGTTGATGAATATCAATATGTTTTAACCACCAGCGCCGCCGAACAAATTTATAAGATGCTTGAAGCGCTTGATCTTTTTGAAGGCAAGGACATTGAGGCATTGAAAAAAATGGCAGAATTTGTTACACAAATGGATAACAAAACTCATCCGCAACAATTTAATCGCCAAACCTTTGAAGAGAGTTGGCAGACAATGATGGGCCTTTATTATTATATTTCGCCAGAAAAACTTTATGAACTTTTTAGGGCTGGCGTTAAGCCAACTGATAGATTATTTGATGGTCATAATGAAAATTGGGTTAAAGAAGACTGGCAAAAATTGAGTCGACTTGGATTAATTTATAAACTAAAAAATGGTCAAATAGTTAACCGGCCAGCCCAAAGAAAAGAAATGATTGAAGAGAGTTTGGCTGAAGTTGAAAGGAAGGTCAAAAACGGCATGGTCGTTGAAATTAAAATTGGCGAACGAAATTTAAAATTTATTGTGGATTATATTGCTGATATAGACCCAAAAGGAAGCCGAGGAATACCCCTGAGATCTGATGCAGTTATTGCCAGTGGTTATGATGGTGTGATTCTTTATAATGAAAAAACAGAAAGTTATTTTATTAATTTAGACCCAAGATTAAAAGAAGAATTAGTCATTTATACTAAAGATGGAGTGAATGTTAGGGGTAAAATGTTTATTAAGGACATTAATCAATCGGGTCCATTAAGAATTTCTTTAGCAGAATTAATTAGAAGATTGGGGGGTGATTTAAATAAAGTAAGGGGTGGACTAAGAGAGGCAATTAAAAATAATGAAGAGTGGATTGAAACAGAAATAGTTAATGTCGATGGAAGTCAAATACAATGGTTTGAGGGTAAGGAAGGCAAGCCCGGTCATTGGGGACTACCTTCAGGGGGTGGTAGAAAACATGGCATTATTACTGATGGCTTACCCCAAGATTTTAATCCTCAAAATGAAAAAGGAACAAAAATACAATTAAGAGTTTATAAAGATACCAAACCCGATAATCAAAGGGCTGGTGCTTTGTTATTAAAAGTAATACAGATTATAAGAAAAGAGGATGAAGAAAAAAGCAGAGAAAGAATTACGGAAAAAATCTACGTTGTCCCGGTTTCATTTTCTTCTGGTTGTTGGGAGGCGATTTTACCCAATGGTCAGAAAGTTAAATTACCGGAAAATCCCGAAGGCTATGATTCTCGCTTTCTTTATCGAATAAAAGTTGTTAAACTTGATTCAGATGAAAAATTAGTTGCTCGCGAAGCTGAAAAAACAAATCAGATGACAGAGGAAGCAAAAAGGACAATCTTTGGATAAAAAAATGGATAAAAAAATAAATTCATAAATTTTAACAATTATATGGAAAAAATTTTTGCCACGGAAATTGGTGGTCGAAAACTAATTATTAAAACCGGAGAATTAGCTGGCCAAGCCAATGGTTCAGCCATTGCTCAATATGGCGAAACCGTTGTTTTAGCCACAGCAGTGATGGGTGAGGAGCGTGGAGAGCTTGATTATTTTCCTCTTCTTGTTGATTACGAAGAAAGATTTTATGCGGCTGGTAAAATTAAGGGATCTCGTTTTATTAAAAGAGAAACCCGCCCACCAGATGAAGCAATTTTAGCCGCTCGTTTAATTGATCGTGCTTTTCGGCCATTATTTAATCAAGACTTTCGTCGAGAGGTCCAAATTATTACCACTGTTTTGGCTGTTGATCAAGAAAATGATCCAGATTTAGTTGCTTTTTATGCCGCTACTGCTGCTTTAGCTATTTCTGATATTCCTTGGGATGGTCCAGTGACTGGAGTAAGAATTGGCCAAATTAATAAAGAGTTTGTTTTAAACCCAACTTATCAGGTCCGAGAAAAAAGTAATTTAGATTTAGTTGTTTGTGGTTCTGATTCAAAAGTTATTATGATTGAAGCTAATGCTCGTGAAGTATCCGAAGAAACAATTTTAAAAGGAGTTGAATATGCCACCCAGCACATTAATCAAATTAATAATTTTTTTAAAGAAATTCAGAATAAAATTGGTAAAACAAAAGTTGAAATAAAAACCGAAGAAGATGAAGAGAAAAAAAAGATGGAACAAATTATTGATGAATTTTTTAGTAGAGAAGCAGAAAACTATCTATTTAAGAAAAAACTTTTAACCAAAGAAGAACGTCTTAGCGCCGCAGAAAAAATTCGCCAGGCCATAGATAAAATTTTAATGGAAAAAAATATCGGCAAAGAGAAAAGAATTAAGGCGATGGAACGGGTTAATAAATTGATTTACCGTCAGGTTAGCCAGGCGATTTTAAAAGAAGGAAAAAGAATTGATGGTCGAGGCCTTGAAGAAATTAGACCTCTCTTTGCTCGGGTTGGAGTTTTACCCCGGGTTCATGGCTCTGCTATTTTTCAACGTGGTGAAACACAGGTTTTATCAACTGTTACCTTGGGGGCGCCAGGAATGGAACAATATTTAGATACAATGGAGGAATCTGGTCGGAAACGCTTTATGCATCATTATAATTTTCCTCCTTTTTCCGCCGGCGAAGTTTCACCCCTGCGCACAACTGGTCGTCGAGAAACTGGTCATAGTATGTTAGTAGAAAGAGGGTTGTTGATGGTTATGCCCGAGCAAGATAATTTTCCTTATACTATTCGTCTTGTTTCTGAAGTTCTTTCTTCTAATGGTTCAACATCGATGGCTTCGGCTTGTGCTTCTTGCTTGGCTCTAATGGATGCCGGTGTTCCAATTAAAAAATCAGTGGCTGGAATAGCCGTTGGTTTGGCCTCAGAAGAAGATGAGAAAGGTATTAAAAGATTTAAAACCTTTCTTGATCTTCAGGATTTAGAGGATGGTCCTGGCGGCATGGATTTCAAAGTTATTGGCACCAGGGATGGTATTACTGCTATTCAAATGGATACAAAAACCCACGGACTTTCTTTTGAGATTATTAAAGAAGCTCTAGAAAAAGCAAAGAATGGTCGAATAAAAATTCTTGATTTTATGTCATCAGTTTTGTCTTTACCTCGACCGAATCTTTCTCCTTATGCTCCTCAAATTCTTTCTTTTCGCATTGATCCGGAAAAAATTCGTAATGTCATTGGTCCAAAGGGTAAGGTTATTAACGAAATAATTGCTCAAACCGGAGTGACGATTGATATTCAAGATGATGGTTTAGTTATTGTTACTTCTCCTTCTCAGGAGGCTTTAATTAAGGCTTCTGATTGGATTAAAGATTTAGCCAGAGAGATAAAAGTTGGAGAAGTTTTTCGCGGTAAAGTTAAAAAAATTGTTGAATTTGGTGCTTTTGTTGAACTTTTTTCTGGCGAAAATGGGTTGATTCATATTTCAGAAATTGCCCCCTTTCGAGTAAAAAATGTGGCCGATATTTTAGAGGTTGGTGAAATTATTCCGGTTAAAATTATTAAAATTGATGATTTAGGAAGAATAAGTTTTTCCTTAAAACGGGTCGTTGGAGAAGATTTTTATCAGAAGAAGAGAAAGTAAACGCAACATCATCCAAAAGATTTAAACATATCCGAACCCCACGAACATGAAAAATCCTAAATCCAAAATCTTAAACTCTAAACAAATCCAAAATTCCAATATCAAAATTCAAAACTTTTGGATTTTGGATTTTGAGTTTTGAATTTATTTAGGATTTAGAGTTTGGGATTTAGAGTTTATACTTATTCAGAGTGTTCGGATTAATTCGTTGATTAGGATGATTTTATGCTTTCAAATTGGCTAACAATTACATTTTTAAAACTAATCCGTTTTTATCAAAAATATTTTTCGCCAGATACAGGCTATTTCTCTTTGCTTCATCCCTTCCCTGGTGCCTGTAAATTTCGACCAACTTGTTCTGAGTATGCTTATCAATCAATTGAAAAATATGGTGTTTTAAAGGGTGGACTAAAAGCGATTTGGCGACTTCTGAGGTGTCATCCTTTTAGCAAGGGTGGTTGGGATCCACCCTAGAAAAAATTTGAAGTACGAGTTATTTGATAAACTCAGAGCGTCTTGAGTAAGAGCCAAAGGAAAAATTGAAGATTTTTATTTTTAAAATTAACCACAATTTTTATATTTAATTCACTAATTAGTTGAATATTTAAAAATTTAAAAAATATATGCCAAAGCGAACTTATCAACCTAAAAAAATAAGAAGAAAAAGAGTTCATGGTTTTTTAAGAAGAATGAGAACCAAATCGGGAAGAAATGTTTTAAAAAGGAGAAGAAAAAAAGGAAGAAAAAAACTGACCGTATGACAATTTCTAATTATTCTAATTTCTAATTAACTTAATCAAATTTCAATATCTAAATGTCTAATGTCTAAAATTATTATTTATATCAGTTGTTTAATCGTTAGACATTGGGTATTGATTAGAGATTGGGTTTTAATTAGGTCAATTAGATCAATTGTTATTTTTAAAATTTATGTTGCCCAAACTCTATCGCTTGACCGGCCAAAGAAATTTTAGACAAATTGCCGAAAGGGGCAGAGCTGTTTTTTTAAAAGAATTGGGAATTAAATGGTTAGAAAATAATTTAACTAATTCTCGATTTGGCTTTGTCATTTCAACACAAATTGATAAAAGAGCAGTGGTTAGGAATAAAATTAAAAGAAGGCTTCGCGAAATTATTTACCAAAATTTAAAAAAAATTAAATCTGGTTTTGATATTTTAGTTATCACTCGTCTAGAAATCAAAGACCTTAATTTTTGGCAGATGAAAGAAAAATTAGAATTGATTTTGAAAAGGGCCGGCCTTCTGATATAAAAAAAGAGGTTTATTTTTTAATCTTTAAAAATCAATGAATTTTGATAATTATAGTCCTGTGGATAACTTTTCTTGACTTAATAATTTTAAGATGATATTCTTTCTTATAAAATGACTGAGAGGCCCTTTTTATTTTTTTATAAATTGTCGAGGCGCCTATTTTATATTTTAATATCTCCCTTATTTTAAATATGTTCGGAAATTTCTTAAAAGAAATTGAAGAAAAACTCAAAAAACAGAAAAAAGATCTCGAGGAGCAACTTGAGAAACTGGGCGATTGGCGAAAGAGTCAAAATAGTTTTCAGGTTAATTTTCCTGAATATGGCGAAAGAGAAGATGAAAACGCTGACGAAGTTTCGGCTTTCAGTGATCGTCTTTCATTGGGTAAAAGATTAGAAAAGAACCTTGAGGAAGTTAATACTGCCCTAGAGAAAATTAATCAAGGAAAGTATGGTATTTGTGAGAGATGTGGTGGAAAAATTGATGAAAAAAGATTAAGGGCTTTGCCAACCGCTAAAGAATGTCTTGCTTGTAAAGACAAAAAATAAAATGAGGAATAAAATTTATTTTATTATTTTCCTGTCTTTTATTTTTTTTGTTTTGGATCGTTTAATAAAGAAGATAATCCTTTTTAGGGGAGGGTTTTTGTTTTTTAAATTAATTAAAAACCCCTATTTTATTTTTTTATTTCGTGGCAAGATATTTTATTTTTTTATTTTGATAATTTTACTTATCATTATTTTTTTTATAATTAGAAGTTATCAAATTAAAAATTTTTCCAACTTTTTTCTTTTATCATTAATTTTTGCCGGTGGATTTAGTAATTTTTTAGACCGCCTGTTTTATGGCTTTGTCATTGATTATTTTGAATTTTTCTCTCTTTTTACCTTTAATCTAGCTGATGTGATGATTTTATTTGGCTCAATTTTTTTCCTGTGGCAATTATTTAAGATAAAAAAATAATTTTTGCCAAAAGAGACTATTTTTAAATTTATCTTTATTTGCTATAATTTTATAAAAGTTTATTGGCTAAATAATTATGTTAATCAAAATTCTTTCTGGTGTTTCTCTTGGTCTTTCTTCAAAAATTGTGGAAGTTGAGGTCGATGTTTCTAGTGGTTTTCCAGGCTTTGAAATTATTGGTTTGGCAGATCGAGCCATTGAGGAGTCAAAGGAAAGAGTAAGATTAGCCATTAAAAACTCTGGATTAGATTTTCCTAATCGAAAGAAAATTGTTATTAATTTAGCCCCAGCCGACCTTAAAAAAGAAGGACCAATTTATGATTTACCAATAGCATTAGGTATTCTTCTTGCTTCTGAACAAATTCCCGGAAATTTATTTCCTCCAAAATCACTGTTTCTAGGTGAAATTTCTTTAAATGGTGAATTAAAACATACTAAAGGAGTTTTGCCGTTAGCTATTTTAGCCAAAGAAAAAAAACTTGAAAGTATTTTTTTACCCCAAGCTAATTTAGAAGAAGCAAGTTTAGTTGAAGGACTAAAAATTTTTCCTCTTTCTTCTTTAAAAGATTTATTAGCCCATCTTTCTGGCCTTCGACTTATTAAACCCTTTGTTGGCCAAGGGATAAAAACTAGAAAAGAAGAAAATTTCGAAGTTGATATGGCTTATATTAAAGGTCAAGAATATGTTAAGCGCGCCCTCGAGATTAGTGCCGCTGGCGCTCACAACATTTTAATGTCTGGACCACCAGGCGCCGGAAAAACACTTCTAGCCAAAGCCTTACCATCAATTTTGCCAAAACTTACCAAAGAAGAGATTTTAGAAGTTAGTAAAATTTATTCTATTGCCGGGCTGCTTTCTGAAGAGAAGCCCTTTATTGTTTCTCGCCCATTTCGCAACCCTCATCACACCGTTTCTGATGTTGCTTTAATTGGCGGTGGCCAAATACCAAAGCCAGGAGAAATAAGTTTAGCCCATCGAGGCGTTTTGTTTTTAGATGAATTACCAGAATTTTCTCGCCATGTTTTAGAAACGCTCCGTCAGCCATTAGAAGATGGTTTGATTACAGTTACGAGAGCCAAAGGATCCCTTGTTTTTCCTGCTAAATTTATTTTAGTTGCCTCGGAAAACCCCTGTCCTTGTGGTTATTATGGTGATCCAAGCAAACCTTGTCTTTGTAGCGCCGCCCAAATTATTAAATACCATAAAAAAATTTCTGGTCCTTTAATGGATAGAATCGATCTTCATTTAGAGGTTCCGCGTTTAGGTGTTGAGAAATTGTTCGAAGAAAAAGTAGCAGAAAGTTCTGAATCAATTAGAAAAAGAGTAGAAAAAGCCAGAGAAATTCAGAGAAAAAGATTTAAAGCAACAAATTTTATGACTAATGGTGAAATGGGACCAAAAGAGATAAAAAAATTCTGTGAAATTACTAAAGAGAGTGAGGAATTACTTAAAGAAGCAATCAATAAATTTTCCTTATCAGTTAGAGCCTATCATCGCATTTTAAAAGTCGCGAGAACAATCGCTGATTTAGCCTTAGAGGAAAAAATAAAATCACAGCATTTGGCTGAGGCAATTCAATATCGAGTAAAATTAGAAAGAGAAATGATTTAATTATTTTATATAAATATAACCATTGATTCGTGGGTCATTAATTTTAATCTCTCTTCGATTAACCCTCCAAGGGCCTAAATGATTCATCTCCGAGATAATAATTGAATTATCTTTTACTTCTTCAACGATAGCCACGTGTCCATACCAAGTTTCGCGCAGAGAAATAATAGAGCCAACTTTCGGCTCTTTTCCTATTTCATAACCGAAATTCCTTGCATTAGTTAACCAACTTTTAGCATGTCCACTCCAGGGGATACAATATTTTTGAGCAACGTACCAAGTACATTGACCAGGATAAAAATCTCGACAACCAATCCCCTGCCTCTTTTTTTCACCCATTTCAGCCAGCCAAGTTTTATCTCGGGTCAAACCTCTAAAAACTGGCGGAGTTGGCGGTGGTGGCGGAATTTTTCCTTCCGGAATAATAATAATATCTCCAACCCTTAGGGGTTCTTTTTCTAAGTCGTTGAATCTAATAATCTCTTCTTTATCAGCTCGATACAGTTTAGCAATTTTTTCTATGTTGTCTCCCATTTTTACTGTATGAGAAACACCAGAAATAGGCAAAATTTTGAGAACTTGCCCAGGTCTAATAATCGAGCGGGGAGTTAATTTATTTTCCCAGAGAATGGTGTTGATACTTACGCCAAAGTCCTCAGCAATCGAAGAGATAGTATCGCCCTTTTGGACAACATATTTTTCAATCTCAGTTCTGGTTGGAATAAATTCTTTTTCAAAAATAAGGTTGGGCTTAAGAATTGCCTCCTCATCGCTTTCTGTTAGAGGAATGTTTTCTGAGACTAATTTATGATTATTAGAGTTTAATTCTTCAGAAGTGATCGCCTGAGCAAAAAATTCTTCCTGAAACGATGATTTTCCTTCAAAAAAAATAAAGATGACGATAATTAAAAAACAAAGAATAACTAGCCATTGACGATTAAATAAAGAAAAAAAATCTGTTTGATAATGAAAGTTTGATGATAACTCCTTGATTAACTTTTTTAATTTAAGATAAATTGGTGAGATAATGAAGATTAATATTTTAATAATAAAAAAGAAAATCGTTTCAATGAATTTAAAAGCCCTTTCTAGAATTTCCAGAATAATCCAGCTGATTTTTCTAATTAAAAGAATAAAAAGAAGAATTAGCTTGACTTTTATTTTTTCGAAATTATGATTCATTTTTTTAAAAAATAGGAAGATTCTTCCCTTTTTTATTGTAAATTAACTATAAAAAATGTCAAGTTGATTACTTGAAAAATCTTAAGAAAGGGTTAGAATTTAAATATCCAAATTTATGAAGAAGAAATTAAAAATTGTTTCTCTCTCAGCTGAACTTGCTCCTTTTGCTAAATCAGGCGGATTAGGGGATGTTGCCCTGCATCTTCCCAAAGAATTAATAAGAAATGGACATAAAGTAATTTGTTTTTTGCCTTTCTACGGTTTTATTAAAGATAATTTTTCAAAAATCAATGAAAGTGTGATAGAAATAGATGGAAGGAAATTTTCTACCTCTCTCTATGAGGCAAAAATTACTAAAAGACTTAGAAATCCACTTCCTATTTTTTTGATTTCACAAAAAGATTTTTTTTCTTTCCGAGAAAGAATTTATGGCTATAAAAATGATGCGCAGGCTTTTTATTTTTTCTCTTATGCCGCTCTTTTTTTTATCGAAAAATTAAATTTAGAAGTAGATGTTATTCATAATCATGACTGGCACACTGGTTTAACCCCCTATCTTTTAAAAAATAATTTTTTTCCTAAATTAAATAGTCAAAAAATTGCTACTCTTTTTACTATTCACAATATGGCTTTTCAAGGGGCTCATGGATTAAGAGCTAAATTTGTGCCGAAAGATAAATTAGATGATGGGAAGAGTAAATTGCCTCCGATTGATGATAAAAAATGGGATTTAGTTAACTTTTTAAAAAGAGGCATTCTTTTTGCTGATATAATTAATACCGTTAGCGAAAGATATCGAGAAGAGATATTAACCCCGGAATTTGGCGAAGGTTTAGAAAAATATCTTCAACTGAGAAAAAATGATCTTTATGGTATTATCAACGGTATTGATTATTCGGTCCATAACCCCGCGCTTGATAAAAACATTTATTTTAACTACAATTGGCACTCATTGGAAAAGAAAAATAAAAATAAAACTGCTCTCCAAAAAGAATTAAAATTAGAAGTAAACCCAGAGATTCCTTTGATTGGGATGGCTCATCGTTTAACTGAGCAAAAAGGTTTTGATTTAATTATAAAAATTTTGCCAGTTCTTTTAAGAATGAACCTTCAAATTGTTATGATTGGATCAGGGAAAAGAGAATATGAAAAATATTTTGAAAAAGAATCAATGCGTCATCCATCAAAACTTGTTTATTTAAAACCATTTTCTGAAATTTGGGAGTCGAAAATTAACGCCGCTTCTGATCTTTTTTTACTTCCTTCAAGATTTGAGCCTTGTGGTATTTCTCAATTAAAAAGTTTAAGATACGGTTCAATTCCAATTGTCAGGAGTGTTGGAGGATTAGCTGATACAATAAAAGACTGGGATCCAGAGAAAGAAGAAGGAAATGGTTTTGTTTTTTTAAATTGGGACGAAAAAGATTTACTTGTTGCTATTGCTCGAGCAATTGAATCATATAAATACAAAGAAAAATGGCAAAGATTAGTTCAAAAAGCAATGAAACAAGTTTTCTCTTGGGAATTGCCTGCCAAAAAATATCTTGAACTTTACAAAATTGCTATTAATAAATTAAAAAACGAAAATTTATGAAATGGGTAAACCTTCTTCATTTTTATCAGCCATTTTGGCAAAAAAGAGAAATTTTGGAGAAAGTAGTAAAAGAATCTTATCAGCCAATTTTAAAAATTTTAAAAGAAAATAAAAAAGTGAAAATTACTTTTAATATTTGTGGAAGCTTAACTGAAATTTTAATAAAATTTGGTTTTAAAGAAATTTTAAATGAATTTAAAAAAATTGCTTTAAAAGGACAAATTGAATTTACTGGTTCAGCTGTTTATCATCCGATCCTACCCCTTTTACCAAAGGAAGAAGTTATTCGTCAAATAAAATTAAATGAAAAGATAAATAAAAAAATTTTTGGTAAAATTTGGCAACCAAAGGGTTTTTTCTTACCAGAAATGGCTTATGATAAAAAAACAGCAAAAATTATCAAATCATTGAATTATCAATGGTTGATCCTGGATGAGATTGCTTATAATGGTAAAATAGGTAAAGTTAATTTTACAAAGGTTTATCAGATTAAGAATTTAAAAATGAATGTTGTTTTTAGAAACCGAGGTTTATCCGATATATTTTATACTGGTTGGCTTGATTCAGAAGAAAAATTTTACCAGGCCTTAAAAAATGATAAAAGATCTGATGAATTTTTGATTACTGCTTTTGACGGAGAAAATTTGGGTCATCATAAACCAGGATCAGAAAAAATTTTTGAAAATTTGGTAAAAAAAATTGAAACAACGACCATTTCTGAATTTATTGAAAAAATTAAAGAAAAAGAAATTGTTGAGCCAATTCCTTCAAGTTGGTCAGCAAGAGAAATTGAGATTAAACAAAAAATTCCTTATCCTCTTTGGTTTCATCCCCAAAACAAGATCCATCAACTTCAATGGCAATTGACCTATCTAATAATAAGGAAAATAAATAGATTTAAAAAAGATAAAAAATTTAAAGAGGCAAGAGAACTTCTTGATAGGGCTTTAAATTCCTGTCAATATTGGTGGGCTTCAGCTATGCCATGGTGGAGTTTTGAAATAATTGAAGAAAATACTGAAAATTTTGTTAAAATTTTTAAAATTTTAGAAAAAAAAGATTTAAAACTGATAAAAACAGCTGAAAAAATAAAGGAAAAAATAATTTCTATGGCTAAAAAATGGCAGGAAGAGGGTTTGGTAGAAAAAACCAAAAATCATTATCTAAAGGGTGAACCAATTAGATATTTTGGGGGAGAAGTGGTAAAATAGTTTAATTATTTATAATTTATAATTATAAAAAATATGACCGGAGAAAAAACACCAGAAAAAATTTCTTCTACACCATGGGAAATAAAAAAAAGTCTTGGCGAATATTGGCTTGTAATGAATCAAAGGGATCAAGAAGGCAGGATTATTGCTTATCGGGAACGAGAATTTATTGATCCAAAAAATCCAGAAAAAGGCGTAAAGTATGATTACGAAAAGAGTTTTACCTATAATCAAAATGGGGAGTTAATTAAAGAAAAGGGTAGGGATTACTTAAAGGGCAATCAGTGGGAAAAAGAATTTAGTTGGCAAGAGGGTAAAATGATTTCAGAACATGGTCTAATAGTTGAAGGGTCGGACAAAGGACACGAGTGGCAAACTACTTTTCAGAGAGACGAACAGGGAAAGGTTTTAGAGGAAGAAGGAGAAATTCTTAAACAAGGAGTCAACCCCCAGAAACCAGAAAGGGGCCACAGTTGGCGAAAAAAACATTTATATGATGAAAAAGGAAATTGGCGAGGGGCGATTGGTATTATCACCGGCGGTAAGGAAAAAGGAAGGATTTGGATAGAAGGTAGCATCACAGAAGCTGAAATGAAAGAATTTTTGGCAAAGGAGAGAAAATAAAAACAACCTATTTATGAGCCAATAAGATATTTTGGTGGTGAGATAATAATATGTATTTCTCAATCTTTTTACATTTTTATCAACCCCATTTTCAACAGAAAGATATTTTGGAAAGAATTGTTAATGAAAGTTATCGGAAGATTATAAAAATCTTGAAAGAAAATAAAAAAGCAAAAATTACGATTAATATTAATGCTGGACTTTTAGAAATTTTAAAAGAGAATAATTGTTCAGATATAATCAATGACTTTAAAATTTTGGCTTCAAGAGGACAAATCGAATTTACCGCTACAGCTGCCTATCATGCCTTTCTTCCCCTTTTGCCAGAAAAAGAAATCAAACGTCAGATTTTAATCAATCAAGAAATTTGTCAAAAATATTTTGGTTCTTTATACCAACCAGAAGGATTTTTTTCTCCAGAATTGGCTTATGACTTTAAGGTAGCAAAAATAGCTAAGGGATTAGGTTTTAAATATATTTTGGCTGAAGAATTGGCTTCGCCAATTAAACAAAATTTTGAAAAAATTTATCAAATTGAAGGTCTTGATGATTTTTATATTATCTTCCGGAATAAAAGAATTAGCGTTTTAATTCTTTCGGCAATTTTAAGAAATGTTAATTCATTAAAAGAAGAAATCAAAGAAGATCTTGAAAAAGAGAAATATATTTTAGCCATTATGGACGCAGAAACATTTGGTCATCATCGACCAGGATTGGAGAATTTTTTAGCCGAATTTTTAAAAGATAAAACAATTAAAAAAGCAAACCTTTCCGAGATTTTTGAAAAATTCAAAAGCCAAGAAAAGATTTCTCCTCGTTCTTGTACTTGGTCATCAGAAGAACAAGATTTTTGGTTAGTAAAAGAGAAAAAAATAGTGACCGATTATCCTTTTATTCTCTGGTTTCATCCCCAAAATAGGATTCATCAACTTCAATGGGAATTTACTTATTTTTTGATTGATGAGGTAGAAAAATACAAAGAGCTTAAAAATTATCAAGAAATAAGAAAAAAATTGGATCAAGCTATTTCCTCTGATCAATACTGGTGGGCCTCGGCTCAACCTTGGTGGAGTTTAGAGATGATTGAGCAAGGGGCATTTAATTTAAAAGAAATTGCTTATCTTTTACCAGATGAAAAAGTTAAAGAAAAGGCAGAAAAATATTACTCCGAGATTTTAAAAATTGCTTTTGATTGGCAGAGAACAGGGAAAATTAGGCAGGTTTATAGAGAATTTTATAAAACAGAGTTAAAAAAGCCATTTAAAGAAAGAACGCCAGAAGACTGGTATAATTTAATAATCTTAGAATTCGAAGACGAAATGAAAAAGGCAATTGAAAATTTAGAATTCGAAAAGGCAATCAAATGGCGAGATGCAATTGCTAAATTAAAGGAGGGAACTGATATTTACGATGTTTTACACGTTGTTGATGATTTAAGAAAGGTAAGAAATTTGCCGTCTTTGAAATCTTTTTATGAACACTCAGAAGATGATTTTTCCTCTTTAGTTAAAGAATCATTCAAGGATTTTTCGGAGAAAAATTTTATCAAAAAACAAAAGGAAATTTTAAAGGAAAAGATTAAGGATTCGATTTTAAAAAAGAAAATTGGTCCGCTGGGTTTTAATTGTGATGAGAAAGGTAATTTTTATCTCGCTGAATTTCCGGGTCGGGAAATCAAATTCTATCTTAATGATGGCTGGAATAGTTTTTCTGGCGCTTGTTTTCCTAAAGAAGGGGTTTATGGCAGTAAAAATCAATGTCAGTATGAAGTAAAAAATAAGAAAATAATAATTACTTTGACTGCTAACTCTTTTATTTTTTGGATTCTAAATTTTTTGAAATCTCTTGATAAGAAAGGGGGTAAAAAATTACGTTTAGCAATTTTAACTGAACAAAATAAATGGAGAGCAAAATTTTTCAAAAATAATAAAGTAGAGATTCCTTATTTTCAATATTTTGCTTTTAAATTTAAAATCACTGGCTTTAGCATCTAATAGTCGTAAAATTTTAGAGAATTGATTAAAATTTTAACTAGCGATAGACTAAAAATATTCATATTGATTAAAGGGCAAATTAAAAAAGTTATCTTTATGATTATTAATTTAGCGGTTTAGAGAGAGAAATAATTTTTAAATATTTTATAACAATGTTTATCAAGTTAAAAAAGAAAATAAAAAAAGAAAAGGTAAAAAAACTTCTTAATGAGCAACAAGCGAGAGAAATTTTTTTTCCGATAATTAAAAAACATTTTCCTGGTGTTAAAAAAATTGATGATCTTAAAATTGAGATTTTAAGAAATTTTCTTGGGAAATTTAGAAATTTAACAGTCAGATATATTTTTGTTTTAAATTTTGGAAAAACTAAGAAAGAAGAAAAAATTTTAGCAAAAATTAATGCCCTAAGTTTAGCGCCGAAAAAGTGGTTTGAAGTATGTAAAATTCTTAAAAAAAGAGGTTTCAAAGAGATTCCCGATGTTTTGGGTTATTTTTCCTCTTTTAATACAGTTTTATACCGAGAAGTAAAAGGAGAATCTCTTCAAGATTTATTAGCCAAAAAAAAGATCTTAGAGATTTTAAAAACTACCCCCCAGATTGCCAAACTTCTTAAAAAATTTCATTCTCTGAAAATAAAAAAATTTTTTGTTATTAAAAATAAAAAAGAAGAAAATAGAGAACACCGCCATTGGCTTTTTTTAATAAAAAAATGTGCTCCAAGATTCGCTAAAGGGTTTAAAAAAATTTATTATTCTTTAAAAAAATTTAAGAAAAAAAATGAGAAAATCTTTCTTAAAGAAAAAGATTATATTTTAACTCACAATGATTTCCATTTTGGCAATGTTATTATCGATGGTAAAAAAATAAAAATTCTAGATTTCACTGAAACCGATCTTTATGATCCCTTAAATGATGTTGCCTCTTTTCTTGCTCAGACCGAATCAATGTTAAGATATTATTTTCCTAAAAATTTTAAAAATTACCAAAAGAAAGTTGAAAATCTATTTTTGAAAAATTATTTTAAAAAGGAATTAAAAGAAGGGGAGAAAAAAAGAATCGGCTTTTTCAAGGTAAGAAATTTTTTACAAATAGGAGCAATTCTTTCATTCGTTGTTTGGCCCCAAAAAGATAAATTTTTAGCGGTTAAAAAAAGTTTAAATTTAGCGGAAAAAGAATTAAAAAAATTATATGAATTATATTGATTTGCATCTCCATTCTTATTATTCTGACGGTATCCTTTCGCCAAAAGAAATAATTAAAAAAGCAAAAGAAGAAAAAATTTCGATTCTTTCTTTAGTAGACCATCATAATATTAATGGGATCAGCGAAGCGATAAAAGAGGGGAAAAAGCAAAAAATTAAAGTTATTCCCGGGGTAGAGTTGAATACTAAATTTGGCAAATATTATCTTCACCTTTTGGGTTATAGGATTGATTTAAAAAATAAAGAATTAAATTTGTTTTTAGAAAAAATTCAAAAGAAAATTAGAGAAAATGCTAAAAAATGTATTTTTGAATTAAAAAAGCAAGGATTTAAATTAAATGAAAAAGAAATTTTAACTTATCCTTCTGAGAGAAATTTGGGTCTTTCTCAGATTGTTGATTTTCTTAAAAAAGATGAAAATTGGGAAAAGATAAAAAGAGATTTTCAATTAAAAAATAATCAAATTTTAACTTTTCCAGAAATTTATAAAAAATATTTTTTAAAAGAGGGTCAAGAAATTTTTCCACCGATTGAGATTTCCTTTTTTAAAGCTATTTCTTTAATTAAAAAAGCGAATGGTATCCCTGTTTTGGCTCATCCAGCTCAGCAACTTTTCTGGAAAGATGATTTTCTTTTTCCAATTTTAAAAAAGAAAGGACTTGAAGGAATTGAGGCTATTTCTTCACATCATAATTGGGCAAATATTGAACATTATCAAAAAATTGCTAAAGAATTAAATCTTTTAATTACTGTTGGTTCTGATTATCATGGGGAGTTGCCAAAAGAATGGGGTTTTCCAGTGAAAAGTTTATGGCAATATTTTAAAATTGAATTAACAAAAGAGATTAAAAAAAATCTCTTCAAAATCATCAATTAATTCCCTTTCTAAATCTTTCGAGAAAAAAATGTGATGGCATTTATTTTTGAAAGATTTTTCTTGAGAAAATAGATATTTTTAAAGATATGAAAGTTTTATTTGCCAGTTCAGAGCTAACCCCGATGGCTAAAGTTGGGGGGTTGGGTGATGTTTCTGGCTCATTGCCCAAGGCTTTAAAATTTTTGGGTGTTGATATAAGGGTTGTTATTCCTTGTTATGAATTAATTGATAAAAAGAAGTATCAATTAAAATTTTTAGGAAAAACAAAAGTAAATTTCGGCCAAATTAATGAAAAAATAAGAATTTATCAAACAAAAATTCCTGATTCAGAGGTCATTGTTTATTTAATTGAAAATGAAAATTATTTGAGTAAAAATGGTATTTATTTTGAAAAAACTGCTTTTGTTGGTTCTTTTAAAGAAATCGAAAGATTTCTATTTTTTTCTCAGGCAATTTTAAAAATTTTTGAAATTATTAATTGGCAACCAGAAATTATTCATTGTCAGGATTGGCACACAGCAGTTTTACCACTTTTGGTAAAATTGAAGGTCAAAAGTCAAAAGTTAAAAGTTAAAAGTTTATTAACTATTCATAACTTGGCTAATCAGGGGAGGTGGAACGCCCAAGAAATTTTTAATTTTTTAGGATTAAAAGGAGACGAGATAGATTCTCTGAAAGTAAGATTTGGTCCGGAACAAATCGATCTCAACTTAATTCAACAAGGAATTTTAAATGCTGATTTAATTAATACTGTTAGCCCTTCCTATGCTCAAGAGATTTTAACTAAAGAATTTGGTGAAGGTTTAGAAGAAACACTAAAAAAAAGAAAAAGGGATTTATTCGGTATTTTAAATGGCATTGACACTCAAAGATTTTCTCCAGAAAGAGATAAAAAAATTAAGGTTAATTATTCTCTTAAAAATTTAGAAAAGAAAGAAATTAATAAAAAAGACCTACAAAAATGTTGTCGGCTTCCAACTTCTAATGATTCAGTTTTCGGTTTTGTTGGTCGATTAACTAACCAAAAAGGCTCGGAATTAATTGCAAAAATTATTCCTGAATTAATAAAGTTTGGTTGCCAATTTGTTTTTTTAGGCCAAGGCGATGAATCTTACGAAAACCAACTTCGAGATTTGGCTAGAAGATATTTTGGTAATGTTTATACGAAAATTGGTTTCGATGCTAAATTAGCCCAAAAAATTTATGCTGGGGCAGATATTTTTTTAATGCCATCCCGTTTTGAACCTTGTGGCCTCGGTCAAATGATTGCGATGAGATATGGAACTATCCCGATTGTTCGGGCGGTTGGTGGCTTGAAAGACTCGGTAGAAAATGTTAAAATTACAAATCGCAAAATTTCGGGAAACGGTTTTGTTTTTGAAAAATACGAATCGGGTTCTCTTTTTGAGACGATTAAAAGTGCTCTCAAATTATTTAAAAATAAAAAAATTTGGCAAATTCTTCAAAGAAATGCGATGAAAAAAGATTTTTCCTGGGAGATTTCTGCTAAAAAATATTTAAAACTTTATAAGAAACTTTACTAATCATCCAAATTGCATTTCGATGGCTTAAAAATTCGTAATGATTAAAGATAATATTTTTAAGATTAGCGATTATGAAATCAGAAATTAGAAAACATTATTTTTTAGACAAGTATGTCATTATTGCTCCGGGCCGCGGGAAAAGGCCACGTGGGACAATTGCTAAGGCAGTTATTATTCCGGAAAGAAGTTGCCCCTTTTGTCCGGGCAAGGTGGAAAAAGATTTATTAATTAAGGCCTATCCATCTCAAAAAAATTGGCATTATTTAGCTCTAAAAAATAAATATCCAGTCGTTACTTTAGATAATCCAAAAGCCTACGGTCAACATGAAGTTATTGTTGATACGCCAGACCATTTAAAAGAACTGGCTCAATTTAGTTTAGAAGAAATGGTCGGCTTGCTTGAAGTTTATAAAGATCGGATTAGAGAACTTTCAAAAATAAAAGGGATTGAATATATTTTAGTTTTTAAAAATGAAGGTGGTAAGGCTGGGGCAACATTGGTTCATGCTCACTCTCAAATTTTTGCTTCAAAAATTGTCCCACCCGACGTAGTTGAGGAAGGGGCAGCGGCAAAAAAATACGAGGCAGAAAAAGGAATTTGTCCTTATTGTGATATTCTAAAAAAAGAAGAAAAGGGTCCAAGAAAAATTTTTGCTAATAAAGAAATTGTTGCCTTTTGCCCTTACGCTTCTTTTTACCATTACGAAGCCTGGATTTTACCCCGTCGTCATCTTGATAATATCACTAATTTAACAAAAAAGGAGACATTTTCATTTGCTAGGGTCTTAAAAAAAATTTTAATCAAGCTTTTTACTTTGAATGTAGAATATAATTTTTTTCTTCATCAAATTATTCACGATTCAAATCAACATTTTTATTTAAAAATCCAACCCCGTGAATCAATTTGGGCTGGCATCGAACTTGGTTCTGGGATTATTGTTAATTCTCTTTCGCCAGAAAAAGCAGCAATGATTTACCGAAAATAAAAAATGTTTTTTACATTATATTATTTTCTTCGGGATAAAGGGTGAATATATTTCTATTGTATTTCCTCCTGGTAAACCTCTAAAATATCGCCTATTTTTATTTCCTCTTTTCCTTGATATTTTATTCCGCATTCCTCACCCTCAACTGCTTCTTTAGCAGTCATTTTATTAATCTGTAATTCTGCTAATTTCCCTTCGCCGATGATTTCTTCACCACGCCAGAGGCGGATTTTACTTTGTGGTATTATCTTCCCTTCTAAGACCCTACCTCCAATAATAGAAAAGTTATCTACTTTTCGAAAAAGAGCCAAAATTTTTACTTTACCTAAAAAAACCTCTTTTATTTTTGGGCCACTTATTTTATTGATTTCTTTTTTTACTTCTTCAATTAAATCGTAGATTACTTTATAGAGAGCAATTTTTTTTCCTTCGTCTTCAGCTATTTTTTTCGCTTCGGCTAAAGCATCGACATGGAAACCGATGATTAAAGCCTGGTTTTTCTTTGCTTCAATAACATCTATTTCGTTAATATCGCCCAACCCTTTCTTGATAATTTTTATTTCAATTTCTGGTGTTTCCAACTTTTTAAGTTCTTCAATGATTGCTTCTAAGGAACCGACAACATCAGCCTTGATAATTAAATTTAAGGACTTTTTCTTTTCTTCTTCCTCTTTCTCTTTGCTTCTAATAATTACTGGAAGAGTCATAAAAGGAGTTTTTTTCCCTTTAATTTTTTTCTTAATTTCTTTTAAATCATCTTTATTTTTAACTTCCAAAATATCTCCAACCTTAGGCAGATTTTTTAAACCGATTATTTTTACCGGCATACTTGGTGGTGCTTCGTTTACCTCTTTTCCTTGCCAATCTTTTAGAGATCTTATTTTTCCATAACTTTCATCGATAGTAAAAAAATCACCTCTTTTCAAAGTTCCGGCCTGAACGATTACTGTTGCCACCGGTCCCTCACCTTTATCTAAGTGGGCTTCAATAATTGTGCCGATTGCTGGTCGATTCGGATTAACTAAAAGTTTTTCTTTTTCCATTTCCGCGACTAGAAGAATAAGATCTAATAGTTCATCAATACCTTGGCCAGTTTTAGCTGAAACAGGATGACAAATTGTTTTTCCACCCCAATCTTCAGGAACAACATTTAATTCAGCTAATTGTTTTTTAATTTTTTCTTGGTCAGCTTCTGGTTTATCAATTTTATTGATGGCCACAATAAAAGGTAAATTTTCCTTTTGGATAATTTTTAAAGATTCAATTGTTTGTGGTTGAATACCATCATCAGCGGCGACAACTAAAATAGCCAGATCCGCCACTTGACCACCCCTTGCTCTCATCATTTTAAATGCCTCGTGGCCGGGTGTATCGATGAAAGTAATTAAACGATTATTTTTATAAACCTGATAAGCACCAATATGTTGAGTAATTGCTCCGGCTTCTTGCGAAACAACATTAGTTTTTCTGATTTGATCAAGCAAACTAGTTTTTCCGTGATCAACGTGGCCCATCACAACGATAACCGGCGGTCTTTGCACTAATTCTTTTTTATCTTCTTCTTTTAAAATTTTTTTTAGTTTTTCTCGGATAAGAACCCCCCTTTCTTCTTCAATTTTTTCTTCGACTTCTTTTTCTACTTTGAAACCCAATTGTTCTGAAATAATAGCCGCAATCTCGAAATCTAAATTATCATTAATTGTGGCCAAAACTCCATTTTTTATTAATTGCTGAATCACTTTGGTGACTGGTAAATTTAATTTATCCGCTAAATTATGAACAGTAATAACTTTTGGAATCATAATTTTCTTTTCTTCAGGAACCTCTTTTTTGACAATTCTTTCTTTTAGTTTTTCTAAATATTTCTTTTTTTCTTCCTTTTCTTTCATTATCTGCCAGGCTTTTATTACCTTCATTGCTTGTTCATCGGGAATCTGAATTGCTTTTGGACCAATATCAAAACCGAGCTCAGGCAGTCTTTCTTTAAGCTCCTTAGTGGTGACTTTTAATTTTCTAGCCAGTTCGGTGATATTCATATTTTTAAATAAAAAAAACGATTATTTAAATAATAATCGAAAATATTAATTTGTCAATTTTATTGATTTTCGGTTTTTTCTTTTCCAACCAGCCAAACTTCTGGCCAAGGACGATAATGAGATTTCCAAACTATCTCTTTTTTTTCGCCATTAGGATAAATAATAATCTGAGTAAATTCAGTATCAGCACCAGCCACGGGTTTTTCAACTAACTTTTTTTGACCAGGTGGCAGTTCGTTTGTTTCAATATATTTGGGTGGTCCCGGGGGAACGATATTAAAAATTTTTGGTGGAGAAAGTTCAACCCTTCGACCATCAGAAGTGCCATAAAGCTCAAAGATTAATTTTGTTTTCTCGATTTTTGTTTGAAGTAAAAGCCAAGATTGATAATCATTAATAAATCGAAAATCAGGACTTGGTTGATAGATGGTTGCATCAACGCCAGCTGGTTCATAATAAATAACCCGAAAGGCATGGGGTGTCCTTTGGGTAATTGGTAGACCAGCTGCGAGGGCTACTCTAAAAGCGGTTGTTCCAATCTGACAAAGTCCACCACCGAGTTCAGGTACGGTTCGATTAGCTTTAATTACTAATTCAGGCAAATACCCTCTTTTTTCACTCACTTCACCCAGAGCCTTAAGCAAAGAAAATTCTTCACCCGGCTTAATTAAAATTCCATTTAAAATTTTAGCGCCAACCTTAATATTATTAATTCTATTCTTTGGGCTGCCCTTAAAATCAGATTCTCCTCGCCCAACCAATTCTTTAATTCCAAGATTGTTAATATCGCCAACAAAGACAGTTGGTTTTTCTAAAGTAACCTCCAATTCAATTTCTTTGATATTAGAGAAGATATACTTCTTTATTTTTTCTGAACTTTTCTCAATTTCTAATTTTCTTCCCTCCCGAGCGACTTGGAACTCAATTACCCTTTCATTTTCCATTTTAAATTTTGCTTCTTGAACTGGTTGGTTTATTTTTGGGGCTAATTTTTCTAAAAAAATATCTATTTTTTTTTGATTTAAATCAACAGATATTTTCCCATTTTCTTTTTTAAAGTCGATCCATTGATTAAGTATTTCTTTTGTCACCGTCCATTTTTCTTTACCATAACTCAAAATGATTGGCGCTAAATTAGCGATTCTTTCTGCTTCTTCAAGTGAAATTTCAATGTCCTTCTGATAAATTTCTGGTTTTTCCAAAACAACGGATAACGAAATCGGTTTAAAATTAATGTTACCAAGCCGTTCTTTTAAATCAGAGATAGCCCGTTGATAATTAAAACTGAAACCATTTTCTTCTGGAATAATTTTCCAATTACCAGATTCATACCTTAAACTGGCATTTTGCGGGGGTTTTTCTAATGAAGAAAAACTTTCTTTTAAAATTTTTAAAATTTCTTCTTCATTAAGGTCAAAAGCCAAGGTGATTCTTTTTTTACCACTGAGACGGCGAAAAATACCCAATTTTTGAGAAACAAAAAAAATTTCATCGATTGTTTCTGTTGGTTTAAAATAGATAACTCTTCTGGTTAAGTCAGGATCATTTAAGGCAATAATTACTGGATAAAGAACAATTTCTTTGTCTTGAGCAGAAATTTTTATTCCTCTTTTTTCTATTTCCGCAATTTTTTCTTCAAGAAATCTTTCTACTTGTTTTTTTGTTAGTCCATTTAAATTATATTCTCCTAGCCAAAGATTAGTTATCACCCTATCGCCATAGACCTTTTGGTAAAGATTGAAAATAAAAAAGAAAATTATAATAAGAATGAAAATAAAAAAAAGAGAAATTTTTAAACCCTTTATTTTCATAATTAGCCACTCTCAATTTTAATTCGCGGAGATATTCTTTTTATTTCTTTCGTCTCTTCTTTTTTGGGGAGAATGATTGTTAAGATGCCATTTTTTAATTTTGCTTCTACTTCATCTACCTTTACTTCGCAAGGCAAAATAATTGTTCTTGAAAAATGTCCCCAGAAACATTCTTGATGAAGATAATTCTTTTTATCAATTATTTTTTCCCTCTTTCTTTCGCCTTTAATTGTTAGAATATCTCGATCAATAATTATTTCTAGATCTTCGCGTTTGACGCCAGCAATAGCAGAAAGAACGACAATATTTTTATCTTCTAAATAAACATCTAAAGAAAGTTTACCTTCAGAGATTTGGGGTAGCCAGGGTTCCTCTTCTTTTTTTTGATTAGCATAGTTTTTTTCCTTTGATTCGGTCTCATTTTTTATCGGTTTTTGCTCTCTAATTACTTCAACCCCCCTCTCCCTCAAAAATTTTTCATCTAATTTTGTTATTTTGCTCCAAATTGACCTTTTAGTCATAATTCTTTAAATTTTAGAGCGCTCGCTTTACCGAAGCAAGGCGAGGCAGAAGTGAAAAAATTTAACTAAGAGTTATAACGATCGGCGGGCTATTTAAGAGTATCAAGACCATCGTTTTTATGAAAACGAATCTTTTTTAATTAGAAATCTTTGTCTTGAGATTTATTGTTGACTGGATTATTTCTTATAAAAATTTTTGATTAAAGGAGAGACAACAGTGAAAATAAGGGAAAATAAAGTCGTAAAAATTGCCGTTCTATAAAAACCAAAGCCAACAACAAAACCGATTAAAGTAGTAGCGAAAAGATAGCCGATACTAACCAATGTTTCACTTATTTTTTCACTCTCTTTGATTAAAGATTGACTGATAAAAAATAAACCGATAATTAAAGAAGCGGGTAAGAAGATTAAATCAATCTTTGAGTAAACCTTAAGAAAAATTTCTTGATTAAGAATCATTAAAATCGTTGCCCCCAAAGAAAATAAAGGATAGATTTCAAAATTGAAGAACTTTTCTTTCTTAACAAAGAAACCAATAATTGAACCCAAAACTAAAGAAAGAATTAGTCGGATAAAAATTTGGCTCGTTGTTAACATAAATTACTAATTATAATAATTTTTTAATAGTCACCAAGAATTGATAATTTATAGTTATTCGCGATAATATTAATGAGATTCAATAACAAGCATTTTTTTCTCGCCGGTTAAAATGTCTTTTTCTTCCCCTGGCCAGTCATGAATGGCTTGAGCGAGAACTTTTTCTGAATAAGAGAAATTTTCACCTCTTTTGGTTCCGGGATCATTGGTAATAATTTTGTCTTTTTTATAACCACGAACAACAAGCATGTGATAATATGGGCCAGGTTGTCGATAGTAAGGATTACCCAAAAGTCTGCCAGCGGTCGGCACAATTACGGCGTTTCCATTAGAAAGTTCTTTTTTAATATCATCGATTGTTATTTTATCTAAAATTTTAATTTTTTGCCAACCATAATATTCTTTTGCCATTTCTCCGACCTCGGCTAAAGTTAAGTCTTTATGTTTACCCCATTTTTTAATTTGCCAGGAGACCAAATCTTGAATTTCCTTTTCCATTTTTTCTTTAGTTAAATCTTCTTCTTTAAGAAAATAATGAACCATGATTAGGGCCGCTTCTTCGCAGGCCTCATTGTGAAGTTTGTCCCAAATTCCATAAGGTGCTTGGGGAGCAAAGGGAACCTTCAAAAGAACATTTTCCTTTATTTTTGAAGGTTGTTTTTGCTCCTTTATTTCATTAATTAGTTCACTTGTTTTTTCCTCTAATTCATTGTTAATCGGTTGGTTTTGTTTTTCTTCTTGTTTTTTTTGGAAAAAATCTAGAAAAGGAATAAGAATTTGATAACCAGTCATTAATACGAGACAAAAAGCAGCAAAAATGATTAGAAATTTTTTTATTTTTTCTCCCTTTAACTTCATTTTTTTATCGCGGCTTTAATAAATTCTTTAAACAAAGGATGGGGATGAAGTGGCCTAGATTTAAATTCGGGATGAAATTGAGTAGCGACAAAAAATGGATGATTCTTTAATTCAATAATTTCAGCTAAGTTTGATTCTGGATTAATGCCCGAAAAAATTAACCCCCTCTTTTCCAAAATTCCTTTAAATTGATTATTAATTTCATAACGATGGCGATGGCGTTCAAGAACAATCGGTTTTTTAATTTTTTTATTATCAAAATAAGCACGGTAAGCTATGGTTTTTTCTTTAATTAAACAGGGATAAGCGCCTAATCTCATACTGCCACCATAATGGGCCTTTTGAATATTTTTAAGTTGTTCCGGCATTAAATCAATTACCGGATAAGGTGTTTTTGGATCAATTTCTGTTGAGTTTGCTTTTTTTAATTTAGCAACATTTCTCGCATATTCAATCACGGCTAATTGTAAACCAAAACAAAGCCCTAAAAATGGAATTTTATTTTTTCTTAAGTAAGAAATAGTTCTAATTTTCCCTTCGGTTCCCCTTGAACCAAACCCACCCGGAACAATTACTCCATCAAAATTTTTTAACTCTTTCAAAAGGCCGGGATTTTTTTCGTATCTTTCAGACTCAATCCAAAAGATTCTTGGTTTTCTTCCGAAAGACCAAGCAGCATGTTTGATTGCCTCAATCACCGAAAGATAAGAATCGAATAAAGTAAACTCACCGGTAGCAAAATATTTACCAACAATGCCAATTTTTACTTCCTTTTTAGCAGTTTTGATAATTTTCACTAATTTTTTCCAATCTTTTAAATTTTTCTTTTTTGGTTTTAAATTAAATTTTTTCAGAATCTTTTTCCCGAGGTTTTCCTTTTCAAAATTTAAGGGAATTTCATAAATTGATTCAACATCAGGGGCAGAGATAACATCTTCTTCTGAGATATTACAAAAAATTGAAATTTTTCTTTTTCGTGGTTGATCTAAAGGAAAATGAGCTCGACATAAAATTAAATCTGGTTGAATGCCGGTTTCATTGAGTAGTCTGGCTGCTTGCTGAGTTGGTTTAGTTTTCATTTCACCCAATTTTTCTGGTACTGGTAAATAAGAAACCAAAATAAAAAGAACACTTTTTGGATTTTCTAAATGCATCATTCTGGCTGCTTCTAAAAATAATGTGTTTTGATATTCACCAATGGTGCCGCCGATTTCAATTAAAACAAAATCGGCTTTTATTTTTTGGCCGGCTTTTTTGATTCGACGAATTACTTCTTCAGGAATGTGTGGTACTACTTCAACACATTTTCCGCCATATTCTAATCTTCTTTCACGATTGATAACCGTTTCATAAACTCGGCCGGTGGTCATATAATTGTCTGAATAGATATTTTCATCTAAAAATCTTTCATAAGTACCGATATCTTGATCTGTTTCATCGCCGTCTTCAGTGACGAAAACCTCGCCATGTTCAGTTGGGTTCATTGTTCCGGCATCAACATTAATATAGGGGTCAATTTTTATCGCCGTGACTCTATAACCATAAGATTTTAAAATGTGACCGATAGAAGCAGTTGCTGTTCCCTTACCCACTCCAGATAAAACACCGCCGATGACGAAAATATACTTTGGCATAATAGTTAAAATTTAAAAGCAATTAATTTCTACAAGTTTCTATTAGTTTCAACAAGTTTCAGAAACTCATAGAAACATACTTCGTGAAATATATTGGAAATTTATTGTTTAGAGACGGATGGATTACCATCAATATAAAATCTCCACTTTTTATTAGCCCAATATTTTCCAGCATAATCAATACCAATCCTTTTACTGGCAACAATTTCTGTTTTTTTTATCTTTATTGCCCAATCCTCTAACCAAATTCTTTTACTTTTTACTAAATCCTCTCCATAAAAACTTTTGTCAAGTTTCAAATAACGACAAAGTTTACCCGGTCCATTAGCAATCTGATTAATTTTTATTACTTTATCATTAATTTTAAAAAATTTCAACTTCTTATTAACAATTGGTTCAAGGGCTCTGATTAAAACACATCTTGGTAAACCTTCTTTTTCTGTGGAAATGTTTAACTGATAATACATGCCATAAACTAAATAAATATAAATATGACCACCAATTAAATATTCCGCTCTGTTTCTTTCTGTTTTTTTCATTTGATAACCATGAGAAGCCCTATCTTCCGGCCCGATATAAGCCTCTGTCTCAACAATTTTTCCGATAATTTTTTTGCCTTTGTATTTTCTTACAATAAATTTTCCTAATAGCTCTTTGGCTACTTTTAAAGTTGGACGAGTAAAAAAATTTCTTCTAATTCTTTTGGTCATTATTAAAATTTTTAATTTAAAAAAATGGGCGGTAGTGGACTCGAACTTACTTTATCAAAAATTCCCGAAAAAATTCAATCGCCGATCGCTCCACCCCGCCACAAAGCGGCGGGACTTCGCTTGCGGCTCGCGGGCAAAAATTTTCCGGGGACTCAAACTCCTTGAACCCCTCCAATTTTTGCCCGCTTACCAAAAGTTTTTTACAAAATTTTTTGAGCCGTCATCGAAATTTTTAAAATTTATGCGTATAATGTTTAGAAATATCTGAAGTGCGAGCGTTAGTGAGCATTTGGGTGAAGCGACTTCGACGACATGTCAGGAAGCGAAACCAGATATTCCTTGTTAGGCGACCGAGCGACGAAAGGAGCGAGGGAAAGTGACTGGCGGATTTTTTTTATTTAAAAAAGGGTGTGTAATTTAGAATACACACTTTATAATTTTAGAAACTTCTCTTAATTTCATCTTCTATTGCTTGTGCTTTAACTGAGTAACCGTGGCTGTTGTAGATTTCAAGTGCTTTTTGATAAAATTCTCGGCTTTTATCCTTTTTATTCTCCTTATAGGCAATTCTTGCTAACTCACGAAAGCAATCACCTTGTTCGTTGACGAATTTGGTAGGCGAGGCTAAATTCAAAGCCAATTCAATCTCTTCTTTTGCTTTAGGAATATTACCTTGAGCATGGTATAGTCTGCCGATTTCGAGGTGACAATTGATAACAAGTCGTTTTTCTTTAGTTGTTTGAAGCGCTTTTTCAAATAATTGCCTCGCTTCGTCAAACTTTTTCATTTCTTTGTAGAGAGTTCCTGTATTGATTTGAAGTTTCACAACACCTTCTTTATCGCCAAGCTCCTTTTTAATTTCGATTGCTTGCAAGTAGCTCTCCAACGCTTTTCCAAAGTCATGTTTTGTATCTTGATAGTAAATCCCTAAAACACCGAGGCAGCCAGCTTTTTCAAGTTTGAGGTTATTCTGTTCCGCTATTTCTAAGGCGCAGTTAACATCAGCTAAAAATTTTTCTTTCTTGCCCTTCAAATAATAGACAAAACCTCGTCGCTTCAAGATATCACAATATCCAGCTGAGGTTTGGTCCTTAATGCGTTTAAGGGCTTTGTCAGCTACTGAAATTGCTTTGTCCAGTTCACCTTGATACTGATAAAGCATTATCAACCATTGCCATATTTTAATTAAAATTGCCACGTTTCCCTCCCTTTTTGCTTGTTGTTCAAGCTTTTGTAAAAGAATTATTGATTTTTCAACTTCACCTTCTTGGTAAAGTTGCTCTATTCTTTGGAATTTGTTTTTATAGTTCATAGGATTATTTTAGTTAATTCTGTTAAAAAGTCAATAGTTAGTTTAAATTTTTAAAATCCGCCAGTCATTTCGCCTAACATATCGGGATATCTGAAGTTGCGTAGCAATTTGCGAAAAGTTTTGTAAAAACTTTTTCCAGATATGCCGTGTTAGGCGCTGTTTCGCCACTTTATTTCTTTAATTTTATATCAATAATTGATTCATTGAATAACACATTAACAATTAAATGATAATCTTCAGGATTTTGGGGATCAAGATTATCTATATCAATATCTTCACCTTCCTCAAATTTTTCTTTAACCAGTTGCCGGACTTCATTTTCATAACCATAACGCTTATGATAAGGCGGTGTGATTCTATACTTAGAAATTATTTCTGATAATTTATCTTTTTTATCCTTGATAAGTTGAGTAATGAATTCTGGGGTGGGTGGCTGAATAAGATACTCTGGACAATATGGTTTATAGACGACCCTAGTTGTGCATGCGTCATAATCATCTTCTAATTCCGTGGAGTATTTCAAGCAATCTTCTGGCGAGTTTATTTTCCTGAAAGAATCAAGATATCTTCGAACTTCATGTATAGAAGAAAAGCCTCTGGCAATACTGTCAGCCGTTTCATTATTAGCCTCATAAATTTCAAAACCATACTCTAATAATTTTCTAATATCAAAGGAAACTAAATCCCAACCTCTAAAACTTTCATCTTCTTTTGTTAGAAAATAGCTTTTATCTCTAATTTCTTTTAATTTGCTTAATTTCAAAATGTCTGTGGGGACATCTTTTTTGCCAAGTTGATCTTCCATAAGCAATCTTAAACGTAAGATATCAGCCGATTCATTCAGTAATTTTTTTACTTCTGGTAAATTTTCTTCTTTGAGTAATTTATTTAAACCTTTAACTATATCTTGTCTTCTGTCCAAGTAGTAAACATCCTCGGTGTCTAATAACAAACGTTTAACTCCTTGAAATTTATCACTTTTAATGAGGGTTTGGATTTCTAGGATTTGTTGCACTGTCTCTTTAAAAGCATTATTTATACTCTTGGTCATTTCGGATTTCGGAGCAAAAAAATCAACAGGCTCTCCTTCTCTTAATTCTAAATGGATTGCGTTGTGATATAAAATATACTCTGGGCTAATTTTTTCCCCCACTTCTTTTTTTTCTCCAGAGATCTCCCTTTCTGGAATCTTTTTTTCAAAATTAGGTTCTTTCATAAAACAATTTAATTAAATAAAGTGGCGGAATGTCGTATAACGTTACGAGTATCCGAAGTTTTTCTGGAGCGGAGCGGAAGAAAAATTTGGGTGGAGGCTTTTGTAAAAAGCCGTAACCGGATACTCGTTGTTATCGGATGTAATTAAAAGTTTTTGTTTTGCGAAGTAAAACATTATTTAGGGCTATTTTTTATTTTTAAATTTTAGAATAGATTTTATGCCAAAATCAATCAATTTATCAAAGTTTTTATTTGTTTTCCAGAATTTCAATAATTCTTCTCTTAAACCTTTATGCATTTTATATCCTTTATCCGGCCAAACGATTAAATCTATAAATTCTTCATTTAAAATTATAGTTAGGGCTTCTTTGAGATTTTCAAATTCCTCTTTTGTTATTTTTTTCAAGCATTTCTTTTGCCAATAAGCATAAGTTTGAAAGTGGAGTAATTCATGAACAAAGGTTCTGACATAGGTTTCTCTTGGCCAGATAATTGGTATCCAGACATATCCGCAGTGATAATCATAAGGAGCTCTCGGAAAGGTTGTTAAAAAACAAGTAAAATCTTTTCTGTAGATTTTTTTGCCCGTTACTTTTTCCATTCTTGTAAAAATTTCTTTTTGGTGTTTCTTAAAAATATTTTGCAGTTCTTGCTTTTTTGGGCTGATATTTTCTTTTTTATATAATTTTTTCAAATAAGGAATTAGAAAATTAAATGCTTGTTTTTTTTTCCTTACCAACCAAATTGTTTTGTAATTTTTTATCTATTCTTTGTTTCCAATTTTCGCCATAAGAAATTTTATTACAAGCATTCCACCAATTCCAGGCGTCTTTTTTAATATTTTGTTTTACGATTATTTTCGGCATATTTGTAAAGTTATTATACAATCAGTTTATCAATCAGGTAGTTATTACCGGCAGAGAGGTAATCACATCTCTAAAAGAGGTTCAAAGTATTTGCGCAAAGCACTTTACTATGCGGCAAAAACCGCGGTTATCTTTGATCCCCAATTTAAAACCTTTTACCAAAAGAAAAAACTTCAGGGGAAACACTACAATGTTATCATTATCGCCGTGGCCAGAAAAATTCTTGTTCGCATTTACCATCTCTTAAAACAAAAAAGGCTTAACACATTAAATACTTCTCAAGTCTTTTCTCTGACTAACCCCTTGACTGTATCATAGTTAGTCTCCTTTTTAAGGTTCAAATTTCAGACTTTTTTCAGACTTTTTTGTCTGATATTCAATATTACTAGAAAGCAATAAAAAAAGCAAGTTTTTAAAAAAATGGGCGGTAGTGGACTCGAACCACTGACCTTTACGATGTCAACGTAACGCTCTAACCAACTGAGCTAACCGCCCCTTTTTTATTTTAACATTCTTTAGAAATTAGAAAAGAGAATTTTTCGTGATTAGCCACTTCTTATTTAATAAATTTTAAAAATTCTTTTTCAGTTAAATTTGGATTTATTTTTAAAGCCTTTTCAATAATTTTTCTTTTTTCTTCTTCATTTTTCGCTAAATTATATTTTCCTCTTAATTTTTCTATTTTCTCTTTTCTTTTTTGTTTGAGTTTAATAATAAATTTTCTTCTTTTTCTACTCTCTTTTGACATATTCTTATAAATTAATTAATCTGTAATTACCCATCAATATTATCATTTTAAAAATGCGGACGGTGGGACTCGAACCCACACAGGTTTCCCCATACGGTTCTAAGCCGTACGCCTATACCAAATTCGGCTACGTCCGCCCAGATAATTTGCTAATTATGATTTTTTATTTTACTAAAAATTATTTATTTTAGCAAGGGGCGAATCTTGACAAAAGAAAGGTTTTTAGATATTTTGTCTTTGATTAAATTATTTTTTATGCTTTCCGCTTTAATTTCAGTTTTTGTTGTTAGTTTAATTTCTTTAATTGGCATTTTTAGTTTGGCAATTAAAGAAGACAAATTGAGAGAAATTTTATTTTTTTTGGTTAGTTTTTCAACCGGCACTCTTTTGGCTAGCGCCATTTTTCATTTAATTCCTGAAGCAGTTGAAGAAATGGGTTTTGGTAAAAAATTGTCATTTTGTTTAATTGGTGGAATTCTTACCTTCTTTATTTTAGAAAAATTTATTCGCTGGCGGCACTGTCATATTTTAACCTCAAAAGACCACCCCCACCCGATTGGTTATATGAATTTAATTGGTGATGCTTTTCATAATTTTCTTGATGGAATGATGATTGCCGCTGCCTATTTAGTTAATAATTCTCTTGGTTTAATCACCACCCTCGCTGTTATTTCTCATGAAATACCACAGGAGATTGGTGATTTTGGAATTTTACTTCATGCCGGTTTTAGTAAAAAAAGAGCCCTGCTTTTTAATTTTGCTTCAGCTCTTTTTGCTGTTTTTGGTTGTTTAATTACTTTTTTAATGAATAATTTTATGGTTGGTTTTTCTTGGCTTTTAGTGCCTTTTACGGCTGGCGGTTTTATTTATCTTACTGGCTCTGATTTAATTCCTGAACTTCACCGAGAAACTAATATTAAGAAATCATTTTTTCAATTGCTTGGTATTATTTTAGGAATCTGTTTGATGTTTATTTTAAAATTTCTTGAATAATTTTTTAAATTTTTAAAGATTAATTAAAATACTTTTTGATTAATCTGTGGATAACCTTTTGACAAAGTTTTTTATTTTGCTAAACTATATCAATAGCCATTGATATATGATTTGTTGTCAAAATAAAAGATTAATTTTAAAAATTGAAAGATGGGCAAGAATATTAAAAAAGATTTCTGAGCCAAACAGATTAAAAATTTTATGTCTTTTAAAAGATGGAGAAAAATGCGTTTGTGAGATTTGGCAGTGCTTAAAACTTCCCCAAAATTTAGTTTCTCATCATTTAAAAGTTTTAAAAGATTTTGGATTAGTCAAATCGCGCCGAGAAAGTACAAAAATTATTTATTTCCTAAATCAAAAAAATATTAAAAAATTCATTTCTTTATTATCTCATTTTATTAAATAACTAAATAAACCTATGATTATCAAAATTTTGGGTTCTGGCTGCCCTAATTGCCAGAAATTAGAAACCAACGCGAAAAAAGCGGTGGAAGAGCTTGGTTTAAAAGATGTTCAGATAGAGCATGTCTACGAAATAGACAAAATTATCGAATACGGCGTAATGTCTACTCCCGCTCTCGTGATTGATGAAGAGGTCAAGGCTGCTGGTAGAATTCCTGATTTAGAGGAAATCAAAAAGTGGCTGAAAAATTCTTGAAAAATTTTTAAGACAAACGCTATGAATAAACCAAAATTATCAAAAAATGTTATTGTTTTAGGGTTAGTCAGTTTTTTTAATGATGT
>Ga0078972_1001532_pt1 | contig 85555 bp, 116 predicted proteins | sample YelNatPaOPGAMG01_FD_67568 | JGI IMG/M metagenome (GOLD analysis project Ga0078972, IMG submission 67568) | Hot spring thermophilic microbial communities from Obsidian Pool, Yellowstone National Park, USA - OP-RAMG-01 (SPADES assembly) (version 2) | ecosystem: Environmental > Aquatic > Thermal...
GGCATTCTCTCTCCTTGTGCTAGAAGCGCTGTGTGCCCTGAGGACTATAGCGTACCTAGCGCTTTTTGGCTGCGTCCCTCTTGACTGTGGCTTCCTGCGCCTTAGTGATCGTCCCCGCCTTTTCAGAGCGCGCCGCCAGGCCGGGTGCAGCTTTGACACGGCCAGGGGTGTTAAGAGGGAACATCCCTCTTTTCGGGAGAGCGAAATCACCCCGCTTCTTTCCATCCGAAGACTTGGCGGTGTCCTTCGAGTCTTTCTTGCCGGTGGGATCGGACGTTGGGACCATCTTGCGCGTAGTCATCAGTCATTCATCATACTGCCCAGCCTGAGAGCGCTTTCGCTGCATGACCACAGACGAGAAAGGGCAGTTACCTGTCATAAGCCCGCCAGCGAGGCCAAACGCTTGCTGCCCCTCCACGGTGGCGCAGAATACCTCCTCCTCTCCTGCATAGGAGACAGAGCGAACCACCCAGGCGTTTCGCTCCCGAGATTGCCGGTAAGTGGAGCGCTCCATATTACGCTCTACCCTGGATCGGTGCTCATCTATGCGGAAAAACCATGTTGGGCACGATGACGCCGTGATCCCCAATGTATACAGAGGCGTGGGAACCGTCCCAAACCCAACTCGCATGGAGTACCTGATCGGCGTAGTGCGAAGACCGCACACAGCGGCAACCCCCTCACAGAATCTGAGGGACGCCTCATCGGCACTCGTCATCGTGGCTTGCCCGCTCGACCCCACCGTTCCATCTGCTGCGAAGTATCCAGACAACCAACTCAGAAGAAAAGATCGAGACTCGCTCATTGAGGGAAGGTCTTTCCATGAGCGGGGCAGCCCATAGATCTCCCAGGTATTTTTGTGCTCGTTCCAGGTGGGTTCGCACGCCGAAAAATACGGCAAAAGGGCCTTAGCTTTGGCATCGGTGTATATCGTCAGCGATGAGGGCCTCTCTTCCCAGGGACGGTTTCCGTCCCCATAGACAAAACCTTGCGCCGTAGCAAAGGGGACCTGGGCATCTAACGGCATTTTGGGGGCTGAGAGGGGCCTCAGCAAATCTCCCTCCCGAAGGTCCTTGGTTGTGACGAACGATTGACCTCCATTAAGGAGAACCCACCGATGATCTGCAGTGGCAGAGATAACCTTCCTCGCTGTGCCACGGCGCATCTCGATCTTCCAGACGCTCTGCACCCCAAAACTACGGACTGGGGCAGGGGCAAAAAGCCCAACGGACGAGCGTCGACCTCCGTACCCATCATCTCTCGGGATCAACAGTGAGGGAGTGGTGCCGCTCAGAGAACGGATATCTCGGATGCCTTCCCTGGTTACTACCTCGGTGTCCCCTCCAAGGCAGAACTCGCACAGCCATACGTGGTCCCGATTAGGGTTGCGCGACTTCCAATGGCGATCCGTCAAGCGCTTGGTGTCTGTGTGGTAGTCGATGCAGGCGTAAGGCCCCGCTGCGTCCCCGGGACGATTGTGGCGTTCATAACAAAGCCCGGCGTCCTCCCTGAAGGTGTCCTTGGAAGCATAAAACTCTTCGGGATAACCGGGGTGATCTGCCCAGAGCTGGCGCAGGATCACCTTGCGCCGGTCCCCCGAAGCCCAATCGTCGGGCGCCACAGAAAACACCTCAGATATGCGGTGCGGCTCCTTGGGGAGCTTCCCTGTGCCTTCACAGTAAGCGCAGCCACCCTGGTTGCACATATCGCAGGGGATCAAGTCCGTCGTGAAGGGACGCACTCGGGGAGCGTTAGGGGGACGATGAGCTAGTTGCTGGCGGTTGAGCGGGCCTCGATGCCTAGCCACCACACGCATAAGCAGAGGGTCATGGGCCATCTCGGTCGGGGAGGCCAGAAGATCGGGGAGAACCTCGACGGTCATACAGTCTAAACAGCGGATCAAACGGGCGATGAGATCCTCCTCTCGATACCTTAGGAGGACTATAGCCGAACTTCTGAGGAATCTCTACCCGTGGTCTGAGGGGTTCTCCCGCTGGAGTTCATCGCCAGACAGAGACACCGGAAGGTACTTGATAGGCGAATCCGCTATGCCGTACTGCCACGGCAAGAGACGGCGCTCGCCCTTACGGGATCCTACGACGCTGGTGTTGGGAGGATCCTTCTTGTAGGTCCCGTCCGTAGCACCTTCCTGAAGTTCAGCGTTCTGGCTACGAGAGCGGTTAACCGTCATGCTTCGAGGTTACCGTAGAGCCTAGAAGCCTATGTTGGCTTGACCAGTGAAGTTGCGCTCAGACCCCGACATGGACTCTTGGCCTCCCGATATCTGGCGTATCGCTGTCCCGTAGGAGGTTTCACCAGCGGCGATGACGTCACGCAGAGTTAGGGCGCGGTCGGTGTAGGAGGGGTAGCCAAAGCGGGGGGGATTCAACTCGATCTGAGGCAACGGGGGGCGAATAGCGCGCAGAGTGGCCGGATCCGTCTGACTCGAAGCGAGAGCTTCGGAGACAAGACGCTCCTGCGGAGATTCGAAAGGGCGCTCCCTGGTGTATACACTCATGATCTCACCTTAGGGGGGAGCCGTCTGAGCGCCGAGCATGATGGCGCTGGCAGCGTGGTTGGGGGGAGGAGTGTTCCAGTTGGGCGTAGCGCCGAACTGCTGAGCGTTGAGCCTGGGGACGCCCGGAGTGGACGTGACTCCCTCTGCTGCCGAATGAACAAAAGAGGGGGGAGCTATGCCGATCTTGCTCGGGGAGTCGATCGAGTTCACGCCTCCACTGTACCCCTGGCCTCAGACTGGGTAGGCGTAGCCCTGAGACGCTGACTGCATCTGAGACCGGAGACGCTTGGTGTCGACCTGAGACATAAAAGCGTGTGTCGAGGTCCCGCAGTCAGGGCACGGTCCTATGGCTCTACCGGCGCCGTTGGGGGTGTCTTTGATATCCGCAGTCTGTATGGTCTTAGAGCCCTTGCACTTAACGCACCAGGCTTTGTGAGTAGGTGGATCAACCTTTGGTTTGGCCGATGGCGGCGCAGGAGTAGTAGGCCTATTGAACTCATCGAGTTTCCCCGATGCCCGCAGGCCTTTCTTCACCCCCTGAGTAGCCCGGATCATGGCATCGACGTGATCTATCGTGTAGCGAATCGGTTGGGTCATAGCTCTAGCGGTTCCCCTCTCTTAGCAGCCTTCGCTCTGTCCTTGGCGTTAAGGACGCGAGTTCGAACTGCTCTCGCCTCAATGCCCCCGCGTTGTGCCGCTGCGAGCCTGGTGCGCTCCTCTGTAAGGCCAACAGTGGCTTTCCGCACCCCTATGCGGCTGGCCTCGGCAGCGTTGAGTCTCGCTTCCCGGCTTTGAGCAGCTTGATCCTGCGCCATAGCGCGATGAATCGGCGCCAGATGATGCCCGAAGGCGAAGTGCATCAAGCCACCTACCGAGGGCTGCGAGAGCAACTGCCCCGCTGCTCGGTAGGTAGCGTGAGTGGCTGCGGCCTGATAAGGGTGAGGGCCTGCAGCGCCCCCAAACTGAGTGGGATGCAGCGCCGAAGACCCCTCCTTGGGAGGACTGGGGGTTGCGCCGCCAGGGGCCTTCTCTCTCGGCGTGCGTACTCCAGGCCCCCACGGGGCTGGTGGGGGAGGAGAAACCCAGTGCCTTGGGTAAGGGGGTGCCGGAAGGTGCTTTACGTCCTCACCGGACTGAGCTGGCGTCTCCCCCGAAGGAGGAGGCACATCGCCGTGGGAAAAGATATCTGACTTGAGGGCCGAAGGAGTGGGAAGAGGCTCCACCTTCCCGCTTTGCCAGTTGTAGCGTCCCATGGGCTTAGGCCGAGTGGGGGAGGGGGAGGAAACAGCAGGAGCCCCCCACTCAGAGTGAGCGGCGGGAGAAGCCACTGGACCACTTTTGGTGGGGGCCGGGGCGTCCTCCCCTAGGAACCCAGGAGTAAGCCTCGACGTCGGAGCCGTAGGGGTCAGAGGCCCCTTTCGAGCGGTCTGACCCGGACGCGCTCGCCCTGGGGTTGGGGCGCTCCCGGTCAGGGCTGGCACGAAATCGGGATGGTGCGTTAGGCCACTTTTCAGGACTTTCGGGGGGGCAGACTGGAGGAAAGCCTTCAGTTCGGGGTGCTTTTCTAAAGCCCCACGTAGTGACTCATCATCGGGGAACTCGTCAAGGTTAGCGCCCATTTGTCCTCACCACCGCCACAGAGGCATGAGGCGACGGATTGACTCTAGGCGCATATCTTCGACCTTTTCTTGCTCGGCGCCAGGCCCGGGGAGAACCCAGTCCTGAGCGGTAGGTAGTCCCGATGCCTGCGAGTAAACAGGGGACTGACGGGGGGTATCCTGCGTCACTGCCGTTGGGTAGGCGCCGCTCTCGATCGCCAGAAGAAACTGCTCCATCAGCCTTGGCTGTTCTGAGGGGAAGCTGACGCTCATCGCAAACCGGCCTGACGGATAAGCCCGCTCATGGGGTTGAAGCGGACAGGCCACAGGTAGTCGACTGGGGCGATTCTCTCCCCTGCGTGGACTCCCCGCTGATAGTTACGGGCGTTCTCCTGATGCTTGAGTCCATCCAGCATCCGGTCGTTGCGCCGAGACGTGATATTGCCCAAGTACCCATTCGGATACATAGCCTCGGGGGTACGTCGGAACATAGACCGACGAGCGTCACGTTCATTGTGGAAGTAGGGATCGAGACTGCCCCCGCCGCCAGAAATAACCTGAGAGCCCGGCTGCCCAATGCCGAATGGTGGCAAAAACTGGATATTTTGCCCTGAGTTAGAACTCGCCATATTCGGATCCCATCGTAGAGTCCAGTCCTGTCGGCCTTTAGGCTCCTATTCTAACGGAAGCCCCCCAGGGCTCTGTCTAGCCTCTCCCGAGACTCCCAGTCCCTCCGGCTTTCCGGCACGGCCCAGTTCACGGCGCGGCGCTGCGCTGGGGGAAATGGGGAAAGAGGAGAAGCCGGTGAAGCAGAAGGCGGAGGAACAGCCGGTGGGTGTGGCGGGAAGTCCATCTGTAGCTGCTCATAGCGTGGCGCAGGGGAGCCAAAAAGGTGGAGCTGCTCGCCAAACTGTTGGGGGTTTAGTTGCATCCCGCTTCCGATCCGAAGTTTGTGCTGGACGCTAGATAGGGCGCTAGATAGACAGCGTGGTGAGGTTTCACCTGAGGGCAGTGGAGTATGGGAACGCCGTCGATGTCCCCCACGACTTCGTGCTCGACATTACAGACGGGGCAACGGCACCGAGGCGCCTCCACTGTGAGCCTATTCCCGCGATACAGCAGGAGGGAGTGGGTAGCCACCCGGAGCGCCACCAGAAGTGAGCGCTGGAGGGCTCGGCGGCAGCCCCGTAGGGCGTGATGCGCTGATGCCGTACTGCGCCCCCATGAACTCAGCCGTGCTCGGCTGCTCGGAACCTTCGTCGCCCGGCACCCTGGCTCCCCCGAAAGGGTCAGTCTGCACTTCGGGGCCGAGAGGGTTCGGAGCCAGCGGACGGCTATTAACTATGAAGGTCTTGGGGGTGAGATCCATCGGTCGCCCGAAAACGTCGTCCATCAGTAGGCTCCTTTACCAGCCTGATTCGGCTATGCCCTGCTGAAAGTCCTCAGCCGAGCGCCCTACGCGGGACTTAACGAGCCGAGTGTTGGACTGGGTATAGCCCGAGGCCGGATCGTTCTGAGGAATCTTGTCCGAAGGAGATATAGAAAGGCGTGCCCCAAGCGCTTCGGCAGCCCCCATCGCTCCACGGTGAAAGGCTGTACGCCTCGGCTCGGAGGGACTGACGTCCGAGGCCAAGGCTGCATTGTTGATAGCGAGCACCTCTCGCTCGCCAGCGCCGTCGCCAGTCGAATACTCTCCGATCATCGGATTCGGAGAGGTGGGTTCGTCCCACGCCCCCATCGGGGGGGAAGGGTGGCTCCAGGGAGGATTACCGGCCATGTTGGACTCCTTTAAGTCAACCGTTGTGGGGGTTAATGAAATCGTCTTCTAAATCGTAGGGGCGCAGGTTCGGTTCATCTTCCCGACCCTCCACCGGAGGAGCTACTGCGTTCGCTATCAGGAACTGACGCCACTCGGGGCTGATGGGAGCCGAGGAAGCCCCAAGAGCCTCAGCGGCCCCCTGGGAGCCATCGTGAAAAGCCTGTCGACGTGACACTCAGCTTCCCCCTCAATGCCTGGGGTGATCGGCGCCAGCGGGCTGGCCGGTTCTTCCGTCCAGCCATCCGTCTAAGTGCGCCATGTCGTGAGCGCGCTCATTGCCGTACCGGCTGCTCTGAGCGGAGAGACCATGGTGATAGAAGACGTGGTCCCTGAGCGCATCGTCGGCCATCTCGATCTCGGGAGTCTCCCGGAGACTGCGCTGGGGCTTATTCTCAGTCATGGCGAGGTGAGATGACTCGGCCCCCATCCTTTTCCGCTGCTCTGTGCCGAGAAATCGAGGATCGCCCATATCTCTACGCTACCTCTCCGGAGACCGGATCACCACTAAACTGATGGCTGACCTGGCTTCGCCTCGGATAGTAACTGGGGTGAACTCCAATGAGAAGTGGATCGGCAGCCCGTTCTGCCCCGATAGTGTCTGGGCGATAGCGCAGCCCTTCACCGCCTGGTTGACCGCCCCTGCTCCGATGGCTCGGGCCACCACTCGCAGGTGCGGCTCCTTAATAGCTCCGAGCAGCGCTCCAGCCAGCTTATGGGGCGACGTCACCCCCTTAACGAGGAGAACCGCCTCATCGCCTTCTCGGCGCATAGTCAGGTCGTCTACGTCATGTGGTTCTACTGCGAGCGCATCTTGCATGTCGCTCCCCGAGGTTACCTCGCGGGCTGCAGTGCGTCAGATGGGGTAATGAGCCCTCATAGCCACAGGCATCTCAGCGTGGATGGCGTCAGCCTTACGAAGAGCATCCAGTACCTCTTGCTGGGGCTTAATGGTGGTGAGAGGGAGAAGGATGTGACGGCCTATCTGAGCCAGGGTGTAGGCATCGGCCTCGTCGGACGTGGAGAAGTCCGCCCCCCATCGCTGGAGGACTCCCTTAAGCATCAGATCCTTAGCGCCCGCTCCCTTGCCTAGGCAGAACTTCTTGACCTGCGTAGGCGTAACGATGGTTGGATAGGCAGCGGGAAGATCAAGGGACATCCGAAGAGCAAGCTTGATGGCACCTCCGACCTCCCCGAGCTTGTGCGCCTGGGTTCCTTGAGAGCCATAGCTGTACCCCTCCATCACGCTAGAGATAACGGGGCCAGGAAGACTACCCACCCAGCCTGTGAGCCAACTCCCGATGGAGGACAAGCGCTCGACCCCCGTGTTCTTGGGCGTAAGGCGCTTGTGGTCTACGAGAGTGCCGTCTGCGAGCGAGAGGGCCACGAGACCTGTCCCCGTAGCGCTGGGGTCTATGCCTATGACCAAATCTTGTGTACGCCGTGTCGGTTTAGGCCCCGTAGCCATCGCGGCGCACCTCATGGTCGTAGCGAGACGTGCGCCTAGTCAGCTCACGAGACACCAGTTGGGTGTCGCGTTCGAGGTTGGTCGCCATGATCTGCATAACCTTTCTCCTGGCGTAGGCCATATCTTTGGCGTCCTCGGCTTCTACGACTTGATGGTGCTGAGAAGTTAGTGCCTTGGCGATCGTGACCGAGCCATCCGAGCGCGTCTTGGGGGCGTTTGTAGCGAGGATCTCGGCGTAGGCCATGTCGTAGATGCTCTCGCACACTCGCTCATCTATCTCACACATCCCGAGAACCCCCGCTATGTGATCGGACCAACGCACTAGCGCTGAAAAGAGGTCCATTAGCTCTGAGTCCCGGAGATCCGAGGGATGTGGAGGAACCCGAGGAAGATCCACGATGGGGCGATGGGGGAGAACATAGCCCTTCTTCTCCAACTCGGCCTGCGCCTGTAGCGTCCTGGCGGCGAAGTGGATGGAGACATTTTCTGTCTGTTTTGGCACTCTTGCCTCTTTATGGGTAGTAAATAGCGCATCGCTCACACGATGAGCCGTGAGGGCATCTGGGAGGCGTCCCACGCGTCAGGGCGTACTTGAGGTCGTAGCACGTCTCCAGCAGCGGTTCGACTATAGACCAAGTATAAGGAACAAACATCTCTTTTGGCTGCTGATTCCACTTACATTCGTATATGACAAATCCTCTATCTAGTCCTGAGATGTAGAGGTAGAGTTGAAGCTGCTTGATGTGAGCCGGAAATGGGCGCTTGATGGCGTTCCAGAGGGCGCTTATGTCTACCAGCTCTTTCCCGTTTGCCCCTGCATCCTGGACGAAGTGTGTGTAGCGCCGGTAGAGGTTAGGGGCCTCTATCCTCACAGATCCAAGGCCCACAGTCTTGATCTCCCCGAGCGCCATCCCCACCCTGAGGTCAGCGTGGCCTTTGAGAAGAGTGTCTTCGTCGGCCAGCGGGACTTCTCGATACTCCAGGTAGGGGCGCCCATACCCACACTTAGGGCACTTCGAGGGGGAAGTAGCCCACCATTCGTGGTCGCACCGGAGGCAACCGAACATTCCTGTGAGTTCGCCGTATGCCCAGATCCAGTTTTGCCACTTGACGTGGGTAGTGGTCCCTTCCTCCATGATGCGGAGGATGGCGGAAGAGAACCCAGCCCCTTTACGCAGGACAGGCGAGTCAGCCATCTCGTGGTAAGCAGCCCTCTCACAGAAGTCGTCCCGACTCAGCGCCGAAGGGTGGATGTAGTTGCTTCGGGGGAACTGGCCCGGCTGCTTCTCCTCTAGCCAACGTGATAGACGCCCCACTATGAGAGATTGATCCTTGGCTAGCTCCCTTAGGTGCTCGTTAGTCAGCTTTATTGCCATCGGCGCCTCCTCAACCTCCTACGTTGACGCTCCCCCATGCCGCCCCACACACCAAAGCCCTCTCGATAGGTAAGGGCATAGTCCAGGCACTCTGCCTTCACTGGGCACTCAACCCCGCGAGGCCCTCCAGTGCAAATAGCTACAGCCAAGCGCTCCTCAGAGGTGTCGGGCTCGGGGAACATGGTGTCGGTGGGCAATCCGACGCAGTTGCCGAGCGGTGCCCAAGCCATCTTCGCCTCTAGGGCCTTTCTGAGGTCGGCCAGTTCACTCATCACGGGACTCCCATACCCACTCTTCAACGAGAATAAAGTCTCTGCGCCCGATCTGGATGTGCATGACAGGTTCGCGCCCGATTAGCGCAGCGTTGTGGGCCAGAGCGTCATAGTCCGACATCTTGATTCGGATTGACTGGGTAGCGCTGGTGCGCTTGTCCTCGATGAGATATCGGGGCGTCTTGACGTCATTCTTGGCCCACGGTCCGGCTCCTGATTGAGGCTGGACCTTACCCCCAAAGACCCTGGCTGTACGACGCTCCTGCGCTTGTGATAGCCGGATCTTCTCAGGCTTCACGTCTTGGCTTTCAGCCGCTTGACAGCCGAAGGGGCCTTAGCTGGTGTAGCTACAGGATCAGGGGCCGGGGCCACGCTGGGGTTGACTAGGCGCATGACCTCAGAAGTAAGCGCCGTACTCATAGCTTCGTCGGCCTTCAGCGCTTCGTACAGCGCCGGTCGACCCTTGAAAGCTCTCTCCCCGTAGTAGTACATCCCCCCGCCTCCGGCGCGCACAGCGCCATAGGCCAAAGAGACATTGACTATCTCGCTGAGAACGTCGTAGGACCCAGCAGGATGGAGAAGTTCGCCCGTCTCTTGATCGACAACATTCTCGAAGTAGAAGTTCCAACCCGCCGTGCGCTGGGGCCTAGAGGACTTGGCCTTTACTGTCGTTGCTTGGATAACCTGGCCCACTCTCTCCCTGCTGTTCTTTGGCCCTATCTCCAGCCACTCCCCTCGACGTAGCCACAGTCGTGTGTAGTAGGCGAAGTTTTTCCCTCGCCCCCCAGGGGTCGTCTCGTTAGAGCCAAACATCACCCCGATCTTTTCTCTGGGCTGGTTGATAACGAACCCAAGCATGGGGCGCTCAGGGGTTATCAAGCTACGCCTAGTGGCTGGTGCCTGCTTGCGCCAGAACTGGTTGTTGATGCGCGGAGCTAGGCCGGTAGACCATGAGCCGACATCATTCACATCTTCCTCGGCTGGGACCAGGGCTGGATACGAGTCGATGACGATGCAGTCAACCTCCCTGGTTCCGGCCACTTCGATAATCTTCTGGAACCCCTCCTGCATCACGTTTGTCTCATGGAGAAGAACTCGGGAGCAATCAACCCCGCACATGGCGGCCAAGGTGTAGTCAAAGTCTTCTGCTGCGAGCCACCAGCACGTCCACTCAGGGTCCAGGATCTGGTTAGCGGCGATGGTCTTGAGGACAACAGTGGTCTTGCCGGAACTGTACTCTCCATATAGCTCTGCCCACTTGTTAACAGGCCACCCTCCTCCGAGGATGGCGTCCAGAGCGAAGCTGCCAGACGTGCGGCGCTCGATTACTCGAACATCGCTCCCCCGGACTACTGACCCAGGCGCCGTTTTGTTGATCTCGTTGACTATGGCTGCGAGGGAGCGGCCCGACACCTTCCGTTCCGGGTTCTCCACAGGCTTAGCGGCTGGCCTAGCCACGGGCATACCCGATCACATCATCCTTTGAGAGGCGCCCCGACACACGCCCAAAGGCGTCTGTGTTGTTACCGGCACTTCGAGCCTGCTCTACCGGAATCGCTCCAGATCCAGTACGTATCGAACCCGCTGTCTCCCGGCCCTGCAGCGTCGGACCTCCTCTGTCGTCCCCAGTGTCGGGACGATTCCCGCAGGAAAAGCAATGGCCCATACGCCCATTCTGCAGCCGGGGCATGTAGTTACGGTCTCCGCAGTTGGGGCATACGCCAGCGGGGACGCTGGCACTCTCCCTGGTACCCTTCCACACCCCCACAGCGTCGATGACGTGGATCTGCCCGATAGGGGCGTCACCAGGCCTAACGGGGGCGTTCCACGGCTGCGTAGGCGCAGCAGGCGCAGGGGCGTATGCGGGCTGGCCCCCGTCGTCTACTGGGTACGCCTTACCTTCGATGACTACGAATCGAGGCGGAGCAGCTTGTGGGGCTGGCGCCGCTTGGCGAACCGGCGCTCCTAGTTGGGTGCGGTACCAATCAACACTCATGTGGCTAGCCTATCTGGGGGTCGTTTGTCATTTAGCGTCGGCCCAAGTTTTACCGAAATGGACCTCAGCCGCAAGGGGAACTCGAAGACCGGCCTTTACGCCTTCCATCGCCTCAGTGAGTAGAGCTACGCCCTCTTCGGCCAAGGACTCTGGGACTTCCATGATTATCTCGTCGTGGACCGTAGATACGAGAAATGCCCTCTTCCCCCACCCGTTGCGCTGGATGCGCCGGAAGGCCCTCACCATCGCTGCCTTATTCAAGTCGGCGGCGGTGTTCTTGCTAATCAACCCTTCGGAGGAAAATGCGTGACGAGGGTGGTCTACCGACAGGGTGAACATCTCTTCCTCGGCCATCTCTGTAACCTTCTCGACAGTAAGTAGATGAGGCTCTGTGTGGATATACACATCAAACCACTCATAGCCGTCTGACTTACGAACTGAAGTGCCGATCCGTCCCGACATCCCAAGAGTGTGCATCAACCGAAGCGTGTCCTCTAACAGAGGGCGATTTGCGGAGGTGATCCGAGGCCCTCTTCCTGCGTGGCGCCCATCCGCTGCGTAATATCCGTCGAAGAAGGCCTGACGCCGGGGGCGGTCTAGCGTGAATACAACCGAAGGGATTCGTTTCTGTAGGGCCTTGGCGCCTCTCACCATGCCTAACTCCTCCCAATAGGAACGCCCATTCTCCGTACCGCCAACAACCTGCGTAACCTCACCGCTTGGACGTCGAATCACTGTGAACCCAGTTCTACTGTTGCTGCCCCCCCGGAATGACTCCGAGCGCCTGACTAAGAACTCTATGAATAGATCAGAGTCTTTCGGCCCCTTACTACCAGCTGTAGAAAAGGCGAGCCCCCAGGGTTGCTTAGTGGCCGGAAGATGGCCATTTCCTACCATCCGTCCTAGCCAATACCACTCTTCAACATCTCGGAGCGGCCGTCCCCAGTCTTGTGGATCGTGGTCCCTTACCAAGGGTAGACCTACTATCTCGTGCATCCCGGCCCACCGAGGCCACGCACCGTCGCCGACCAACAGCTTATGGCGGTCGTCACAGTCGAAGGTCCTCCCGTCACTTAGATGGAGTCTGAGCCTCTTAGATGGGCCACGAGCCAGCCGTACCGCCGAGGCCCATTCGTTGCCGGTCCAAACTTCGGCCCCGTTCTCAAACTCTCCTATCGGTATCCACCCGCTGCGGGTTAGAACTTTGGTATCAGGTGGAAGACAGCCTTGGATGATGAAGTTGATCGCTTGGCGCTCTGCCCTATTCCGCAAGTCCCTCACAGCTGGGTCATGGCTAGGGAGACGCAACTGTGGAAGCCTGCGGCGCCTCCCCCATGCTGTAGTAGCGACCGGGAAGGGCGCCCGGCGTATGGCTTCGAGAGTCTTGGTTGTGAAGAGATGCACCTCTGGGTAGGTGTTGTGGAAGGTGTCGTATATCTTCTGTGCCTGTGGCTTTGTTCGAGCGAGGCCGCTAGCAACCAGTCGCCCTGGATAGCCGCCGAACATCAGAAGGAAGTTTGCTGTCTTTCCGTTCTGGCGGTCCACCTTGGTTATCTCATCTTCGGACTTCTCATACAAGAAGGTAGCGGTCATCACATGGAGGTCAATACCCTCCAGATAGGCCTTCAGTATTCGGCTTTCCCTCACATATGGGCCAGCGAAGTGCCCCATCACTCGGTACTCAATCTGCGAGAAGTCCCCCACCACCAATACATACCCCGGAGGGGCGACGAAAAGGGAGCGAATACGTGTGCCAACTGAGTCTGGACCCCCAGCCCGAGGCACATTTTGCAGATTCGGTGAGGATGAAGCCATACGTCCAGTAGCCGTACCGCGCTGATTCAACCTACCTCTGATCCTGCTATCGGGATGGATATGGGGGGCAAACCCCGATGCGTAGGTGCCACGCAGCTTGGAGTATTCGGCGTGTTTGAGGAGCATAGGTACTATTGGGTGCTTACCAGCTAAGGGCAGTAGGGCGCTCTCTGCAGTGCTAAGAGCCCCTTTCTTCGTGTGTTCCACGCACGTTAACCCCAATCCTCCCTCGGTCTTTGGGCTGTAAAGAAGTTTGGCCTTCTGTTGAGTCGAAGATATGAGGAACTCCTGGCCCGCTGTAGCGTAAATACGCTCCTGCAGTTGCGCTATTTCCCCTTCGAGCCAGACGTCAAGGTCCCCTAGTTGAGACCTGTCTATATAAACCCCTCGCCGCTTGGCGTGGATAAGGACCTCTGTGACGTCGGACTCCAGCGTCAGTATGCGGAGAAGAGCGGGGTCGTCCATGCGCTCCATAAACATCGCCCACAGAAGCTGAGTCAGTTTGGCGTCGAAGCCTACGTATCGAGCGACGTCCCAGAAAGGGAATGTGTCCATCGCCCCTTCCCTGCCCAGCTTTTGGTAGGTGAACCCCAGGTAGTCATGCGAAAGACTTCCTAGCTTATAATCCATCCGGTTTTCGTTGAGCAGATGGACCAAAGATTGCACATCACCGTATGGCCCAGGGGGCACTGCGCCCCAATACTTTGAGAGACTGAGAGCGTCGAATATGACGTTGGCCCCTATCTTCCTAAGCGACGAGAAGAAGAGAGGGCGCAGCCCCTCCATAACTTCCCCCAAAGACATCTGAGGTGGGGCTGGAGCGTCCGGCAAACTGGGGTGCCCACAGGGAATAATAGCCACGTCCCCAGGCCGAGCTAAGGCAATCCAGATGGTCTTGTTGGTCATCTCATCCAGAGCTGGGGTATCGGCCTTAGGGTCCCTTGAGGGGCGGCTGCCCACGGTCTCGATGTCAAAGACAAAGGAGTCCCCTTCGAGATATGTAGCTACCGTTTCTTCCAACTCGTCTTGGTCCGTGATGATGGCCGGATAATACGAGGGAGGGGGGATCAGCTGACTCTGCTCATCCTTACGGGCCTTGTCCGTAGGCCATCTGCGCCCAGAGGAACGACTGACGTGCCACTCCCCTCCATGACTCCGAGGGAGCTGGCACGTCAGCTTGTGGGTTCCTTCTTTGCGCGTCGCTGGACAACTCGACGCGTCGGTCATCTAGGAGGGCTGGTCCAAATCGCCCATCTGGGAAGCCACATCTTCCAGAACAGAGAGCGAGGTGGGAGGGGCCACGTCTTCCCAGGTGTAGGCCCTGGAAAGAAAGTAGTCCATCTCAGTGGGCTCCAGTGGGCTAACGTCCCAATCCTGCACCAAGTCACGGTCTTTGACCGGATTGAGGTTTGTCTGGACGGTCCCGCTTCCTCTACGCCCTCGACCGCCGCTAGAGCCAGTCTTGTGTATTGAGTAATAGAGGTCCTCTCGATCCAGAGGCCCGGAGTGGCGAGCTGTATCTAGCCCCTCTAGGACCTTTGACAGCTTAAAGCCAACTAGCAGGAAAGAGTTGATTGGATTCTCCGGATCGGTGAAGTCCACCAGATTGAAGGCGAACTTAGCCGCTGGCCTATCGCCCTTCCCGCAGATAGGGCATACCTGGCGGTCTCGGGTGTTGGGGCACACGTAAGACAGCTTGGACCCCGGAGGGAGCCACGATGCCCAGTGCTGGCGAAAGTTTGCGAACGGCTCATGCTGGAGGAACTTGATGATGACCGGAGTCTCAGGAACGGTGAAGGCCTGCGGAAAATCCGAAGGCATGTCGGCCTTTAGCTGCTTGGCGCCTCCCCATCCTGTGCTGACAGCTCCAGCGTAGACATCGGCGTCGTCTACGCCATCATCCCGTCTCCCCTGTACGGCACGCCGGGCGGCTGCGGGAGGGGCAGAGGGGGCACCGGCTGGGCGCCGAACTACTGGCCTCTCGGGCGCTGCGGCGCGCCATCTGCCACCGGCAGGAGCCCCATGGGTGGGGAGGGACTGTGCCCGCTGAGAAGGTACTGTCGGTTCGTCGTAGTCAGATGCGGGGGTAGGGGCTCTCCGAATAACTCGGCGCACACCAGTGGCAGGGAGCTTGGGTCCTTCAGGCATATGGCAAGTGGCTTTCTGGGAATAATGGCAATAGAAAGGTCCGTAAGAGGACAAGGCTGACATTAGCGGAGTGGGAGGGACAAGTCAAGTGGATTACCACTCTTTTTGCCGCCAGAGCCCCCACACCCTGGCCGAAAAAGCCGTCTTCTCGAAGGCAACGGGCCTCTGGCGAGTCCCGGCAACGCCTTCCTCTCTGGCGATGCGCACGATAGCAAGGATTTGTTCCTCAGTGAACAGACGCCGACCCGCGTCTCCAAGAGTTCCTGGGATTCCCGCTGTGCGCATCCCCGGCTCGGGGATGATGTTGAGGCGCAGCCACTTACGGATCGTGACGGTGCGCTTGTCGAGGGCCAGAGCGAGAGCGCCGATGGTGTAGAGCCGCTCAACGCTCCCCCCGACTATGTACGTCTTGTGGTAGTGAGGATCCGTCTTCCACACCGGCTCGGGGGGTATCTCAGGCTTAATGAACCCCACCCCGGGGATGTAGTTCCTCAGGTCCTCCGGGAAGTCATCGTCGGTGTAGGGGACCTCGGGGATGCCGCTCACTCTCTGGAGCGCTTCTCGTCTAGGAGAACAAGAGCCAGCAGGGCGTAGGCGGCTATGTCGAGCAACGAGTCCTCAACAGACTCATTCTTGAGGGTCCCCTTCTGGCACAGGCTGGCGATACGGGTCACCTTATCGTTCATCCGAATGACGGCGCCCACCCAGGGCTCGACACCGAACTGTGCAGATGCTCTGAGATTTGAGAGAGGGTCTTGATCCGTCCCGTAGTCATGCGCCTTGGCTATGTGCATCTGGCGCATCTCATCCAACTTGCGTAGGTAAGGGGCGTAGCCTTCGGGGGGGATAGCTCCTGGGGCGTCTTTCATCTTGGCTCCTGTCATCGGTTGCAGTAAAGGGGAACAGTTGCTTCAGAGACATGGCGCCATTGAAGCCAGCCGGGAAACTTACCCACCTTTGCGTATCGGCGGTAGCGGAAGTGGTGGGACTGTGTTGGGAAAAGTCCCCCAGCTTGAAGGATCTCATCACTACTGATGAACCCAATATTCTCTTCCCAGGGAGTCGCTACGTGCTCCAGGGGGCTCCAGTGGCCGTTGCTGACGAGGCCCTCGTAACGCTCGATCTCGTGTGCATAACTCTTGTCCTCGTTCCACTGCGCTACGTAGCTCGTGGCGGCACAGCGGGAAGCCGAGATGACTCTGGCGTCGTAGGTCTCCCCATCCGATCCCAGCAAGTTCGATCCACCCACGCTCTCGTTCGAGCGAATATATGGAAGATGCCACTCTCCCTTCCCCATAGGAATGGGCGACTGAGACCCATACAGCTCTCTCATCATCTCGGCGGCGGCTCGAATCTCGGGCTGAGCGTGCGCAGAGCAGCGAAGGTCGAAGAAGTTCTCATACATCGAGGCCGTGATAAGGACGGTGTGCCAGAGCATCGGCTCTAACAGCCTATTGAGGAGGCTCTTGTGGACACGAGGGCGCCCAGCCTCTTTGGCTGTCTCTATGTAGGCCCCCACCCGCTCCCCTGTGTAACGCCGGACATCGTCCCACAGGCCTAGGGCGTAGCTCTGATCCTCTCCATCAAGGGGAGGGCCACCAGACATACCGGGCCGCTCGGAGGCCCACTCGATCGGGTAAGCCGGGTCTCCCCGGTATTCCTCCAACACGGTCCCGACCGGGCGCGCCCTAGAGCTGGCAGAGTTACGGGCGAAGACACAATGTGTGTTCCACTCAGCCAGCGTGAACCTATGGGTCCGTACCTCGAAACTGACTAAGCGCTCCCCCGTGGGAGCAGCAGAGTTAGCCACCAGGATTACCTTGATGCCTCCCTCTTCGAGGGAGGGGTTAGAGGGGATATCGGTCATTTACGTAGCCTCCATAGGACTTAGTAGGTCAAGACGGCAGAGGGGCGGTCAAGACTCTGATGGCATACTCGGCTTGGGCCGGGACGACCGCGTTGCCTAGCATTTTCAGCCGCTGGGTTCGTTTAGCACCCTCGGTCCAGTCTTGCGGGTAGCCCATCATCCACTCGACCAGAGCAGGGCTCAGTAGTCCTCTGTCGTCCACAGGGTGAGGTGCCGGTCGGCTGATGATCCGCTCCCACCGTCGGATGGCAGGTTCGAACTTTCCCCAAGCCACTTGATCGCGTCGTCCAAGTCGTTGGACCGTTCCGGGTTCACGTAGCGTTTCGCTTGCGCTCCCCGAGCGTCCCCGAGCCGCGCTGTCGGGGTCGGCAGTAAGGAGCGTACTTCCTCGTTGAGATTCCTTACTCCGGCTCCGGTGCGAGCTCTCATGGCCGCGACCTGTTCCGGGGTTTTCGGCCCCCGCGCGTCGTGCGCCTGAGGCGTCGGAAGCAATGACGAAAAGACGTTCCCGTCTGTGGGGGGCGCCAATGTCGGAAGCTCGAACGCTACACCATTCCGCATCATACCCCGCTTCGGCCAACGACCCGAGAACAACGTCGAATCCGAGACTTCGGTGCCCTGGGACATTCTCCAAGACGACGATTCCGGGTCGTAGAACGCTAATAGCGTGCGAGATGTGGGGCCAGAGGTGTCGGGGATCATTAACTCCAAGTCGTCGGCCAGCCGTCGAAAATGGTTGGCAAGGATATCCAGCGCAGATCATATCGACGGGGGGTAGCATCGCCCAGTCGACGGTGGTTATGTCACCGAGGTTCGGCACGCCGGGCCAGTGCCGCTCGTGGACCTGTGCGGGTGCGCTCTCTATCTCGGCGTGCCATGCTTGGGTGTACCCAAAAACAGCTTCAATAGCGAGATCAAACCCTCCGATACCAGAACAGAGAGAGCCGTAGGTATCCGTCACCGCCAGCCTTCCCATCTCATTATGAGAGCGCCGTCATCGGACCTATACCGCCCGGAATAGCGATATGTGCCCACTCTCGGAGCTGGGATAGTTGCAGACCAGCCATCCGAGTCTCGGGGAGGAAGGGGAATAGGGACCGTCCGGGTCAACTAGTCTGCTCCTCTCTGTGGCGCTTCCACTCCTGGTACTTCGCCATGTGCTCGTCCTCAGAAGCACCACACCATTTGCACTTGGCTTCTTGCTCTATATCGGCTGGCTCTGTTACGGGCTGCCAACGCTGAGCGAAGACGGCCGGGTCGCAAGGGTAAAAGCCGATGCCGTCCGGCTCGCGGATGATCCACCAGGGAGCCCTTATGGTTATCCAGGCGTCGGACTTGTCCACCCATATCTCGGCTTCTCTGCCGTTCTTGTGCGGGCCGAACAGCCATGCGTCCTCGAAGCCGATGAGCCGCTTCACTTCGTCGTCGTTGGTGCCGTCCCACAGGATCGCCTCAACCTCGGCAGGGATAGACCTGTACCTCACCGGTAAGCCCCCATCACTGCGGTGTAGATAGCTTTAGCCCAGCGGGCATCCCCCAATGCGGTATGACGGTCGAAGTCCCCTGGGTCCACGCCAACCGCCTTGGACAGTTGCTCACTCCCCCAAGGAGGTGGGACCCGCAAATGGCCAGCGGCGAGCGCCTCGACATCGACCAAGTGATAGTGCCAGCGTGGCCAGACGCCTTGTGACCACAGGAGACGACGCAGGCGCTCCTCGTCAAAAGATACGACCGCACCAGCGAGATGGCACCCGGCTGTAAGTTGCTGGAACCATCGGCACCACTCCGGGCCTGGGACGATAGCCTTCCCCTCGTCCGGGAAGTTCTTACGTCGAGAGACACTGAGGTGGGCAGAGTAGATGGCGTCGTTGGTGGCGATCCCGTATGGGTCCGGCGCCCACCGTCGATCCCAGTAGCGACCTATCTGCAGGGCGAACGGGTCGGCGTCGATCTCCTGGATGGGGAACTGCCACACATGCTCATCCCCGTTGGGGGTGATAAGCGCCACCTCCCATATCTGATGTTTGTCCGGGTGCAGCCCGGTTGTTTCGGTGTCCACAAAGCAGACCTTGTCGCTCACTGGTCCACTCCCGACTTCCGGAGCGCCCTACTTTCAGCGATATCCTGACGCCACATCGGCAGCCCGACACGAGCCAGATACCACAAACAGCCGGAAACCATGCAACAAATGGCGACACCCGAAATGACACGTAGAGTTACCTCGTCGGTCACCGGTCCTCCTCCTTGGCTGCGCACGCGGAGCACAGAGCGTCCGTAGCCCACGTCAGCCAGTCCTTGCACACCCGGCAGAGAACCGCGTGCTCTCTAACCTGTGGCCCATGTCGTTCGCACCCGTAGCGAGACGGGCACGAGCACGGAAGCTGGTCCGGGTGGGAGACAATCATGGCTGGTCCCCAGGGTTGACGTCGGTGAAGGCAGGGCTAGCGTCTTGCACGATTCCGCCGCCACGCCAGAACAGGTCCGGCTGGGTTTTGCTCACCTCGTCCCCGTAAGGGTCCACGTCGATGTGGATGCCACGGCCGTTCCAACGGTCACTCTTGCGCACAGAGTGGATAGTCGCTTGCGGGTGCTGGTCGTGGCAGACGGCTACCGCCCGGTCAATATCCTTGGTGATGACATGCACAATGACGTTGCGATACCCTCCCCGAGCGCCCGGCTCGGATCCTTCGATTACCCAGTGCGCGTACTCCTTACCGAGCGTTATCACTCTGTCTCCTTTCGTATCGGTCTGGTAGCGGATAAGAGGCCGTCCAAGTCGCTGTACGTCTTGTCACTCCAGGTCATTGAACGTCCTTTGCTGTAGCGATTAGGCGGTCGATGTAAATCACAAGGCTGGCTACGGCTCGTGGGTCACACATGGTCCCGAATCTGGTGAGCACGCTAAAAGCCATCCCAATCCCCTCGGCAAAAGCCTGACGGTCGGTGACACCCAGTTCCACCATCCCCTCGGACAGAGAAGCGTCAACTTGATCCTGATCGTGAATAGGCAGCTGGCGCCAACCGGGCTCAATATCCCCCCATAAATCGTCAAGTGTCTTGGCCACTCTCTCGGCTATCTCGGCAGCGGGTAAAACTGTTATGCCATCCATGTATGGCTCCTAGATAGGGGTATAGTAACTACGTGAGGACAATCTAACAAAACTACTCAGCTTTGTCGAGCGTTTTCTAGGAATCAGCAACCCTTGTAGTTGAGGATCTGCCGCAGGGTGTGAACGATCTCCACTAGGTCCGCCTGGTCCGCCATGACTTGGTCGATGTCCTTATAGGAGTCGGGGTGCTCATCCAGTAATGCTGCGGCCTGCTTGTCGTTCCATACTCGCCCGTCCATCGCCTCCACCAAGGAGCTGACGGTCAAGTTCTGCCGCGCAGCCGTCCTTGACATCCGCCGACCGGCCCCGTGCGAGCACGAGTTGTACGAGGCAGGATTGCCTAGGCCTCTTACGATGTAGCTCCGGGTACCCATTGAGCCAGGGATGACGCCAAGGTCCCCCGCACCTGCCTTGATAGCGCCCTTCCTGGTAAGCCACACGTTCCGCCCGTGGTGGGCTTCCAGCCGAGTGAAGTTGTGGTGCGAGTTAATCCGCTGGGTTTCTTCAAAGTGAAAGCCGATGAACCCTCGAAGTTGCGTGAGCACTGCGTCCATCATCGCCTCACGATTCCCGAGAGCGTAGCTTTGCGCCCACTGCATATCCGATATATAGGCAGCGAACTCCGGGGTGCCCTCTACTAGGTAGGCAAGGTCACGATCTTCCAGAGAGATGAAGTACCGCTTCATCAACCCTCGGGCGCACTCGATGTGCTTGGTGGCAAGCTGATTGCCTATGCCGCGGCTCCCCGAGTGGAGGACTACCCACACCCGATCCCTCTCGTCCAAGCACACCTCAACGAAGTGATTACCCGACCCAAGAGAGCCGAACTGTGTGGCGGCTGTCCTTCTCTCCTTGTCCGTGAAGTGGGCCGGAAGCTCGATGTTCTGCCACTCGGAGTGACCGCTGCCGACGCCAGCGGGCACCACTTTCTCGATGTAACTGTGTAGCCGTGCGAGATCGTCCGGGAGCACGTCAGCGAGGAGCGGTGTCTCCACGGCGATCATCCCACACCCGATGTCTACTCCAACAGCGGCGGGGATAATAGCGCCTTGCGTAGGGATGACGGATCCGATCGTGGCACCCATCCCGACATGGGCGTCAGGCATAAGAGCTATGTGCCCCCTGATGAATGGAAGCCGGGACGCCTTGGCTGCCTGTTCGAGCGTGGCTTCCTCGACGTCACTCCCCCAACTAAGTAGTTTCGCGCTGATGGCTCGCATGGTCAGGCCTTTCTAGGTAGCTTGGCTGGAGCGATTATCTCCAGAATGGGCTTCGAGGGGTCCTGCTCGGGGTCTTTGCCATGGGTGTTGAGCAAGTCGAACAGACGATCAATGTCGTAGGGCTCTCCGCCGATGAACAGAGGGAGAGGCTCACCGAAATGTGTCCTCTCCACTTCATACGCATCTCGGATCCAGTTGGCCATGACCCGGTCGTCGTCACTCATGCCTGATGAGTGCCTTCTACGCCTCGCTCTTCCCGCTTAGCGGTGCGATGGTTGCACCAGTGGAGCGCTTCCTCCAGGTGCGTAATCGCCAAGGCGTTCTCTCGGCAAGCAAACTCGCTTTGTTGGTAGAACTCCAGCCGGTCTATGGCTGCCTTGATGACGCCCTCAACGAAAGCGCCGTTCGGCTCCCTGCGCACACCGTCTACAGCTAGAGGGCCGTCCTGCCACGAGATACTTATACCTATCCCGCTGGTCATCCCTCCGGCTGGGTTGCCGTTTTCGTCCACAAAGTGGGTTCCGGTGATGCGCTGATTCATGGTTGATCCTTTCGTAAGGTGGGGACTTCCCACAGGTAAATCTCTTCTGGGAACCGGAGCCTGTTCTCCCCGTAGCGAAAGCCTGGAGTGTCTACCCTTAGTGACTCGATCAGGGAGAACCCCATAAGGCCCACTATGTTGCGATGCCAGTCACTTACCGGCACTCGCTGGAAGAACCGCTGATGGTCCTTGATGTTGAGGGCGAACAGTCCGCCCGGCTTGAGGACTCGGCGTACCTCGACCCATGCCGCTACGTGAGCTGCCCGATATTCCTGGCCCCACTGCATCTGCCCAGTGTTGCCGGGCGTCAGCTGTCGGCCCAGAGCGTGGCGGTATGTACGGCGGTACGACCCGTCCTTCGCTTCGTGATGGTCGGCCATCCTGTTCCCGTAGGTGCAAGAGGTAACCACGGCGTCCACAGCCTTGTTCCGAAACGGGAGACTCAGGGCGTCACCGATGATCGTGTTGGCCGAGACAGCGGCCCACTCAGGCTCTAGCTCCACCCCCACTGTGAAATAGGGGAGGACGTGGACCCCACCAACCCCGGCGAAGGGGTCCACCACGACAGACTCGGGGGAGAGACGATCGGCTAGGAGAGAGCGCAAAGTGGTCAAGATGGAGGCCGAGAATCTGGCTGGGTGCTCGGGGGTGGTCATACGGTGAACCCACCGTTCCGTATCAGACGACGGAGTCTCGTGATGGCGTAGATATTGTGGAGGTAGTAGACCTCAGTTTCAGCAGAAGCTCGCGTGTGGAGGAGACGCAGCCTCTCGTAGTGCTCTCGGCACCTAATCAACTCCTTATCAACAACGGGGCCGATAAGAAACCAAGCAATCTTCCCTCTCGCACGCCACAAAAGGCGCCTGGCACCCCACCTCACTAAGCGAGGTTGCCGGGCAGTAGCGCCCACGAGATTCTCTCAGTGACGATGGAGTGATAATCGTCCTCTGTGATTTTGTTCGAGAAGTAGAGGTCTACCACCTTGTCCTCCGCTATAGAGGACACCAACTCTACGCCGTGGTCCCCGTCGAGAAGCCCCGCTGCTGTGAGTGCAGCGATGGCGACGGCGGGGTCAGTGATCTCTATTGTTGTGTTGACGGCTTCAGCCAGAAGGCCCTTGGCTTGAAGGATCTCTACCGCTGCTTCCTCGTCAAGGAAAAGCGAGACACGGCGCTGACGCTGGAGAGCGTTGTACGTGGTGGGGTTCCCCTTAGCGTCCCACCCAGAGAGAGACTCCCCTAGGTCAAGCCACTGGTGGCCTTTGTCGTCGGTGAACCCGAGCTGCTCCACGACCGTCTGAAGCGACTTGTTCGCCGCCTTCTCCTTCTCAGCGAAATCTTTGGCGAGGTGCTTCTTGGCCTGCCAGTCAGCGAACCAACGTCGCACACGAGTAGGGGTGGTGGCGGAAGCGAGGTCGTCTTCGGGCGTTGGCAGCGGCATGAAAGTCTCCTGGGTAGGGGGTTGTAGTAACTCGGAGTCATTCTAGCGAACTGTCCAGAGAAGTCAAGCTATATCGAGGATGCCCTCAGAAAATCGAGGAGAGATTCTCGCTCGGAGTCAAGATTTCCCTTGGCCCCGACCCCCCTCCCATCTGTCACGGCGTCGGCCAGCGCTTGTTTGCCAGCGAGGATGTCATACTGCCACTCCTCGATGGACCCTGCGATGAGTAAGGAGATAACGGTGACGTTGCTCCACTCGCTGGAGAGCCGAATGATACGGGCGTTGCGCTGCGCCCATGCCCCGGCGCTCCAAGGGAGGTCGAGCGAGATGCAGTAGTTCGCCACGGGGAGGTCCAGACCAACACCCCCTGCGTCCGACGACAAGAAGACTCGGCATTTGGCGTCTTTGAGGAACCTCTGCTTCTGCGCCTCACGCTCGATTGGGGGGATGTCACCGTGGAACATGGCGCACTCTGTGTACGGGCGCAGTGCTTGCTCCATGAGAGCAAGGCTCCCCTTGAAGAATGAGAAGAGGACGATCTTGTTCCTCGGGTCCTCAGAAAGAAGATCCTTGATTAAGTCGGTCGCTACCCGAATCTTCACACCGCCGCCCTTGATCTTGGTCAGAAGTCCTCGCGACTGAAGCTCTGCTGCATACACGGAGCCGCCAGCGGTGGACCCCATGAGAGCGCCCTCAAGAGGCGCCACCCCCATCTTGAGGTCAGCTGAAGCCTTGATGAGTTCAGGGCTATCGCAGAGCATACGCAGACACGTCAGGCGGCTCATTATTGTGCCCATCTCAGCGGACCCCGTCGAAGACTCTCCCGCGTAGTGCGCCGCCACGTCAAAGGAACCCCTGAATGTCGTGCCTTCGAGAGCCTCGATCAGCTCTTTGGTGATCTGTCGGTACAGCACCGAAGAGGAGACGTCCAGGTCGATCAGCATTGACTCTTCGGTGACCTTGGGCATCTGGTCGCGCACGTCTGGGTCGTCCCATGTCTTCCTCACCATCTTTCGGGCCAAGGCCTTGTGAAGCGTGGGAAGGTTCCGGTACCCCTGTACCCGGCCAAAGCCGTCACGGATGATGAAGGAGCGGTCGAATACCGTAGCTGGCCCGAGCACCGTGGGATCAACCCACTCCATGATGCTGAATACGTCCTCGGCCCGGTTCTCGACCGGCTGGCCTGTGAGCCCCCACCGATAACGGGCCTTCATTTTCTTGATAGCCCGAGTGCGCTTGGACGAGAGCCCCTTGATTGCCTGCGCTTCGTCTAGGCAGATGAAGTCTCGGGGGAGGTGGCGGACCACCGACCAGTCGTTGACAACCTGCTCGTAGTTCAGGATCGCATACTCAACTCGACCTTCCTTGATCTGCTGGTACTGACGGATCCGTTGCTTGAGATCCCCGTCTACTACGAGGACGTTGGCGGCTCCTCCTGTGAACTTGTCTATCTGCCCGGCCCACTGATATTTCAGAGATGCGGGGGCGATTATTAACCCTCCGCCTATTTCACCGCTTTCTATTAGGTGTTCTGCTGTTGCGATGACTATGACGGTTTTGCCCAGCCCCATTGAAAGTGCCACGAGGAGGGATTCTTCTGACACCAGACGCTGAAAGGCCTCTTGTTGAAATCCCCTTAGTTGACCTTGAAACGCCATGTGTGATCCTCTTCGCTCCCTCCAGCCACAGGTTCGCTGGCGTGGCGTTCGCCACTGATTCGGCAATCCTATCCTCAGACATATCCCCCACGTCTTTGGGGTCGTCCTCCGCGTAAGAAATGATGAGCAGTCTCTTGCGCGCCCACCATGAGGTAGAGCGCACCGTCTCCCCCCGCTGGTTGTACCGGATGCCGGATGCAAGCCGGGCCATGTTCTCGGTGCCAGCGGCGTCATGGTCCAAGGCCAAGAGGATCTCATCGCAATACTCAGAGAGAAGCCGCATCTGGTCATCCGACACCACGGCTCCGAAGCTGGCGTAGGAATGCTCATACCCAAGCGTCCGTAGCTTTGCTGCGTCTAGGGGGGACTCGACCAAGATGGCGGTCTTGCATGCCCTAAGGTGCTCAGCGCCGAATACTGTGGAAGATGTCTTAACCCCCGTAGGCCGGTCCCGGACTATGTTCGGAGCCTTCTCTTCCCACCCGAGAAGCACCCCTCCGGGGCTTTTGATTGGAAGTATCCAGGTGCTGGGGGCCTTCCATCGGATACCGAGGTGTGAGGATATCTCGGGGGACACATGACGCTTCTCCAACTGGTCAACAGGGGGTGCCCCAAAAGTCTGGAACTGCGCCCCCATCGAGAGTGCTACCCGCTTGTAGGGTTCTTCGTAGGTGGTGTCCCTCTGCTCCTCTAGCGAAGAGGACATCTCCAAGGCGTCGAGCACCGTAGCCCCCCCGTAGCTACGGATAAGCCGATTGGCGACGAAGTTGTCACACTCCATCTGCTCCATGACAAGCCAAGTAAGGCTCCCGGCGTATCCACACCCAAAGCAGTTTCCTACCAGAAGATTATCCGCCAAGGAGAAATCGCCGGTTTCTCGAACCGTGGCGCAAAAAACGTCGTCTACCTCGTTAGTGCGCTCGACATCCACAACCACCCACCCAGGCCGTTCGATAACCGACGAGTTGCGTGTCGCCCGCTCTCGATGAAGGCTCCGAAGAAAGAAGGATGGGGGTAATGACGAACGGCCAAATCTAATATGGTGAAGGTCCGTTGGAAAGCGCCCTTTGCCTAGACGTTCCTGCGTACTAATGCCGTATGTGACGATTCCAAGGCTGCATGCGATATCTCGAACATATTCGAGAACATCCTTTCTAGCGCTAGAGAGAATCGGCGTACCGGCTTTATCCACACACCCGTCTGCAGCAAAATAACCAGCCAGCCAGCTGAATAGATAGGCCCGAGAACTATCTCGGGCCGGGAGATCCTTCCAGTGTGCTGGAAGGCCACTCATAGCCAGGCCCCCACTGACGCCATCTTCTTCCCTCCGGCACACGTATGTATCTTTTTGAGGGAACCACGGGACAATCTCAGCCTTACTCCCGTAAAAGTACGCCCTGGTGGGTCCTTTTCTTGTCTTCGTCCCGTCCCCAAAGACGAACCCATGTCCGACAGCCTCCGGCATCAAGCGCTCGGGGAAAAGCGCTGGCGCTTTCGCTATACCGAGCCGATGCCCAGGGAGTAGGTCGGAGGTTAAGCGCTCCACAACACGTCGTCCGCCCCCCCTCTGGCTGACTCGAACCATCCACCGATGATCAGAAGTAGCCCTGATCATTTTCCGCACTCCGTTCCGTTGAATGGTTACTCGCCATAGGGGTTGGCGCCCAAACCACCGCACTGGCGCTCGCACCCACCCAACCGAAGTGAGGAGAGTCGGGCAAGTTCCGACCAGTTCGCCAAGACGACGGATACCGTCCGCCGTCATCACCTCTGTCTCCCCCCCAAAGCATGAGTGGAGTCCGTTGACCTGATTGATGGACCAGGAATCACCAGAGTCCTTGTGGTTAGGGCACGAGGCCCAGATCTCGTCCCCTCTCTCCCGGATACGGGTAAGCCCGATATGGGCTAGGAGCGCTGCGAGGTTCTTAGGAGTCCGATACATAGTGTTCCTCCTCATCGCCGGTCCAGGTCGGCTCTTCCTCGATCGTGCCGTTATCCCAATCGAAGTCCACCATGATGACCGAGCGGGGGGCTGTGCGTCCGGCTATGAGTCGCATCTTGGCTTTGTAGGGTTCCTCCTCTATGGCCTCGACGCCGAACAGAAAGTCGCAGTCCTGGGCGAAGGCGCTCGTGTAGCCGACCGCCCTTGCGGTGAGGCCCTGCTTCTTGTTGAACTTCCAGTCGAGCGCCTGTGTGGTGGCGACAACGGGGATCTTGCGGACCTGTGCCAGCCTCTTTAGGCCTCGGCTGAGTTTGGTGAGCGCCCGGGTGTCCATCGGCTCGGCACCGTCCACCTCGGAGTCCATCATATAGACACCGTCGATGAACACGATGTCAGGCCGATACTCCTGTATCTTCGCCGCTACGGCGGTCAGCGTGGTGGCTGAGGCCATATCGTGGACGAAGATCATCTCTGGAAGATTCTCCGCCTCCTTCCCCGCCCTCTCTAGGGCTGCCCTCTCCCTCGGACCCATCCGGCCCTGCAGAAGGAGGTTGTAGTTGAACCCACCCCGTAGCCCGTCCAGACGGGCAGCCTGCTCATCGTTGGACATCTCGAAGCCGATCACCAAGACCTTGAAGTTCGCTTCGTTGGCCGCTTTGGCGCACCGAAGTAGGACGCTGGACTTCCCGGCTTTGGCAGCCCCGATAAGCACGATGAACTGCTCGGGTTGGAATCCAGCGGTGATCTTGTCAAACGTGGGGAATCCGGTGGGGATCCCTTTCAGCTCACTGGGGTCATCCACCAGCGCCTGGTATCTTTCCAGCCGGGCGCTCCACGACTCGTTGAAGTTATCGTCCGAAGTGCGATAGGTGTCCTGCTCCACCCACAGGAGACGCTGGGACAGCTCTCTCCTCGCCTCATCGAACTGCTCCTCTGCAGCCAGACGCCCAGCGTCGGCCAGCATCGTGAGAGTCTCGAATCGACGGTGCTGGATATTGAGCTGGTCGATGTAGAAGTCGATCGGCTCTGGGACCTTAACCAGTTCATAAGTGGGGTACTGCATCCGCAGAGTGTCCCGGCTAGGTACTTTGGCGTGCGTCTCCCAGAAAGAGACCAACCAATCCCATACTTCTCCGTGCAGCTCGTCGTGGAAGTGGACCCGTGCAATCCCGGCCCCGATGACTTCGGTGAATGTCTCAGGACGATAACAGACCTTGCTTATGAGGAGATGCTCGGCGTCAGCCATGGGCGAACAGGGCTCCGGTGTTGGTCAGCAAGGCACCCCGTGAGCCGAACAGGAAAGGCCTGTTGCTTTCGCCATGCCATACGACACGGACTTCGGGTAGGAAGGCCAACTCGGCGTCAAACCCAGCGAGGGTGTGATTGTAAAAGCGCCCATATGAGTACCCCGATGAGTCCAGGTGCTCCCGCACTACTTCAGCGAAGGAGGGCTCGTGGGTAACAAGGATGTCCACGTTCTGCCCCTTGGACCACGAGAGGTGGTGCAGAGCGTGACGCATTGTGTCACTCTCATCCCACTGCGAGAATGCGGACTTCCACCGCTTCCTTTTGAGTGCCCTCGCCTCGGCTGCCACCCTGTGCGTGGACAGAGTGGCGAGAAGGTTCTCCCACACGAACACCTGACGAGGCTCCGACACGTTTGAGATGTCACCTTTTTCCATCAGGCCGTCTCCCTCGTCTCCCTGATTCGGTGGTCGTCCCCGAGCACAAACACCGTGTTGCACACTTGGCGGAGGTAGGAGGCGAAGCTAGCCCCGTAGTGGTCCGCTATGGCCTTAACCGTCAGATTGGTGGTGATTATGGTTGGGAGCCCTTTGTTGCCTCTCGCTCGGATCAGCCTGGATATCTGGTTCTGGGAGTACCCCGTAGACGTGGCGTGCTCCTTGCCCAGGTCATCGAGGAGAAGGACTTTTACCCTGTTGAGTAGCGCATCTATCGTCTCCTGACGGGCGAGATACTGCTGGGACGCCTCTTCGCTGCTTGTTTTGCGGACCAAGTCCATTAGTTCCATCGACTTGTGGTGGAGCGCCAGGTAGCCCTGGACGGTGATCCCCATGAGTAGGTCGCGAGGGCGCACACCGGGGAACTTCCCCGCTGAATCGAGGACCCCATCCGCCGCTATATGCGCCAAGAGGGTCTTGCCCCGCCCAGGCTGCCCAACCAGGAGAAGCCCCTTGCCGTCGACATTGATGTGGTGTTCGATCTGCTCTACCCACGTAGCTACTGCGTCGAAAGCTCCTTGGTCCGACTCCTCAGACCAGCCACATCTCCAGTAGGGGACGAACAGACCCGCTCTTTTCCATTCTTGAAGGCTAGCCATTACGCACCCTCCTGCCACACTTCGTCAAGGAGATTGCTTACCTCAACGGCTACCTTGGCGCGACACTTCCAGCACACCCAGATGGTCCCACCAGTGCGGCGGCGGTTGTTGCGCCCCATGGACTCCTGGCCGTGGCCGTTAGGGCAATGAGGGCGCAGAGCGGGCGGCACACGTAGCGCTCTGCCCCCCCTGTCGGTGGCGCCCTGCGACAGTGCCGTCAGCCGCTCAGAAACTCTGGTGAGCTTTGATTCCGGATGAGCGGCGAGGACCCCCTCCCTCCACTCGGCGTACTCCCGCATGATGATGTCACGCTCCTCTGGCGTCTCAACTTCATATATACGGTAGGCGTTTACTACAGCCGGTACACCATCTTGAAGGGCTGAGCGCTCCGCTAAGCCCAATCTGGTGGCTGGGGAGAGCTTGTCGGAGTGGCGCCGCCAGTCGTCCCAAGGAACAAGACCGGCCCATATCAGCCTGCGCTCTAGGGCGCTGACCCCGAACAAAATGCCGTGGGGGATCTCGGGGAAATGTGCCATCCCCCACTCTCTGCATGAGTCGAAGACCGGGCACACTGAGCACAAAGCCCTAGCGGCGTCCAAGACCTCTTTGGTCGGCATACCCGTTGGGAAGAACGTATCTGTGTGGCCTGAGCAGGCCGGGGCTTTGGCCCCCCTCACAGCGCTGATGCCATCTCAGCATAGAGGCGCTTGCGCTCGGCCTCCATGTCCTGCTGCGACGTAGGCCGCTCTGGGCGTTCCAGCTCGGGTTCAACGCCAGGAGAAGCACCAGAGAATCGAGGGCCGATCTCCAGAGACGCAGCAATCTGAGGCATCTTCCCCACAAAGGTTCTCCATGCCGGTGTCGACGCTGCCCTGACCAGCTCTGGAGACCTGAGGAAGTAATCCACCATCCGCCGCAACTGCGCTGGGGTGAACCCTTCCCGCCTGGCTTGGGAAAAAGCTTTCATCACAGCGGGGCGGGCGAACTCACCCCAGCCCAACCCCTCGGCCCTAAGGCCTTCCTCGAAGTAGGAAGCGATGCCCCACACGGAGTCCTCCCCAGGAGAGCGGTGCTTCATCTTGGTGATGTAGCGACCCTGCACCAGAACCGGAGAGTGGATTTTCCCGCTCTCTGCGTCTTTCTCCGTTTTTGTCCTCAGCGCCCCAGCTAAAGCTACATAGCTAAAACTATTGGGTCCCCCCTTAGGGGGGGACTGACTAATACTGTTGTATCCTCCCCCCTTAGGGGGGAAGTCTACTTGAAAATCTTTTTTTGTCAAGGAAAATCTTGAGATTTCATCAGAAAAATCTTCGGTTTCAGCTTCCTGAGAATCAGTTTTCACCTGTCTGAAATCTGATTCTTCTTCGTCTAAAAGCCTCCATCCGCACTTCCTCTCCTGAACGTAGGCGATGACTTTACGGTCTCTAAGCTCGTTGACTGCGTCAACAACTTCCTGAAACGGGAAGGACCTGAGATCGGTAGCGATCTCAAGGTAGGAGCGGGTGTCGATGCCGTACTTGTCCTTGAGGCAATGCTTGGTTATCGACCGGAGGACTGCGTCGGCTGGGCGCGTTTGGTGGTCTGAGTGTAATGTCACTGGGTCCAGGTGACCTTTCTATTGCGTGTGGGTAGGGCGTTGCCTCCGACTTGGGGGAGGGCTTCGTTAAGCTTGCCCGAAACTTGGAGCCTTGTCAACCACATAGCCCACCTATTCTGTACCGTTGCGGGATACCGGGGCGTGGGATATGCTGAGTGGCTTCGGGCACCAAGACCCCGTGATCCCCAGCCTAAGGAGGTGCGCCTATCCCGCACTGACCAGGCGCTGTTGTGCAGCCAGCACGATTGGCCCCGCCCCCGTAAGACATACCCCTGAAGTACAGCTCGACCCCAGCTCTCTTGGAGAGCGGTCGGAGCTGAAACCGAAAGGAGAGTCCCAGGATGGCTCGACAAACTGCTCGTGTAGTGCTTTTCAGTATCCCCGCATTTTCCATTGGCCTGGCGCTCGGCGTTTTCTTCGTCCCGCCTCAGCCTTCCGCTCAGGGCGCAGCACCTCTGGTTAATCAGATCGGGTATGTGCCCCCGATTACTTCACCCCCAGTCTCTACAACCACGATCCCACCGACTACCACAACCACCGTGGCCCCAACGACCACGACGACCACCGTGGCCCCAACGACTACCACAACCACGCTCCCCAAGGCGCCTCCTACCACCCTGGTAGCCAAAGTGGTGGCTACGACGACCACCGCACCCCCCAGGCCGGTGGCAACGCACGACTTAGCCCCCGTGGCGTCCTCAGGATGGGGTCCAGCGTTCGTCTGTGTCATCGACGGGGAGAGTCAGGGCAACTGGGCCGAAGATACCGGCAACGGCTACTACGGGGCCGCTCAGTGGCTCCCTGTGACATGGAACGCTGCTGCTATCGGCGCCGGATACGGTGGCTACGCCAACGGGCGCGCCGACCTGGCTCCTGCGTGGGTGCAAGAGGCCGTAATGGTCTACTGGCAGAGGGTGGCCGGTTGGGGGCAATGGCCTCAGACCAGCGCGGCTTGCCATTTATGAGAGGCCTATAGACGCGACACCGCCCCGGTCTCATCTCCAGAGGGGGCCAGAGGGACCGGGGCGGTAAAGCCAGTTTAACTTAGCCCGGGATTCTACGGACCAGTCTCTTGACTGCTGGTGCTGCAGGCTTCACCGATGTAGTCGCTGGAGCCGCCTTAGTAGGCGGCTCCGGGATCTGCACCACTGGTGCCACGGACTTAGCCTCTAGCTTTTCTAGCCGGGAGGAGATGTCCTTGAGGTGCAAACTGACTGACGAGAACCCGTTGTGGATGGCTTGAAGGGCCGCTTTTGTGGCTGCCGTAGAGTCAGCGACCCCCTCGGACAAGACTTCCACGAGGGAAAGAACTGTGGTGAGCAGTTCGGCTGCCGCCGCCGTCTCGCTAACAATCTCGCCATCTTCCTCAGCGGGCTGGGCCGATGCTGATGTCGAGGTGGCTGAGGTCGTAACAACCTCGCCACCCTGAGCGTCGAGGATGGCCTGGATATATCGAGCCGCCCTTGGGCGCTGCCCTTCGACAGCGATCTCGTTGGCAGCGCAGATTTCCTTGAGCACTTCCAGAGACAGTGCCTCTAGCTCTGCGCGTGTGTAGCCCCCCTCAGACGCGTCCTCCTCTACCTCTTCGGCGTCCTCTGCCTCATCGGCTTCCTCGAAGTCCGCAGGAGTCTCGTAGGCCTGCTCCTCGGGAACCTCACCGAGTATGGCGGCGATGACTTCCTCCCATGTGCCGATGCTCTCGTGCTCGATTCCGAGGCTCTCCGCTATGGCGGTCAGCTCTTCTGGGGACATCTGCTCCAGATCAGTTTGTGCGTAGGCAGTAGCTGTCATTTCTGTCTCCTTGTAGTATTTGTCCTGGGTAAAGCCACCGACCTTAGCCATAGCGCCCGAGAGATCGAAGACTCTCATGCCCTTGGACAAGGCCAGTTTTGCTGCTCTGGTGGTCCCCTCGTACTCATCCCAGAACACGAGGAGAACCTCATCACCCTCCGGCAACCACGGGTGGCGGGAGAGGTGATTTTCTAGCGCAGTCTCACTAGGAAACAATAGCCAAGAAACTGGGACGTTTTCCCAACTTTCTTCTACATATGTCTTGGCGATCTCCAGTGAGACTGCTTCGCGCCCCTCCACGGCGAGGAACTCCACGGTAGGAGCGCTCGGGCTAGACTCCACAACATCATTCAGCTCCGCTTTCAGCAGAGCGTCCGGGGTGGACCCGGAGCCAATGACAAATATGGTGTGATTTGGTGTGGTGGGCACGGTCAATAACTTTATCAGATATTGTCCCTAGACGCCAACAAAAGAAGAGGGCCGGGACAACGTGGCTCGTGTCCCGACCCTCTCACAACAGCCCTACCACAGGCGTCTGTTACCTTACACCATCTCAGCGCTTATGTCAAGTGGGTCCTCTAGGGCTTCGTGGCCGCATGAGGCTCCATCGGTGCGAGTCTTTCACTGCTTGGAGCATTGAGAGCACTCCGTGCGTGGCCTTCCCCACCCCCAACGAGAGGAATACTGAGGCTACGACCACCTGAGCAGGTGGAAAACGGCGCCCTAGGAGCGTTACTGCAGCCAGTGCTCCTAGATCCAGACACAAGAACGCCGGAGCCTTGAGGCGAATAGGGACACTCACCCAAGGCTTGAGAGCGTCTAGCGCCCAGCTAGCTCCTAGGCCGCTCGCTATCGAAGCGACGACCCAGGAGATCACTTCGCCTGAGCAGCGATGGCGTGGAGGGAAACGGCTGTCTGAGCTACCAGAGCCTTGTCAGTGTGCTTGAGCACGAGCCGGACGACGCTCATGCCGAGCATCAAGACGATGGACCCTCCCAGCAGGACGGCCTTAGGCACAGTCGTGAGGTCAAGGCCGATGTGGGTGTTGAACACACCTACGACGAAACCAACCACGGAAAGAATCTCCCCAAGGTAAGGGACAAGCTGGCTCGGTGAAGTCCCCGGCATCTCCACGAGATGGAGCAGAGTTTCCACGGCCTTTGTGGCGTCCTCCGGTAGGTTAGACAGAGAAGACAGAGTGCTGCTCGTGGAGCTTCCGAAGATGCTCACCGCCCCGCCTCCGCCTTGTCCTGATGTTGGTGTGCCTACAGTGGCTCCCCCGCTGGAGGGGGTGGCCGTAGAGGCATCGGCTGCGTCAGTCATATCAATCTCCTTTTAGGTGAACTATCCTCATACTAGCTCGCGGGGACTTGAGCACCGCTCAGCAACTGGAAAGTGGTCCCTACGGGAAGAAATCCGGTTACGGTAAGAGGGTATTGATGGGCCAACGAAGAGTCGTTGGTGACGCCCGTGATTACAGACTCCAGCCGAGCCAGCTTATTTACATAGTTGGAGTAGTAGTAGCTTGGCCCCGTCTTCGAGGTGCTGGTAGTCCACAAGTAGTTAGACGCCGAAGGGAGGCCGCTATTGGTGTCACCGTCGAAGTACGACTGAAGGGCAGCGCTTGGCTCCAGCAGAGCAGCGTCTACCAAATGGACCTCCCCAGCGGCTGCGTTCGCCCACTGGATCTCCAAGTAGCCTCTCGTTATATCGGAGTCTAGGGGGAGATTGTAGGGAACGGAGACCGATGCTCGTTCCCATTGCCCTACGATTTCCGGTGTGACGAGGCTCACAAAGGACTGTGAAGTCCCGTCCGAAGAAGGCGTTTCAGCGACGAGCGTGAGCGTCACATCTTGTGCTGTGGCCACGGCTTGGAGATATACGCTTGCTGTGTAGAGCAGCAAGTTGTTCAACGGCATCGTGTCGGTGGTTATGGACATCGCCCCCGCCGCAGTGGCCGTGACTTCGAGGCTCTGCGTGCCCGCATAAGCACTAGACGTTGTCACAGCGATCCCACAGTTAGTCCCGGCAGACCAACCCGTTGTGTCGCCATTCTCAAAGCTGGGGTTGGCGACGAGATTTATCCGGTCAGCGGAGAGATATATCTGCGTCTCCCGAGGGGAGGTGTAGACATCCAAAGCGGCTCCCTCTAACTGGGGAGCGGCGAACACAACCAAGCCGTCCGTAGCCTCTAGGATTACCTCGTAGACAGGGGAGGCCTCGAAGGAGCACCACACAGCCCCAGACGGAACCGGGATGTTCAGGTCCGTGAGATGTGCCCAAGCGTTGAGGGCAACAGTCTGCTCCGCTGAAACGGCTGTGGATATAACGCTTCCCTCAGAGTCCCAGAATGTCGTGTTGATAGTGAACTCCGGTGCCTCGGCAATCCCGGAGGCCCACACGTAGACGCCGACAGAGACAGATGGGAACTCAGAAGCCGGGAGAGGAATCCCCCACGATTGGACCGTCGAGTTCTGAAGAGACGAGGCTACTGAAGGAACAAAGTCTTCCTCAGATGTATCAGTCCATTTCTGCACGATCTTCCCAGTAGTGTTGAGCGCAGCGTTGTAGTGGGCGGCGATGCGCGCCGGGCTTAGAGCGGTCGGGAACACGGCGACATGCCCGATGACCCCTTTGAAGAAATCGGGCCCCCCCGTTCCGATCTGCAAGTCGCTGGCCCCATAGCTGACCGTGCCTGCGAAAGCGACAGGACCGCCCACGAGGACGCCATCAACATACAGCCGGACATCCGTGCCGTCAAAAGTCGCGGCTGCGTGATGCCAGCCGGAAGCCAACACGCCGCTGACATCCACTTCGGCCCCTGATGTCCCCACCGTGCCGTTGCCTAGATAGAACCCAATGTTTTGGTTCGGCCCGTTGTAGTAGAGAGCGAATCCGTTCTGCTTGGTCTCCGCATCGTCGGTTGTCACTAGACGCGGGTACCCAGCCGTCGCGCCGCCTTGGTAGTCCAACCAACATTCGACTGTCATAGGTCCTGTGCCCGTTAGCAAACTGGCCGGGCACGTGATGCAGCCGGTGCTGCCGTCGAACAGCGCGGCGGTCTGGGACGGGTCGGATGCGACCACACCGGGCTGGCCGAACGTGACACCGCCGTTCACAGTGCCCGCACCCGAGCCGACAGCGTTGTAGGCGGTGGTCGAACCGGGCGAATCGGTGAGTGGGTAGTAGACGGTCGGGCTGTCCGACAACACTTCGAGTTGGTAGCCGAGGGTGTCGGCGGGGAAGACACCGGCGCAGTCGATAGCGTGAGACTCGCCGGTCGTGTTAACTGTCGGAGCTGCCGATCCTGCTGCCTGCCCGGTGTCCTCGAAAGCCAGAGCCGTGGTTGTGCCGATCTGGGCGTTGTCGCGGAGGATGCCGTAAGTTGGCAGCGGACCAGGCGCATACGGTTGGACAGCAGACGTTTCGGTTAGCTGGATTTGGGACCAAGAGATAGTCTCCCCGGCGGTGGTCGTGCCGTTGTTGTTTATGACAACCCTGACTTCGGTGCAGCCTGCGGGGATTGTTACCGCGGTCTGCATAAGGCCGGCAGCACCAGGCGTGACCACCATGGTTCCCAAGTACGATCCGCCAGGGGTAACTAGTGCGGAGTACACCCCGGTGTTATCTGTTAACGCTGCGGCGTCCACCTGAACGCTGAACATATATTCAACGCCGGGCGTGACCGACAACAGAACGCTATACCAAAAACAGTTTGGCGTCTGGGTTCCGGTGCCATAGTAGACCCATTGTGCGCTATCGGTGCCAGCGTTTAGCACGTTAAGGTCGCCATTAGCCGTGCCTATTGACACACCGCTTACGGTCCATGTTGGCCCTAACGTCGCTATAGCGTTCGTCAGGTTCGAGTCGTAAATAAGGTTGCCGCTAGACCCCGCAGGCAACGGTACTGCCGTCAGCCCGATCAAGTTGTAATCAGTGCTACTAAGCGTGGCGTTCGAGACAGCTGTCGTCGTCGCCGGGGACGCCGGGGTAGAACCATAAGCGTTGCTAGCCGTCACCGTGTAGGCGTGCGTCGTCGTCCCGGCTGTGCCCTCCACGGTCACCGTAGGAGCGCCGGGTGCAGGCAGCTGGCCGTTAGCGTCGTTGTTCGCGACACCCGCCTGTATCCGCGCGGTCACAGCGGTCGACGGGACGGTGCCCACGCCGATCGAGTACGTCCAGCCGGTGTCGTTATCGGTGACCGTCGCACCCTGGAAAGCGAAACCAAGGGACGTGCCTGAACTGTCGAACGTTTCGAGCTCGACCATCATGTCGCGTGCGGTCGCTACTGCACGCCAAGCGGCCATCACCACATACGACCCGGAGCCGACAACCGTGTTACCAGTATTCGACTCGTAGATGCGTTGAGCGTTGCCGGTCAGGAACTGGGCTAGACCGCTGTTCGACCCGTCCAGCGCGTACGCCGACGACAAGGTGAGCGTGGCGCTCAGGTAGGCAGCGCTCCACGAACCCAGAGACCCCTCGAAAGACGCATCAACGGCTGAGATGACGTTTCCGAATACAGTGGTGATGCCCATTGTGACAGCGGCTGTGGTCGCCCATGACGCTGACGCCGGGAGAGGGACGCTTGTCGTGAAGGGCCACGTCGTAGGGAAGCCGGTCCCGGTGTACCCCGAAGGGGGCGTAGGAGCGCTTGCGGTTCCCGTCAACGCCCCAGAAGAGAGGCCCGATAGAGCAGGCCACGATAGATAGTGGGATAGCCCGAGCATCATGTTGGGTCCGCTTGACGCCGTAGCGCCCCATCCAGTCACGGCGGACGAGATCCCCTCCATCCCCGGATACGTGCCCTTGGTCTTGTACTGATGAACCACTGTCGCCAGGAGCTTCCTGGTCTGTTCCATCCCCATTTCGGCTTCGTAGCTCACTCCAAGTTGCTGTGCCAGAGCTGGGAGCAGGTTCCCTGGGCAGCGCATGGGGTCATTGACATAGCGCAACTGCTCGATGAGGGACCGGCTGACGTCAAGCTGAAACGCTAGCATGGCGAGAAACCGGGAAAGAGGCCCACCAGTTAAAGGCGCCCCCGATGAGGACTGGGCAGCCGAAAAATACGCCGTGAGAGGGGGAGCTGGCACCCCGTTGGAGTTAGAGGCTGCGACCGTCAGAAGATAGGCGGTCCCGTCCACGAGAGCAAAGGGGACAGGGTAGGACGTGGTGGCAGGGGGCGCGCTCTGTAGCCCTGAATCATAAAGAGCGTGTGTCGCTTCTGGAGTGGATAGTGTGACCTCCCAATATCCCTCCAAGAATCCCCTCGTGGAGGAAAATGCCCAATCAGCCGTGACGGTAGCGGTACCGACCAAGGAAGGAGGGGCCGGGTTCCATGTGAGGGTGGAAACCCCCCATTGGATATCGAAAGCCGCTGACGTGGCTGTAGCCACAGCCGTCAGACTTGCGGGGGGGTCTTGCTCCGACACTAACATGATGGCGACCAGATGAAGCGTTGTGTCCGAGCTGCCTGAGCCGGTGTCGGTCGGGATCCCTTCGTCAACAGCATTGATCGAGAACGAGACTGTGCCCCCACTGGGGGTGTCATTCCCCTGCCAACCGGAGTCATAGAAGAACTGCGCACCCGTAGGAGTAGGTTGCCCATCTGAGCGCTGGATCTGGACGCGGACTGCCGCTGATGGGCCACCATCAGTCGACGTGTAGCCACATGAGACCGTGATGTTTGGGGCCGCCTCCGTGACATTCGCCACGATTTCGGTGATGGTAACTGACCCCGTCCCACCGCCAATGGTAAGAACGGCCCCAGAGGTGCCGGAGTAGATGACCCCCTTGTTGGACCCTGGGATGAGGGCGCCAGGACGAGAGAGGTATGTCCCTAGCTGACCATAGGTATTGGAGAGGTCGCTCACGCCATACCGCCTGTCACAGCCCCCCCGCCATCGTAAGGGTCAACTGGGACAGGCCCGTATCAGGGTCCGTGACCACAGCCAGCTCACTAGGGGCGCAGACGATGTCTCCCAAACCGGGGGAGAGATCAGAGCGGTACATGGACGTGACTGTGGCATAGTCCACCCCTCCCACGGACTGAATGGCGTGATAGACAGATGAGAGGGTAAGACGCTGGCCGAAAGCCATCGAGCCAAAGTCGAATAGGGCGACGAGAGCGGCCAGCACGGACTGCTCCACCTGAGCCTGAGTATAGGTGGGGAGCACCTGGATATTGGCGCCTATAACGATCTGGACATAGCCTATGCCCCCGCCCACCACCGTAGGCGGGAGGACCGAAACAGAAGTGCCCACCTGTTTCCTGCTGTCTAGGTAACCAGAAGCGCCGGTTGAGCTTAAGGGGCCAGGGCCGCCCCAAGTCAAAAGAGGCGCCAGCGCTGTTACCTGGGAGCCTAGGCTCGCAACTGTGAAAGGACCGCCTACAGGGTGGACGTACAAGTTCACCGAAGCGGCTGAGGCGGAAGCCACAGCGCTCGCCTTGGCTACCCCGCTCACCGCCAGGGACACCGAGGCGTAGTCTTGCTCGCTGACGCAGCGCCCAGCGGCTGTGAGGCTCTTTGGGGCGTTGACCTGAATCTGGGGGATTGTCTCAGCGTCCGCCCCACCAACGGCAGCAGCTGGGTTGGTGACGGAAGCAATCTCTGAGATGTTGGATAAGTTCACAACGATCTGGTTAGCCCCTACGTTCCCGAAAGCGCCTCCACCTATGGTGTAGTTAGCGGTGATAGTCGCTGAGGGGTTGGGCACTCGCCCATTTACGCCGTCACCAAAAATGATGTAGATAACGCCGTTAGCGTCCTCAGCTATTGCGTATGTGGCGTCATAAGGGCCAGAGTCGCTGAGTGAGGACACGACATTCCACAGGTTCCCAGCCCCTGGAGTGGAGGACTCGTTGACGTAAATCTGGATAGAAGCCACCACAACCCCGGTGTTGAAAAGCGTGAACTGCTGGGAAGCATTCCCGCTTGACGTCCCGACCGACTCCCCCGTCACTGGCGTGCCCTGCGAGACGGTGAAGGCAGCCCCGCTTTCGGATTGCGTGATGGGGAGAGAGGTACTGCCAGTATTCGCCTGGACGGTGTGGGTACTCGTCAACTGGAAGACAACGGCAGGGGAGGTGGACGTAGCCTGGGTGGAGAACAGAGTCCCCGCTGGGAGAACGAACTGGGGGGTGTTGGGGTTAAGCGTGATGGTCAACGCCGCTTCCGATGGCGTAGCATCCCCCGGCGCGTAGTCGATCAGGTACGCCAGGTTGAGGATTGAAGAACGCTGCTGCGCCGTCGCCAAGAAGGCCTCATTGGCTATGCGGTCGATATAATACTGCTCGATATCTTCCACGTAAGCGAACAGCTCCAGGAGAGCTACCCCGAAGCTGGAGACGTTCTGGGAGGTCCACTCCGGCAAGAAGCTCGGGATGGCGTTGATGAGGTCGGCCAGGATGGACGTGTAATCGCGACTCGTAAAGTCGATCGGGACGGGGTTAGAGGAGCCGAGAGGCGAGGGTGTGAAGGACATAGGATTAGGTGCTCCCTACCAAGTTACCTGCAGCGTCAAACACGGCCTGGTGGAGGATCGGACTCTGGTCGATGGTGAAGTTGACCTCGAAGGCGTAGACCCCACCAGGACGCTGAATCACCCCCACGGTGATGTTGGCGTACCCGTTGTTGTTCGCCGTAAAAGCGGTCTGTAACTGGGCAGCGAACTGGCGGAACTGCGTCATCCCAGCGTTCTCGAACACGAGGCGCCTAAGCCCCACCCCGTAACCGGGGCGCATCACGCGCTCTCCTGGGGCCGTCAAGGCAATATCCAAGAAGAACTGCGCCGCCACAGCCACAGGATCCGAGATGGTGAGGATATCGCCCCCTGGCCCCACTCTGAACGGTTCAGCAATCTCCAGAGGGTATGGAGGGGCCGTGACGGTAGCGACCTGACCCGGAATGTTGGATACATACGTCACTGCGTCTCCTTACGCTGCCAGTACGGAATCTAGCTCAGCCATGTAGGAGGGAAGCCACCCCTGAAGCATGGTTCCGTAGCCCCAGTTTTTCGGAAAAATGGCCTGCACATACCCAGCCAACCACCAAGTGCTCGAAGAGTCTTGGTTCCACAATGAGTAGTAGAAGAATGAGCCAGCCGCATCGGGGGAAACCGTGTAATCGACGTAGCTACCTAGAGCTGTGTATGGCTGCTCAACGAGGACAGCCCCGTCATTCTCGTCAGCCGAAAGACCATATGAGTTCCGCACGAGACGGACTAGCACACCAGCGGCTGGAGGGGTCCACAGAACCTGGATAGCCGTGTAGCTGATGGACCGAGACTCCATCGTGGGAGCTGCATATATTGACGCCATCTATCTACTACCTTTCTGAGAGAGCCGAGCAAAATCGGTCAACGAGGTTTACCCGATCCCCACACGAGCGTTTTCAGTCGTCCCCACTGACCGTGAGATGTGCATGAATGGCACCGATCACCTGAGCGAAACCGTTGACCACCCGGCCCATGATCGCAGCCTGCTCCGAAGCGCTCAGGGTGCTCCAGCTCGCCACCGACGTGGCATCGGCATTGATCTGCGTCTGCAACGCCGAAAGGTCGGTCAGGAGGGTGTCGATGGTCGTCACCGCCGTCGCCACAGCGGGGGCCTCGTAGGTGATCCCGTCCAGCGCTGTCTGTATTTGAGCGTCGGTCACGTCGCCGTTCGGCGCCCAGATCAAGGCTCCCGAGGCCGTCAGGTCACCCGATGATGAGAAAGCGTGGCCGGGCAACGCAGCGGAGAGCTGCTCCATGTTGACCGGCCCGGTTGTGGTTACGCTCATGTTGCTCTCCTTCCCAATCTCCTGGTCACGCTACCCTTATCACGCTGGCTGCCATACTGTTCGCCCCCCACTCGCACGTATACGTGGACGGGCCGTTCAGCTGGCCTTGCAGGGTGACGACGCACGTCCCTGTCGTGGTAGCGACGACTGGAAACGTGCCAGCAGCGGAGGGAAAATAGCCTCCAGGCGGCACCTGGGTCTGGTTACCCAGGTACACAGGCGCTAGAGGGGCGTCACCCCCAGTCGGTGCCAGTAAGACCGTTCCAACTGACGCCGCCGTCCCCGAGCCCCCGGTAGCCAGTTGCCCTACGAATGACACCAGATAGGTGTGGCCGTTCACCACGGGGAACCCGAACTGCCACACCGTCGTGGACTCGGCCCCTCCGGTGCCTGTCAACTCCACCGACGACGAAGGCCCCGTAGACGAATAAATAAGGGAGCCGACAGGGGAAAGACCTCCGACAGTCACTGACCCGTCTATAGCGAGGTTCCCAGCTACCGTCGCGTTCCCTGAGCCATCGTCCAAGGTATTGTTGGCGGTCTTAGCTGTGCCAGTAGCCCCAGGGGCTACATTAACCCCTAGAGCAGGTGTCTGAACAGGCCCGCTAAATGCCTGGTCGGTCGTAGCAGATAGATCGGCAGCTCCAACTACTTGCGCCGCTGTATAGTCTCCGGTTGCCGCTGATACTGCCCCAGAGCGCCCAAAAACAGAATAGACAGGGGAAAGACCTCCGACAGTCACTGACCCGTCTATAGCGAGGTTCCCAGCTACCGTCGCGTTCCCTGAGCCATCGTCCAAGGTATTGTTGGCGGTCTTAGCTGTGCCAGTAGCCCCAGGGGCTACATTAACCCCTAGAGCAGGTGTCTGAACAGGCCCGCTAAATGCCTGGTCGGTCGTAGCAGATAGATCGGCAGCTCCAACTACTTGCGCCGCTGTATAGTCTCCGGTTGCCGCTGATACTGCCCCAGAGCGGCCAAAAACAGAAGAGACTCCTGCCACAATAGACACCGAGTACAGGTCGGTTACTCGCCCTGTTTCATCGACAGTAATGACCGGAACTTCCGAGGAGCTTCCGATAGGGCCGGTAGCTGTGATGATAGTGGCTAGTAGGGGGTTAGGGTAGGTGCCGCTGAGATCCCCACCAGCCGGTCCATCGAACGAGAATGGAGGGGGGCTGCTGTACCAAACTGGGTGATCCTCATCGCCTCCCTCAAAAGCGAGAAAAACCTCTTCCCCGATATTTACTGTGGCAGCGGGGAAAATGACGGGCAACGCCCATCCTGAGGGGCGGCTCCCCCACAACTGAGGGCATAGCACCCTGACGCGACCCTGCCCGGACGTATCCGCTGCGTCAGCGACTAGGGCACGGTATAAGCCGTACCGAGAGGTACTCACGCCCCGCTCCCACCATATATAGGTGGCGCCCAGGCTGCACGCCACTCACCATTCACCAACGCTGTTGGGGGCGAGTTAAGTGTCAGCGTAGCGTTAGGATCCATTCTCGGTCTCGCCACATTAGCTGCTAACCCTGGGCGCTTCCCGTTGTCGTAGTCAGAGTCTCTGCCCAACAGGAGCTTGGTGGAGAACCAGTGCTTCTTGTAGACCTGAGTGACCTCTAGTGCTTGCCACAGGCCCGAATCTCTTACCCCGAGCCCTTCCATGATGACGGGGCTCGACTGGGTGATAGACGCCGTCCCAGCGACTTCGGCATCGGCCCTGATATAGAACTGATTCTCGATCCCCAGAGGGGGAAGGAGAGCGTCAGCGCTAGCTTGGTCATAGACCACGAGGTCAATCACGGACTCACTAAAGGCCGGTGGAGGCGCTATCAGCCCAAGCTGAGCCCCCGCCGAGTTCCCCGAGTCCACTGCGTAGATTGGTTGGAGAGTTTGCGGGTTGATACCCCGGACTATGCGTGTGCGCTTACGCCGCCCTTCTGACGCGCTCAGCTCAGTGACATGGGACTCGAAGGAGAGAATGCTCGCTGTTAACGAAGCGTCCTCGCTGTAAAACGTAGGGATTACCGTGGCATTTCGGGTGAGGACCGTCAAAGGGGGGTACATCCTCAGTTGGGTTCCCCGGCAATACATGGTCAGGCCGGATGCCCGGGCCAGATTGACCAAGAAAGACCACTCTGTAGTCCCCGATGCTGCTTTCATGGCCCATACATACTCCGTAGGGGGGATGTCCGTGTCGAAGAGCCGAGAGCGGGCGAGGGATGTAGCTATCTGGGCGGTAGTCATCCCGGTGTATACCGTCGCCAGGTCTTCTTTCATTACGTAAGAAGCCCCTAGCCCCTCTACAACCATAGAGCGCTGCGCTATCGGAACCCTCTGAATCTGAGACCAGTTTCGGCTTACGGAGGTCACATACCCGTAGAAGGTCCCCACCTGAGAGGGCTTACGCCCGTAGTTGATCGAGAACGGAACCCCGGTCGTCCACAGACTGGAGTCGATGTCATCCACTCCCTGGATTACCAAGACCACATGGTCGTGGTAATACGGCTTCATGTAGAGGTGCATCTCGGTGATATCCAGGCGCACGTTTCTGACCCCTGGGCTGATATAGGCGTGAGCAAATGCGGCTACGTCGGCCACGGTCAGCCCTGCGGTATTCGGATGACGGAACCAGGCGTCAAAACCCCTGGGAAGAAGATTTCTGGGTTGGCGTCAGCCAACATCCACCAGAGCGTGGGATCCAAGAAGAACTGCGCCGCCAAGGTGTCATAGCGGTCCCCATACTTCACCGTGTAGTGGAGGAAGCGCACCGCTGTGGTTTGCGGCTCCCTATAAACGGTAGGTCGCGTCACCCCATCGGACCCCAGGACGCGGAGTACCGGCTGGTTGGCGTACCGAGAGTTGGCGAATATCACGAGCTGGCCGATAAGAACGGGTTCGGCGCCACAGCGCTAGAAGTATTGGCCGAACCAGTGTTGGAGTTGTAGTACGGCTGAGCGTAAGTCTGCTGGAAGGACAAAGAGACAGCGCACCGGGTGGGGGTCATATTAGCATCAAAGCGTGTGTAGTCCACAGACATCGAAGTGATCCAGCCGTAGAAGTCGATGGAAGACGGTGTCAGGGGCTCTTGGATGACCGTGTTCTGGCTTACGTCCCCCCAGGTAGGCCCGTTGATAGCGTTGGACTCACGAACGTCCCCCGCCATGACATGCACTATGGTCGCCGTTGGTGGACCGCTCGGCTGCAGTCCTTTAGCCTGACCGTAGATCCCACAGATGCGCTCAAGCGCCCATACGTCCCATAGGACGCCGAAACGGTATGGGCCGCCATTCTGGGGGAAGGTTGGGGTGTTCTGGCCGAAGAAGGTAAAAGCTGAAGGGGGAAGACCGTTGGACACCCCGTTCCAGACCTCATAGGTACGGTCGAACAGGAGGTTGAACGAGACAGTTTGCGTGAGGATCCCCCCAGCCTGATAGCCCCACGTCGATGGATTGAGGTAGGTCGCTGGGAGCTGGCCCGAGACGGAGTTGTCGAAGCCGTACTGGGTAGTGATGTCGGCTGGGTTGAAGAGAAAAAAGCAGTAGAACGGGGGGATCGTGATACTCCCCATAGACGACGTAGCGTACTTCAACGCTGGGGTGTCAGTTGTGATGACGCCGCCGACCACGTTATGCGAAGCGGCTGTCCGCTTCATCCTAGGGTCAAATGGAAGATTGCTCCGAGGCTCATCTTGAGCGGGAACGGCGGATGTGGTGCTCGGAGTTACTCCGCTGGCTGTGAAAAATGGGTTGGAGTTGGAGTTGGGGTTGTACCGAGAGGCTAGTGATCCCCCCGCTGGGGCGCCCCCGTAGAGGATAGGAGCGGCCACTACTCAGCCGCCAACTTAGACAGTGCCGCCTTGCGCTCTATATGCGCCCAAAACTGGTCTGCGGCCTCTTGCATATTCTGCTGGGAAGGAGCGGAGGGGGTAGTAGCAGATGCTCCCGTAGTTGTGCCTCCTAGAGTGAAGTTGATGGCCCCCTTCTCTACGTTGACGAGGGGGGCCTTTCCGGCCTGCATCTGGTTAGCACGCATCATGGCGGCTTGTGGGGCTCGGATAACCATTTCACCGCGGTGAAGTTGGGCTAACTGATCTCTGTCTATGTTCTGAGCCCCCATCTCATACCCAACATAGGGGCGCCCCGCAGCGACAGCTGCGACTCCTGGGACATTTGACAAGGAGCCATACCGGCTCTCGGCGTAGCGCTCTCCAGCGATGAGGTTCGAGAGGGGGTCATCAATGTTGGTGTTATGCCCAGGGATAGCGTATGCAGCAAACGTAGAGGGGATGGTTTGCATCAGGCCCTGAGAAGGGTGCCCTGCCAGAGCGTTAGAATCAGTGCGGTTTATAGCGGTTGGATTCCAACTGGATTCGTGCGTGACAATGGTGTTGACCGCCGATATGTTCGCCGCTGTTGGAGCTATCCCAGCCAGTCTAAGAGACTGAGCGATCAGTTGGGAATGGGATCCCACAGCCGGGGTGACTGACGAGGCGGACGCAGTGGCCGTAGACGCTCCGCTTCCTTGTCCGGAAAGCCCCCCAGCCCTGCCACCGTTGACATTGGGCGAAGGTGCTCCAGCCGGACCCGAGAAAGAAGTCAAGAGCGCCGAAGTGAGAAACGTATTCTCCCCCTGCCCGGCGTTCCCCTCCCCGAGAAGCCCTACCAACGGAGACCAAGCCGAAGTCCCCGCCGATGCGCCAGCGGAGGAGGAAGTCACTGACGAAGACGCTACGGCTCCCCCTATTCCTCCAATAATGCGCCGAATAGCGACCGGCTTCCCGAACCCAGTTTCTACTCGGACATTAGTCCCGGGGTAAGGGGCGTCGATCATCTTCCCGCCGCCCATGTATATACCTACATGGCCTGGCGCCGATGGCGTTCCGTCGTAGCCCCCTCCTCCGAAGAAAAGGAGATCCCCAGGCTGTGCGGACTTCAGATTGGGCACTCCGGTGCCCATCTTCACCTGATCCTGCGTGACTCGCGGAAGGTTAATCCCCATGTCCTTGAACACCAGTTGTGTGAGGCCTGAGCAGTCAAGGCCTGTCTTAGGGTTTGTGCCACCCCACACATAGGGCACTCCGAGGTATTTCTCAGCATCGGAGACGATACGAGCCCCAGCGGACCCTCCGCTGGCCCCTGATGTGGCGGACGCGCCCCCAGCGGCTGAGGACGCCCCTGGGCTGCTGGCCCCCCCGAACCAGGAGAACATTGCCCCTAGCTTCGAGGCAAATGATATGCCATTCTTGACGCCGGACACATCTTGCTTAGCGGATTGACTGAGCGATGGGATGAGGCCGTGAGACAAGATATCAGGGACATTATTTCCTAGTCTGGACAGCACCGACCGAGAAGAGGACGGAGCCGAAGGCGCCCCAGCAGAGGATCCATGTGATGGAGCAGCAGAGGATCCGTGGGATGGAGCATGTGGCCCCCCTAACTTTCCGCCCGAAGCGGCCCCCAACAGAGCGCTCGCTGCTCGCTCCAGGTTGATGGCGGCTCGGTCTAGGTTGGTGGCCGCTGTCTCTTGGGTAGAGGCCGCTTTCTCCGCCGCCGAGGCAGCCGCTGCTCCACCGCTTCCTGTACCCCCAGAGCCCCCACCACCAAAGATCTTGGATATGAGGCTGCTGGCTCCCCCCAAGATGGACGGCAGCTTCCCCTTCTCGGCTACCAGAGGCCCGAGGAACTCCAGTACGGACCCCAGACTCTTTAGTCCCCCAAGCGCTGCGAGGGCACCCCCTATGGAGCCCCCCACTTCGAGCATTTGCTTTATGCCGGTGGTAGTAGCGAGTAACTTCTCCGTAGCTGCCGTCATGCTCTTGATGTCGGCATACGAGCCAGCGGCCGACAGAGACGACGATGCAGTTGCCTCAGTGCTGTTCTGGCCTGCTTGCATCAGTTTAGTCGTGGTAGTTCCCTGAAACCCCAGTTGCCCGAGGGCCTTGTTGGCTTCGGCTGCGGTCAAGTTACCCGACGCCAAGGTCTTCGCAGCGGAGAACCCAGCCGACCCATGCTGAAGAACGTGCTCAGCGTAGGAAGCCGCTATCTGCGTTTGCTGAGTATTGCCCTGCATAACGGCGAAGAGCTTGTTGTAGAGCGGAGTGCCCGGCGTAGCCAGGTTCGAGATCATCTTGGCTGTGAGGGGGCTGTTAGGGCTAGCCCCCTGCGCTTTCCCGATGATCTGGTCGATTGTGCTGAAGGTGTTGGAGCCCCTCTGCACCGCTGCCTGCTGTTGGGCTAGCTGTCCAGCAGCTGTGCCGTACCAAGACTGAAGCCCAGCCGCCTGGGTAAGTGTGGTGTTTTGCCCGACGTTCTGCCCGATAGTTGCGAAGGCCCCTGCGGTGGCAAGCCCAGACATCGAGCGCTGGGACGTAGGCCCATAACCCGCCGAACCTATGATCTGCATAGCGTTCATCAGGTCTTGCGTCTGCTGGGTCTTGGAGAGACTGGAGTTCCCCCAACCCAGGGTGTTGTTGAGTGCCCACGTAGCGTTGGAGCTAGTGCTCCCTCCGCGGATACCGCTCAGCCACATACCCAGCTGGCTCGTAGTGATGCCCTGAGATACCTGACCGCTAAAAGCGTTGAGGGCCGCTCCGGTCCCCATCAAGGCGGCGCCAGCGGCTAGTCGCTTACCGGAGAACTGCCCATACCCACTAGCGTTACCCCCGTTTCCGCCACTACCCCACCCCCCATTGACCACAGGCATGGAGTCTGTGAGAGCACTCGTTGAATCCTGGGTGGCCCCGAAAGCGGAGGAGTAGGGGTCACTCCAGGTACTGCCGCCCGACCCCCTTCCGCTGGACCCTACGGCGCCCGACACAGCGCCAGCAGCGGACGTGGCCTGGCTCTGGAGAGCAGCCAACTTCTGCGACACCGAACCGATGGCAGTATTAGCCTTCGCCGCCATAGTGGCGAAGGCGTCCCCCAAAGTGCGGATGCTATTAGGAATCTGGTCTATGGCGTGCTGGAAGTCCTGCACATTCGCTACGTTCCAGAGACTGGATCCAGACAGACTGGTTCCCCCGAATCCACCCGCCTTCCCGTTGCTCCCTTTAGCCACTACTTATTCCTTGCATCCGTGGTGAGGAAGAGCACTCGCTCGTTCCAATAGTGTCGTTCTCTAGCGCTCAGTTCCTTCACCTCACTAATGGTCCACGAGAAAAATGTCGTCAGATTTTCGTAGGCGACGTGCAGCGCCAGTGCGGAGGGAAGTTCAGAGTAGAAACAAGGCGGGCAAGCTGAGCGGAGTCTCTACTTCCGCCGAGCAAGCCGGGCACGTTCCCTTCACCTCCCCAAGTTGAGGGCCGGGCTGCGTCTCGGTGAGGTACTTCGAGATAGCCCGCCGATCACCGGCTGAAGCGTGCCTCAACGAGGACTCTCCAGTTACAGGTACTCCGTCTATTTCCTGGACCACTCTTGCCATGAGCACCGTGTCCACCTCGGCCCCAGTGCGCTGAGGGTCCGAGAGGGCTATGGACTGGTCCAAGGAGGTAACAAGCCTGACCGTAGCCGTGCGCCCATCCCCACGCAAGGGGATTGTTCGCCACAAGTTCTCCGGGTCCGGGAGAGTCCTCATCGGGATGTCTTTGTCCAACTCGAAGGCCACCTTGGAACGCACCCCGCACTCAGGGCACACCAACTCGGTGGGATAGTCGGGGCCATAGGTAGCGATGCGGATAGCGAGCCGAATAGCGTCGGCGTCCCCGATGAGAAGAGAGTCTCGCATTGCCTGATCCGCTGGGACGCCGTCGATAGAAGTAAGCCCCCTCTCCTCCACGAGCTGGACGAATCGGAGGGGATTGAACTGCCCACCTTTAGCCGTAGACCTGCTCAGGGCCTCTTCATCAGCCCCGCTCAGCTCCCTCACCTCGGCAGTCCGACGTATGAGGCCACTGGGATCTCTCCAGCCACCGGGGAGGGTGATTAACCCATCCGATGGCATGGGGATCGGGACTTCTTGCGCTTCACGAACCATGTGCTGGACCGATGCCGCAGGATCGGCGGTCGGCGGGGGCAGCGTCATCGTATAGTTCTGAGGAACCGGGATGGTGAAGTTATCGGGAGCAGTCTGGGTCATTAGGCGGCTTTCTCGTTATAGATGTACGGTGCTACAGACTAGAACCCAGGAGGGGTAGCCGTGGCATTGAGGTACCCAGCCACGCCAGGAGTTGTGCTCCCGTACTTGGGGGTGAACCCTTCATGCGCGACCTGGAGGGACTCGATCATAATGGCGTTACCACCAGCGTCGAGCCCGGACCAGTTGAGCGCCATCGGCCAAGCGTTGTAGATGAGAAACTCGGCTTTAACTGGGACGTTGGAGCCCGCCTGGATGCCAGCGGCGTAAGCCCCCGAAGTAACGGGATGCTCCAGAATCTGCACCAGTATGTTGGTGCGGAAGTCCACCCCTGGGCCACCGGATCCAGCGCCCTCGATCACCGAGAAGACCTGGGACAACCACAGGAAAGTCTCGTACCCGTTACTGCTATTACCGTTGGGGCCAATAGGGGCCGATAGCATTCCACGCCCGAAAGTCAGGGGACCGTAGTCAGTCTGCCCTGGCATCTTTCGCGTCGTAGTGTTATGCGTGACGACATAGTCGTCAGTCACATAGAGATGGCTTTCGTGTTCCACGCGGATGCATTGAACGGCCTCTTCCCCCACAGGGACCACAGCAGCGACAGTCCGATGGTAAGCGCCGTCCCGCAGCGTTCCCCTCTCCCCATCCTTCACACGAGGACCTTTCCACCGATTCGCCTTGACGGACAGGTAGAAGGGGTTGACCGGCATATGGATGCTCAGCAGCTTGTAGGCGTCCCGAGCAGGCTTCGGAGTCTCCTGAGCAGGAGAGGTATACCAGATTCCAGTGTGCAGGGAGACCCTGGAACACCGCCCACCCAAAGAGTGAATCAGCTCTTTCACGTCGAGCGTCAACTGCTCGGAAGACGACGTGAACCTAACGACTCCCCGAGTGTCTACGTGCCCGTCCCCATCCATGATCCCACGCAGAAGTTCCAAACGGTCCTCTACCGAGGCCCGAAGGTACTGCTCGGGGATGAACTTCTCCCAGGATCGGTGATCCGCCAGGCCGAGGTTCCGCAGACCAGTGACAATGGGATTGCTCCGAGCCCCAGCACCGGCTGTGATGTGGTGCTCCCCGTCCAGATGGCCAAAGTGGTTCAGCTTGAGGCCGTCAGGAAGAAGACTCTCTACTCGACGGATCATTTCCTCCCCCGAGGCCCACGACTGCGTGAACTTGACAGCAGCCTGGAAAGAGCCCTCGGAGAGAAGAACACCCAGAATATAGGGATGGACGGGAAGGGGGCCATCCGGTCGGAACTGGACTGGACCCAAGGCGGGGAGCCGCACAAGCTGTCCCCGTTCTACTCGGTCCTTTAGGTCCAGCGTGTCGATGATGCGCTCGGTTTGGCCGCTCCCGGCCTTTACCTGCCACAAATGCTCGTTGCAGGCTCGCACGACTGAGCCGTCACGGAGACGCACTTCGTAAACGGGCCGCACCCCCTTGGGGTAGACCCCGGCTATGCGAGTGGCCGACCCATCGTGTGTGATGACCTCGTCACCGACCTGAAGGTCTCCCATCTTGCGCCACCCCGTAGGGGTGAGCACCTTGGAATCGAGAGGCTGGGCATTGTCACCGCCCTCTCTGTACTGGATAACTTGGTTAGCGATGCCGAACCCATCGGCACTCATAAACCCGAGGTACTGAATACCCCCGATGTTGGGTACCCCACTGGGCGGCAGGATTTGGACGATGAACTTGAAGTTACGTAGTGGATCCGAGGCGAGTGGTCTCATCTAGCTGGCCTTTCTTTTATAAAACTTGAAGGGAGTGGAATAGGTCATTAGAAAGCTCAACCGCCAGTCCCGGTGGAAGAGGACTCAGTCACCGAAGAGCCACCCTGCCATTGACCAACAGAGATCATTATGAACTCGGCTGGTTCAGACGGCGCTATCCCAGCTGAGATGTTGACCGTGGACGAAGAATCTGAGTTATTGGTGCTGTCGCAGACCAAGAAGTACGAGGTCGCCGCTGTCGTCCCTCCAAAAGCTCCAGACGCGTAAACCTGATTCAAGAACTTCCCTAAGCGCTGAGTGAGCTGGTTCCAGAGGAAGAAGTTGTTGTCGGCAAATGCTGCGTACTGACTCTGCAGCTTGAGCTGATACTCGATGTAGATGAGCAGGCGTCGGACATTGATGTACCGAAGATTCTGCTGCTGGGACATGGTGCGAGCGCCCCACACAACGATCCCGGCCCCTGGCATGTAGAGAATCGTGTTGACGTTCAGGGCAGTAAGGGATGCGACGTCAGAGGGCTGAAGAATGCGCTCGGGGGAAACTGCGTTGAGATTGGCGGAATACCCAGCCGGGGCCGTCCACACACCCGCCGAGGCGTCCATAGTCGACATCTTCGCCATAGCGAAGGCCCCAGGAGCGATGGTACGCAAGGCCCCCGGTGTGGCCGAGGCGGGATCCGAGACAGTAACCCAGGGGTAGTAGTGAAAGACGTAGGACGACACCGGAAGGGAGGCCGCAAAGGACTGCTCGGCGGCGACCGACTCTCCCTGTGGGGGGTCCACCACCAGCACCGAGTCAGCGAAGGAACGCCCCGTCTGACAGTACGTGGCGTAAGAAGCCAAGGCGTTGGTAGCGTCAGTCACGCCCGGAAGATTGATGACCAGGGGGAACCCAAGCGCATTGAGTTCTGGCTGGGCAGCGGTGAGATCGGTGGAAGCCACCGTAGACCCGTTGCTACCGACCACAGGGCTCGTCCCTACACCGAGCTGGAAAGAACCCGAAGCCGGGGGCAGACCAGGAGCAGTGATTGGGTCTGTAGCCAGGTCCGTCAACTGGATAAAACTGGACCCGTTGAGGGGGTTGTTGACGATGGAAGGGGCGTACCGGCTGTTGGCCGGGTTCATGCTTAGGTTCGTCCACACAGGCTCGGCCAGATTTGCCTGAGCCGTACCCCCTACGTACACGGCGAGGTTGAAGGTGTCGAGCGTCGTGTTATTGGTGACAACCAGGTAGATATCGTTTCCCCACGTCCCCGGGTTGGCCGCCGTTACGGTCAGAGTGGGCGCTGGGGTCGCTGCGGCGTTGTCCAGGTCAGTCGCAGCGGCTACAGCCGTAGCCGCATTGACCACACGCAGGACGTAGCACGAACCTCCTCCGTTGTTGAAAAAGCTGTAGACCGCCAAAGCGAGATCCGAAGGGTAAACGGTCTCAGAGAAGCCACCGTAGAGCGCCTGAAACTGCGCCCAGCTACGCACCTGCGTAGGGAATAGGGGACCCTGAGGATGCGCCCCAATGAACACGAAGGCGCTCTGGGACTGCGTATTCACGGCGTTGAAGGTGGGGCTGGTGATTTCCTGTACGTAGGTACCCGGAGCCATGCTCATGGACTATCTCCTCATAACTGGCGAACGTGGGGAGTGCGTGTTAGAGGAGCGGGTACTTCTAAAGGAACTTTTTAGGCTTGTCCCGAAAGGCTGAGTGTAGCGCCTGAGGTACCTAGAGAACTTTGGGGCAACGGGCTGATGCTAAGAACAGCCCCTTCGGACAAGGGTACTTCTTCCAAAGCTATAGACGAGAGGGTAAGAGAGGCCACTTGACCACTCAATACGGCAGCCCAGCTCATATCTACGTCGTAGGGGGTGTTGCCATCCATATCGGACAGCGTTACGACGGCTTCGGTTACCTGCGTAGGGGTGGGCCACTGAGAAGGGATTATGTCGGCGTCTACGACGAAGGTCCATGTCTTGCAGAAGATTCTCCGGTTGTTCCCGTCGATGACGTCATTGGAAGCAAGTGACACGAAATCCAAGCGCCTCGCCGTCCCAGAAGCGCAGTTCAACTGACCGTAGCGAATAGGGAAGAACGTAGTAGCGCACATATCATTCAGAATGACGTCGTGCTGCTGGTTCGAAGAGTACACCGAGCACTGGTAGTAAAGCAGCACCGGAATCGGGAACTCTCCCAAAGTGTGCTCCCCGTTGGGGAGGAGATTCCCCGTGTAGCCGTCGTAGTAAAAGGGGACTATCCCCCGCACTTCTTCTTCTCGCCGTGGTGTGAGGTCCAAAAACTGAAGCAAGAAGTACGGGTAAGTGACCTGCTGTAACTCTCGGAGCGGGTCATGCCACACCACCTTGACAGGGAGGGCCTTCCCTTGAGCGTTCGGGACTGTGATGCCAGTGAGCAACTGCTCGATTGCGTAGTCCTCTTCCCACCGGAGTCCGCGATAAGGAGGGTAGGTGATGCTCATTCGCCGCTCACAAGATTGCGCTCGAAGGCAGCTTGAGACGCAACGCCGTTGTCTCGGAGGGTCTTACGGATATGGAAACCAGCCGGGGTGGATTGGGTCCCATACTCTATATTTGCCAGCGCTTGGGCGTCAGGATGAGTAGAGGGAACTCCTATGGACAAGTTTCCCCCGCGGGAAACCTGAACCCCCAGAGAAGGGTGCGCGCCCGCTTCGACCATGGGGGTAACCAGCGTCTCCTGCACTGCCGAGACAGCGCTCTTTTTCACCTTCCCGGACATCACCCTGTACTGCTGCGCCAAATCTCGGAACTCGTTGTGCCCATAGCTATTTATCCACCCCTTATTGGAGGTGGACGAAAAGGGACGGAACGACACAGGGTCTCCTGATAATGGCAAATGTGAGAACCGGGCTTCCCGGCTCTACGACCACGTTACCAGGGCTGCTTTTACCCGTCTGGACTCTGAGTCTCCCAGTCCGAAGGCTGTCTTGGGTTCCACACCAGCGCCTGCCCAGGGGTCCAGGCGGTGAGTGTCGACTCCGCTTGGCCGATGGGGAACTGGTCCGTCTCGAACTCTTCTTCCTTCATTTGGCGTCCTGTTATATCGACCATGAGGTAAGCCCCGTGCAGCCATCCCCGTGGGGAAAAAGACTCCACTCGGTACAGGAATCCGTTGTAGGAGTACCTGTCGTTGTAGTGATAATCCGGGTCGAAAGCGTGACGGAGAGCGCCACTCTTGATCCCATTGGCCGACATCCTTAGACTCGTGCGGTTGATCGTGTACTCACCACTATCGGTCTGGACCGATTCCGGGGCCATAAAGCGAAGCCAGACCACCGGGATAGCCACCGGAGGACGAAAGACCACACCTTGACCCGAGAGCGGAAGGGACGCGTCGAAAGGGTCGGGGATAGACCCCTCTTGGTAGGTGTCCCCTCCACCCGAAAGATATGGGTCGAACTCGTACCACTCCACGATGTCCCCGACCTCTTGCTGGAACTCTCGGAGGCCGCGCTCGATAGAGCGGATCTCACGGCGCAGGGAGTTACGGTGCGTGCCCATTCAACCCCTACCAGCCGCCAGCCATCCAGCCGAAGTTGCCCGAGTTGATGTAGCTCAAGCTCCAGTCGGTCCCGTTGATGCCGTCCACCCCGTTTGTGCCCCCTGCCGCTACGTTGCCGGTTGGGTCTACGCCAGTGTTCGGCGTAGTACACAGATAACGGGACGAAGAACGGTCCACGAGGTCGTAGAGATTGTAGGAGACGTATGGACTCCACAGACCTCGGTAGTTGACCACCATATCTGCTTCGAGGCCACCGCTCGGGATGAGAGGGAGCACCCGCTTGGGGTACGTTCGGTCGTCCCACTCACGGGCGGTATAGATAGGCACGAGGCGGTTTGTGGTCATAGACACTCGGCGGAGGGTGGTTATGGAAACCGTGGCGAATGACGGGATCCCGAGCTTCTCCACGAGGCTCACATACTCTTCTTCGAGCCTGGCTGCTTCGCCTACCAGTTGCTCGTAGCGCTGCGCCCTGGGGATTACGGTTCCATCCCCGGTGTCGATAGTTATGTCTTTAGCCGCCGCCGTCGCCTGGTCGTTGATCACCATCGAAGCGCTAAGGAGAGCCACAGCTCGTTCTTCGATTAGTGGAACCACCTCAGTAGGAGGGTTAGCCCCTATGACAGGGTCCAAGACCACAGGAGGGTTACGGCTGATGTTGTGCAGTCCTAGCGCTTCTGTGATGTAGTCGAGCATGTCGGTGTCGGCCCAGGAGGTGTAGGACATCCCCGACACCACCAGGACGGTGCCAGTCGGAACAGGTACCGTCGTCGTGATAATGCTGTTGTAGGGGTCGATGATGTAGTCCACCCCATTCACCAAGGCCTGGGGGGAACCCCCAGTGTCGCTAACCTCGAAAGCGGCTGTCTGGTCTATCTTGTCGGTAGGCAACTCGAAGGCCATCGTGGTGCCATCGCCCGCAAGCTGGGCCGTGAACATCTCGCCCATGTCGTCTAGGACACGACGCGTCTTGAAAAGCACCGAGGCAGTCGTCATCGACTACCCATTGTAGAGGTTCCCTCTCTCGGCTTAAGTGGGAGCAGCGTTGATGTAGTTGACTATGGAGCCCACAGCGTTTCCTAGGGCGATAGTCCCCTGCACAAGACGCTCCATGATGGGGAGAAGATCTGATTCTACGGAAGCGTTCATCTGGGCCTGGGTGTATCCGCTCCAGGCACTCGTGACCGTCTGGAGCGTAGCTAGGTCTGCCGAGGCCTGCGTTAGTGACGGCGCCAGAGTGGCGTAGAGGCCGCTGAGCACAGCGGGGGCAGAAGGCGGGGCAGCTACGACTGTAGTCATGTCACACTCACGGTAGCGCTCAGAGCGAAGCAGCGGACGGTAATGGTATCTCCCGCTGTCGTTGACGTAACGCCTATCTCAGCCGTGGTTCCTGATGTCCCCACAGTCTCCAAGACGCCGTTGACGTTGAACTGTACCGTAGCGGGTACGGTGGCCCCTTCGGCTGCTGTCCAGGTCACCGTCGAGGCAGTCGTCCCATCAGCGGGGATGGAAGAAGGTACTGCCACAAGGCTCTCAGGAGCTGGGGGTGGAGGCGGCGCCGAAAAAGCCCCTGTGGTGGCGTCGTAAGACCACCCCACGCCGGGGGTGGGGGACACCGATGCGAGATCCACCACCGTGGCGGACGCCCCCATAGCGGCTACGTAAGCAGAACCGCCAGGAGTCGTAGGGTCACACATAACAACATTGTCTACAAACCCACTGACAATGATGGCGTGTTTTGTGTCAGCCATCTATCCCTCCCATCGCAGCTCGCAGTAGCCAGAACCGCCATTCCCCCCGTTTGCCGTGCCGTTACACCCGGCCCCCCCACCGCCTGTGTTAGCGCTCCCGTTAGCAGTGGGAGTATTGCTGCCCCCACCCCCATCGTAAGCCAATCCATACCCGGCTCCGTACCCGGCGCCCGCTCCACCCCCACCAAACCCGGGATACAGCCCAGTTGACCCAGGGGACCCATCGCCGTTGCCCGATGACTGACCAAAGCCGGCACCGCCGCCCCCCTGCGCAAGCTCCCCCTGCGCAACCCCCCCAACACTCTGCTGCATCTCAAACGTAACCCACGCAGTTAGTTCGGTCGCAGGTAACCCGCCAGTAGCCTCTATGCTAAAGCCGTTCCCGCTCAGGACGGTGTTATACCCACTGCCCCCGGCGTTGGTGCCGACTGCCCCAGCCCCTCCAGCACCGATGGTCACCGTAAATGTGTCCCCAGGGACGGGCCATATGTCCACCCAGCCAGTGACATACCCCCCGAGGCCGCCATTCCCCCCAATAGCTGGGGAGGCTGACTCATCGGCAGGCCCCCCTCCCGCTCCCCCTCCCACAAGGAACGCCTTTACCAAGACGACACCAGATGGCACGACCCATGTGGCCGAGGAGAGGAACACGGCTCTTTGAATCGAAAGGTTTGGTGGGTAAACAGTGATAGCCATTTAGGGAAGCCAGCGTATCTCGGCGTACCCGCTAGAGCCTGCGGAGTCCGCAACGCCTGCCGCTCCAGTGTTGGGGAGTCCCGCGCCGCCGTAAGGGTAACTTACCCCCCCGCTCCCGAACCCATAAGAACGCCCAGGGTTACCAGACGACCCGTATACGATGTATGGGTCCATGCTGAACGTGTACTGGAGGGAAGGGAGTATCCCTCCATTGGCCGTGAGACTAACTCCAGTCCCCGAGATGGACGTATCCCCCCCTTTCGTTGGCGTGAGAGTTCCCCCCGCTCCTATAGAAATATTCAGGATTGAGCCCGGAACCACGAAAACCGTATCTTCTTGCACCACTCTCCCCCCTATCCCAGGGAGACTCGCCGCAGGAGTTCCGGCTCCTCCCCCCACCAGGAAAGCCCAGATAGTCTCAACTCCTGACGGGACTGTCCATGTCGACGAGGTGAGGAAAACTGCTCTCTGAAGAGACGGCGCGGGGTATGTGGAAATGGCCATCAGCTAATAACCACCCCCGAGACATAGAGGTTGACCCCCGTAACCGAAGCAAAGGCCGTTATCACGTCTCCACTGTTTAAGACCGCAGCAAGGTCGAACGGGACTACGGTGGTGGCAAAAACGACGCTCCCCGGAAAAATCTGGTTCCCGTTAATCGCTATGACTACGTTTGTAGAGTCTGCGGAGGTGTTGGTAATGAGTATTTCCTTGAGGATCGCAGCACTAGGCGCCGTGTAGATAGTCGCTGAGGATGTAGCGAGCGCCCCATTGAACATCTTTGTCGGCGTATAGACGGCCATCAGGCCACCCCCATCCAGTAGAGAGCTTCCCCGTTAGCATACAGATCCGCCAGAGCGTTCATCGTTACGACGTGGATGACCGGATCCCCTACGGAGTGAGTCTTGATGGTGCTCGTTTCAGCCCCGCGCAGGACTAGCAGAGTGGTGTTGCCCTGTATCTGAGTACACAAAACTATCTCAGGGTCGGTGTCGGAGACGGGACCAACCACAAGCCGGAACTGCTTGATTTCAGCAGTGCCTATCTGGGGGAACGAGGTCGTAGAGGCGACGTCCCATACCTCGGATGTACCTGCGGTGGGCGTCGTCGTGACAGCAGTGGTCAGATACGACGAAGCGTTGTTGGCCCAGACGTCTTGTGCCAAGGGTTAGACATCCCCTACGACGCCAGCCTGAACGCTTCCCGGTTCAGGGTCCCGCTCTGACCCGCACTCGTCCGAGCAGACGTGAACGTAGGAAGGCCCGAGAAGGCCCGAGCGCTGGTGCAGCCGTTCGATGTGGTGCATGATCGGACCAGCGTGGCCCGGGAGGTGAGCGACGAAGTCTTCGGAGAGGTCATAGACCGTTCCGTCCTTGAGCGCAACCGTGGCGGCTATTGGCCCGGTGCGTATCACGCCTCCGCCCTCAGGGCCGTCGAAGACGTAGCGAAAATGCGGCGTCCCGTCCTCGTTCTTGCCGATGAGTGTCTTTGCCATCTTCGGCGCTTCGGCCATACCTAAATCCTTTGTTGGTGTCGAAATAACTGTACTTCGCGGCAACTAGCTCACGCTGATCGTGTCGGCGGCGACGGCGAAGGTCAGGGTACCCGCAGTGTTGAAAGTCACCGAGGACCCCATCGCAGCTCCTACGCCGTAGGTCCCCCCAGTGATAGCGGACCAGTGGGAGACATAGGAACACGTAGTCGCTGCTGGAATAGCCACCGCCAAAGAGATGGTATTGCTAGCAGTCCCTCCCGCTACGGCTAGCGTCTCCGCTACGCGTGTGTAGGACCCCCCTACGATCTCTCCGGCCCCAGTCACCCCAGGGTCGGCGGTATTGACGGCGAAGTAGGGGATGATGTTGGTAGTTCCGGCGACCCCGAGAGGTCCCTGCAGGCAAGCTGCCTCGAATGTAGATGATGCTCTAGCCATATGTCCTATCCAGGGTTCTCGGGGGGCGGGTCGGGAGGGTAGTTAGCGGGAGGAGGCCAGTTAGCCGTAGGGGCCTCGATGCTGTTGATCTGCACCTCTTCAGGCGCTTGAAAACTTACGGGCTGATTCCCCACGAAAGCGGGATTGACAGGCTGAGCCAAGTTGGTAGCGGCTGTGACCTGCTCTCTCTGATCCCAGTTCAGCGAGCCCGGCTCTACATCGTTGACCGAGACGATCTGCGGTTGGGTGTCCTCTACGGGCTGTCCCCCGTAGAAGAATGCCGTGTAGTGGGGGAGATACCCACTTATCCCGCTGATGACTAGGCTCAAGATTTGTCAGCCCCAGGAGGAGACATACCCCTTCTCGTGCAGGTGCATAGCCACATGAATCGGGACCTCGTACCGCTTACCTTTCTTGAAGTGCCAGTCAACCCGAGCGATAGTTGGGTCTAGGTCAGCAGAAATGCGGACGATTCTGGTCTGCTGGGAGCGGTCTAGGCGCTCAACCTTACGAGCTGGGGACTCTCCAGCGCCGATCCGAGGAGCGTCAGCCACTTCCACAGCTTTGGGAGACTGCTGGATCGGTACCCCGTTGGGGCCGACAGCCGGACCATCAGTGCGCACCCTCTGCTCACCTAGAGAGTGGCCCTGCGAATCGGCCATGCTTACGACATCGTCATCGAGAGGATCCTCAACGGCCAGTTGGGACTCCACCCGCTCCCTCTCTTCGTCCGAAAACCCGGGAGCGATGAGTTCACCACTCTGGCCATCCCACACACCCTCGGCGTCATCCGCGTCGCCCACCGCCGTAATCATGGTCAGCTCGCTTCTCCGAGAGCGCTGCTCATCCTCGACAGACGTCTGAAGACGGTCTCTCTGCATACGGGTGTCCTCAGGAGTTGCGGGGGAGACTTCTCGGGGTGCTCGGGGCATATGTTCTTCTTTCTGAGTAGAGCGGGGCTTAGATGTACGAAGGTACTGCCAGGTCTAGGATATATGAGGGGGATAGAGGGTGCTCGCGCTAGCCCTGAGACGTCTCGGCTGTCTTTCTCACCAGTGGCATATAACGCCGTGTCCACGCAAATGTGACGGCCTGCGGAGAGATATTGCCAAGGGTGTTCACCGTGGCTATAGAGCCAGGGAGAGACGCGGCCACCGGAACCGGCAAGGAAGTCTGAGACATACTCATGCGCCTGTGATGTAGCGTTCCAGGCGTAGGTCCCTGACGCTATAAGCCCCACAGCGAGGCTGTCCGTCGCCAGGTCGATGGTCTTCTGCCCGAGCCCCTAGGTAGAAGTTCGGGTAAGTATGCGCTGTAACAGCCATCTAAGAGCCTCAAATCCGTTTCTCGCTGGATGGATACAGCCCAGTTAACCAGTATTTTTGCCTACGCTCCGGCCCCCTCGAAAACAGCGTTTCCGTAGGTGAACACCCCCCCGTCCGCAGCGAACAGCCAATAGCCATCCCCCAATGGAGGAGCGCCCACGCCCACGACGGGTGCGTTCAGCGTCATTTCGGCAGCGGAGCCGTAGAAGGCGGCGTCTCCGAACGTGAAAATGCCCCCGTCCCCGGCTACTAGCCAATAGCCCTTCCCCGATGGAGTGCTCGCCATCCCTACGACAGGCTTATTGAGGGCCTTCCCACCCTCAGAACCATCGAATGCGGCGTCACCAAAGCAGAATACCCCTCCGTCCCTAGCGATTAGCCAGTAGCCATTACCGGACGACGTAGCGCACATACCCACTACTGGTTGGTTAAGCGGCTTGCCACCCATTGACCCGAAGAACGGGGCGTCGAAGGAGAAGATTCCCCCATCCGCTGCAACTAGCCAGTACCCACCGCTCGATGGGTGGGAGGCCATGCCAACTACTGGCTTGTTGAGCTTCATCCCACCAGTAGAGCCGTCGAAAGCTGCGTCCCCGAAGGAGAATACCCCTCCATCCTGGGCGACGAGCCAGTACCCCTTACCGGACGGAGTAGCGGCCATCCCGACTACCGGCGCATTGAGCGCCTTGCCCCCCATCGAGCCGAAGAAGGTGGCGTCTCCATGTGTGAACACACCACCGTCCGCTCCAGCAAGCCAATAGCCACGCCCGCTCGGTGTGACAGCAGCCCCCACTACTGGCTTGTTGAGGGGGGTAAGTGGGGGAGGGGTGACAACAGCGTCCCCGGGAGATGAGGGGTTCCATTGACCCCAGTCCCCCTGAAGGACGGCATCCTCGTCTATGCTGCCGACGAGGGACGCTGGAGCAAGCGTAGGAGCGCTGCGCTGGTAGAGACGGCACATGGAAGACACCGAGGAAGACCAGTCCTCGACCTGCCACCCGAAGGTGATAGCTCCTATGGACAAAAGGTGCTCAATGAGCGCCTGGCTTCCATAGCCCCCACGCCGACTCGGGGGGATCCCGGCATCGCCAAGGCCCTCACAGTAAGCCTCGATCTGGGGCCACGTCGACTGGGGGACGACATTGGGGTCCTCCATCACGAAATAGATGGGCCTATTGCTAGGCCAAGGCAGAGCATTGGCCTGAGCGAGCGCTTCAGCGCCTTCTGCAGCTCCTACTGAACGACCACCCGAAGCGGATTGAGCGTAAGACTCCCACACCAAAGTGAGGTCGAGACCAGCGGCCCATATAGACTGCGCTTCCGCTGGGCTAACCACCTTCTGATTGGGTAGTGGGGCTAGATAGCGAATCGCTCCCACATATCCAGCCCCCTTGATGGCCGACAGACTCGGGCGGGAAAAGCTGTAGTCGACTACCAGTTCTTGGCTCATTGCACTCCAGGGTACTGCCAAAGAACCACGAGGGTTGGTGGGGTAGTCGCAGTCGCTAAAATCTCAAGGACGACCTTTAGCCCATGCTGCCCCATCCTCGGTGAGGGCTTGAGGGCCTGAGTGCTGTAAGCCAGGGGCTATATCCCTGGCGTGGTCCAGCATTGCTGCCGCTATCCCCTTGCGCCGCATATTCTTCGACACGACGACCTTGTAGATGGCTGGCTTTGTCGGGTCAGGGGATCCTTGAACATGCCTATTCCCCTCCCCGACTGGACTCATCCAAGACAGGTAGCCAATCCGGCGTCCCGAGTTGGTATGGACAGCGTCAACTTGGCTGGCGTACTTCGGGTGATAAGTCTCTGGCTCCCCGAACATATTGAGAGCCCGAGTCGTGTACTTCCCGTTAGGGCCGAACTGGCGAGGGGAAAGTTGCTCGCTGAACTGACCGCTATTTAGCTCGGGCACGTCTTAAGCGTACCCCTCCCCACTTAGCGCCGAGAGACTCGACCCTGCACGCTTTCAGGGCCGAAGTAGCCGTGCTCATTCAGATCATCCCCAGCGAAACGGACGTGCTTGGCTGGGACCTTGGCGTGAAGCACCGGCCAATCCTCGGAGCCTTCGGACATGGCGTGCTGGCGAGCATAGCCCTTGGATGTTGTCACCCAGTCTCCGGGGTTGATGTGGTCCACCCCTCGTGGCGCAGCTCTGTAGATGTTGACTGGAGCGTCTGGCCTCCCCCGCACGGCTCTAATCTGACGGTACGTCTCCTCGGGATGTGAGGTACCTGTGAAGAAATGCGGGTTCTCATACACATCAAGGCCATCCATGAAGTTCCCCGGCTCTGTCAGATCATGGAGCGGTGGACCTTCCTCTGTTGGCCGGTGACCCCCTCGGTAGTCGAACTGCTGCGAGTTCAGCTCAGGCACAGCTTAAGCGTACCTCTAGCTCACGGGTTGAGGTCGCTGAAGTGTGGGGTTGGACACGCGCTTCACAATCGTCGCTGACTCCGCTGTGAAATGCCTTCTCGGGGACTTCACAGAACCCCCGACATACCCAGTATCGGTCGGGTCGGTGTGGGGCTCTACTCGATAGACGTGCTTACCCCACGTTCCCGCTTCCCCCCGAGAGTTGGTAATGAAAACTCTGTCGGGAGCCACGGACATCTGGGCACCCCCGTGAAGGTCGCCCCTAGCGGCAGGCGACAAGAGCTCGTCCCCGGGCTCAAACTCGTGATCAGATCCATGATAGAACTGATCCTTATTTAGCTCGGGCACACCTTTGAGCGTACCCCCTCAGCAGGCCGGGGGGCAGACAGAACAAGCCCCCGCCGAAGCAAGGGGCCTGTGCTGTGGGCTCTTCGCCCATATGAATAGGAGAGTCCAGTATCTGGAGGTTTAGGCCCTCAGTTAGTTTGTCTCGCAGGCCGGGAAGAGAAACGGTCTAAGTAGTCAGCAGCTGCGCGTAGACGAGAGGGATCGTCTTCTGCGTGACCCAACATAGGGTTGCAGTTGTGACAGAGGATGGAGCGCACGCACTTTCCACAGGAGTAAGGCCCGTCACAACACCAGTGGTCATGGTCAACGTGCGGAGTCACGTCGAAGAAGGAGCGGCCGCAGATGGCGCAAGCGTTGTTTTGCTCGGCCATCATCGCCTCGAACTGCTCCACTGTGAGACTGAAGCGCTTTAGATTCTGGACGGCGGCGTTCGATTTGGCGCAGAGTCGGCATGAGCGCCTCCCGTCCGAACTCAGCCTTGTGTTTTCGGGCGTGTACTCGTGTCCTCGGGGACAGTGAGTTTTCGCTGCATTGACACCCCCCTGTCCTATCCCGGTGTTGCGGCGCCTCCTCTGTCTATCATTCCTGCACGTCCGACACTGTGGAGAACCGTTCACGATGAGGACATTCTCCCCGGAGTACGGATGCCCTTGTGGGCAATGAGTCTTCCGACGTAGATCAAGGCAGACGAGACAATAGCGCCGTCCTAAGCCGTCTACCTTGAAGGAGTCCTCAGAGTAAGGATGTCCTTCGGGGCACCCTGTCCTGTCTTTATAGACAGCAGGCTTGGGGCCGGGCTTCTTACGCTCCTCGACAGGCACACGGCCTCGATAACACGTCTGGCATACTCGTACCCGGCTGACGGGGTGATTGCGGTCTAGCTTCTTGACCTGATGGCACACCGGGCACTCCGCTACCGGGCTGTCAACCGCTTTCCGCTGGCGTCCGAGCGTCCCTTTGTAAAAAGCCCTGGCATGAGTAGGGCAGTAGCCCCTCGCGCCCCCGCTTCCTACAAGTCTCTCGCACCCCGCAAAAGCGCAGGGTTGGTCCTTAGCTAAAACTCGCTCTGGGACATCGCCTCGTTTAGTATGCGCCCACTGCCGGTCGTAATGCGTCACGCAGAGGCCCTTGGCCTTTATGTCAGTGCGCTCGCATCCTTCGGCGGAGCATGAGACTACAGTTTCGCTGTTGGGCATGGACTCGCTCTCCTTGCTCATACTGAGAGCCCCCGATCTGATGTCGGGGGCTCTCTTCTTTTGTTTACTCTTCTATTGTACTAGAGCATGCCCTAGTTGGTCAAGAAACTTTTCGACTTATTAATGGGTCAGTTTGTCTCGCAAATTACGACGGCCTGATCGGTTATAAGCCCAAATCCCCAGATTGAGTACCAAGCTAGGGCGTGCTCACGACCGAAGTCCAGGATGCCGCCATCGCGCAGCTCCACCGGAAGGGCGATAGCGTGGCCGAAGGCGTTGTCCCCGATGATGATGGACTGATGGACTGATGGATTGGTGGGGGTACCGGCAAAGGTCGAAGTGGCGTCATTGGGGATCTGGTTGATCTGCGTGGTCTCAATGAAGACCACGTCGTTGATTCTCCCGATTTCCCCGAGCATGAAGTTGCCCGGCGCTGCGTACTTGGTGACTTCGATCCACTCGGGGTCGTCACGGAGGTTACGGCTCTGATGTGGGTCCACGAAGCAGACGTAGGTCTCGCCTAGCCGAGGTACGTTCTTGGTCGCCAGGGTCTCGACGGCGTCCTTGACAAGAGCGTTACGGAAGACGAAGCCCCCGGTCAACGCCGAGCGGGTCGCTGCCGGGGTCCCGTTGTCGTAGGGGCTGATAGCGGTACGAGTGGTCGGCAGGGAGTAACCATACAGAACGCTCGACGCCAGCAGCAGGGTGTTGCGCGCTGAATAGTCGAGGTACTGGGCCATGTTACGACCAAGCAAACGAGACGCAGTAGCCATGATGTCATCGAACGAAGCGTTGAGCAGCAGTTCGGAAACCGCTACGCCAAAGCCCTGCTCGGCTACGACAATCTGGTACTGAGTCGCCGTGAGAGCGACGGTCTGCATACGGATACCTTCAACCAGAGGCGTAGCCTGCGGGAGGTTGAGGTACCGCATGAAGTTGACCTGCAGACCCGGCTGCACGCCAAGCTCCGTCTTCTTCACAGCGAACTGCTCGAAGCGCAGTATAGGCATCGACTGGAACAAGATCTCCTTGCTCCAGATGGTCTGGATGGCGGGGGCGAGTGTGGAGTTTGCACCGGCATAGCCAGTGGGATTCGCACTCATCAATGTCGTACCAGTGATGGCAGATGCCACAGCTAGTCTCTCCTTCTAGTTTTTTCTGGGGAATGAGTGCGTATTAGGAGAGCTAGCGAACTACTTTCTACAACATTACCTCTAGAACAGACCTCTGTCCGAACCGCCTGCTCTACCGGGGGCGAGCTGAGAACGGTACTGCTGATATTCCGCCATAGTCCAGTTCTGTATATCCGCAGCCGAGAAGGTTCTCTGCCCCTCCACACCGGCTTCTGGGCCGATAGATGGGTTTCGAGTAGACACTCCGGGGGCAGAGCGTAACTGCTCCTGGCCTACCTGACGTATGTCGGCTAGAACGCTTTGACTGCGCTCGATTAGCCCTTGGACAGAAGCGTCGATCGCTTCCCTGGAGGCTCCCTGCACGAGGTCCCTCAACTGGGGGAGAATCAGATCCGCATTGGCGGCGAGGACCTGCTCACGGTACTGAGCAAGAGCCGCGAACTCAGCTTCCTTTTCACGAAGAGCCTTCTCAGTGTCGAGCGCATTTTGGAAGTAGGCCCTTTGAGCCTCCATCTCCGCCCGAAGCTCGGCCTCACGCTTCGCTATTAGATCCTTAGCTCCGAGTTCTTCCTCTTCGGCTCTGCGCTGAGCCTCGGCAGCAGCGTCGGCCCGCTCTTTCTCTACTCTCGCCCTTTCCGCCTCGATGACTTCACGCTCTTGGCGCAGGCGCACAAGCTCTTCGTGCTCACGCTGACGCTCCTCATAGAGCTTCTGGCGCTCCTCGGAACGAGCTTGATTGAGGCGCTCCCTAACATCTGCCTCAGTGAATACCGGCGCCGGGGGGGCTACAGGGGGAGGTTCCTGCACGGTGATGAGCGAGGCCGGAGGATCGGTCTCCACGAACGCCCCACCCCGAACTCGTGGAAGAAGACGGTGATAGCCCGGAAACGACCAGAACTCTTTCCCGTCACGAATGACCAGAGAAGGGGACTCTTGATTCAACACTGTTGATTCCTCCGTTTTAGTTACGCGTCATTGCTGTTCGGCATACGCCGCTGAGGAAGTTTTGTCCCTTGCGACAAGGTGGATAACTCAGCCATGAGGTCCTCCAGGTTCGCGTCGGGCTGTACTCCCGGAAGCGGTGCTCCATTCTGCGTGTTAGTGGCGCTTGGTCCTGCGGCCGTATTTACATCCGGCCCTCCTGCTGAAGCAACATTACCCCCTGGCGGGGCGCCTGGTGCAGCCCCCGGTGCGGGAGCCCCCATAGCCATGCCACCGGAGATGGTCTGCATCATAATCAGGTCTTGTATCTCTGCCCTTAGAAGATCAAGGGCGCCCTGGCGCTTGGCGTCATCCATCAACTCGCTTTCGAGTTCCTGGAGCTTCTCGTCAGGGCTATCCGAACCCAGCTCCTTCAGCGCCCCACGCTTGGACTCCAGGCCCAACTGCATCATCGACATGATCTCATTGAGCTTGATGAGGCGGTCGATGGGCAGCGGAGTCTGGAAGTGAGCCTTAGTGCGGTAGGTATTCGGGTCCCGGAGGTCCAGGATGGGGAGTTGGCCGTCCTTGAGTGGCGGAGAAACCGAGGGGTCATAAACAAAGAGTTCCGGCTCTTTTAGCGCCAGCGTCTTCAGCACATACTCATTGATCTTGGCAAACCCTTTGCCGAAGGTCCCCGACTTCTCCCCGAACTTCATCATCATGGGCTGGTACTGAATCTGCAGCGCCACGCCCGAGGTATTACTAACGGCCTGCTCTTGCCCCAGTGCGGTAACCGGGATGCCGGTCATCTCGTGCATGGCCTGTTTGAGCAGCGTCATAAAAGCCTGCGCCAGAGCGGCGTCCGAGGCCATCTCCAGGTTGTATACCTGAGCGTCCTTAGGCAGGTTGGCCCAGACCTTGCGGGCGCCCTTCTCCAAGTTGGACATCTTGGCGCCGACGATTACGGTCGTAGGAGCAGCGTGGTACGCCACGATGTCGGCCAGGTTTGTGGCCGTCTCGTTGTACTGCCGGTTAAGGCCGATGATGTCTTGGATGTCCGACATCCCCCACGGGGAAGACGCTATGGGGAGGTTGGAAATGTGGACAATCGGGATCTCCCCCAGCGGATTCGGGTGGGAAGAGATCAACTGGTCGTTGATGTACTCCTCGATGATCTCACTGGTAATCAACTCGACATAGGTGAACACCTGCCGAGTCCCGTCCAAAGTTGTATTGCCCGTCCAGTACGTAGAACCTCGGCGCCTGGCGAACCAGATCCCAGAGGCGACTGTAGGGCACCATATCTTGCCGTCTTCTAGGTAGACCCGGCGCTGGCTCTCCTTGACAGTCTTCGCCAAAAGAAATCGGCTGGCGTATTCCTGAACTTTCTCTCCGCAGTTCGTAAGGGCTGTGCGCTTCCCCAACATGGCGCAAAGCATCTGGAACCCGGCTTGCCGACCTGGGTCCTTCTGCGTCCATCTGGTGGTCTTCTTGCTGCCATGAGTGTGGCACCCGTCACCATCGAGCAGGGTGTCGTAGAACAACTTGGCCTGGGAGTAGGTCAGTGAGCACAGGAACTCCGGCGTAATGGCCTTGTTAGGAGCCATGAGCCATAAGACTTCCTTAACCCCACTCCCGAGGTAGAAGGTCACTACGCCATCGGCTTTAGGGGCGTACTCGGTAAAGGTAGCGGGTGCCGATTTCCACCAGGCAGCCAACCGCCGGATGCGCCCAAGATACTCAGGCTTCTTCTGCGCCAAATATATCGAGCGAGTCCCATTTTGATTGACGTGGTCCCACCCCTCAGTGACGTACCAGGCCAGTGTTTCCACGGCTTCATCAGTCCACTTTGGCTGATCTGCGAACGCCATCGGCGTTCCGCCCCCCACGACAAGCCGCGAAGAATCGCGCATATTGACGACGGCTCGATCCCCGTCTAGGTCGAACTCTGTGCGGGCTATCGCTCGCTCATAGCGGAGAGTGCCGTTCTTGGCGGACCCGTGTTCTTCTTCAACCAACCAGCGATGGTTGGGGGTGCTGACAGCACTAATACGAGAGTCCCACTCCACCATATGGCCGGTGTAGTCATAGACATTGACGCTCTCGACTGGCTGCCAACGGATCTCATCCGTCTCGGGGTCCAGGGTGAGAATCTCGTCTCCGGCGTCAAGTTTGTCGTAACTCACCCACCCACCACGAGTGAGGGCCTCTGTCTCAGTGTCTACGCATCCCCAGAATCTGTATTTCAGCTTGAAGCGCAGCATCCGATCTCTGTCGTGTGGGTGCCATACGGGCTATTCAGGGAAACAATTTCCTGTCAAAAAGACAGTGTGCTTGAAAATGTTTCCCTGATCCCCGATTGAAGCCTCGCTGGGGGGTATCACCTCCTTCCTGCGAACTACCCACGTACCAACACTGGTAGTGGGGCACCACACTCTTCCCGTGTAGTGCCTCATTGAGCGCTTCATCCACTTCATATTCGCAGTACGACTCTGATGGATGCCTACTGTGCCATCGAAATCTCCGAACTTATTACGAGAAACCTTCTGAAGTTTGGAGATGCTGCGCTTCCCGAGCAACATCGCCAACATCTGGACGGAGGCTAGGATGGCCGGGGAACACTGATAAAGGCGCTCACGCCCTCTTCCACGCTTGGTATCTCCATCGCCGTCCAACAAAGTGTTGAACAATAAACGAGCTTGCTTCTCAGTGAGAGAGGTCAGGAAGGCTGGAAGTGGTTCTTTATCTGGCCCCAGCACGGCCTTTACGAGCCTCCCTAACTCGGCGGGAAAGTACCACCGATCACAAGAGTCCGCTCTGCCTGTTGTCCTAGTGACGCGATACCCCTGAGACTCGAAGTGCCGCGCCACCTTCTCTATCCGGGCGCAGAAATGAGCATTAGCTAGGGAAGACTGCCCTATTTCCAGGCTCGACGTCTTCTGCCCGAACCATCCTTCGGAGACAGCCCAGCCCACAAGCTCCACAAAAAAATCACTGAATGGGCTTTCGTGCGGGAAGTGGGATAAGTGACCACCGGCCAGAAAGAGGCTCTGGTTTTTTAGGTCGTGCAGTTCACTCGAAGAGCGTAAGTGGAGTTTTGGGTTCTCCTTATGAGAAGCGCCGGGGCTACCGATGTGGGTAACCCACTTGTGGTCCGGGGTCGTGAGGGCAGAGAAGTATTTACTGCGCCATTCGTGGAGAGGGCCATCCCAGTCGAAGATATTCACGGCCTCGACAGTCGCCCAGACCAGCTCATCCGTTTCGGGGTCCAGAGCCAGAGCTTCATCCCCGACACAAATCTCATCAGCCGAAAGCCAACCGCGCCTAGTCAGCGCCTCGGTGTCCTCCGTAGGCATGCAGAAACTCGGGTTAAGAGGGATGATTCGGACGCGCCCAGGGTGAAATCCGCCAGCAGGATCCGTCCAAGACTCCTCGTAGGCGACCTTCGCGAAACCGTCCCCGCAGACGCTCGCCATCTGACCAAGCTCCCACAACAAAGTGGGGGCATCATTGTCCTGGTTCCAAGCCCTATCAAGGATGGCGGGTACTATCGCCTCGTTTTCCTTGGGGACTATCCAACTAACGCCCCGGCCAAAGACGAAGTTGACGGAGAAATCCGACATGGCACGCACGTAGTTGAACGTGAGAGCGGGGTCCCCTAGCTCCCTAACATACCCCCAATGCTGCCCCAGATAAAAGACGATCTAGCCCATGCTTGTGCATAGCGATTCAGGCGGGGGCCGTGCACCTCGAACTCCTCATCGGCAAGCTCTATGAGCCCTAGTGGACTCACGGCAATGGTTAGGTCGCTAGAAGCGGCGCGATAAGACGGTGAAGCAAAATCTATGACAGACATGGGACTGGCATCACCTCCTCAGGGGACCCCTTCCTTCCGCAGGCGGGGACTAACTCGAATACTTACGCAGATACTTTGCGGCTTTCTCTAGCCTATCAGGATCATCGTTCATCATCCCGATGGCTCGATTGCAGTCTCCACACAAGAGTCCCCTAGTGGCCCCAGTGGAGTGGTCGTGATCGACCTGGAAGAACTCGTTCTTAATGCTCGGCCACCCTGGTGCCAGGGAGCCACAGATAGCACAGCCCCCATTTTGGACCGACAGGAGATCAGCGTACTGTTCCCAAGAAATCCCATACTTTTGGCGCAGACGGCGCCGTCGAGTTGTCTCTACATCGAGTCCAGCGTCACGCCGCTCTTTCTGTTTGCGGACTCCTTCGGCGCGGAGTCTCTCTATGTTGGCCTGGTAATACTCCTGGGCTTTGAGCTTGGCGCACGCTTTACAGATGGTTTGTCGAGTCCACGAGCCGTCGTGTCGCCTATAAGACTTGTGAAAGTCCTCTTCGCTTTTTTGCACCGAACAGCGCTGGCAGATTTTGGTGGGGGTTTCGTTTGTCATACCCTCACTATAACAAAACCGTGAGGACTATCCTACCGATTCAACCAACTGCTCCTCGAATGTCCCCTACTGATCCATCTGAACCCAGATAGACCAAGCCGCTGCGGATATGGCCTGGAGGTTAAGCGTTGTTTCTGCAGGGAACTCTCCGGGAGAATCCTGGCGGACGAACACCTGAACCTGGCCGCCGACTGGAAGGTAATACTGATTCGCACCCCCGACAGTGGGGGTGGTCCCGTCGATGGTGAAGAACACTTCATCGGTAGAGGCCGAGCGGTTGAACACTGTCAACTCGTGCGCCGCCTTGGATAGGGGCGTTGACGCAACTGTAGCAGCGCCCCCACTCAATCCGGCAGAGGTTGGAGTGTTCATAGAAGCATCACCTTAGGGATAATACCCTACGCCACAAGCTCCGTTTTTTCCGCTGCCCGTTCCCGGCGATGATCCGTTGTAGCGCCCGGATCTTGTCTTCTTGGAGGGCTACGACCCGGCGCAGACGAACGATCTCACCTTTGAGTTGGCCTCTATCGCCAACAGGGTCTAGCTCAGTGGGTGTGCCACCAAGATGTGGATGGTGCAGGATCGTCATCGGAAGTCCCCTCCCCCAGCGAACAATCTAGGTACGCCCATTGGGTTACGAGAGCCTTGGAACTTTTCGTTAGCCTCGCTGAGCCGCTGAATCTGGAAGTCGATAGGTAACCCAGTCTGCTTGGCCAGCCACTCGGATATGGCCCAGCACACGAGCGACCAAAAGCGATCGCGCCGCCAGAATAGAGCATCGAAGTGTTCATCCGCCATCAAGAAGCGGATATCGACGTCCCTGAAGTCTGGTCGCTCGCTCGATGACCCTACGAGGTACGGTCCGTACCCGAGATCACCCAACGCCTCTTTGATCGGAAGACAAGCAAGATTGAGGTTGGCGATGTCCCGAGTGGATAGATAGGAACTCCTGCTCTCTTTCACGCTGGCACCCAGCGCCCTTGTGTGATGAACCCATGTTCCCCGCAGTCACACGCCACGGACGGAGATATGGTCAAGGGTTCCCACGAGTGCACCTGCCATATGGGCGACGTGCCCCCACCCAGGGCCGCTAACTTCCTGTTGGTGGGGGTGTCGAAGATGACAGACCCTTCGCATACCCCCGGGCCGAGATAATCGACGGCCCACTGCCCGACTTTAGGCCCTGCAGGATGGCGGATAATGGCTCCGTAGTGCTCACCATTGCGGAGCGGCGGAACAGTGAGATATTGAGGGTTTAGACCCAGGTCTGGTCCCCAAGTTACCCAGATCAACGAGCGCCCTAGCCCGAGGTCTAGGTCCGGGACCCAGGGGTCGTGGCTCACGGCGTAGACTTCACCGTGACGGCATGGACCTCGGCCATGAGCGCGTGTATCTGTTCGGTGAGGGCCGTATTAGCGGCTATGGCCTGGGCGTGCATGAGCGCCAGTTCTTCGGCGTGGCGCGCCGTTGCCTCTGCGTGGGCTTGGTCTCTCACCGCTTGGCGCGTCTGCGCCAACAAGATAAGCGGGGCAGCATAAGCCGCCTGAGCGGAGAACAAAAGGTTCAAAAAGACAAAAGGGTATTTGTCAAACGGGTGCGTGTTCAGCCTGGGCAGAAAGTAGACATTTGTGGAGACCCACAAGGCGAGGATGACCGTCTGGCCGATAATAAACCCAGAGGTCCCGAAAGACCGAGCGAACCTCTCCGCCCACCGCCCGAAACGATCATCACCGAAGGTGGAGTTCAGGTGAGCGTCCTTGCGATGATGGCGGAGTGGGTCGTCCGGAAACACGATGACCCCCTACTCGAAGAGCTTTCCCTGGCGGCGGTCGTTAAACAAAGGGGTTGTGTGACGCCCCTCATCCTCATTCTTCCGGTGGTTCCAGATGACACTCTGACTCTCAGCGGGGCTGAGCCCCCGTTCTCTCGACGCTCGGCTCACTGCAGAGCTGACCATAAGCCCTACCCCGTGCGTCAGAAGACCAGTCTGAGGGTCCGGGACCCTGCTCTTGACAGAAGCGTGCTCCTGTACCTTTTCTGTCTCCTCTTTTCCTCGTAGCCCCATAACGGCCCGATACATCCATCTATCCGCAGGGGGGTCAAGATCAACTTGGTTAGGGTGGACGTAGGCCTCGGCGTACCGAGGAGGCTTAGGCCCTTCTCCCCCCGCGACGGCTGGGACTCCCTCTCTACCGTGAGAAGTCGTCCCCATGACATCGAGAGGGTGAGTGCCATGATCAGTGTATTCCTTTAGCACTCTCCCCGCATTTCGGGCGTTCCAGTGATACGCCCCCGATGGCGTTCCCCCCGTTTTGAACTGATCCGGGTTGGGGTCGGTTTTCATCCCCTTCGCCACTTTCCTCACCCTCCCAAGTTCTAGAGAGGCGTCTAAGTTATGGCTCATAGATGCTCGCATATGAGCGACTATGTGTGAGGGGAGACCCAACTCACGAGCAGCCTGCTGATTGGCCCCATGCTCCGTAGAAGGCTGAATCGTGCGAGTTTCGCCTCCCGCAGTCGTGTAGGTAGTGCCCGCTGTGCGGGATTCCCACGGGACTCCCGAATACCAGTCTTGCCCTTCAGCGTAGTCTTTCCCCTCAGACTGAGCCCTCAAGAAAGCGTTGTCCAGGTGGGCACCAGCGTTGCGAACCATATCTTCGTGGGTAATCCCATACGTCCGATAGACGTGGTCCTTCAACTGCTGCTGGTGCTCCTCGGGAAGATCCTCAAAAGTCGTCAAATGACGCATCTCGGGGTAATGGGGTCCGAGGTCCATCTGCATTTGATTGGATCCGACTAGATGCGGATGGACAGACTTCCAGCCACGTTCGGCATAGTCAGCCGAGGTGAACTCCCCAGGCTTAGGGACCCCAGTGCTGGGGGCAGGAAGCTTACGCTGTTGCGCTGCGGGTAAGTCGTAGTTCATCCGCAACGGCTTCTTGCGAGCCTGTGCGCCAACGCCAGGGCGTGGACCGCCCGACCTGCCCACCTTCAGTCCGTAACAACTGCGGGCGCACGACGACCGTAGCGGCGCCCAGAGCGATCGACCTGCTCGTACACTTGCTCGGCGGAGTTGTCCATAGCCCCGTGGGCGAACTCGCCTAGAAACGTAGGAGCGTCGATCCAAGCAGCTGAGCCCACATGGGCGCGTTCCCGCATGGTGTCTGCGGCGTGCTTGAACAAGGTGTCGGAGTTGACGTGGTTGGGGTTCCCAGGCGCCGGGATAGCACCCTCAGTCATCCCCCGGATGAAGTCCTGAGGAACGTCGGTATCGGTAGCGATTCCTTCTTCAAAACGAAGAGGCCCGCGGTTGCCGGGGATGTTCGGAGCGATCTGGCGCTCATAAAAGTTGGCCCCATTCTCATCGAAGCGGGGCGCTGGGGCAATGCCCATGTTGGTTCCTCCTGGGATCGGACTTATGAACTACCTTCGACTGTACCGCTCGGTGGATTAAGAGTTAGTTGGAGAGGTACTGCTCGGGGACGGTGGAAGTTTCGCTAGCCCAAACTCAATGCCGAGTTCCCCAGGAAACACGAACCCGGGGGACGGACACCATTTCTCGGTGCCGCTCACCTGAGCCCGACACAGTCCAGCTGCGACCATCCCCGAACAGATCATGCGGCCTTTCGTCCCCACCTGCAGGGACGCTCCGGTGAGACACGTAAAGCCGTCGCTAATGGCGGCGAACCATCCGTACTTCTCGTGGTGCTCATGCGCCCACACCCAGAAGTCAGCAGCGGCTTGAAGATTGCCGGAGAGAGGCTCGATAACCCTGAAGGTCGTGTCCTTATATTTTGAGATGTTGTCCAGGACAGCGCCCCGAGCGAGCATTTCTACGATTCCCCCATGCGCATCTATGAAGCCCCCGGCATGGTTGAAATCGTCCCACGTCTTTGCGTAGCCGGGGAAACGGATGTGCTGGCCGAACTTGATGAGGTTGCTGATGGCGCTCGTGCCGTCCGTCAAGAAGAAAGACCCAGGCACGATTATCTCCGGCAACTCGCCTACACCGTAGACGGTGCTCATTATCAGTGGCGCCGAGGGGGGAGTCATTTATAGCACGAGGCGGGGAGAGGGGGGGGAGTTACGTGCATGAGGATGTCGGTGTTCCTAGTAGAAACTATCAGGATGCAGTTCAAGGCTGACTCCGTAGCCTTGGCGTTGGTGGGGGAAGCCAACTGCTGCAGAATGAGCAGGGCGCTGTGGTTATCGGCGGCCTCTTGGCGGATAGTTGCTTCGGAGGTCCGAATCTGGGACTGAGTATAAAGATCGGCCCCCAGGACGCCGAACAAAAGAGTGATGACCACCACGAGAGTGCGGAACTGGCGCCGACTGCGAGCGAAGTGGACCCCGAGGGAGATATTAGAAGCGGCCAAAGACGTCATGGAGCCACTCACCTGCTGGAGCGCCGTGACCAATGCGTCCGTAAGGTTTACGTCGGTGTCTGCATCGGAGTGCTCCTGGGGAGGGCTCCCGGTGTCTTGGTCTGTCATATGTAGGGTCCTTTTTCCGATGAAGCTAAGCGGCTGATGATGTTATCCATCGCCTCCACAGCTTCGCCGCTTACCTTTTCGAGATGATGGACGGCATCCTCAAGAGCCTTGTCCACTTCTGCCTGTCGTCTCAGGGCGGCCTGAGTGGGGGGAGGGCCGGGGCTGTGAACCACAGCGCGCTTACGCCGAAACACTAGGTATCCCCCGCCTGCTCCGGATCCTGTCGAGGGGGTCGGGGCCGGGATTCCCTGTCCGATATCACTGCCAAGCGCTCTGAGAGAGCTGTCGTCACCCGAATCATCGCCTCCGTGGCTGCTGCGCTGCGTTCTAGCGCTGGGATGGCTTGCTCCATCACCTTGTTCTGGAGTGACACCGCCTCTTGCTGAAGCCGCCTGCGCTCCTCCGACGCTAGCTCCCTCTCCTTCCGAGCTGCCGCCCTCTCCTCCGAGAGAAGTTTGCCCATAACCCCAATGAGTGTCCCAATAAGGCCTACTGCCGCCACGTATATCGGGATCAGTGTGCCCTGAGATAGCCCCAGAAACGACCGCATTACTGACCAGCGGGAAGAACGGTGGCTCCGGTGGCGCCACCTCCCGGAGTATCTCGCGAAGTGGTTTCACGTCGCTGAAGATTCCTTGGAGATAACCGACGAGCCCAAAGCTTTCTGCGCGCATCTGAACGGATTTTCAGGTGTGAGGGGTGATTCACTGCAGCCATGCTCCGGCCATCTACTAAGAGGGGCAACTAAAACGAAGGCATCCGCCATAGACGTTTACTCCTTGCACTTTCGATATTACACGCTAAGCCTTTACCGACGCATGAAGGGGTTGTCTGAGACCTCGATCTCGGGGAGAGCGAAGTCCTTGCTCAAGATGCAAGCAAGGGCAGCCGAGTCCGGGAAGTCGTCGTGACTCCCCGCTTCTTTAGGGGCCTCAGCTAGAAGATAGGGTCCCTGGTACTTCTTCTCCAAGTCCACCATCTGCTGGACAAAGCGCTGCCATGTTTTGGTGCGCCTGGCGTTGGGGTGAGCGGGGTAAGCGAAGAGGGATCCGTAGTAAGGATGAGTCCCCGTTGTCAGCTCCAAAAGGTACTTCCATCGCTCGGACTGGGCCTGAGGACTAGACGGTAGGGGTTGGACCGGAATAGAGGAAGGAAGCAATCGGCTCAGGCGGTCCACAATGACGTCGCCCATTCCGCCTTCGTCTACACCTACCCCAAGTGTGTTGTAGCGCCCAATGAACTCCACAGCTCGGAAATACTGCTCTTCCCAGCCCTCGCCTGGCATCTCCAGCCAGTCCAAGATTCTGTGGTGGTACATCCCGTTTTCGTTTGGCCGATTCCAGTCCACCCAGACCGCCGTGACCACAGTTGAGTCAATCTTGCGAGCAGGGTCTATGCCGATAAGAACGGTGCCCCCAGCGGTCTTGACGCGCTGCATCCGCTTGTCGCCAAGCTCCTCCATCCGAGTGGAGGTAATGAACATCCCTCGTTCGAGGATCCACTCCAGTTTGTAGGCCAGCCTGAACTCGTCCGAGTCAGCGCCGAGACGCTTCATCTCCTTGGCTACGTACTTGGCGTAGTTGGGGTTGTACTTCGCCGCTACCTTCCAGTCGTACTGGAAGTGATTCCTGTGACCACCGCGTTGAGTGGCCTCCCTCATATTGCGCCTAATCGTCTTGTAGAAGACGCCCTTGACCACGTCAGGGGTGCCTAGCATGACCTTGGTGCCGTTGGTGGCAGCACACATAGGGGAGATCGACTTAGACCACATCTTCTCGTCGCCATGCTGCGCCTCGTCCAAAATGACTAGGTGGTAAGTCTTGGACTCCACCTGCGCCTTGGGGTGAGCGGTCATAACTCGCACGAGAGAGCGGAGCCGCTTGAGCTGACGGACGTTCCCCTTCTCCAGCACCTCATCGTTGATCTCGGGGTCGCTGAGGATCTTCTTGGCCCGTTCGGACCCCAGGCGGTCGTTGATACGGTCAAACAGCGTTGTAGCCTGCTCTTTGATGGGGGCGAAGGTCCCGATGAGCACCCCTCCAGCGAACTTAGCCAGGAGATGGGAGTAAAGGGGAACAGTCGCCAGGATGGGCAGCAAGATCATCAGAGCGCAGATCACATTTGCCGCTGTCTCGCTCTTGCCGGACTGGCGGCTGAACAGGGCTGTTATCTCGTCGCCATCGTTGGAGAGCACCGACTCGATCAGCCGTCTGCCAAACTCCTCCTGGTAGGGGTGCATCTTTACCCCAGAGAAGACGATGGCGAATCGCCAGATGACTTCTACTAGCTCAGGTACGTAGGAGAGATCCTCTGGGGTGAGTTCCTCGAACACGAGGCCTTGAAGAGACAGCTCATCTTCTTCGCTGAGTCCGAAGTCATATTCAAGGTCCAGGTCTACATCTACGGCTGTCATTCCCCCCGAGAATACTCACGACAAAAGGTTGGCGAGAGGGTTGCCGTCCCAAGGGTGGTTCCACCACGTGTTTCTCTCCCAGTAATACGAGGGATTCTCAGCCCAAGGACCAGCGCCTGAGAGGTATCGGTGCATCTTCCGCCGCATTTTCTTGCCCGAGAAGTAGATCCAGAGGTTGATGAGCCAAGCGAAGGTCACAACGAAGTCAAGCAGGAAAGCCCCTGGCGTCACGAGCGTGACGACCCAGATCACTGCGTAGGGGATGAACTGGTAGGACCGGGCTGCCTTGTCCTGCATTTCTAGGCGCTTCGGCGTGAGATAGTGCCCGTGAGGGCAGTCAAAGAAGGGGGGAATCGGGTCGATGGGGGGGTTCTTGCACTTCGTGCAACGCGAGAGGTTGGTCTTCTTCGAGGGCCGAGAGAAGTAAGGGCACGCCATGAAGCGCTCCATCCACTCCTCATCCGTCAGGTTGAGGCTGACATTGCAGCCGTTCCAGATGTAGCAGGGCCATCCGTACTCCCAGAGGATCTGGCCTGTCCAGTATTCGTCTGTGGTGTCGATCACGCCCTCGGGCTGGAAGATTGGTCCGGAGGGAAATGGGTTCTTGTTTCGTCTCATGCCTTCATCCTACAACTTTTGAGGACAGGATGCAACTTATCTTAGGAAAGTTCCTCGTCTTCTACGATCTCCCCGTCAACAATATCGTCGTAGTGACCGGAGTCCAGTTCCACCCCCTTCCAGTCTTCGGCGGCTTCGTCGTCAGGCTCAGCGTCAACCACTTCGGCATCGTCTAAGTAGCCCGACGCATCCGGTATACCCAGAGCGCCGTGAGGAAGCCCCAGGCTACCAGGGCGAAGGCCAAGGAAGCCCTCCACGAAGGCCTGTGAGTTGCGCTCCTGGGCGCTCGGTGGGATCGGGGCCTCCCCACCACCAGCAGGGATCTGGCGCCCCTCGTTCCACGCCAAGGAGTCGTCTGGGGCAAGGACGGTGACCTTCCCAGCAGCGATCATCTCCATCGGGGTCATCCTCTCCTGGGCCGAGCGCCAGATCATGGCGCTACGCCCTCTTTCGCTCTGCGCCTCCATCTCCCGTATTTGCGCATTGGTCAGGGGGACCTCATCTGGGATCTCCCGGGCGTTCCCGCGGGGCCAGTGCCCCCCACGGCACTGCTCGAAAGGTACTTCTGCGGGGAGGGATGAGTCGGCCATGGGCCTACGCTAACATAGCGAGGACACAAGGGCGTAATACTTTCCACTACTGTGTCATTAGAAGTTGCCCTACCCCTAACCGAAGGAACCCCTCTATGCCTGTTGGCCCTAAGCCTGTCACGCCAAAACTGCCCCACCTGCCATCACCCATCGCTCTCCCTACGGAGTTCCACGAGGTCTTCCCTAAGTCGGAGGGACCCCCTCCAGTCCCCGCTGGTGGCTCTCGTGCGGCTTACTCCCCCAAGGGGGAGCGCATTACCGTGGTGATGGACCGGGGGGCCTTCAGGACACTGTGGGAGATGACTGAATCGGCTGGGAAGAAAGCGTGGCCCGATCGAAACGACCAGCTATCCGCAGCGGCAACACTCCGAGCGCTCAAGCAACTCCGGGAGGCTTGGAGCCGTTATTGTGCTTCTCAAACTCAGCAATGAGACGCTGAAGGTGGAGATCGGGGACGGGGACGAAGTCCTCCACCTTCACCCGGCTCCTGAGTTCCTTCGTGAGGGTGGCGATGTACTGAGCACTCTCTGCCAATAGCTCCAGAGAACGTGGGTCTTGCCCATCTTCATAAGTACGTATAGCCGTACCAGCTCTACTGATGTGTTGCTTGAGGTGGTCGACAAGGACCCCTGACCCCAGCCGAGATGCCGTTTTCTCTAGCTTAGTGGGGTTAGGGGTCCTGCGTCGGTTAAGCCGCAAGCGCTATCAGCGCTCCAGCACCCAGATGATCACTGCTAGATCCGCTCCGGCGACGGTGGAGCCGATCTGCAGAATGCCGACCTGAAGCAGGTCCCCTGCGTTGCCGAGGTAGCCTTCGCTCTCGCCCATCTGGTACTGGTTGGCGGAGCCCGTCTCCACAGCATTGACTGTGATGGTCTGCGGCTGCGTATTGTCCACCGGCTGGTTACCCGAGAAAGTGGTCGTGCTCGCCGCCTGGGGCTTGGCGAGGTAGTTCTTCTCGTTGGGATCAACGACGGTATTGAGAGGAACGGTCGGGTCTCCGGCGAACGGCGTGTCGGTGGAGACATTGTCGTAGGTCCCGGCCAAAATGGTTGGCCGTAGGGCGGTGTTGCCCGCGAAGATGGACGTCAGAGAGCCGGGAGCACTCTGGTTAGCTCCGGCGAGGACATCCACGATAATGGATGCACCAGTCGGCGCTGTGTTGACTGAAGCGCTGACGCCCACCACCTCATAGGGGAAGGGCACGAGCAGGCGCTGAGGACTGGTTGAGACAGTCAGGGCTCCGGCCACGACAGCATGGAACGGCAACATCTGTGAATATATGCCAGGCACCTAGATTCTCCTTGTAGATGGGAGGCTACCGCTCACCACGTTACCTCCGTGAAGCGATGACAGTTGGAGACTCGCTCCGAACCCAGTTAGCGTGCCCTCGGATGCGCCGTTCACGCCTTGAGCCGGGCACTATTGCGGCGGCGGGACTCTTTTGAGCAGCGGCACCAACGATCTGTGTCCACCCTCCTGCCGGGGTCCATTTGCCTATATAGCCGCCCGAAAGAATCACCCCAGCGGCGCTGCAGTGCTCTTTGAAGTCGAAGCGCTTCTCGGAGATCCCTCCGAACCACGCTGGGTAGACGAAGTCCGAGACGAGGATGCCGTTGATCTCGTACCCATAGGAGTCAGCCTCACACGCATCACAGGCCTCGTAAGGAAAGATGGCCTGGATATTGCCCTGTGCGTCTGTCTGGGAGACGCCGAGGGAGATGGAAGGGTCCCCGAGCATCTCCAGTAGCTCGTGGGACCCCGTCACTGACACCGATGAGCCGTACTGGAGATCAGTGGCAGCGAATATTTTCGACATGGGTTTACCAGCCGATGTGAGGTCATGGTACCCGAGCACTCCCGCTTGGGATGTGCCATCAAGAAACACGAGCTGCCAGTCATCGACAACCGAGGCGATATCTGCCTTGGGGACGAACTGCAACTGAGCCGCCATGCCCCACACAGGCCCGAAGTCTCGGTTTACCTGAATCTGGTAGGCCGGAAGGTACGACTGGACCTCGGCATCTGAGAGGACTGTGGACTCGTTGATAACGGCGATCACGCGTGACTCTTTTCTTGGTCCGAGGTGGATATCTGCACCGATTTCCAGGCGGCGAGAGAGACTGGGTGCCTAGCCCCAAGCAGGGGGTCACGCCTAGACTCATACGAACTGCCGCTGCTAGCCCAGTAGATTCTAGTCTGACCATTTTCGGCTGGGAGGACTACAACAAGGCCCTCTCGGTCCGGTTGGACGCACATAAAGTTAGTCGGCATCAGTGACACGGTGCCCCAGACAGCAGAAGGACACACCTCAGCATGAGCCGAAGGGAACGGGAACGCTGCATTCCAAACGGAATAACCCCACGCAGCTATGCCCTCTACGCTGCGAATAGGCGTATGAAGAAGCCCCGTGTGCTCACAACCAAGTTCCCTCAGTCGGCGCTCCGTCCCCAAGAAGGCGTCAGCGAGACACTCAGCTTGGATGCGCACCTGATCCACTCGTTCAGGGTCAAGGTAGGAAGCTAACTCAGGGTCGAAAGGCGCTGAGCTACGGAACAGATGCCAGAGTCCCCCAGCCTGGGGGGAGCGGGGGTCCCAAACCCAGTGTGAGCCGCCGAAGCCAAGCTGAAAGCTGTCCATCCCTCTCAACGCCTGGATCTTCATGGCTACATCGGTCGTGTTTTCCCGGATCTCCTCGACAATGCTCACTTAATCGACTCCCTAAGCGCTGGGATAGAGATATCAGCTCGCCCATCGGGACCCATAACAGGGCCGGAGCCGCCTATCTTCCTCACCGATTTAGAGGGTCTAGGCCGCCCCGTTGGGACCCACGCCCCGTAGATACGTTTCCCTATTCGCACCCCCACCCCTCGGCGCCAGAAACCCCCCACTTCGATGATGGTGTGGAAGTGCTTGACCTGCTCCTCCAAGGGCGTCATCCAAAACAACAGGAAAGGTCCGTGGGTATTGTTGGGGTTCTTGCGCGCTCCGGTGTACTCCACCTCCAAATGGCGCAAAGCTTTTGACTTCTCCGCCCCCCACTCGGTGCGCAGTGCCGCCTGAGCAGAGTCCATATCGTCGGGGTACTGCTCAGTAGTGGCTGTGGCTTCCCCACTATCGTCATATTCGATGTACGTGTATTCCATCGGACTTAAGTTCTAGCGCAGATTGGGGAGGCGTGTCACGATCTGTCTACCGGATCCGGTGATACGGCTTGCCGTTGAAGAGGCGGTTAATCAACTTCCCCGTGGACGCAATCCTACGAAGGCGCTCCCATTCCTGAGGAGTCACGTCTTGATAGTCGTATACGGCTGAATGGCCGTACTTGTCCGGTCGGAACACGATCTGGAGACGCTTCTCTTCGAGGCTGTATCCAGCTCGCAGAGTTCGAGGCCCAGGGGGGTCCCCTTTGACATTCGGCCACTGCGAAGCCGTGGGGTCGACCCAAACATATTTGTACTCATCCGGCTCACTGACATCAGCGCGGCGGTAAGGCTTACCAACTCTGGAGCGCTTCGAGGACACCATCCTCCCGATTTGTGGAGGCGCCGGAGGGGGCGCTACCCAACTACGGGGGTATGGAGGGGTAGGAAGATGGCGCACGCCACTCTCTCCCCCGTTGCCGGGGGAGAGAGCCTCACCAGCCACGGTGACTTATCCTGCTACGCCAGGGGTGAACGCCAGACTGGAGCCGTCACCAGAAGGTACGTCCTCAGTTTCAGTCTTAGCCTCAGCCTCAGCCTCAGCCTCAGCGGCTGGGGCGGCTACCCGATTGGCCTCGACGTTGGTTGCCTGGAAGGCAGCGAAACCGGGGTCCCCGCGGAACTTATCCCGAATGGGGTCATCAGCGTCGATGTTTGAAGAGGGTGGCTGGGTGACATTCTCAGGGTCGATCAGAGCCTCTCCGATCGTCAAAGGAAGCAGCCCCGAAGCGATGGCCTTTTCCTGGTCCGGTAGCTCCGAGGGGGCGAAACGAGTTACGGGGCCAGGGCCATAGCCCTCTGTGGGGAAAGGCACACCAGACTGGACAGTCCACGCTTTGTAGACATCGGTCTCGTCGGCTGTAGTGCGCCGGGTAAAAGGATGCTCCGAAGTCGGGCCGACCTCTTCAGCGGGACGATTTCGCTGCGCCTCAGTGAGGTCTTGAAGCGTGGTGTCAGTGTCGGTATCGGGCATCAGGTGGTCTCCTTCGAGGATGACTAGTCCTCCCTATGATAGAGAATCCTCGGAATCTTCGTAGACAACCTCGACGCCAGCAGGATTCTGGACTGTCCAGCCGGGGATATGTTCAGCCCAAAGACGCCTTTCTATGGATGGATCCTCGTCGGGGCAACTCCCGCATACGCAGTGAAGGCCCCAGGGGGTGCGTTCGCACGTTCCTCGCTCGGGGGCTAGGTGTTGGGGGAGGGATCCTCCCAACCGCAGCTCCCCCAACACCGGAGGGCGCTCACCGCTGTAGCTTATGGAGCCCATAGACCCTCAGCTATCTCATCAGCCACTTTCCAGAGGGCTTCATCTTCTGGCAGTATCGCGTCTCTCTCGCGCACCTCAGTCTTGTGATCCCGCACAGCTACCAACAGGCGCCCGAGGGGGCCGAGGCCGAGCTGAGACTGGAGATAAGCGTCGAGGGAGCGGACGTGGGACCAGACTTTCAGTGTACGGCGCAGCCAAGTAGCCTTTTCTTCGGAGAACGGCTGCTTTAGAATCGTGTTGACCTCCTGTTCGGTTTGAATCTGCTCTCCGAGGTCTACTAAGAGACGAGCCGTAGCCCGAGCGAAGACTTCCTTCATGTCGGGAGAGATCAACGCTTCCCAGATAGCCGGGGGAAGGGACCCGAAAGCCGCCTGCACGATGGCTACTCGTGGAATATGAGGGAGTCCTTGAATGACTTCGTCAACGTCGAGGACAACGCTCTTGGAGGAAATGCGGTCAGATGGCGAGTATGTGGTCATGCCGACACAATACCACTTGTCAGGAACCGAACACCAAAAACGGCTGCGCTTTTACCGTTTTTGGTGTAGGTTGTCCTCATGGAACCAGACCCGACCAGACCTCCCGAGATGGGTATCCTCGATGCCGTCGCGGACGTAGTCGTCCAGTGGCAAACTGTCCTGCTGTGAGCGCAGGAGGCACCTTTAGTCTTCACCACGGTGAGGCCGAGAGTGCCTACGCTTCGTGGCCGATGCCTGCGGCCATCATCAGCGACGGCGCCTACGGCGTCGGAGGGTTCCCCGGTGACCCTCGCACGCCCGACAGCCTGGTCGACTGGTACAGACCCCACGTCGAGGCGTGGTCGAAGCAGGCCGCACCCGCTACCACCCTCTGGTTCTGGAACACGGAGGTCGGTTGGGCCACTGTTCACCCACTACTCGTCCAGCATGGCTGGGAGTACGTCCAGGCGATCGTGTGGGACAAGGGAGTGGCACACGTCGCCGGCAACGTCAACGGCGACACCATCCGCCGATTCCCGGTGGTTACGGAGGTCTGCGTCTTCTATCGCCGCAGGCTGGAGTTTCCGACCGAGGACGGGGTGCTACCGGCGAAGCAATGGCTCCGCTATGAGTGGCAGCGTGCGGGGCTGGCTCTGAGCAAGGCGAATGAGGCGTGCGGGGTCAAAAATGCTGCGACCCGCAAGTACCTGACGCAGGACTGGCTCTGGTACTTCCCTCCCCCGGACATGATGGAGAAGATGGTCAGCTATGCCAATAAACATGGCCGCAAGAGTGGCAACCCCTACTTTTCGATGGATGGGCAACGACCTGTGACGGCCCAGGAGTGGGCGAAGCTCAGGGACCAGTGGCACCACGAGCACGCCATCACGAACGTCTGGTCTCACCCTCCCCTTCATGGAACCGAGCGGTACCGAGGGAACGGCAAGCGGTCAGCACCGAGGGTCTACAAGCCCGGCCCGCAGGCGTCGGTCCATCTCAACCAGAAGCCCTTGGCCTTCATGCGGCGCATCCTGTCTGCCTCCACCGACAATGGCGATGTGGTCTGGGAGCCCTTCGGGGGACTCTGCACGGCTACCGTCGCCGCCGTCGAGCTGGGGAGGGCCGGTTTCGCCGCCGAGCCAGTAACGGACTTCTACGAACTGGCCCTACAGCGCCTACAGGAGACTGCCGAGTGTTCATCCGATGCCAGAGATAGCTGCGGACAAGGTACGGGAAGCGCTGCTCGCCCTTGAGGGGACGGTAATAACCGACCTGACGATCCCGCTACCTGGGGACCTCCGGGACATCGCCGAGCCACCGACGCCAGACGAAAGGCGAGCGGCAATGACTGACCCTTCCGTCGAACTTCAAGGAGTCCCGATGAGCGCTTTTGTCACAGACGTCATCCTGGCCTACGTAGCTGGAGTCATCTTGGGAGCTATCTTGCTCGCGGCCATCGTCTCCAACTATGTCCTTCGTAGACGCAGCGAGAAAAGAGGGAGCCACAAATGAGCCTTACCGACGAGTGCGAGAAACACGAGATGATCGGCCTGTTCGGGGCAGTGTCGTGACCGCCCGCTGGGAGGGTTACACGCCGAGAGAATGCGGCGAGCATCGCACCACCGGGCGCCGAGCATGGTGTTTCGACTGCCAAGAATGGTGCTCCCTGGGCCTGCCGTGTCGCGGCTGTGAGATCGGGCCGCTACTAGACGTGGCACGAGCGGCGATGCGTATCAACGTCGACCTGGCCGGCCAATACCTCTACGCGGCTGCGGAGCGGGG